>Ga0157374_10001592_pt1 | contig 19051 bp, 17 predicted proteins | sample M25metaG_FD_115308 | JGI IMG/M metagenome (GOLD analysis project Ga0157374, IMG submission 115308) | Miscanthus rhizosphere microbial communities from Kellogg Biological Station, Michigan, USA - M2-5 metaG | ecosystem: Host-associated > Plants > Roots > Rhizosphere > Soil | place: USA: Michigan... | reverse complement strand
TTTCTGGCCGTGAGGCTTGGTCCGCATACCGTACTGCTCCTGTAATCTCTTCTCTCATCATATTTTACAGGAAATATACCTCGACATCCCGGAAATTGAATCCTACTTATGCAGAGGTCCCCTATCTCATTTCCAACAGTTTACAAACTCACTGGTTTTTCGCTTGAATAGGCTGTTATACATCTGTTGATTTCCAGAAAGGATTTGCTGATGGCAACTGATTGCCTGTTTTGCAAAATCATCGCCGGGGAAATTCCCAGTAAAAAAGCGGCAGAGACAGAAAACGTCCTGGCGTTTCACGATATCACGCCTCAGGCGCCCACCCATGTGCTGGTGATTCATAAACAACATACCGCCAGTCTGAGCGACACAACCGATGAGGCACTGTTGGGCCAGTGGATGGCCGGCGTTCGGGATGTCGCCCGACAACTCAACCTCTCCGACTACCGGGTCATCGTGAATAACGGACCACAGGCCGGACAAAGCGTTTTCCATCTGCATGCCCACATCCTGGCAGGCCGTCCCCTGGCATGGCCGCCCGGTTAACAATCGGATTCCCCCAATTGTCATGTGATTCCGTCTGTGTTAGTTTCGTAGTGTTATTCCGATATCCCACTTTGAAAGGGGGTTGTTAGCATTGGCTGAAGTCCAGGTCCATCCTGGTGAAAGTATCGAAAGTGCACTCAAGCGTTTCAAGAAAAAGATTCAAAAAGCGGGCATTTTGTCCGAGATCAAGCGCCGTGAGCATTACGTGAAACCCAGCGTCAAACGGAAAAGAAAGGCAGAAGCGGCTCGCAAACGCAAGAGCTAGTTTCCACCTCAAAGTTTTAAAGCCCTCTGAATATGAATCCAGAGGGCTTTTTACTTACTCTACTTTATGAAGATTCTTCACTAGCAGAAGTTGTTTCCTTAAGCGCAAAAGGATTCGATTTTGAAACTCCGGCATTCGTCTGGTCAGCTTGCTCCGCAGCTAATCTTTTCCGCTCTTTCAATTTCGCTTTATAGTCCTGTCTCTGTTTCTTTTTCCGCGCTTTTTGTGCATCTGTTTTTGGTTTTGAAGCATCTACAGCAGACGCACCCTCATTACCCTTCCCTTTATCTTCACCCACAGGTTTATCAGTGGTTTCAGTAGCAGGCAACTCTTCATCTGGATGTAATTGGATTTCAATACCCAATTTTTTCATCTCTTCTAAATAGTCATCCACAGACAGTTCATTAGCATCTACTTTATCCTTCAAAGCCATAGCTTGATTAATAACTTCTTGCGGTATCTGTTGAGCATCAGGTTGAGCATCACGCTTTTTCTTCAATCGCTTTTGTACTGCACTTGCACGCATTTGTGAAGTTTTATCTCCAAGCTGCTCAACAAGTTGATGGGTTGTGTCTCTTCCATGTCCCTTCACTGTATTTTTCTGAAACCCATCTAATTGCTCTATAAGCCCCTGCACTCGAGGATCTCCCGATTTAAGCGCATTTGCTAAAGATATGGCCGCCGTATCTGATAATTTTACATGGCCTGCACGTTGCCTATTAGTAGCAGCGACAAGCGAGTTATTATTAGATGAGCTTGTGAACCGTAACATCATAATAGGAATTTCTCCTTTCAAATCTCAGGAATGTGAGTTACAACTCATGCCAAAAGTTGTTCATCAGATTTATAGGCAATAAGCATCATTACAAATTGGACTTAAATACTAAACAGGCGCAAATGACAACTAAGTAATCATTAGTCAGTCACGATAACACGAATATTGAGACAATTAAAATCAGAACAACAGCTTGAATAGCGTGAAGTGGCCGTTCAATTTGCGGGAAACACCGCGCATGTTACGGGCCGTTTCGCGCGTATCGTTCAAAATGCCTTGGATTTCCTGATTCTTACCGCCATCGGTCAACCGATTCATGTTGTTCATCACGTTATCCAGTTTGTTCAAGGAGGTATCCAACTGCGTCACGATATGACTCATACGCTGCTGTAAGTCCTGATCTTGGGCAGTCTGGCGCAAAGTCAGCATCAATTGGGACGCATTGCGGGAAGTATCGCGCGTATTGGCTATCGTTTCCTTTAAAGCCGGATCGTTCAGCAAGGCTTCCAGTGCCTGGCTGGACTGCTTGAGCGATTGAACCGTCTCTTGCAGCTGCTTTTTCAACTTGGGATCGCCTAGCAGGTTGTTCACATTTTTGCTGACAGTGGACACGTCATTCATCAACTCCTTACTGGAACCCACCAGCGAACTAAGATCCTGCTGGGTGCTCTTGAACAGCAAGTTGGCGTTTTCCATCACCACAGACGCACGAGCCGTCAGCACTTCGGTGTTTTTCACCGTGCCATGCAGACTGTTAATCGTATCATCCGACAACAACTGGTTGATTTTATCGTTAGTTTCCTTCAATGCTTCCGCCGATTCCATCTGGATATCCAGGAAGCGCTTAAAGCGAAGCGGCTCTTCCACGGTATAGATGAGATGTGGATCGGGTGCCTGAACCACCACGGGCTCTCTGGGCAGAATCCGCAGATAATACTGCCCGGCTTTATCGACCGTCAACTCAAACAGGGGATCCTCCGGCATCTCAGCCCCTGGCAAGGTAATCCGATACAACAAACGGTAGCGTACCAGGTTGTTATCCCAGGACTTATTGACCTCTTCCACTTGCCCCACAGTCACATAGCCCTGCTCATAGAGGAATTTCACCGGGATTCCCTTCACGATTTCACGAGAGGGCTCTCTAAAGGTGGTTAAAGTCACCTCATGCAGGAGCGGCGGCGTTACTTCCAGGAACTGCTCGCCAATCAAGCCGGATTGTTCAATAGAAAGCCTGGAGCCTCTTGGGATCGCCAGATGCGTATCTTTATTGATCCTGAATTTAACCCGCACGTAATAGCGACCACCCTCTTGCAGCGGCTCTATCTTAGTGACCGTCCCAACTCGGATCCCCATCATCTGGACCACGGAACCTTCCCGCATCCCATTCACGTCTCTAAAAACAACGGTCTGCTCCAGACCTTGAGACACGCCACGACCTCTGAGCCAAATGAGTGAGAACGTCAATAGCCCGATGAACAACAGCGTCAGGACGCCAACCTTGACTGATGCGGTCGTTTGTTTGCTAGCGGTGCTCATGAACGCTCCATGCCAATCCCATCCGACACTGAATAGCTGTCATTATACCTTGGAAATCTCATCGAAGCACCGCGTCCAATCGTCAACCCGTCTTGCATGGCTAAATCAACCATTTTATTTGTGCTCCAACGCCATAGGACCATCCAAGCTAGCATGAGAAAACTGCTGCGCATAAGGATTATCAGTACTATAGAGTTCTTTCGGAGTCCCTTGCCACTTGATTTCACCTTCATGCAGCAGAATGACCCGATCGGTTCGGTTAATCGTGGAAAACTGATGGGTTACCACCACGCTTGCCGCGTTCAATTCATCCCTTAACTTGCGGATATAATCCTCAATCACGGTGGAGGCAATCGGATCCAATCCGGCGGTAGGCTCATCATAAAGAATAATGCGAGGATTTCCGACAATGGCTCTGGCAAAACTAACCCGCTTCTGCATACCACCGGACAGCTCATTAGGATATTGATCCTCAATGCCTTCCAAGCCCACCATCCGAAGCTTCTCCTCGGCAATTTTACGGATTTGCTTTTGAGAATACCGTTTACGACGCTGCCTGCTTTCCTTCAACGCCTTTTCATACTCCGCATCCGGGCGCTCTATCAAAGAAAAAGCCACATTCTCCAGCACCGTCAGCGAATCGAACAGCGCCGAGTATTGAAAGACCAAGCTATAGTTCGGGTTAGCCAAATGGACCTCACCGGTATCCGCGCTTTCCAAACCACTGATAATGCGAAGCAACGTACTTTTACCGCAACCGCTTACCCCGATAATCCCCACCGTTTCATGAGCGCTGACTTCAAAACTGATGTCTTTCAGGATATGGTTCTCTCCAAAGGACTTTCCCACATTGCTGACTTGAATCATCACTTCTGATTTGGAATCAGCATCGGCTCCTTCAGAGTTTTGCTGACGAGGAACGGGTTGTTGGTTCTCTTCCATCACTAACTCCGCGCCCCATAAACTAAAAATGTCAAAACATAATCCAGGATGGCCATCAGGACAAACGACCAAACCACTGCGCGAGTCGTGGCCAAACCTACTTCCTTGGAGCCTCCACGCGTATTGATGCCAATCGTGGTAGACATCATGAATACAATAAAACCGAATACCCCCGCCTTCAGCAGCATGGCCCAGATATCCTTCAATTCGGTCTGGCTCCAGACCGAATCGAGGTATTGCCCAAAACTTACGCCTGCTAACAAATGGCTGATAATCATTCCGCCGATAATGCCGGCAAAACTGGTAATTACCGTCATCATCGGCAAGGCGACGATACCGGCCAACACCCGAGGCATCACCAGATAACGCACCGGACTGACATGCAGAACCTCCAAAGCGCTCACCTGATTAGTAATTTTCATCGTACTCAATTCTGCCGCGTAAGCCGAACCCGCCATAGCGATTACCGCAAACGCAGTCATAATCGGGGCCAACTCCCGAATGAGCGCCATAGAAACCAGAGCGCCGACATAATCCCCGGCCCCTTGCTTGACCATTTCCTTGGCGATTTGCAAGGCAATGACCATACCGGCAAAAGTAGTCATAACCAGGGAGATGCCCAAGGTATCAATGCCCACAAACGACAACTGCTGGATAAAATGCCGGAAGCTGAACTGGCCGGACGCAATATAATGAACAACATCCACACTATAAGACACAGCACTACGAAGCGTATTCAGCAAAAACCGCCATTCCCACTTCACCGCAGACAATGCTTTACGGGTATAGGGAAACAGAGGTAATTTTTCGGACTGCGGCGTAACCATATCTTTATTCACCATGTCTCTATTCTATGTCTTTACCGCATCCGCATCAATCAGCCTCATCAATCGGCTCTATGCCAGAGAGCCCACGCTGAATTGGTATGCTATCCCATCCACTTCTGGAGCAGCACAAGCAGGAAAACACCCAGGCTAATCTTACCGTTTATATTAAAAAATGCCTCATTCACTTTTTCCAATCGGATGGGCGTTTTGCCATCCCCTCGGATCAACAGATGTTCATAGAGCAGCATCCCTGCAGTGAGTATAATGGCCACCCAAAAAAAGACGCTGGTTTGTGAGTACAGACAAGCAAACAGAACCAGTAACCCTACGGTAAAACTATGAAAAACCCGACTGACCATCAACGCCCGTTCCAACCCCAGGGCTACCGGAATGCTCTTCAGTCCCGCCTGACGATCAAAGCCATAGTCCTGACAGGCATAGATGATATCGAAACCGGCCACCCAAAAGACCACGGACCAGCCAAAAATAACCGGCAGCCAATCCAGTTTTCCCGTCACGGCCAGCCACCCTCCCACCGCAGAAGAGCCCAAAGCTATACCCAATACCAGATGAGCCAACGGGGAAAAAAGTTTCATATAGGAATAGATGGTGAGGACAATAAACGCCACAGGGAGAAGTTGCCGGCAAATCAGCGGCAACTGGAAGGCGGCAAAGGTCAGTAAAATGGCCGACACGATGACTAAGGCCCAGGCTTCCCATTGGCTCACCCTTCCGGCCGGAATAGAGCGATTTTGGGTGCGAGGGTTTTGACCGTCGATTCGAGCGTCGATAAGACGGTTCAACCCCATTGCGTAAGTTCGTCCGCCCACCATCGCCAGCACGATCCACAACACGGTCGTCCAAGAAGGCCATTGATGCGGCGGCGTCGCTAACAGCATCGCCGACAGGGCAAAGGGCAGCGCAAAAATCGTATGCTCGAATTTCACCAAATCCACATATTCGTGAATTCGTTCGCCCAGGCTCCGTTTTGGCTGACTTTCCGTACTGTTATGCAAGCGAGAACCGCTCATTGAAGCATCCAATCCATCTTTGAAGATATTGAATCGGGAATACTGATTCAAGACTGCTTATTGTAAAATAGATGACCACATTTTAGACATAAAGTCAGTTCAGGCGAAAGATAGGGCTATAGGCAATGCACTTGATTGAGTGGAATTTGTTTGTTCGGAAAACCGCTAAACTACTGGGTTTCTCGCTAGCCGTCTGTGTGCTGAGCATGCTGATGAGCTGCGTCATGCAATGGCCTTTCGGCGGGGAGCATCGTCCCAGCGCCACCCCTGCCGTACAAGCCGCCCCAGAGGCGGTAACGCTAACGCCACAGGAAAAAATCAATATTGCCATCTACAAACAGGCCAGTCCCACCGTAGTCAACATCAGCAGCGTCGTTTACGCCGTAGACGTGTTTTCCAACGTGATACCGGAAGAAGGAATGGGTTCCGGGGTCATCCTCACCTCGGATGGTTATATCCTCACCAATGCCCACGTTGTTGCAGATGCGCAAAAGCTGGAAGTCTTGCTCCTCAACGGTAAAACTTACAAAGCCAAGCTAATCGGCGGAGATATCAGCCGGGATGTGGCTTTGATCAAAATCGATCCGGGCAATCAGAAGCTTCCCACCATCACGCTGGGGAATTCCGAACACTTGCAAGTGGGGCAGATGGTCTACGCCATCGGCAATCCCTTTGGTCTGAATAGCACCCTGACCACAGGCGTCATCAGCAGCCTGGGAAGAACCCTAAAAGCGCAAAACGGCCGCCTGATGGAAAATATTATCCAGACCGACGCGGCGATCAACCCCGGTAACTCGGGCGGACCATTGTTGGATAGCGCCGGACATCTGATCGGCATTAATACAGCCATCTTCAGCCCTTCCGGCAGCAATGCGGGAATCGGATTCGCCATTCCCGTCAATTCCGCCCGCCGTATTGCAGAAGATCTGATCAGTTACGGGCATGTCGTTCGCCCTTACCTAGGGGTTGAAATTGGCATGGAAATTAATCCCCATCTGGCGGAAGCATTGAATTTACCGGTGAAACAAGGGCTCATGGTAGCTCGCGTCATCAAAAATGCTCCAGCCGAAAAAGCAGGTTTACACGGTGCAGGAAAAGTAATAGCCATTGGCAACCGGCAAATTCCTTTAGGTGGTGATGTTTTGGTGAGCTATGACGGACATGCGGCTACTACTGCCGAGCGGTTCATGAATTATGTGGAATCCAAACGGCCGGGTGACACCTTAAACCTACAAATCAACCGGAATGGACAACCATTGACTATCAACGTCAAGCTTGAAGAGCGCACTCAATAATACATTGCGCATTCAGCCTGCAAAGAACCACTTTGATTTCAAACAATAGGAAGGACGCCATTCATGGCCAAGATAATCGTCGTGGACGATGACCCAGCCATCCAAACCCTGATTCGTATCAACCTGGAAATGCAGGGCCATCAGGTACAGACCGCTAACGATGGCGTAGAAGGTTATGCCTTGATTCAGCAAGAAAGACCAGATATGGCCATACTGGACGTTATGATGCCCAATATGGACGGTTATACGGTCTGTCAGCGGATGCGGAAAAATCAGGAGCTGGAACACATCCCTGTTCTAATGCTGACGGCGTTAGGCGTGGTGGAAGATAAAGTCAAAGGCTTTGAGGTCGGCGCTGACGACTATCTGGTAAAACCCTTTGAACTTCCCGAGCTTCAGGTTAGGGTCCGTGCGCTGTTACGCCGCTCCGGACGTTTACCCAAGTCGGCCAGCAGCCAGGAAATCTTATCAGTCGGCGATTTAACATTGATTCCCGAAAATCTGGAAGTCAAAATCCAGCAGGACATCGTAAAATTAACCCCCACCGAATTTGAAATCCTGAATTGCCTAGTGCAAAACCACCATCAGGCCATTGCCCTCGGAAAGCTCCTGCAAGATGTCTGGGGATATTCACCGGATGACGACGTGGAAACCATTCGGGTGCATGTACGCCACCTCAGAGCCAAGCTGGAAAAAGTCTCTAACGGGAAGGTCTACATTGAAACCATCTATGGGGGCGGCTATCGCCTGATCCCCGAAGGCAGCAGCAAAAGCAAACGTTAAAAGAGTTGGTTTTCTCATCTTTTGATGTATTCTATTGCCCATAGTAACCTGCAGAGTCTTTGCCCGCCTTCCGGCGAGAAGTTGACATTGATTTCTGCTTTGGCTACATTAATCATCCAAGAAAGTGTAAATTACTTGTCTTGTCCCCCGGAAACAGGATTGCAGAAGCGATGTGCTAACAACCGCCGGCAAGCGGTCGTTACCCGCAACAGACAACTCCCAATCCCAGGAAATTTTCCCTTTCAATCGATTGTCAGTGTGACATTTCCAGTGCAGATTTAACAAAAAACCGTTTTAGGAGGTTATCCCTTGCCAACAATCGCTCAACTCGTTCGGAAGGAACGGAAAAAAGCCCAGTACAAAACCAAGTCGCCAGCGCTGACTTCCAACCCGCAAAAACGTGGCGTTTGTACCCGTGTGTACACCACCACGCCTAAAAAACCGAACTCTGCGTTGCGTAAAGTGGCTCGTGTCCGTTTAACCAACGGGTTTGAAGTAACTTCCTACATCCCTGGCGTTGGCCACAACCTGCAAGAACACAGTGTGGTGCTGATTCGTGGCGGTCGGGTTAAGGATCTGCCCGGTGTGCGTTACCACATCATTCGCGGAACCTTGGATTGCTCCGGCGTGAAAGATCGCAAGCAAAGCCGCAGTAAATACGGCGCCAAGAAAAACCAGCCCGTCACCACCGGCAAGAAAAAATAGTCAGCATTAATCAGAAGTAAGAAGCAAGGAGTTTTCAGTCTATGTCGCGTCGCTCGAAGCCGAAAAAGCGCATCCCGATGCCGGATCCCATCTATAGTGATGTGGAAGTGGCCAAGTTCATCAATCGCTTGATGACCCGTGGTAAAAAGAGTGTTGCTGAGCGTCTTTTTTATGACGCAATCGAACAGCTCGAAGGCAAAACCGAAGACAAAGGCATTGACGTTTTCCGTAAAGCCTTGCGTAAGGCCAAGCCCCTTGTTCGCGTTAAGGCGCGCCGGGTTGGTGGTTCCACCTATCAGGTTCCGATTGAAGTCCGCGAAGACGAAGGCATCGCCATCGGTTCTCGCTGGCTGATTGAGTATGCTCGCAAACGCAAAGGTCGCTCCATGACCGACAAACTGGCTGCCGAGCTTCTGGAAACCTATCGCGGCACAGGCACAACCATTAAAAAGCGTGAAGATACGCACAAGATGGCTGAAGCCAACAAGGCATTTGCCCACTACCGCTTCTAATTTGATATACTGAGTGACACTTGTTTGAGCGAACAAGTGTCACTTTGTGTTTTATGACTCTTCACAGTTATCCACTGCAGCGCAGCATAAAAGCAAACCCATAAAATCTAAAGAGGTTTAAAACCGTGGCCAGAAAGACCCCACTCAACAAAATTCGCAACATCGGTATCGCCGCGCACATTGATGCCGGCAAGACCACCGCTACCGAGCGCATTCTCTATTTCACCGGTAAAATTCACAAGCTTGGTGAAGTCCATGAAGGTACCGCAGTAACCGACTGGATGGAACAAGAGCGTGAACGCGGCATCACCATTACCTCTGCTGCAATTACCTCTTACTGGAAAGATTACCAGATCAACATCATCGACACTCCTGGCCACGTAGACTTTACTATTGAAGTAGAACGTTCCCTACGTGTACTGGACGGTGTGGTTGCCGTATTTTGCGCAGTAGGCGGCGTACAGTCCCAATCCGAAACCGTATGGCGTCAAGCGGATCGCTACAAAGTTCCGCGTATGGTATTCGTGAACAAAATGGACCGCACCGGCTCCAACTTCTACCGTGTGGTGGATCAAATCAAAACCCGTCTGGGCGCTAACGCTCACCCCATCCAAATGCCGATTGGCGATGAGGAAGATGCAATCCGTGGCATTATCGATCTGTTGTCCGAAAGAGCCTACATCTTCAAAAACGATGTCGGCACCGATATTCAGGAAACCGATATCCCGGCTGATTACAAAGAAAAAGCAGCGGCAGCCCGCGAGAGCTTGATTGAAGGCATCGTGGAAACCGATGACGCCCTGATGGAAAAATACCTGGGCGGCGAGGAAGTTTCCCTGGCCGAGCTGAAAGCAGCCCTGCGCAAAGCGGTCTGCGAAGTAAAAATAGTTCCCGTGACCTGCGGTACCGCATTCAAAAACAAAGGAATGCAGTTGCTGCTGGATAACGTGGTTGATTACCTGCCAGCCCCGATCGACGTTCCGGACATTCAGGGTCGCAACCCCGATGGCACCGACACCGAGCGCAAGAGCGACGACAGCGAACCGTTTGCGGCTCTGGCGTTCAAGATCATGACCGACCCGTTTGTGGGCCGTCTAACTTTCTGCCGGGTATACAGCGGTGTACTGCAGGCCGGTAGCTATGTGCTTAACGCTACCAAAGGAAAGAAAGAGCGCATCAGCCGTCTGTTGCAAATGGAAGCCGATGATCGCAAAGAGATCGACGAAGTCCGGGCCGGTGATATTTTCGCCGTGGTTGGCTTGAAAGACACCACAACCGGCGACACGCTCTGTGTGGAAAACGCACCCGTTATTCTGGAATCCATTCACATTCCGGATCCGGTTATTGAAGTTGCGATTGAGCCAAAAACCAAAGCGGATCAAGAGAAACTGTCCAACTCCATGTCCAAGCTGGCTGAAGAAGATCCTACCTTCCGGGTGCGGGTTGATCAGGAAACCGGTCAGACCGTTATTGCCGGTATGGGCGAGCTTCACTTGGAAATCATCGTGGACCGTCTGCTTCGCGAATTTAAAGTAGAGGCCAACGTGGGTAAACCCCAGGTTGCCTACCGCGAAACCATCACCAAAACGGTGGAAGCCGAAGGGAAATACGTCCGTCAGTCCGGTGGTCGTGGTCAATACGGTCACGTCTGGATCCGATTGGAACCCCTGGAGCGTGGCAGCGGTTTTGTATTTGAAAACAAAATCGTCGGTGGTGTGGTTCCGAGAGAATACGTCGCCCCAACGGCCAAAGGGATCGAAGAAGCCCTGCAAGGCGGTATCATTGCCGGTTACGAGTTAATCGACGTGAAAGCCACCCTATTTGACGGTAGTTACCACGATGTCGACTCCAACGAGATGGCGTTTAAAATCGCCGGTTCGATGGCTGCTAAATCCGGCGTCCCCAAAGCGGGCCCTCAACTGCTTGAGCCGGTCATGAAAGTCGAAATCGAAGTACCGGAAGATTTCATGGGCGATGTTATCGGCGACTTGTCCAGCCGTCGTGGCCGGATTGAAGGGATGGAGCCTATCGCAGGCACCGGAGTCCAAAAAATCCGCTCTATGGTTCCGCTGGCCGAAATGTTCGGTTACGCCACCGACATCCGCAGCAAGACGCAAGGTCGCGGTACCTTCAGCATGGAGTTCGCTCACTACGAACCCATGCCGAACAACATTGCCGAAACTCTGATTGCAAAACACAGAGGTCAGGCTGCCGCTACATCATAAGCTGCATTTAATAGCACTAAAAAGAGCCGACTCTTAATGAATCGGCTCTTTTTCTATTTCTCTTGTGCAGGCTAAAAATGAATGCTTAAACAGTTATTTCGCTAATTGTTTTCAGCTTTATACGCTTCCTTTATAAAGTCCGAAGCAGTTCGGCAATGAATCGCATCATTTTCAACCGTCAAAATGAAGGTGTTTAACGTTCCGGGTGCCTGGCGTCGGATTAAATGACCCAGAGAACGAATCGGTGGCAATTTAGGCTCTTCCCCATAGTAAGCGATTGCCTTTAACGTTGGCTTATCAGGAATAATACCGGATTCGCCTTTCCTATGCGCATATTGATTGGCATATTTACTCTCAGCCGCAGCAACACAGGATTCATCGAAAGGGATTTGATAAGTTCGGGACCAATGTCTTGAACCCATACCCTCCATTACAGTCCCTTGTTTTCCCTCAAGCAAAACCGCAACTCCAGCAGCAGGAAATTTTTTACAATCTGCTGATTGTTCATACTGATTCTGTGCCAATTGAAGCAGATCTCGCATCTGTGCCTCACTTAATCGCTGAGCCGCATGCTTTTGAGTCCGATTAGCGGAATTGCTTTCAACAATAGGCAAAGCTTTTAATGAGAAAGCCGTGGTCATCCGCACAGGCTCTCTTCCCTGATGTAGCGGCAGCATTTGCGCCACAGTCCGAATGCGCATCAGGGCGGTCCCTGTTTGATTCTCTTTCTCCAAGCTGACCACCTTGGTATCCGGACTAAAAGTTGGCGTCGTCATCCAGTTTTGACAATCCGAGCAGGGTATTGGCGGCTCCCCGTGAAAATCAGCATTCACTAAAAAGAGAGTCCTAATCTTCACCTTGTTTGGAACTTGAGACTCTTGCCAAGGCTCCTTGGTTTTTTCTACTGACTGATTTATATCTTTATCCGTTTTTGCTTTGTCCATTAACGCCAGGATAGTCGCATTTCGTAAATCACAATGGGTGGTTTCGGCATCGGCTTCTGTATTAATCGCAGAATATAATTCCCCATTTCCCGTCTCCAGGGCCGTACCATAGTAATTGTTTGAGGGATTCGTTTTATTTTTTTGAGCCCTTACTACAACCTCATGCAGCTTTTTCAGTTGTTGAATATAAAACTTTTTCTGTTGCTCATTCAACGCTTCCCCTTGAATCATCAATTTTTTATTGCCACTAATCTGAACGATCCACTGCTTTACGTCATCATCCAACAGCTCATTAGCAGGAATAAACCGCTGTAAAAGTTTTGCAATCAGAGAGTGCTGCCGTTGCTCATCTGCCCAACTGATAACCGTGTCCCTCCGAGCAGGACATTCAAAAACATCTTGCGGCAGACCCACGCTATTATTTGTCGCCTGATCATTCTGCAAAACACGAAGCGGGGATGTTTGTCCGCGACCAAAGAGAACCCGGTCATGATGGAAAGTTCTGGCGGAAGAAAGGTGAAAACCCGCCTTTGGGGAAGAGAACAAGCTCATGATGTAACCTAACGCTGTTTTGCTTTAAAATTGAGCGTACCATAACGTTAGGCAAGTCCCCTAGCCAAAAAACGATACTTGGCAGGAAGTTGTGTCAAGCCGGCCCCAAGGCCGTAGAGAGATAGTTGGAAGGTACCGTGAAAAAAGCCGAACTCTTAATGATTCCTGGCCCCACGCCGTTGCCAGAAGCCGTCCGTGAAGTACTCAGCCGGCCTGCCATTGGTCATCGCAGCGCCGAATTTAAAGAAGTACTGAAACGTGTATTTCCAAATCTGCGTTGGATATTTCAATGTAAGAACCAAGTTTTTCTTTACACCGCCAGCGGAACGGGCGCCATGGAAGCGGCATTGTGCAACACGGTCAATCCCGGTGAGCGTATTCTGGTTCTAATTAACGGCGTTTTTAGTCAACGATGGGCAGAAATCGCCAAAACTCTGGGCATTACGGTTGAGAGTTTAGATGTACAGCCTGGTGAGGCTCATACGCCCGAACTGCTGCGAGAATACCTGCAGGCGAACCAAAGCGCCCACTACAAAGCAATCATGCTCACCCATAGCGAAACTTCGACCGGCGTGCTGAATCCGATTCGCGAATTAACTGCCGTGTGCCGCGAATCTCACCCTGACGCTTTGATCATTGCCGATACCATTACCAGTTTGGGTGCGGCAGATTTCAACCTGGATGAGTGGGATGTCGATATTGCCGTCTCCGGCAGCCAAAAAGGATTTATGCTCCCACCGGGCTTGTCATTTCTGGCTTTAAGCGACCGCGCTTGGCAGGCCCACCAGCAATGCAAGCATCCAGGCTATTACTTTAATTTCACCCGGTATCAAAAATCGCAGTTGGAAAACACTACACCCTACACGCCAGCCACGCCGCAAATTTCCGCCCTGGATGTTGCGTTGCAATTGATGACGGAAGAAGGCTTGGAAAACATCGTACAACGTCACAGTCAACTGCGGGATATGACTCGGGCAGGTTTAAAAGCGATGGGCTTGACCCTGTTTGTTGCTCAGGATCAGTTCGCCAGCCCTTCAGTCACTTCTTTCCTCCCGCCGGAAGGCACCACTGTGGATACCGTTCGGGCGAATTTGAAAAAGCGGTTTGGCATCGTCATCGCGGACGGGCAGAAAGAGCTGAAAGGCAGAATCATGCGCATTGGTCACTTGGGCCATGTGTCCCAACGGGACGTGTTGACCACATTATCCGCACTGGAAGCCGTCCTGAGGGATATGGGTGCACATGTCCCAGCCGGAGCCGGAGTAGCCGCAGCCATACAAGTCCAACAGGAGGCTGTAGCCATTCATGCCTAGTACCACCGCAACCAAACCACGGGTCCTAATCACTGACAGTATCAACCAGCAGGCTGCCGAGATCCTCAAGGGTTACTGTGACATCATATATGAGCCAAAACTGTCCCATGACGAACTTCTGAAGCTGATTGGCAATATGGATGGCCTGATGATCCGTAGCGCCTCCACCGTTTCGGCGGATATTTTGGAGCAGGCGGAGAAACTGCGAATCGTTGGACGAGCTGGAGTCGGCACTGATAACATCGATGTCAGTACGGCCACCAAAAAGGGCGTCATTGTCGTCAACTCACCGGAAGGCAATACTGTAGCAGCTTCTGAACATACCTTAGGCTTGTTGCTAGCCTTAGCCAGACATATTCCGGAAGGTGATGCCACATTAAAGAATGGCATGTGGCAACGTAGCCAACTGGTGGGTGTGGAAGTCTATGGGAAAACCTTGGGCGTGGTTGGCTTGGGCAAAATTGGCCGCCGGGTGGCCAAGGCATGCCTTGCCCTGGGCATGAAAGTCAATGTCTCCGATCCTTTTCTGACTAAAGCTATGGCGGAAGAACTAGGCGTTAACAGTGTAACTTTTGATGAGGTACTGGAAACGTCGGACTTCATCACCATCCATGCGCCCAAAACTCGGGAAACCACCAATCTGTTCAATGCCGAAGCGTTTGCACGCTGCAAACCCGGTTTACGGATCGTCAATTGCGCTCGTGGGGGGATTATTAACGAAGCGGCGTTGGCTGAAGCCATTGAAAACGGGACGGTAGCCGGGGCTGCATTGGATGTATTCGAGCAAGAACCGCCTGATTTTAATGGTCCTCTTTTCAAACTGGGTGTCAACGCCAATAAACTGGTGCTTACTCCGCATTTGGGAGCCAGTACGGAGGAAGCCCAGGTCAATGTGGCTTTGGACGTTGCAGAGCAACTCAAGGAGTTTTTCGAATACGGATATGCCAAGAGTGCGGTCAATATCCCCCTACTCCGGCCCGAAATGCTCGATCCGGTGAAACATTACATGCCAATGGCAGAGGTCCTGGGAAATTTCATTCGGCAAATGGCCAAAGGCGCAGCCCAATCCGTGGAAATTACCGCTAAGGGAGATCTCGGACAACATCGAACGGAGCCGTTGACGCTCGCAGTGTTAAAAGGTTTACTCTCCTCTGCCAGAGAGGGCGTGAATTATGTAAACGCCCCTACAATTGCGGAAGAAAGCGGCATCCTGGTGAAGGAAGCTTCTACCCGCAAGGCCGGCAACTACCTGAATCTCCTGGAAGTGAAGCTTATTACGGATGAACGCGCCTACACCGTCACTGGTACCCTGATTTCCGAAGAAATTTTCCGAATCGTGGACATGGATGGGTACCAGATGGCGCTGAAGCCCACTGCTCACGTCCTGATTACACCTCACCACGACAGGCCGGGGATGATTGCCAAAGTCGCCACCCTGCTCGGTGAGGAAGGCATCAATATCAGCGCGCTGCAAGTTGCCCGTAAGGGTCCTGCCGCTGGTGGCGAGTCAATCATGGTATTTAACCTGGACAATCCGCTCTCGGATGAACTATTGGTTAAGATTCGTCAATTGGAAGGAATTTACGGTAGCCTCTACCTGACTTTATAGCCAGGGGCAGAGTCGCTTTACACGTAATTTATCTGAAGACAGCTATCACTGCTTATGGGATAGCTGTCTTTTTGTCACTCAGTTCACAGCGCCAATTGTTACATATGACCGGACAAGCACAGCCTTTGTTATCAACTCATCCACCAGAATCTACAACATTGATATATTAAAGTAGGCAATTTTGTCCAATTGCTTGTTTTTATTATTGTAGAAACTTCCACTCCCATCCCTATTGTGTCATAAGACGTTAGTCACCTCATTTCCGTGAGGTGGCTTTTTCTTATGGATCCATTATCGAGAGCCACACTCATTAAGTGCATCCCTTAAACACAGGCTCGCAATCCTTTAGAACGGCCTTTTAGCTGCGCTCATAAGCAATGCTCTGTCTTAACGCATTCTCGCGTTACCGTGGCCCTGGATCTCGTAATCAAAGATAAACTGCACAGCAATGTCGTTACCTCGGAAAGCCGGCGGCAATGCCCTGAATGGAGCAGAAGCCCGAACAGCGGCAATCGCTGCTTGATCAGCAGGTGGAGAACCTGAAGACTGCTGAATTGTTAGCCCCAGCAGACGTCCATCCCGAGAGATATGAAATAGAACGACAACCCGCTTACTCCGATCCTCAACGGGGGGCGACCAGTTGCGACGAATCCGCCGTTGAAGTTCGGCCACATATGGACCGAAATCCGGCTCTTCCTGAGCGTCAATCCCGGCACGACCACCACCACCACCCGGTGAACCAGTCTGATTATAAGAACCTGTTCCGCCACTGCCGCCACCACGTGGCCCACCACCAGGACTACCGCCTCCACCTCTGGATGGATTACCGGCAATCATGCTGGGTCCTGGGTTACCACCACCGCTACTTCCAGAAGCACCCGAGGCACTACCCGGCGTTTTGACTACAGGACCTGCACCAGTCATGGAAGGGTTTGGAGGCGCAGGCGTACGGATCGTTGGGGCAATTGGATTTGGCGGAGCACTGGGAGCCGCGTTAGCCGTCTTCACCGGATGCGTCATCCGAGGGGCCGGAGGTGCAGGCGCATGTGAAGGCTGTGGCGCTTGCTGTGCTTTCGGCTGTGGTTGCGGCGACGTACGGGAAGACTGATGCGTAGCCTGCCGGGCAGGTTGTGGGGCAGGCTGAGGTCTCGGCTGCGGCTGCGCAGCAGGACGAGGCACAGATTTTGGCGCAGGGTGGCCAGCAGCCCGCTGGGACATCTGGGTCGGCATGTTGGCAACCTTCTGTCCGCCGGAGCGTGACGCATGAGCGGCTCTATTCCGAGTCGGATGTCTGGGCGGCGCCTTTGGCGAATTATCCACCAGCACGAACTCCACGTCCCGAGGCTTGGTGCTCATATCCAGAAGGGGAATTTTGAAACCAAAGAACGAAAGGATGATAACGGCAAGCCACACCAAAACAATTACGGCCAAATGGACCCCAATGGAAACCAGGAACCAGAACATTAAACTACTCTGGTAATCTTTACCCGCATATACATTGACGCCTGCTGGCGGCGGGGCCTGACTTGGGGCGATAGGCTGTGAAGCTGGCGTTTTCACGAAGACAACCGTTCTGTATTAACCGTATGTTCTTCCAGGATTGTCTCATCCCATTTTGTTTTTATGGATGACACAATTTTCACAATTTTACTGCTTTGTATTTCTATTCTAAAATAAAACTTTACGAACCCGCTCAGAAATATTTTCTTATGCCGCTTTCCTCATCCTTGAACGAACAAATTCTAGTCACGGCAAATCGCTACTGGACTGATAACGCTGGAAATATTCAGTCTGAGGGCGAAAGTATTATTGAAAACCGACATTTAGGCTGGCTAATTGTCACCAACCGCCACGGCGATATCCTGTATTCTACACCAGGAGCCGACCAGACCGCCACCTTTTTCCGTTCTTCAGGCAAACCATTCCAGGCGTTCCCCCTGATAGAAAGCGGTTATCACCAATTACTAAGCACAGAGGAACTCGCCTTAACCTGTGCCTCTCACACCAGTTCCAGAAGGCATTTGCAACTGGTCCAATCCATTTTACAAAAAGCGGGGAAGAGCGAGAATGATCTGCAATGCGGTCCCCATGCTCCAGCCGACCCTGAGATGATCCAACATCTTCAGCAAACCGGAGAAAGTCCCACCAAACTCTTCAACAACTGCTCAGGGAAGCATGCAGGGATGCTGTTCTACTGTAAACAGGCCAATCTGGATTCCACCACTTACTTGCAACCCCAACACCCTCTGCAAATCCGGATTCTGGAAACACTAAAGCAACGGAGTGGGGTGCATGACGTTCCGCTGGCCATTGATGGCTGCGGCGCCCCCATTTTTTACCTTCCTCTGGTGAGTATGGCCAGATTATATGCCCACTTGGGAACCTCTCCCGAATTTTCTCCTATAAAAGAAGCAATGATTTCTCATCCGGAACTGATCGGGGGAAACAAACGGGTTGATACAGCCATCATGCAGGCCAGCCAAGGAAAATTACTGGCAAAAGTAGGAGCAGATGGCGTACTATGCGTCTCTCGTGTCGATTATGATACGGGTTTAGTCCTTAAATTATCCGATGGCTCCGGAGAAGTAAGGGATATGGCGCTGGTTCAATGCCTGATTCAATTGGGCTGGCTGGATGAGCAGGCATGCAATGACAGTAGACTTCAGCCATTCCTGGAGCAACAATTCCGAAAGAACACCCAAAATCGCATTGTGGGCAAGTATCAAGTGATATTGGGTCCAACATGACAAGCTGGGAAGAGCTCCTGAATCGAAAATGGCCCAAAAACGCCTGCGACCGTTCCGGCGAATGCTGCCGAGGGGCCGCACAATTCGCGCCTTGGAAAAATCTGCTTCCCCAAGCCAGCCAGGGCGACGAAACAGCACGTAACTTCCTGAATCAATACATCCCTTACAACAGTTTTGAAGCAGCGCAGGATAGTGCCCCTCACGGCGTATCCGCATCCCTGGAGGTTGCGCAGCAGAAAGGATATCCTCAAGAGGAGCTGATTTTCTACCATTGTCGCTACCTTAGGAAAAGCGACTGCCAAATATCACTAGCGTCCGGTTAAAACCCAATAGAGACAACTGTTTAGCGGGTTCGTGATTTGAGTAAATGTAATTTACTTCTGGAAACACTTGCTGGATGGGTATTTGCTCGAATAGAATTCCCGACAAGAAGTGTAGAATTTC
>Ga0157374_10001591_pt1 | contig 19054 bp, 16 predicted proteins | sample M25metaG_FD_115308 | JGI IMG/M metagenome (GOLD analysis project Ga0157374, IMG submission 115308) | Miscanthus rhizosphere microbial communities from Kellogg Biological Station, Michigan, USA - M2-5 metaG | ecosystem: Host-associated > Plants > Roots > Rhizosphere > Soil | place: USA: Michigan... | reverse complement strand
GAAAATGCTGGATAGTCTGACATCGGATCAATTGCCCGAGCCTTATCGCGTATTGATTGCAGATGACACTGAGCAACTTGCGGGGCACTACGCCGTCACCCTGCAGGCTGCAGGAATTCTCACCGACGTCGTCACGGATCCGATGAAGGTGCTGGTACACCTCTCCGACTTCAGGCCGGATCTCGTACTGACAGACATGTACATGCCCGGTTGTACGGGCGCGGAATTGGCCGCCGTTATCCGGCAATTGGAAGACTACATTTCAGTACCCATCGTATTTTTGTCCACTGAACATGACGCCATGAAGCAATTGAGCGCGATGCAACTGGGCGGCGACGATTTTCTTACTAAACCCATTCAACCGGATTATCTGGTAGCGGCTATCTCTTCCCGGCTGCGACGCCATCGCGCTTTACGCGCGCATATGGATCAGGACAGCTTGACGGGCTTGCTCAATCACGGCACTACCAGAAAACATTTAACCGTCGAAACGGCGCGGGCAGCTCGACAAAATCTTCCCTTTTGTTTTGCTCTCATTGATTTGGATCACTTTAAACAAATTAACGATACATACGGTCATCCCGTCGGCGATCATGTGTTGAAAAGCCTTGCCGAATTGCTTAAACAGCGACTGCGCAAGAGCGACATTATCGGCCGTGTCGGTGGAGAAGAATTTGCCGTTATCCTACCGCACACCTATGGAGCGGATGCCTTGGCAGTATTGGATTCACTGCGAGAGTCTTTTTTCGGTGTGCGCCATCGAGCGGGCAGCACTGAATTCAATGTGACGTTTAGTTGTGGTGTTGCCGAATACAAACGAGGCGTAAGCGCAGAGGCTCTCAATGCCTTGGTGGATCAGGCGTTGTACCAAGCGAAGCAGCAAGGGCGCAATCGAATTGTGATGTCTGAATTTCAAGATTGAGCCGATAGTCAGTTTCCGTCGTTATGTCGGCAAGGTAAAACCGTTGATGAACGGAATACCGAATATCCTTCGATACTGCGGCGTTCGAAAGGTATTTATGAATAGGCAGCCGGTTATTTTGCCGGCGATTCGTTGTCCGACTGATTATTCTTTTGTTTTGCAGCGATTCTTTCCGCTCGCGTAAGCAATACATCGGCAATTGCATCGCCGATGATGTCGGATAACTCTTGTTTAAAATCATCTAATGCAGTGGTGACGGTTTTATCGATAATCGACGATAGCCGATCTGCGATATGGGTACGTAAGTCGTTGGAGATGTGGTCCCCGAGGTCCGTCATGACGCGCTGGAAAATATCCCGCGCCAATACCTCGACTTCTGCGTCGCTGAGAACGGCGTTCGCAATAGGCTGTTCTGCAAGATGTGTTTCTGTGGGTGGCGCTTGTGTGGCTACATCTGCCCGGGTTTGCAGTGGTTCCGATAGTTCGGGGGCGGGCTGTGTTTCGGTGATCTCGATGACCTCGGTTAATACAGGAATATCTTCCCCTTGTACTTCGGCGAGATAGCGCGTGCCGCGATGTTTTTTCACCAGCGCATCTAGTTTTTGCATCAAATCCTGTTTGACCGACATAAATTACCTACGCGACATATCATGGTTTTGTAGCTGATAACCCCTGTCCTTGTAGAACTTCCAACGGGCACGGCCCGCCGCTTTATCGGCTTCGTCTTGCGACACGATTTCTATCAAGCGCTCGAATCGGCTGAAGAACGGCGGCCATTCGTTTTGCAGATTGACCAGAATGTCGTGATGCAAAAAATTGTCTTGCGGCGCATGGGCGATGATCACCGGCGTTTCTTTCGCCAAGCGATGGGTGGGGGCGCAATGGGGAATGAAGCTCGTTGTCGGCGTTGTCCATAACAGACGATCGATCGCACCGGCTTGGGCTGCATCGGACGCATAGATCAACACCGGCAATCGTTTTGCGACTGCCTTGGCGGTAATCTGGCAGGCGAAAAGTAGTTTATCGTCCACCTGAGTATAAAAATCGACTTGCGTCATTATTCGTGAGGAAATAAAGCCTGTTAACGAAACTGTCTTAATGTTGCCGCGATGTCCCGCTTGGTATCCGGCAGCGCTATGTGGCGAAGAATCTGCTGCTTCTTAGCAGCGATGCCTTTCGGCAGCAGGTCCTTCGCATTGCTTAGAATGACCATTCAGTCATTCTAGTGTAGGACGACGGTGCAGCTTTTTACTTTGCTCGATTAATAAGGAAACGAGTCAGAAGCCCCACCGGTCTACCGGTCGCACCTTTTTCTCCACCGCTTTTCCATGCAGTACCGGCAATATCTAAATGTGCCCAGTTGTACGCTTTAGTGAAACGGGACAAGAAACAGGCAGCAGTAATGGCGCCGCCAGCGCGACCGCCGATGTTAGCCATGTCGGCGAAGTTGCTCTTTAACTGATCTTGGTAATCATCATACAGCGGCATATGCCATGCACGATCATGGGATTCTTCACCGGCATCCAGCAGCTCGCGGGCGAGGGCGTCTTGATTGGATAAGAGGCCACTTACCACATGACCTAATGCGATAACGCATGCGCCCGTCAATGTCGCAATATCTACGACTGCCGCAGGTTCGAAACGCTCGACATAGGTCAGCGCGTCGCAAAGAATCAGTCGGCCTTCGGCGTCGGTGTTGAGAATTTCGATGGTTTGACCGGACATGCTGGTGACCACATCTCCGGGGCGGGTGGCATTGCCGTCGGGCATGTTTTCGCAAGTTGGGATGACGCCGATGACGTTGAGTTTCAGGCCCATCTCCGCAACTGCTTTCATCGTGCCGAGTACACTAGCGGCGCCGCACATATCGAACTTCATTTCGTCCATTTCGGCGGCGGGTTTGATGGAAATACCGCCGGTGTCGAAAGTAATGCCTTTGCCGACCAATACGATGGGTTTGGTTTTCTTATCGCCGCCGTTGTGGTGCATGACGATTAGCTTAGGTGGTTGACGGCTGCCTTTGGCAACGGCCAAGAATGAACCCATGCCCAGTTTTTCCAACTGAGGCTGATTCAGCACTTCCACTTTCAATTTATATTCTTTGCCCAGTTTGACGGCTTGTTCCGCCAAATAGGTCGGTGTGCAAATATTGCCCGGCAGGTTGCCCAGATCTTTGGTGAAGCTAATGCCTGAAGCGATAGCTAGACCACGCACCAGCGCTTTTTCGCCTGCCGTTTGTTCCGGGCGATCCGCAACGCTCAATGTCAGCTTGCGCAATTCGTTACGGCCATTATCTGTTTTGCTCTTCAGTTGGTCGAAGCGGTATGAGCTAGCCATGCTGACCAGCACTGCTTGTTCGATGCGCCAAGCGATATCCCGTTTCTTCAACGGTAGTTGCGTGAGGTATAACACGGCATCTGCCGAACCGGTTTCGTTCAGCCGCTTGATCGAGGCGCGTATGGCAGTCTCGTACTGTTTTTCTTGAAAGTCTTTTTCTTTGCCGAGGCCAACCAGTAAAACCCGTTCGCTTGGTACGTTCGGCACATTATGCAAAAGGAGTGTGCTGCCTAGCTTGCCTTCCATGTCGCCGCTGCGGACGATGGCGGATAAGTATCCTTTGGAAAGGACATCGATGGCTTCCGCCTGAGGAGAAAGCTTGCGGGCTTCGAAGACGCCGACGACGGCGCAGGCGCTGCGCTGCTTTTCGGGATTACCGATTTTTATGCTAAAGTCCAAGTTGAACTCCTGTATTTTCGTACCTAAATGAAGCACGAAGTATATATCGGCTCACAGGGGTTTTTCTAACTTTGTCCGCATGACGCTTTTTCGCCGCAGCCTTCTCCGTGAATTTACCTCGCTCGCCATCGGCGTATGCGTGGTGCTGCTCGTCATCAGTTTGACGACCTTGTTGATTCGTTTACTCGGTAAAGCTGCCGGCGGCTCCATGCAGGCGGAAGGCATTCTCGCGTTTCTAGGCTTCACCGCTATCAATTATTTGCCGATTATTCTGTCGCTGACTTTATTCATTTCGGTGCTGATGACGTTGTCTCGTTGGTACACCGATAGCGAGATGATTATTTGGTTCTCATCGGGAATAGGGCTTGTACGCTGGGTTCGGCCTGTACTTTACTTCACCCTCCCGGTTGCGCTAATGATCAGTGTGTTGAGTTTCGGGTTGTCGCCATGGGCCTTACGGCAGAGTGCTGAATACAAACGTCAACTGGATAGCCGCGATGATGTCGCATCGCTTGCGCCCGGCGTGTTCAAGGAGTCCAAGCAAGCTGATCGAGTGTTCTTCATCGACAACTTATCGGAAAACGACGCGGTTATTAATAACGTATTCGTGCAGTCCACTCAGCAGGAACGCCTTGGTGTCATGGTGGCTAAACAAGGCGTACAAAAAATCGAGAAGAACGGCGATAAGTTCATCGTGCTGGAGAATGGTCGCCGTTATGACGGAATGCCGGGTACCCGCGACTACAAAGTGATGGACTTCGAGCGTTATGCGTTGCGCATCGAACCTTACGAAGCAAAAATCGAAGCGCCGTCGTCCAAGGCGCTCACCACACCGGCGTTATTAAAAAATCCCACGCTGCCGAACATCGCTGAATTGCATTGGCGCATAGCCTTACCGATTAGCGTCATTCTTTTGGCATTGATTGCTATCCCGCTAAGCTTCGTGAATCCCCGTGGAGGTCGGTCGCTGAATCTTATCAATGCGCTATTGATTTATATGATCTATAGCAGTCTTTTGAGCACCTTTCAGGTGTGGGTCGCTCAGGGAAAGGTTTCTCCCGAAATAGGCCTGTGGCCGGTGCATGGTGGCGTATTCGTGTTAGTGGTTGTTTTGTTTTATAAACGCACCAATATCCACAGCGGAATTCTTAGGCTTCTTTTGCATCGTTGATCTCTTTTTCCTACGAATTAGGAAATTCTCGTTGCTTCAAATCGCTAACTGGTATACCATCTGCCGCCTTTACGGAGAGGTGGATGAGCGGTTTAAGTCGCACGCCTGGAAAGCGTGTTTACGTGAAAGCGTAACGCGGGTTCGAATCCCGCCCTCTCCGCCAAAGCAACATCCACAGCTATTTATTCAAATAGCTAACGCATTGTGAGGCCAGGTTTTTCGGGAATATTCCGACTAAAACAATTCCGGTCGATTTACAGCACGCCGATTGAACGCCGCTATTGCTTCCTTGCTGTCCTGAATGCCTCGGTTTAGAGACATTTTGATACAGAATTGCTACGAGGCATATCGAGCTGCAGTTCAATGCACTCATCGTCACGCGATGATGGGTGCCAGACGGTGAAATCACTTCCATAGGCTAGATAGAAAAAAGCCCGGTCATCTTTCGATGCCGGGCTAAATCAGCTTTGGAGGAGACTCAAAAACAAACCACAGTTCATTTCTACGCTCAGAGGAATTACTCGTCAAACTCTTTTTGTATATAAACGTATCCTGTGTCGTACATATCCAAAAACAGCGTTTTAGACAAGGTGAAAATTAAGCAACGCTAGTTAAGCAAATCAATTTTTCATGGTTCTGAGGATGACTGAGCATCTCTCGATTCGGTCCACTGGCATAGACCGGGCAAATTAGGATCAAATACCGCTAAAAAAATTCTTTGCGTATCGAAACCCTTCCAACTGCAGATGCTCTCGCAGCACAGGACTTCTGTTATAGACATCTTTCATGTAAATCCGCCATGCATCCCGTGCTTCCTCATCAAGCGATGTGCCAAACACGACGATGTTTTCCCAATGGTCTGCAATCACTTCTGCGACGGCGAAGACCCTGCTTCTTTCCGGTTCTTCAATCGGGGAATGCTGATTGCTATAAAAATATGGGCGCAGAGTAGGCGTATCGACGAACAATTTAAGAATCTCAATGCCGACTTCATAAACTTGCGCGGTTGTCTGATTTTCTATTGCTATTTTTTTTGTTTTTGTTGTTTGATTACAAACATAAAGCCAATGGTAGTGGCGAGCACCGATGCCCATTGCCCCATGGCGGATATCGCGTTCCAGCCATTCCAGCTCCAATCGATTTGCATAATTATTTGCGAAAAGCGGCAATCATAACAGTCTTTGTTTTTTTCGCGCTTATAAAACAAGCAGACATAGCCGCAACGTCCAAGCGGCGCGGCGCTCCGTGAATGTCAAGCGGCGATAATCACATGGTTATCCACAGATTTTGTGAGTCGTTTATTTTGCGCGGCGTAAAGCGGTAAAGAGTTGAAGCTCCCACGGGCGTGCGGCAATCAGTAGGCTCATTGCCTTCCGTTTTTCAAAGGGCAGCCTCGAGTCATCTTTGTGCATGTCCGAGAATTCCTGCGCCACTTGTTGTAATCGTCCGATCAATCTGTTCTTCGACGTGGCCGATAACATGCCATTGACCACCAACATAACCTCTCCTGGACGATCGAAGCGCGATCGAAAGTAATCGCTAGAAGCATGTTGCTTGAATAGGTTTTGAATCGGTCCATCGGGCAACCAAGAGAAAGTGCGGGTGACGAGTCCCTTGAAACGATTATTCGGAAGTAATTTGATAAAGCGAATTTTGTCGAGAATGGCGAGCAATTGAACGCACTCTGCTTCGGATATGTTGTAAGTGCTGACGATTTGCTCGAAGGTCCATTGATTTAATACGCAAACCGCGACCAGCAATAGTTTGGTATTAGCGACGATGCGTTGCTCTTGTTCGGGCGTTAGCTGAGAAATCAGCTTTTCTTTTTCCGTCGTGGCGGTTAATTCATCAAATCCAATGCCGGTGACATGGCAAATTTCATCGAGTCGTTTCAGCGTGAAGTTTTTTTGCGAGAACATGCGCTTTATGCTGGCCTCGCTTATTTGTAACTGGGCGGCGAGTGCGGCATAGGTAATTCCCCGTGCTTTCAATATTCGCTTCAACGTCTCTACTAATTTTGCGCTTTGCATGAATTTCCTTTTTGATTTTTATTTGTCGACGATTGCCGACATTCTAGTTTGATAGGAAAAGTGGCACAAAATAATACCGTTGGTTGCATAAAAAGTGACTTTGTATTTTTTGCTTTTCGTCTTTCATGGATTCGTTCACCATGCGCCTCGCTATTCGTCGGACGGTAATAATAAGCAACGACGTAAGCGCAACTAATACATAAAAAGATCAGTTTTAGGGGGTTACTCTGCGTTGGTTATCATGACCGCGCAGAGCGTTTTTTAATACCCGCTTTTCATAAGCATTGCTTCCCTTCGTTTGGCTGCAAAGAAATGACGCCCGACATCTTGTCGAGAAATTTTACGGACCGTCGTTTTTTGTGGCGTCTTACTTTAGTAAATCATTACAAAAACAGAGGTATATTGAATTGGCATCGCGCTTGCTTGCGATGAAAATTTCGCCGAAGGCCTTCAATTTTGTATTGTCGTAAATCCCTATGCTGTCTCTTGATGATCCGCGTTGGATAAAACTAACCGCTAGTTGTAAAAGTTTCTACGACCCTAGACATGCGTTATCCAAGCTTGAACGCAACGAAGATACCGGCAAGGTGTGGGAAGAGTTGTGGCAAAAGCTTTGTCATCAGGGCAATGTGGGAGAGGCTGCATACGCCGTAGTTCCGCATCTTGTCCATATCTATAAATCGCAACAAACAATCAATTGGAATCTCTTTGGCATCGTCTGTGCGATTGAAGTCGAGCGCCATAACATCACGAATCCGGAATTACCGTACTGGCTGCAATCGAGTTACATGGATGCGTGGAACACCCTGCGCATGCTAGCGGCCAAACAATTGCAGCAGACCGTTGTCGATTGGCAATTGCGAATTTTGCTATCAACCATTGCTTTGGCGAACGGCGATATCAAAATGGGCGCCTTGCTATTGCATTTCGATCAGACCCATATCGATCTTCTCGCGGACGAGCACTTTGCGTGGTCTCGTTTATACGTTTCTTCATCTACCAACCTTTCCGGTTGATATAGTCATTCGGTGATAGCGCTAACCGCTATCAATTGGCTAGTCAGCGTGGGTTTTTCCATTGGGAAATGCTGCTTAATGACAGCTATTTTGCCTTAATGATGAAAATAGCTAGTCATAGGTTTTGGTCTTTTCCTATACTACGTATGGAATACGTGGGAAACTTCGATACAATTTACCCCATTATTCCTAAGCGATCGTAGTGAAGCTTTCCATTCAGGTGCACCATCGAATATGTTTTATTGAATGTCGATAGAGCTCCTGCCGCCTGTAGTGGTACTATTCTGCGCCTGAGAATACATAACCGAACGGAGAGAGTAATCAGTCATGGCAAAAGCGAAAAAGCAACCTGCAAAGAAAGCCGCAGCGAAGAAAACCGCTGCCAAAAAATCGGCTGAAAAAAAAGTCACTGCGAAAAAAGCAGCGGCAGGCAAGTCGGCCGCGAAAGCAACCAAGAAATCGGCAAAGAAAACGGTAGCGAAGAAAACAGCCGCTAAGAAGGTGACTGCTAAGAAAGCCGCACCGAAGAAGTCTGCTGTTAAGAAAACAGCAGCTAAGAAGGCGACTGCAAAGAAAAGCACTGCGCGCAAGGCAGTAAAGCGCTCTGCGGCTAAAAAAGTTTCCGCTAAAAAAGTGGCCGCTAAAAAAACTGTTGCTAAGAAAAGCGCAGCCAAAAAAACGGTTGCTAAAAAAACCACTGCTAAGAAATCCGCAGCCAAGAAGACAGTAGCTAAAAAGTCAGCAGCTAAGAAAACGACCGCTAAAAAGGTCGCTGTCAAAAAGACTACTGCGAAAAAGATGGCACAAAAGAAACCGGCGGCAAAAGTAACTCGCGCGACAGAACGGCCGGCGAAGAAAAGTTCTACCCCAAAGACTGCAACGAAAAAAGCCGTCCCTGTTCAGTCCGAAGTTAAAAAGCCAGCTGTTAAGAGGGCACCCCGTGCAAAACCGGCGGCACGCGCCGTTGAATCGCTCGTTGAATCTAATTTGCCGCAGCCGGAAATAGTGCCTGTGCCGATGCAACGGGAAGTTACACCGGAGCCTGCGGAGCCGGAAGTTCAGTATGAAGACGAGCAACCCGAAGGTCATCCTGATGAACAAAAATCCGATTACAGCAGGAATCACTCACAATCGGACGTCGAGTCGGATGTGGATTCTTCCGACGACGACGATTCCCTTGAGGCTATTTCGGATGATGGTAAAGACGAAGTGGGTGGGGTTAACGACGATGCCGATTGGGCTGATCGCAACGACCAAAACTAATCCCACTTAGGACGTACTACGTCCATGTGGCAAAAGCCAGGGGCGCCGCAAATAAGCGGTGCCCCTGATTTTTTTGCCTTGTGCTTAAAGCAGCGATTACGCTTTTACCGCTGCTTCCATGCTCGACCCAATATCTTCGGCCCCCGCTCGTTCGAATACTTTTCTCGCTCGGTCTCGCTGACTATGGTCATCGGTATGGACCGAAATCAGAATATTGCCGTTGCGAATTTTGCCCTCATAACGTTTTGCTTCGTACTCGGGAATGTCGAGTCCTACCAGTGCGCCGACAATGCCGCCTGCGATGCCGCCGACGGCCGCACCGCTTAACGCCGCCATAATGGGGCCTGCGACGATAAACGGACCGACTCCTGGAATAGCTAAACTGCCGATACCGGCAAGCCATCCCAATACAGCGCCGACGCCTAATCCTGCTGCTCCGCCGGTGACGGCTCCTTCCGGCGCTTTCGTATGTTGTTCATGGGCAAAGTCGCGAGTGCTGCGTTTATCGGGCAGCAAGGCGGAAATGTCATTATTCGAAAACCCTGCGATGCGCAGATCTTCAATGATTTTTTCCGCTTGCTCTTGGCTTAGCGCGATGCAAAAGATGGCTCGTTTCATTTTTTCTCTCCTGATTTTAGGATGCTGTGCGTTGGACAAATGCGTGACCCGAAACGATTACATGGCGGCATATCCCGGAACGCATGCGAGATTGACGTAACATGGGATAAGCAACTTGCGTACCTGCTAATTTGTATTTGAGTTATCAGGCTCTTGAAGGGGGAGGACGCGATCCGCTTGTAGAAATTGCTGAATGGAATTGAAAAATATGCCTATGATTTGCGCGCCGGTGTTCCCGAATGACGCCGTAAATGGCTAGTCCGGACTACTCATTGCGAACTATTTTTCTCTTTGCCAGTAGATTCGTTCTAAGATACCGAGCATCTCGTGCTATTGAATCAGGAGGCTTTATGGATGTGAGCGTTCTATAACAATGACCTTCTTATGTTGAGACTTTATAGTTTCGTTCTCGCCCTGCATGCCTATATTGGCTGGCGCCTTGTCCCCGATATGCCGTTTGGTCGCTGGGGAATCGTTCTGATGATTTTATGGTTGGCGATTTCTACTTGTTTGCTCCCCCTCGGTTTTTATGCTCGTCAAATAAAGCAGCAGCCGCTATCGGATCGGGTGGCGTGGGCCGGCATGTTTGCGATGGGAGTATTCTCATCGCTGTTTGTACTTACGGTGCTTCGTGATGTGGGATTGCTATTGGGTTTTGCATTGAACCGATTTTTCGGCAATGACGATACCATGCGGCAAGTGCAAGTTTGGAGTGCCGGCACAGTACCTCTCATCGCCGCGTTATTTACGCTGATTGGTTTTCTCAATGCGCGCCGGAGGGCCAAGGTGCAAATGGTCGAGATTCCTATTGCGGGCTTACCGGCTTCCTTGCATGGCTTCACCATCGCGCAGATCAGCGACATTCATATCGGGCCTACGATCAAGCGTGACTACCTGGACCCGATTGTGGATGCGGTTAATGAGCTTAAGGCCGATATGATTGCCGTAACCGGCGATTTGGTTGACGGCAGCGTTGAGCAACTTTCTCACCATACGGAACCATTGGCTCGGTTGTCCGCGCGTCACGGCGTTTACTTTGTCACGGGTAACCATGAGTATTATTCCGGCGTCACAGCGTGGGTGAATGAATTAAGACGGCTCGGATTGCGGGTGCTAATGAATGAACATGAAGTGCTGAAACATCAGGATGCGACCGTTGTCGTCGCGGGTGTAACCGATTACAGCGCCCATCATTTCAATGATGCACATCGAAGCGATCCGGTTGCCGCCATCGCCAGTGCCCCCGCTGACGCCGGATTAAAGTTGTTATTGGCCCATCAACCACGATCAGCTTTTGCCGCAGCTCGTGCCGGTTATCATTTGCAGATTTCTGGGCATACCCACGGTGGACAATTTTTTCCGTGGAATTTGTTCGTTCGATTTCAGCAGCCGTTTACCGCAGGGTTGCATCGCCTCGAAGCGTTATGGGTTTACACCAGCCGCGGGACAGGCTATTGGGGACCGCCGAAACGAGTCGGCGCGCCGTCGGAGATTACTTATATTCGCGTGGTGTCTCAGACAAAGAGTATCGATTGATAGGACGCCGGCATAAAATTGTTCGAATAAGAATTAGCCGCCGGCGTCAATCAGTCAATTAATAATTGCCGATAAAATCTCGCTTGCCGATCTCTACGCCGTTATGACGCAAAATTGCATACGCGGTTGTGACATGGAAATAGAAATGCGGCAGGCCATAATGCAGTAAATAGTTTATGCCGACGAATCGTTTTTCCTTTGTTGTGCCGGGTTGAGTTACTATTTCCCGTTCCTCACTGCCGTCGATTTGCGTGGCGGTGAGTCTCTCGATAAACCCTAAGGTTTTATCGATGCGCGCTTTCAAGTCAGCGAAGCTCTGCTCGCTGTCTTCGTATGACGGTACTTCGACACCGGCTAGGCGAGCGGATACACCTTTAGCGAAATCAGAAGCGATTTGCACTTGGCGAATCAGCGGGAACATATCGGGAAACAATCGTGCTTGAAGCAATGCATTCGGATCGATTTTTTTCTCTGCCGCGTGCGTTTCCGCTTTCGCCAAAACATCTCGCAGACTTGTCAACATTTGCTTGAAGACCGGGACAGAACTGGTGTACATAGAAATTGCCATGAAAACCTCCAGTGGATAGGTCGGGCAATCATAGCAGAAGACAACTGCTTTATTTCAATTTACCGCTACCGACGCTGTTCACTGTTTATCCGCGCTAATACCGATATTTCATACTCATGACCCTAATAGATATCCTGATCGCGCTTTTGGTAGTCACCATCTGGGGTTTTAACTTCGTTGTTATCAAGCTGGGCTTACAAGGTCTACCCCCGATTCTTTTTACGGCGCTGCGTTTTATATTTGCCGCGCTGCCATTGGTGTTTTTCATTAAGCGTCCCGCTATTCCTTGGAAACTGATAATTGGATACGGAATGTTTCAATTCGCATTTCAGTTTGCACTATTGTTTACTGGCATAAAGCTCGGATTTCCGCCGGGCCTTGCATCGCTGGTGATCCAGTTGCAAGCGTTTTTCACTATCGGACTGGCCGTGATTGTGCTGCAAGAGCGACCACTGCTAACGCAATTGATGGGGGCGATGATTGCTCTCTCAGGAATGGCGCTTGTCGCAATGCATTTAGAAGAGAAGGCCACGATCATCGGATTTCTGCTGGTCATCACCGCAGGTTTTTGTTGGGGCGTGGCCAATGTCATTACCAAAAAAATGGGGCGCGTGAATACATTGGCCTTAGTAGTATGGGCATCACTCGTAGCTTCGCCGCCGCTTATTCTGACGTCATGGATCGTTGAGGGGGCCGATAGTTGGGCGAGGGCCATCTCGCAACTTAACTGGCTTTCGGTCGGCGCTGTGTTATTTCAATCCTATCCCAATACTATTTTTGGTTTTGGCATATGGTCGATGTTGATGCGCAAATATCACACGGCGACTGTTGCACCTTTCTCTTTACTGGTGCCCGTGTCTGGGATGATAAGCGCATCTATCGTATTAGACGAGCCGTTGCAGTGGTGGAAGGTAACGGCGGGATTGCTTGTGTTATTGGGGTTGGGGTTGAATCAGTTTGGGGCGAGGTTTTTTGTGGCGAGGGGAGTTTAATGTTCCTCGCATTCAAAACTTCGAGCCATCAATCGCACGTCTAATACCACTAGAAGAAAGTGGGGACTGCGATCAATGATTTTGTGGTGGGCCATTACGAGCAATCGGTCAATTTCAGTTGGAATATTGGTCGCCGAGCCGAGCTTTATTCTTTGGATCATGTTTCCGTTGCTGTGCTTGGTTGGCTACGCGCTGGTAGCGGGTCAAGCAAAGCCTGCGCAAAACGGGCTTCACCGTTTCGAGTCCGTTGCTAATGTTAAACGTAGGCGTCTACAGATGCATGCATCAGGTCTCGGTATCACTCTATTATTTTCGGCCGCCCGTAAACTTTCTTGCGCCTTCTACTCCACTTCTAACTTTATTTTGTAATTTAGTCATCGCATTTTCCAAATGCTTCCCATCTGGTAGCAAATCCACAGGCTCTTCATTTCTATGTGTTAAAGGCACAGTGTTATTGGGTAGGCTCGCCATCCGAAAGACTTTATTCATATCCGCATCGAGTTTGAAAATGTAAGGTCCTTTTTTGGCATCCATTATCTGACGCCTTGCTTCTATGTAGCCGTGATGTATCTTTGATTCCTCATTAATTGGCGGCCCGTAACAGATAATTAATCGATCAGCGCTTCCCTTTTCTGTGTCCACAGCGGGCCCCTTACAAAATCCTATTACATCTCCCGGAAGACGTCCTCCGAAATGTGTTAAGTCATGAAAGCGCATTTTACCCTCTAGTCCTAACGCGGTAATGAGTGAACGAGCATTAGCTTTCGCAATTGCAGTTTGAACTTTTCGTTGCGCTTGCTCGTTTGATGCGCCCGTAAATTGGACTCTGGAAATAGTAGCGGTTTGTGCTTTTGAAATGCCGTCATTACTAGCCACAGCGGCGAGAATGGTTGCCTGTTGTTCAGGACTTAGTCGGGGATCCGCGCTATGAGTAATGAGAGCGTCTAAAGGTTGGCCGGCAGCATATGAGTTGTAAGCGGCTGCGACGAGAATTTTAGTTAGCTGATTTCCATTAAACTCGACGCTATTGACCGCATGATTTATTACATTACAAATATGCTCTGCGACTTGAGTGGCGCGAACAATGGTAGATAATAAGCGTGCCTGCTGTGCTGCATCGAGCGGATTATCGGGGTCAGTAGAAAAATGAATTATGCGCTCATGCCCGGAAGCGTTCGAGTTGCTCGCAACTGCGGTTAATAGCTGGGTCTGCTGCATAGTATTAAGCGCTTTGCTGTTAATAGCAAAATCGATAATTGAGCCAGCATGCTTAGCAATATGAGGTTTATCGGCAGTATCCGCTAACACGCGCACTTTATGCTTGATATCAAGTGTAGGATCCGCAATAACACTTTTGATAATCGTGCCAGTATGTGCGCCTAGTTCTGAATTATTGAGTGCCGCGCGCAAGATATTCGCTTTTAATGTGCCGCTAAGCTTGTCGTCATTGAGTGTGCTTTGAGCTATTGATATAACATTCTCGCCGATACGATGATTAGATACGGCGGCGATCGAAACCTCGGCTCTTTGCTTTGGAAGGCGGAATTCGCCTATAGCCGTTTGCACATCCTTAAAGTGTTTCTCAATACCAGGGCCTTTTGCAAAACTGGCAAAGAACTTCGTCGATTCTTCGGGAGTAAAGTGCCTTAGCAGTGTTGAGTCGAGCGTATTTTGATTACTCGCGCGTGAAATCATAATTCGGGCCAGTTGCCGATTATTAAATTTTTGTGCTCCGAAATTATTTGTGACGGCTTCCATAATAAGCCCATCGCCGAAATCGGCATCCACCTGTGGATTACCCGCTGCAACGGCGGCGATATTTGCCCGGTGGTTCTGCGTTAATAAAGTTTTATTACCAAGACCATCAAAAGATGAACTATCTAATACACGACGTACCATCACGGTGCATTGCTCAATAACTTTCGGATTAGCTGCCACAGTGGCTAAACATCGAGCTCGCTGGGTAGAGTTAAATCTCTCGCGAACTGTGTGGCGTTCTGTAAGTTCATCTCCCATCACCTCCGCTAACCTTGCAGACCCCATAGCCAAAAGTTGTTCTGGATCGTGAGACTCAGAGACCTCCGGAAAAACACGAGCAATAATTGGATCGATATGCTCACCAACTTCTGTGTTGGCTCCAGCCGCGGCTAAAATTCTCGATTCCTGTTCGGGATTAAGATGTGCTGCGGCATAGGCGGTAATGCTTCCGAGATGAGGAACATTCCCTTCATCGGTTGCAGCTACCACTAGAATATTAGTCCGCTGCTCCGAAGTAAGGTGAGGAGTATTGAGGGCATAATTGACATTATCGAGATATGCGCATGCGCTTGGATTACAGTGCGCAGCCACTTTTATGCGTGTGCTCGCGGCAATATCGAAAAGCTGATTGTTGTGTGCATGAGAGACAATGGTGATTAATTGTTCTTCAGCGGTTGGATTATTGGCTGCTGTTACTAAGATGTGTTCTCGCTGTTCTGAGGAAAGAGTCGGATCGTGGGCCGCAAGATAAATAACTGCATCTAAGTACTCGCCAACTCGCGAATTGCCGACTGCGGCATTTAAAAAACGTGTCCGCATATCGCCGGTGAATGAAGCATCATTAACAGCGAAATCGATTGCGTTTCCCAATGACTCAGCGAATTGCGGATTGCCGGCCAATGCAGCTAAAGTATGCGTGCGATCAGCAGGTGTTAACTTGGGATCAGTAATGGCCCATTGAGCGATTTCGTTAAGATGTTCGCCAAATGGCGAATTAGTCGCTACTCGGGCCAAGATATCCGTTTGTTGTTGCGGGGAAAGCCGTACATCGCTAATAACATGCTTAATAATGGCGCCGAAATAATCGGCACGTTGCGAGTTATCGGCAAAGGCGCAAAGGATTTGTGTTTGGGGCGCGGGTGTAAGGTGTTCGCCTTTTAGGGCCCAGTCTGCGACTACATTGAGATGATCTTTTAATGCTTCGTTACCTATTGCAGCCATTAAAATATGTGCTTGCTGCTCTGGGGTGTACGCGGAATTCGTGATCGTTTGTTGAATAATTGCATCGGCATGTTCGACGGAATGCGGATTACCGAGCGCCGTGGCGAGGATATGCTCTTCATACTTAGCGCCCAATCCGAGAGTCTTAATTCCTTCAACGATTTTGCCAAGAGCGTCTGCGGATTGAGCATGTTCGGCGGCCCGGACAAGCAAAGTGATTCGATGTGATGGACGTAATTCTCGGCGAGTAAGCGCATACCGAATCAACTCATCAAAATGAGTAGTAGTTTGATGGCTAATCGCAATAGCCGCATTCGGATTGCTAATTATATTAGCCAGGATTTCAATTCGGTCCGCAAGATTCAGCCCTGGGTTGCTCATGACATAGGGAACGATTGAATTGAAGTGTTCTGTGGTGTGTAAATGTGGAATCGCTGCGGAAAAAATTTGCATCCGCTGTTCGGATGAAAAATCACCATTATTGATTGTGTGTCGAATAATAGCGCTACAGTCCGCTACGGATTGTATATTGCCTGCGGCTGCAGTAAGTATCCCCGCTTGCTGCTCAGCATTGAACAAAGAACTGCTCATTACTTTTTCAATAAGGCTACCAAGGTGATTGCCGGCCTGAGATTTACTAGCTAATAAAGTTAGAATCGCTGTCGCCTGTTCGGTGCTATTTTGTGCAATCATCATTGCTATGCTGACGAGACCCTCAGCAGATTCAGCGCTTATATCCGGTTTGACCATGTCGCGAAACATATCGGCATTCTCGACTATTAGAGAAGTCGACAGTTCTGCAGATGTTAAACCTGGATCCGGAAGACCACGGCTTAGCGTTTTCAATCGATTTAAATTAACCGGATTTTCCCAGATACCTAGATTTTCCGGTTCATCGAGATTTCCTAACAATCTGTTCAGATTCTTTGCCTCATCAGTCAAGGCATTAAAATCCAGGAACTCCCCAAACTCCTCGTCGTTTTTAAGCGAGTCTTCTCTACTGCTAGATTGTTGACTCTTTGGATTATCCTTTTCCCACTGCCTTTGTATCTCATCATTCTGTGCGCTAGTGCGAGGAAATGGATTATTTACTTTTTTGCCTTCATCATTCTGTTGATAGATATCCTGATAACGCTTCTTCAATGTGACATACCGAAGCACTCGTTTGTATAGAGCGGCCCGGGCAATGTCATCGTTATCGAGATTATCTGCAAGGTCGCCATTATCAATCGTTACCTTATATTGGCTGTTTAAAAGCGAGTACCATCCACTCCAAGGTGTAATGGCCGTTTGAGATGCTGGAGGAGAGGACGATTCATTACCTAATTGGTTGGGGATATTCAAATCTTGGCCTTGGTTCATAAGGAATCCTAGCGCTCATATAAATATACTGAGACTCAGTAAATATTTTTATATTCAATGTGATTAATGATTACCCCAAAAGCGTTGTCCTCATAATAACGAAAATTCACAGCGACCTATGGCATAAAACTTCATAGTGCAGCATTACTTGGGCGCCGAGCGATTTCTGTGAATAGAATCTATTATTTGCCGAAAAGAAAATAGCAGCACGATTGTTAATCGTATGATATGGCAAAAGAATTTGAACATGTCTATAACGAATTAAATTCAGCCGATGCCACATTGTGTATGTGTATCGGACATTCACTTCCTCCGCCGATTCTTCAGCGGCGAATTGCAAGTAGCATTTGATTGATGAGTCCGAATCAAATTTCTATCGTTATAGTTAATAGTCCTAGAAACTGTAGTTGAACGAGAAGCGCCAATTCGTAACCGTTAACCATGCGGCGTTGTATTCATCGGTGTGACTTGTTGGCAGAATTATTCCATCGGTGTAAATGGAGCGGATGATGCGAAGAGAAGAATTATCGGTGCGATTAGAAACGGAATGGCGGGATCGAATAGCTCGTCAGGCAAGCAGTGGTAAAAACGTTGCGGCATTTTGCCGTAGCGAAGGTGTTACCGAAAGCTCGTTTTATGGATGGCGTTCTCGTCTTGGATTGAATAACACTAATGATGAGCATAAAGACACCGCAGTAAAGATCCCGTTGCCATTTATCGACCTTGGTCCGGTAAAACAAGCGGCCAACACCCATTCGATTCCACCGCTAAATAATAAGGACCATGAGCAGAGACAAGCGCCATTGCTCGAAATGCGACTGGAATTAGGTAACGGCATGGTCTTGCACATGACTCGGCGCTAATGTTTTTTCCTGAAGGACAGGTTCGCGTATTTCTTTATGGAGAACCGGTGAGCATGCGGCTCTCCTTCGATGGGTTATACGCGTTAACGCGTAATGGATTACAGCAAGATCCGCTATCCGGTCATCTATTTGCCTTTATTAATCGGAAAGGCACCCAGATCAAAGTCCTTTACTACGATCAGACCGGATTATGCGTCTGGAGTAAGCGCCTTGAACAAGGACGGCTCATCCGTAACTGGCAGACTGTGACAACGCAGGAAATGGACTGGACCGCATTAAAGTTGTTACTCGAAGGCATTGAACCGAAGCGGGTTCGTAAGCGATATCGTCACGCATCGAGTGTTATTCAGCCCCCCGCAATCAATGCGGTTTAATCGACTATGATTACCGCATGTTGTCCGCATTCAATAAAGCTTATGAATTTGTTAACCGCGCCAGCGAAATGACGGTGGCCGAGATTGCGAATTTACTTTGCAGTCATCGGAAATTGGAAGACGAAGTGATCACCTTGCGTCATCAAGTAGCATGGTTTCAAAAGCAACTCTTCGGACAAAAAAGCGAGCGGCGAATAATTGAGACGTCAAGCGTGCAAGGCACACTTGGTATGGCGTTTGATGAGTTATCTAATGCACCTTCGATGTCAAAGAAGCAACGAATAGCGGCGTATGAGCGAGGCACCATCGTAAGAACGGCCGCAGCAGATAACCATGACGAATCACCTTTGTTCTTCGATGAATCGAAGGTTCCCATTGAGACCATAACACTCGCTAATCCAGAGACAACTCACTTACGGCCCGAGGACTATGAAGTTATCGGCGAGAAGGTTAGCTATCGATTGGCGCAACGTCCCGGCAGCTACGTGGTATTAAAATATATTCGTCCCGTGATCAAGCGTCGCGATACGCAAATCATTTCCTGTCCGGCAGCACCCGTCGGTGTTATCGACGGTAGCCGTGCCGATGTGAGTTTTATTGCCGGATTGCTGGTCGATAAGTTGG
>Ga0157374_10001586_pt1 | contig 19077 bp, 14 predicted proteins | sample M25metaG_FD_115308 | JGI IMG/M metagenome (GOLD analysis project Ga0157374, IMG submission 115308) | Miscanthus rhizosphere microbial communities from Kellogg Biological Station, Michigan, USA - M2-5 metaG | ecosystem: Host-associated > Plants > Roots > Rhizosphere > Soil | place: USA: Michigan... | reverse complement strand
GGAATTTTCGACAAGCTTGAAGAAGAGGCCGCCGAGTTGCGTTCAGCCCTCGACAATTCCGATCGCCGCGCCGTTGAGGAGGAAGTAGGCGATCTGCTTTTCTCGCTTGTAAACCTGGCGCGATTCCTCAAGCTGGACCCTGAAGTAACACTTAAGAATGCTAATCTGAAATTCAAAAACAGATTCCAGCAAATGGAAGCTGACGCGTTACATGAAGGTCGCAGCCTTTCCGAATATTCCAAAGAAGATCTGGAACTGCTCTGGAGCTCCGCAAAACTTAAAGTAAATCCGCAGATAGCGTCGGAATCGAAGTCGTGAAATCGCAGAAGCGAAAAGTGTCGACAATTGCGAACGGTTCCGCGGCGCAAAATGTTGGCGGCATCGTCATACGCCACTGCCACGGTATCGCAGAATTCGAAGCCTGCATCCGAGTGGAACGAGAAGTCTGGAAATCCTCGGAGATCGACATCGTTCCGACTCCCCTGTTCGTAGTCGCATCGGAAACGGGTGGCCAAGTCCTCGGCGCGTTTCAAGGCGCGGACCTCATTGGTTTCACTCTGGCGATTTGCGGCTGGCGCGCGAGAAAACCTTTCCTCCATTCCCACATGACCGCCGTCTTGCCGGGGCATCGTGATTCCGGCATCGGTCGCCGGCTGAAGCTCTATCAAAGAACAGACGCGCTGGCGCGCGGCATAGATCTTGTCGAGTGGACTTTCGACCCGCTGGTGACCAAGAATGCCTATTTTAATTTTATGCGCCTCGGGGGCATCGCCCGGCGATACGTCCCCAACGCTTACGGAATCACGACGAGTCCGCTCCACGGATCGCTGCCCACGGACCGCTTGGTTGCCGAATGGCATCTCCGCTCGGATCGCGTGAAGCGCGTGCTGGCGGGGAAGTCCGCCGCTGTCCGCGCTGTGAACGCAAAGAGGACCGTACAGATCGAGATGCCCGCAAATTTGGACGAACTGAAAGACAAAGATCCCTTACGCGCCAGCCAAATCCAGACCGAGACACGAGAAGATTTCTTGAAGTGGTTCAAGAAGGGCTATGCCGCGACGGCGGTGGTGGTGAATCGAAGCGGCGGCCTGGACTACATGCTCGAACCCTGGAGCCGAATTTGAGAGTTCAAAAAATCACGCTCCGTGAAATCAGGATGCCACTGGTCACTCCGTTTGAAACCAGCTTTGGGCGCGTCACGGACCGCAGAATGCTCCTTGTCCAGGCCGAGTCAGGTGGCGTCACAGGTTGGGGAGAATGCGTTGCCGGCGAGGGCCCCTTCTACGCCCCCGAAACCGTTGAGACGGCCTGGCATATTCTTCGCGATTTCATCTGGCCGCTTTTGAAAGATCATGATTTTCAGAGCGCCGCCGAAATTTGGAACAGGCTCGATCCGATTCGCGGCCACAACATGGCCAAAGGTGCGGTGGAGTCCGCCCTCTGGGACGCCGAAGCACAGCAAAAAGGCATTCCGCTGTGGAAGTTGCTGGGCGGAGTGCGGCAGGAAATTTCATGTGGCGTCTCGATCGGAATTAAAGCAACACTGGAAGAACTTGTCGCGACCGTCGAGCGCGAGCTCTCCGCGGGCTACCAGCGCATCAAGATTAAAATCAAGCCGGGAAACGATATCGCCCCCGTGGAAGCGCTGCGCCTGAAGTTTCCGCAAATACGCTTGATGGTCGACGCCAATTCCGCCTACCGCCTGGAAGATTGGCCTCACCTGAAGCGCCTGGAAGCCTACTATTTGATGATGATCGAGCAGCCTCTGGGTTGGGATGACATTTTTAGCCACGTAGACTTGCAGCGCAGGCTCGACACCCCGGTTTGCCTGGACGAATCCATCCATACTGAAGAGCATGCCCGGGCCGCCATCGATCTGGGCGCCTGCCGCATCATTAATATGAAACTGGGCCGAGTCGGTGGCTACTCACGCGCACGCAGAATTCATGACCTATGCCAGTCCAGGCAAATTCCAGTATGGTGCGGCGGCATGCTCGAGTCCGGAATTGGCCGGGCGCACAATATTGCCCTCTCCACACTCGAAAATTTCTCCCTCCCCGGAGATGTAACTGCCAGCCGCCGCTACTGGGCGGAAGAGGTGATTGAACCCGAAGTGACCGTAACCCCGCACGGCACGATAAAGGTGCTGGACGGCCCCGGAATCGGTTATCAGCCCCGCCTCGATCGTATCGAAGCCCTAACCGTCAGAAAAGAAATCCTCAAGTAGCAGTTCAGTAGCACAGACTTCAGTCTGTGGCTTTGGCCAGCCAAGGAGGACGACCATCCCGCGCTAGCGCAAAATACCCAGTGTCTGTCTCAAAAAACACAATCAACTATAAGCAGCACTCCGCATCCTCGAGCGCACCCCGACTACCAGCAGCGCGCCCAACACAAACCCCCCAACATGCGCCCACCAGGCCACGCCCCGCTGATCGGTCATACCCAGAGACGCCACCCCACTAAAAAACTGCAGAAAGAACCAATACCCCAGCATCAGATAAGCCGGAATCCGAACCGTAAAAAATAAAAGCAGCGCCGGAATAAGGGTGGTCACGCGGGCGCGGGGAAACAAAACGATGAACGCCCCCATCACCCCTGAGATCGCTCCGCTGGCCCCAACCGTGGGCACCTTCGATCCAAGATTGAAAACGGTATGCACAAGGGCCGACCCAACTCCGCAGATCAAGTAGAAGATGAGATATTGGAAGTGCCCGAGAGCCTCTTCTACAGCCCCACCGAACACCCACAGAAAGAGCATGTTTCCCAGAAGGTGCATCCACCCGCCATGTAGGAACATGCTCGTGAACATTGGCACGATAGCCTGCCCGATACTGATGCCGTGCCGTGCAAAGAGAGACTGCTCGTGAGCCGGGACCAGTCCGAACGTGTAAATGAGCGCCCGGCCCAGCTTGGCTGGCAGCGTCAACTCGCGCAGGAACGCGAGAACGTTTACCAGGATCAGCATCCCATTAATGATCGCGGCTCTCGTCCTCAGAATGTCCGCACGCAACGGAATCATGGAGACGTCCTAACCGCCCGGAGTTGCTGAGCGCTGTACAATGCCGGTCGCCTCCGCCCGTTGATCATCAACCTATTGATCTCCTCGATTGCGGCAATGCCTCCTCGCGCCCCCATCCCGAGGCAGGATAACCCAGCGGCGGCACAGCCGAACTCCAGAATCTGCGGCGAGTCCTGGCCGTTCAGAAGTCCGTAGGCAAACGCGGCGTGAAATACGTCGCCGGCTCCCGTCGTATCCACTGGCTGCAGGTCAAATGCAGGAACGTAGTGGAAGCGATGGCCATCCCATGCGAGCACTCCGTCGGCGCCTAGCGTGGCCGCCACCAATCGGCAGCCGAACCGCGAAGCCATCGCGGGCAAGGATAGTAGCAGATCGCTCTGCCCCATGATTCTCGCGGGGAATTCCTGCGAGGTGATGGCATAGTCCACCTGTTCAAGTAAAGCTTCCACTCCCGGGTAGCGGTTGTCCAGATCAGCTGTGACTGGAATGCCTGCGGAGCGAGCCCACTGCGCCGCCTGAGTGGCACTCGGACAATCGTGCCCGTCGACATGCAATAACTTCGCTCGCATAATCCAGTCGCGCTGAAGGTCTGAAGGCAATAGTTCAAGTCTTGGATCACGTTTCCACAGCACTCTCCGCTCGCCTGTGTCCTCATCCACCAGGATGAATGAGGACTGGCTCTGGCAGTCCGGCACAACGATCCAATGCGCCTCGATCCCGGACGAGCGCAGTTCGTTCTGCTGGAGCTGCCCGGCCCCGTCGTCGCCAATTTTTCCGACATATCGAGCACGAAGACCCCATCGCGCGCACGCCGTAACGGCCGTGGCCACCTGGCCTCCGGGCAGAACCTCGGAAACGCGAAACTCAACTTTGGAATTAAAAGACGGGAAGTGAGGCAGACGAATAATGGTGTCGGTAGCGTTCAGCCCCACGCCGACGATATCAACGATGGAGGACGTGTCTGGCACAGACACACTCTACGGAAAATCCCCGGACTCGCAAGGGAAATGAGAGTAACTGCGTCTGATAATTTTCCGGAGAAGCCAGCCTGGTTAACATATTAATTTTACGCTCGTAAGTCCATCTCTCTGGGTGGGTTGTAGCAGTACTGCGCAGGCGGAAGGTCGTTCGCAGTGCGTCGTTGCTGCTGTCGCGCGCGGACTGATAGGCAGCGCAGCCTTCCCGTCGTTCGTGATTTGGCGAGTTTTCCTCTAAGCGATGTTCGAGGTCCCAGACTACAATCGAAGTGGAATCAATTTTGAGTTAACAGAGTTGCCGGTTTGAAACGTGCAATTGAAATTCGACGCTAAAAAACAAATCGTTTTTGCGGTTGGCAATTGATTCAATGCGTCTGGTGTGGTAAGAAACAAATTCCAAATCTTCGTCGCGCGAATCTGCTTGCATGTTAGTCTCGGTCGGTCGGCGCGCCGACACACGGAATGCCACTCAAGGAGTCCGAAGCAATTGTCCTGCGTACGTTTCCACTCGGAGAAGGGGATCGGCTGGTCAGTTTTCTCGATCGCCAGGCTGGCCGGGTGCGCGGAGTTGCGCGCGGCGCGCGCCTTCCCAAGAGTCGCTTTGGGTCGACCCTCGAGATGCTGGCGTACATTCGGATCTGGTATTTTGAGCGCGAAACCCGTGAACTGGTACGCATTAACCAGTGCGAACTGATCGAATCATTTATGGATGTACAGCAGGATTATTCTTCCGCTGTCGCACTGGCACTGGTAAGTGAAATTACGGATGCAGTCCTGGGAGAAAGGGAGGCGGCTGACGCGCATTTTCGTCTGATCCTGTTGACGGCGCGCGCAATCAGACTTCACGGACCATCTAAAGTTGTACTTTTATATTTTTGTTTGTGGACTGCGCGCCTGGGTGGATGGCTCGGACCTCTGGACCGCTGTTCCCGGTGCGGCCGACCACTGAATTTTGAGACAGCTTTTCATTTGCAGGGAATGGCGGAACTCTATTGCGAGAATTGCCGTGACGACTGGACTAAACTGATATCTAAGGAATCACTTGCAATTGGCAAGCTGGCGTTATCCGGTACACTTGACCGGTTGTTGGGAGAGAAGCCGGCCGCTGAGCCCACCAGAGAAATGTTAAGTTATGCGTTAGATGTACTGGAGCATCACGCGGAGAAGAATTTGATCTCAAGGAAGACTTTAGAAACAGGAGAGAGTGGAATAATTGAAATCTAAAGTAAAGCCTGCGAAAAAGCAGGGACCCACATTTCAGAATCTCATCCTTCAATTACAGAAATATTGGAGCGACCGAGGGTGCGTGATTCAGCAACCCTACGACGTCGAAGTCGGTGCTGGCACCATGCATCCTGAAACCTTCCTTCGAGTCCTGGGTCCCGACCCTTATCGTGTCGCTTACGTCCAGCCATCACGTCGGCCCGCCGACGGTCGCTACGGCGAAAATCCCAACCGTCTGTTCAAGCACCATCAACTTCAAGTTATTCTTAAGCCATCGCCACCGGACATTCAGGCTCTTTATCTGAACAGCCTCAGGGCCATCGGACTGGATCTTGCCGCGCATGATGTGCGCTTCGAGGAGGACAACTGGGAATCGCCAACTCTCGGTGCTTGGGGCATGGGCTGGCAGGTTCTCCTCGACGGTTTGGAGATTACCCAGTTCACCTATTTTCAGCAGAGCGGAGGAATCGACCTTGATCCCGTGCCTGCTGAGTTGACCTACGGCCTGGACCGCATCTGTGCCTATCTTCAGGGCGTCGATAGCGTTTATGACGTTCGCTGGTCCGATGATCAAAGTTACGCGCAGGTGAGGCTCCTTGAGGAGCAGGAGTTTTCGGCCTACAACTTCGAATACGCCGATCCGGTAATCACTCGAAAGCTTTTTGAATTGCACGAAAGGGAGGCTGGCGACCTGCTGGAAGCCTTCGAGAGGCGCGCCAAAGGGACGGGTCGGCGATTTCCGATTCTCGGGGCGTACGACCACTGCCTGAAGTGCTCGCACCTGTTCAACTTACTGGATGCCCGAGGCGTAATATCGACGACGGAGAGAGCGCAATTGATTGGTCGCATTCGCCAGATTGCCTGCCGCGTTGCTGTGGATTTCCTGGCCCAACAGGCAGAGGCTCGTAGCGCTACGGCCGCAGGGATCGCAGAGGTTTCACTGTGAAGACCAGGGAAACGACCGACTTCCTCTTTGAACTTGGTTGCGAAGAAATTCCGGCCGGGATGCTTCCGGGCGCAATGAAGGAACTTAAAGTAATACTTGATAAATATTTGGGCGCACACAATTTGACCAGTGGCGCTCACATTGAAGTCTACGGGTCGCCGCGCCGCCTGGCAGCTTCATGTGAAACCTTAAAAATAAAACAGCCGGACGAGATCAAAGACATTACCGGTCCTCCCAAATCCGTTGCGTATGACGCCTCCGGACGACCCACTCGCGCGGCCGAAAGCTTTGCCCAAAAGATGAATATCCCGGTCGATGAGCTTTCGACCGTCACCACCGCTAAAGGCGAGTATCTTTCCGCCAGGCAAGTGATACGAGGAAGGTCAGCTAAAGAAATACTTGAAGAGGTCCTGCCACGAACCGTTGCGGAAATTCCTTGGCCGCGCAGCATGTATTGGACAGGGATGTCGGGGCTGCATTTCATTCGACCAATCCGCTGGGTAGTGGCGTTGCTTGGTGGCAAGCCCCTAAAGATGGTATTAGGGGACGCCTCGGCTGGAGACCGCACATCAGGGCATCGATTCCTGGGCAAATCGTCGGTACCGGTGAAAAATGCGTCCGATTACGTACAGAAGCTGAAGGCCAATTACGTATTGGTGCGTCCCGAGGACAGAAAAAAGAAGATAGAAGGGGAATTGCGCCGCCTCGCTGCGGCTCAGGGCTTGCGGATACATGAGGATGCTAACCTCATGGGCATGGTGACCTATCTCAACGAATATCCGACCGCAATTATGGGCGGGTTCAATCCTTCTTTCCTGGAGCTGCCCGAAGAAATTTTAGTCACCGTGATGCGCGACCACCAAAAGTACTTCGCGCTGGAACGCAAGAACGGCACGCTGGCTCCGAATTTCCTCGCGGTGATCAACTTAGACCAGGATAAGGCCGGACTGATCCGTGCGGGGCACGAGCGTGTGCTGCGAGCGCGCTTCGCGGATGCGCGGTTCTTCTGGGAGACCGACCAAAAATGTCGGCTGGCCGACTATCTCCCTAAACTAGCCGCGGTGACTTACCAGGAGAAGCTCGGGAGTTATGGCGAAAAGGTCGATCGAATTAGGGAACTGGCCCGCTGGCTCTCGGAACAGTGGTTCGCGAGCGGGATTTCCCATGCCAGCGTCGGCGCCGCTGACCGCGCGGCCGAACTCTGTAAATGCGACTTGGTCACTGAGATGGTCAGAGAATTTACGGAACTGCAGGGTATCGTTGGGGGCCTCTATGCTAAATATCAAGAGGAACCTGAAGATGTCTCTGTAGCAGTTTACGACCATTACAAGCCCGCAGGCTTGGAAGACGCGATTCCTCGGAATATCACAGGTCAGGCCGTATCGCTTGCCGACAAATTCGATTCGTTGGTTGGATGCTTTTCTGTCGGACTCATTCCTTCTGGTTCAAGTGATCCTTTTGCTTTGAGAAGGGCGGCAATTGGAATAGTTAAGATAATACTTGAGACCAAATTACCGGTTTCGCTTTCGATGTCTATCGGCCGTGCGGGCAGAGCGCTAGGCCGCGGCAGCCGTAAAATTGCGGTCTCACAGGCCGTTGAGAAGCAGGTTCTGGAGTTTCTGCTCGATCGTGCTCGCTTTGTTTTGAAGGAGACCGCGGGTTTTGCGTACGACGAGATCAATGCGGCACTGTCGGCTGGAAAAGATGATCTAGTCGATGCCGTTCGCCGGATGGAAGCCGTTCGTACGATCCGCAAGACCAAAAACTTTGAGCCGCTGGCGGTCTCTTTTAAACGGATACAGAAAATTCTCGAAAAAGCAGGCCCGGAAGCGGCGTGGAAGTTGGCAGGAGTGCGCTCGGAACTCTTTTCGGAAGAGGCTGAGCGTGACTTGCACATGCGCGCGGCTGCGCTTACGAAGGAAGTGGATCAACAAAAGAGGGTAGGACGGTATCGCGATGCTTTGCAGGGGATCGCCGGTTTGCGACCTGCTGTGGACCGGTTCTTTGAGGAAGTAATGGTAAACGCGGAGGACGAGCAGGTTCGCAAGAACCGGTTGACGCTACTTTCGGGACTGCTGTCGGAGTTTTCTACGATTGCCGACTTCTCTGAAATCGTTACCGCCGAGCAAGGGAAATAGTTTTAAAGCCGATAGGAAAAGTAGCGGCAGAGTATTGCGTCGGCGCGCCGACGTGTCATTACTAATTTTAAAACGGCAGCGATAATCTAATCGGAGGAAAATTCGTGAAATACGTATATTTTTTCGGGGCAAAGAAGGCTGAAGGCGATGGCTCAATGAAAGACCTGTTGGGCGGCAAAGGGGCGGGGCTCGCGGAAATGACGCGTATCGGTCTCCCCGTACCCGGCGGCTTCACGATTACTACGGAATGCTGCGACTACTATCTCAAGCATGATATGAGCTATCCGAAATCCCTTCGAGATGAGGTGAAGAAGCACTTGAAGCGCCTGGAAAGCGCCACGAAGAAGAAGCTGGGTGATGCCAAGGATCCGTTGCTCGTCAGCGTCCGATCCGGTTCCGCTCGCTCCATGCCAGGGATGATGGAAACGATTCTAAACTTGGGACTGAACAGCAAGTCCGTGGAGGGGTTGGCACGAAAAACAAATAATGATCGATTTGCCTGGGATGCCTATCGCCGATTCGTGCAGATGTACTCGTCGGTCGTGATCGGTCTCCCTAAAGAAGAGCTTGAAGAAAAATTACGCGCCATGAAATCAAAGCGCAATATTAAAGATGATACTCAAGTACCGGCTGAAGGCTGGCGTGAGCTCGTCGCATCTTATAAGGAATACTTTAAGTCAAAAACAGGGAAGGCGTTTCCTGAAGACCCGGAAGAGCAGTTGTGGGGAGCAATTGGAGCGGTGTTTGGTTCCTGGAACGCTGAGAAGGCCGTGACGTACCGCCGCGTGGAAAAGATCACCGGATTGCTCGGTACGGCGGTTAACGTGGTTCAGATGGTCTTTGGGAACAACGGAGATAATTCCGGAACCGGAGTATGCTTCACTCGCGATCCTTCGACAGGCGCTAAGATTTTCTATGGCGATTTCCTGATCAACGCGCAAGGAGAGGACGTCGTGGCCGGCATCCGGACGCCAATGCATTTGACCGAGATGGCGGCGCGCATGCCCAAAGTTTACAAACAACTTGAGAAAGTTCGTCAACTCCTGGAAAAGCACTACCGCGATATGCAGGACATGGAGTTTACGGTTGAAGAAGGAACGCTTTACATGTTGCAAACGCGCGTGGGTAAGCGCACACCAATGGCGACCTTTAAAATCGCGGTTGACATGGCAACGGAAGGTCTCATCTCCAAAGAGGAGGCCATAGAGCGCATTAAGCCCGAAGACATCGACCGCCTCTTTTATCCGATTGTCGACCCGTCGACATCGCGAACGGATCTGGCGAAGCGGCAACTGGCTGCGGGAATTAACGCAGTGCCAGGCGCCGCAGTAGGCAAGGCCGTATTCAGCGCCGAAGAGGCCGAAGCCATGGTGCAAGCGGGCGAGAAAGTGATACTGGTTCGCCGCGAAACCAGTCCTGAGGATGTTGGCGGCATGTTCGTTGCCCAGGGAATTCTGACAGCGACGGGTGGCAAAACCAGTCACGCGGCAGTCGTTGCTCGGGGTTGGGGCAAGTGCTGTATCGTGGGATGCGAACAGCTCGACGTGGACTATGCGACAAAAGTTGCGCATGCCAATGGAAAATCGATCCGACAGGGCGACTGGATCACGCTCGACGGCAACGACGGCATCGTCTACCTCGGCCAGGTAAAGCTGATTACGCCGGAATTGCCGGATGCCTTCTCCACGCTGATGGGTTGGGCGGATTCCATTCGCGAGTTGCACGTGCGTACCAATGCGGACACGCCGCATGACGCCCAAAAAGCCCTGGACATGGGCGCGGAGGGCATTGGCCTGGTGCGCACCGAACATATGTTTTTCAAGGACTTCGAGTTTCCCGAGAAGAGCATCGAGCGGCAGCTGGCGATCCAGGAAATGATTGTGGCTGATTCGGCCGAGACCAGGAAGAAGGCCCTTGCTAAGCTTCTGCCATACCAGCGGCGAGACTTCATCGGCATCTTCAAAGTCATGGACGGCTTTCCGGTTACCATTCGCCTGATCGATCCGCCGCTCCACGAATTTGTTCCGCACCAGCCGGAGCAGCAGCGGGAGCTTGCGGAAAAGATTGGAGTGGATGTTGAGATCGTGGCGCGAAGAGTTGAACAACTTCATGAAGCCAATCCGATGTTAGGCCATCGCGGCTGCCGTCTGGCGATCACGTATCCAGAGATACTTGACATGCAGGTGCGGGCGATCATTGAGGCGGCCGTAGAATGCAAGAAGAAGGGAATTAAAGTTATACCTGAGATCATGATTCCCTTGGTAATGGACCGCAAGGAATTGCAAATCCTCACCGACAGGACACGCCAAGTGGCCGAAGAGGTGATCAAGGAATCGAAGGTAAAACTTGAATACCTTGTCGGAACGATGATCGAAATTCCTCGAGCGGCACTGCTGGCGGATGAGATTGCGCAGGTGGCTGAATTCTTCTCTTTCGGAACCAATGATCTGACGCAAATGGGCATGGGACTTTCCCGCGATGACGCCGGCCGTTTTCTTCCGGAGTATGTGGATGAGAAAAAGGCCGGAATTTTCGCAGACGATCCATTTCAGACTCTGGACGTACACGGCGTTGGAATGCTTATTCGCTGGGGAATTGAGCGAGGGCGGTCGGTGCGTCCGAAGCTCGAAATCGGCATCTGCGGCGAACATGGCGGAGACGCGGCCAGCGTGAAATTCTGCCACGCAGTGAAGATGGACTATGTGAGCGCTTCACCATTTCGCGTCCCGATCGCGCGTTTGGCGGCGGCACAGGCGGTAATCGAGGAGCGCGCCAAGAAGAAGTCCGGCGGAAAGTCGAAAAAGTAGAGCGACGAACATGCGAGCAGCCGGTGTGCGATGCCCAGCGATCGCCGCCGGTTTCTCCGCTTGATAATTCTGCGTTGAAGGGCGTCGGCTCGCCGACAAAAATTCTGAAAGAAATTCTCTTAGGAAAAAAGCGGTGTCCAAGCGACTGGTGATTGGAATTTGCGGCGGTACCGGATCCGGCAAAACCACCATCGCGGAACGCATTATCTCCGTGCTTGCTCCCGCCAGCGTACTGGTGCTGCAGCAGGATCACTACTACCGGGACTTTCCGCAACTCTCGCTGGAAAAGCGCACGCAGCTGAATTTCGACCATCCGGATTCCTTTGACACTCCACTTCTCGTCGAACATGTCCGGAAACTGAGTGAGGGGCGGGCGATTGACCGTCCCGTCTATGATTTTGCCAAGTACGAACGGTCCCGCGAGACGATTCGCATCGAATCCTACCCGGCCATAATCCTGGAAGGCATTCTGATCTTTGAGAACAAGGGCCTCCGCGATCTCATGGACATCAAGATCTTTGTGGATACTGACGCAGATCTCCGTTTCATTCGCCGCTTGCGTCGTGACATCGTCGAACGCGGGAGAACCGTGGAGTCTGTCGTTGGGCAATATCTGAGCACTGTTCGCCCCATGCACCTGGAATTCGTCGAGCCATCCAAGAGGCACGCCGACGTGATCATTCCGGAAGGCGGGCACAACGATGTTGGCATCGATCTTGTCAGTCAGAAAATCCGGTCGCTCGTGAGGCGCGACGGGTCACCGGGCTAATCACCGAATAATTCTCTGCCTTTTTAATTGGCACCTACCGTTCACAATAAAGATTCAGGGAATACGACACATGAAGTGTCACTTGAAGTGTGACAAGTCTATCGGGCTCACTGTTTCGGCAAATCTAAGAACCCATACGTCACGACTAGATGCCTATGAAGCATCACTTTATATTTTAGGGTTAGCGGAACGATTGATGCGCACACGCAATCCTATGCGGTACTTCCAGACAAATGAGCCGCAGAACATTATTTCAAGTAAAACTTAAAATACTTAACGGTGGGCTGAGCAATTATTATGCGGCTGGAACTCAGGGCGGTATGCTCAGGTGGGCATCTTCAGAAAGAAGTAGAGGCCGAGGAAGCCGAAAACCGTGTCGGGCGCCCACGCAGCCAGAAGTGGCGGTAATTGCCCAACCGCTCCCATCGCTTCGGTAAGGGCTGAGGCGGCCCAGTACACGATGGCAATGCCGACGCCGAGAGCGAGGCCTCCGACGGCGCCGCGCGTTCCGACCAGAATGGAAAAAGGAATGGCCAGAAGAATGATGATGGGCGCGACGAGGGGAAAGGAAAGTTTCTTCTGCAGCTGAACGGAGAGGCGCGCGACATCAAAGCCTGCCTGGTGAAGGTCGCCGATGTAGCGTTGCAGTTCCCACCAAGTCATCTGATAAGACTGGCGAACTTCCCGATTGAAATACGACGGCGGCTCGCTCAGTTCACTCAAGGCATTGGCCAGAAACGGCGTATAGCGGGTTAGCTGGCCGTGATCAAAATCGCGAATCCAGCCGGATTCGAGAATCCACAGGCCCTGCTGGCTGTCCCAGTGCGCGCGGGCTGCATAAATGCGGCGGTGGATTTCAAAAGTGGTGGAATCGAGCTCGAAAACGTTCAGGCCTCCGAACATTTCGCGGTCGGGATCGAAGAGTTCGTAGTTATAAACTTTGGCGCGTTCGCCGAAAATCCATTGGCGGTTTGGCTGGTAATAGGTCTGGGCCGGACGGCCTTTGATCTGGTTGCGAAGCGCGTCCTGGCGCTGGTTGGCATAGGGAAGATAGGTATCGTCCAAAATCAGCAAGCTGATGGAGAGAACTATGCCGCCCATCAGCAAAGGTGACGCAACTCGGTACAAGCTCAGGCCGCTGGCCTTGAATGCGACGAGTTCGTTATTTTTGGTCATCACTCCGAGTGTCACCAGAACGGCGACGAGCGCGGCGAGGGGCGCGAGCTGGTAGAACAGGTAGCACGCGAGATAGATGAAGTATAAACCGACCTCTACAAGACCAGTGCGATGCTGCGCAACGTCATCCAATAATTCAAAAAACGTGAAAACTTCGAACAGCACAATGAATCCGACCGTCAGCAAGACGAAGTAGTAGACGAAGGTGCGCAGCAGATATACGTCCAGAAGTTGCGGGAGGCCGGAGCGCACTTTCTTGCGATTGAAAATTCTGGCGCCGAGAGAAGCGCCGTTTTCGAGCGCGGAAGCGGAAAGGTCTTCCCGGGAGAAAATCTTCCAGCCACGCCATGCGGCGATGGAATCAAAAAAGGCTCCCATGCGGCTACTGCCGGGCATGCGCTCCAACCTCGGCAACATAAACAGCCCCAGTCCCGCCGTAATCACGTTCGCCGACCAGATGCCCATCCAGATTGGAATGGATCCCTGGCGGGCAAGCCCCGCGCCAATGGTAAACATCAGGTAATAGCCGGTAATCAGTACGAGCGTGATCATGAAACCTGCGGCGCGTCCACCGCGACGCGGACGCGCACCGATGGGCATGGCCAGCAGCGCAAAAGAAATACAGGCGAAGGGAAACGAAAGCCGGCGCTGAAGTTCAACGCTGGCGTCCCGTTGTGTTTTGCTTTCCTGCCATAACGCGCTCATGGTGCTCCCCGGAATTCCAGGCCGGGCAATGTGTTCGCCTTCGGCCGATTTCACCTCCACGGTCAGGTCGCGCTCGCCGAAAGCGGAAAGCGTGTAGTGGCCAGGATCGGCGGCGGAGAATTCATGAACGCTTCCGTTACGAAGATGTAACTCCAGCTTGCCCTCGCTACGGTCGGGAATTACAATCGCTTCCTCAGCCATTGTCAGGCGTGAGACACCCTTGTCGGTGCCGGCAAGGAAGACCCCCTTCCAACGTATGGCGGCGGAATCGATATCGTTGATGTACAGGACCATCCGCGGGAATCGTTCGTCAAACACGCGCGGCGCCACCTGGTAGGAAGCCTGGCCGGCGCGCAAGCGGTCCTCGAGCGCTCGGAAGGTGCGCACGGAAAGCGGGCCGAGCCAAAGCGTCATGATGAACGTGATGATCGTCGCGCCGGCGGCAAGAATGCCGACCGGAACCAGTAAACGGCGGCGCCCCATGCCCAGAGCGCTCATGGCAATCAGTTCGCTATCCGCGGACAATCGTCCCAGCGCGATGAGCACGCCGACCAGAACACCCATGGGTATTGTAAGGCTCAGGATGGCGGGAAATGTTGAAAGGAACAGAATGCTTACGGTGGACCAGGAACCGGGATGCCGCACGATCAAATCCATCAAGCGCACGAGCTGCGGAACAAAAAATACGAACGTGAAGATACCCAGCCCCAGAAACGCGTGGGAAAAAACTTGTCGGCAAATGTACCGGTCAATTAAGCGCATCGGTCAGCGGCGTCATTCTAACATGTCCGGCAGGGGTGCGAGCGCGCCGCGCGATCTACCGCCGTATTTTCAGCAGTCTCCTGAAAATTTGACGACAGAAACGGCGCCGCGATGAACCGCGTGCATCTGATGATTCTTTGGCACATGCATCAGCCGCAATACCGGGATCCTTCGACCGGACGTTACGTGCTTCCGTGGACGCGCCTGCACGCGCTCAAGGATTATTGGGGGATGGTCCGCGTTATCGAAGAATTTCCGCGCGTGCATGCCACCTTCAACGTCGTGCCTTCTCTCGGAATGCAGCTCGAGGAATACGCCAGCGGAAAATTTGACGAGACTTCATTTACAGCCGCCTTTCGCCCGGTCGCGAATCTCACGCCTGAAGATAAATCCGAGCTCCTGCTGCGCGCGTTTCAGGTGAATTATGACAATCTGCTGGCGCGCTGGCCGCGCTATATCGAGCTTCATGGATGGGTGAGCGCTCAGGGCAGCGAGCGCGCCACGCAAACTTTCGGAGAACGCGACTGGCGCGACCTTCAAGTGCTTTCCCAACTCGCCTGGATGGATGAAGAATATCTGGCGAATGACCAGGTGATATCGGCGCTCGCGCGCAAGGGAGTGGATTTTACCGAGCAGGACAAGCTGCAGCTTCGCGAAAAGCAGATCGAACTTCTGGGCCGTGTGCTGCCGGAATATCGCAAGGCGGCTGCGGCCGGACAAATTGAAATTTCCGCCACGCCTTTTTACCATCCGATTCTTCCGCTGCTTTGCGATTCGGACATTGCCCGCGTATCGAACTCTGGTACACCGTTGCCCGTGCCGGCCTTTCGCCATCCCGAAGATGCACGCGAACAACTTGCGCGCGCCCGCCGCTACCACGAGCGAGTTTTCGGCAAGGTGCCTGACGGGCTATGGCCCTCAGAGGGATCCGTTTCCGACGAGGCGCTGGCTATCGCGGCCGACCTGGGATTTAAGTGGTTTGCCACGGATGAGGGAGTTTTGGGGCGCACGCTGGGCGTCGGGTTTGGCCGTGATGGCGCGGGCGTACCGGACAACGCGGATAAACTCTACTCCCCGCTGCGGGTGCGCGTGGCCGGCAAGGAGATGGTGGGATTCTTCCGCGATCACTATCTGTCCGATCTGGTGGGCTTCGTTTACAGCCGCATGGATACGTATGCCGCGGCCGAGGACTTGTACCAGCGCATTCGCACGATCGGTGAGCGCGTCCGCATCGGCCGGCCGCTTACCGTTTCGCTGATCCTCGATGGGGAAAATGCGTGGGAATATTTCCCCGGCAACGGTCGTGAATTCCTCCGCCAGTTCTACAGAAGAATCGACAACGATCCGGACATCCTGGCTCTGACCGCCAGCGAGGCCGCAGCGGCGGCCGGGGAAATTCCCAGGAATAACGGGATTTTTCCGGCATCCTGGATCAATGCCAATTTCGATGTGTGGATCGGCGCGGGGGAAGACGTAGTGGCCTGGGACCATCTTCGCCGCGCGCGGGATTTTTATACGCAACAGGCGGAAAGTACCACCAAGGGTTTTCCGAAGGCGCCGGCACCAACGCAACTTCTGATGTCATACGAAGCATTGCTCGCGGCGGAAGGCAGCGACTGGTGCTGGTGGTACGGACCGGAACACAGTTCGGCGAACGACGCTGAATTCGACGCGTTTTATAGGAAGCTGCTGACTGAAGTTTACCGCTCGCTGGGCGCTGAGGCGCCCGACGTTCTGGCCGAGCCGATCAAGAAGCAACCGGTCCCGGCCGTGGTGTTACCCCCAACCGCATATCTGAATGTGAAAGTGGATGGGCGCGAATCGTCTTACTTTGAATGGATGGGCGCCGGTCTGTATTCGGCCGACCGGCGCAGCACTGCCATGCATGGGCGCCTGATGCTGCTGCATGAAATCCGCTACGGGTTCGATGAGAAGCGGTTTCACTTGCGGGTTGATGTATTTTCCGAAGCGCTCAAGGAGCTTCGCGACGCGGAATTCCGCATTACCTTTCGCGCCGAGCAGGAATTGCGCGTGGTGGTGCGTTTCGAGGGAGGACGCGTGACCGGCTACCTCGTGGAGTCGCGCGATCTTTGCCTGCTGGGACCGGATGATGTGGTAAAAGTCGGCTTCGATCGCATCCTGGAAGTTTCTGTCGCCCGGGAAATGCTGCTGCTCGGCGACCGCAAATCCATTTCCATGGGTGTCGCATTGTGGGAAGGCGGCCTGCCCATGGACCTTTTGCCCGCCGAAGGAATGCTGGAAATTCAACTGGGCGAAGAAAATTTCAGTTGGATTTTATAGAGCTTGCTCGCCGCTTCCATTCTGTCGGAAACTTAATTAACGACAACGAGGTTATACGTTGGGGGCAAACTTAAAGCTGTTTCTTCGCCTGGGTACAGCCGCTGCCGTAATCCTGGCGTCGATTTGGATCGTCACGCTGGCGGGACCAGGCTCGACGCGCGCCCAGCTAATTGTGCCGCATCCGGGAACGCATTTTTTACGCATTTTGATCATCGTTCTGGAAAATCAGAATTTTGATTCGGCGCACCGCGATCCCTATCTCGCCCGGCTGGCGCAGCAGGGAGCGGACTTCACGAATTTCACGGCGCTTGGCCACCCTTCCTACCCCAATTACCTGGCGATGGTCGCCGGCAGTTCGTTCGGGGTGCAAAGCGACACCCAGGTAAATTTCCCGGACGACGGGGAACACCGGACCGTCGCGAATTTTTTGGAGTGGAAGAGTTACGCGGAAAATTATCCGGAATTTCCGAAGCCGTTTCTGGGGGACCGCGGGAAATATGCTCGAAAACATGTCCCGTTGTTGAGCTTTGCGAATATCCAGAAGAACGGAGCTGACCGAATTGTCTCCGTGGATACGCGCGATCCGCACAACCACTTCGTAACCGATATCCAGAATTTCCGGAACGATCCGCAGAAGTATCCCTTGCCGCAATATATGTTCTACTCGCCCAATCTGGACGATGACGGGCACGATCCTTTCTTCAGCCCCGCGACCGGTTTGAAGAAAGCATCGCATTGGCTGAATAATTTTTTTGACGACTGGTTTCCGTTGGACGAAAAAATGAAGGGAACCTTGGTGGTGGTCACGTTCGACGAATCCGAGAGCCGGGAACGAACCAACCACATTTACACGGTGTTCCTTGGCGATATGGTCAAGCGCGGAACCGTGGATAAATCGTATTCGCATTACAGCTTGCTGAAAACGGTTGAAGATAATTTCGGCCTGCCCTCTTTCCATGCCGGAGATCGGGATGCTGAGCCCATTAGCGGCATCTGGAAATGACCCGCATCACTGTTTGAGCTGCTCTAGTCGAGCCTTCGCTTCCACCCTTGGCTTCCGCCCCCATTCTTCGGAAACACGTAAACCCGTGAATGCGGCTGGTTGAAATGCAGCGAAGGTGGTTGATTACAGCCAATCCAGCCAGATTTCGACTAGCCTTCAGAAACAGCCAACACATCTATGTTTATTATTATCAGTTAGATAAAAGAAAAAGCGGTCATCCTCATTTTTGGCAAGCCCATTGCTGTTCTCATAGCGTCAGATGTCGTAGTCGGGGCGAGATTCTCAGTTCCTCGCCAAGGAAAGCGGGTCCAGGAGGTCGGCGAAATGAGATATCTAAAGTACATGAAATACGTGGTAATGGTCGGTCTGGTGATGTTCCTGGCGGGGAGCGCAGCCCATGCTCAAGTTTCGATTGGATTTGGAGTCGGTCCGGCGTATGTGGGCTCCCCTCCCGATTGTCTCTACGGCTATTACGATTACGCGCCATACGCGTGTGCCCCCTATGGGTATTGGGGGCCGGACTACTTTTCGGGCGGCCTGTTTCTGGGCGTAGGACCGTGGTTTGGCTATTACGGGCACGGTTACGGGGGATCCCGCTATTGGGCCCGCAGCGGGTGGTACGGTCGTGATGGATTCCGAGGCCGTGGCGAATTTCGCGGTGATCGCGGATGGCACGGCGAAGGGTTCCGCGGAGGCGATCGCGGGTGGCATGGAGAAGGTTTCCGAGGCGGTGACCATTTCCGTGGTGGAGAAGGCTTCCATGGTGGCGGACAGCAGTTCCACGGTAGCGCTGGTTTTCGTGGCGGCGAAGGGTCGCACGGCGGCGGCTTCCGCGGAAGTGAAGGATCCCGCGGAGGCGGCTTCCACGGTGGTGCAGACGGCGGCAACCGCGGCGGGGGCGGCGGCTATCGTGGCGGCGGTGGTGGATCCCGTGGCGGTGGCGGATCGCATGGCGGCGGGCACCGATAGCCCCGTTTGACCATCCTCTAAGAGGCTTAACCGAGACGGCCGGCAATAAATTGCCGGCCGTTTTTTTTTGTGTCGGCAAACCGACCCATACTTTTCGGGCTTAGTAGCACAGGCTTCAGCCTGTGGATTTTGGTCCTAGCAAGGACTAAATTCCACAGGCTGAAGCCTGTGCTACTTGGGAACCTAAAATAATTTGATGGCTAGGGAGCGAGGTCCGGCGCCCACGGGGATCATGGTGATGAGGCTCTGCGTTCGCACTCGAATCACGGCGAGGTCGGCGG
>Ga0157374_10001585_pt1 | contig 19081 bp, 10 predicted proteins | sample M25metaG_FD_115308 | JGI IMG/M metagenome (GOLD analysis project Ga0157374, IMG submission 115308) | Miscanthus rhizosphere microbial communities from Kellogg Biological Station, Michigan, USA - M2-5 metaG | ecosystem: Host-associated > Plants > Roots > Rhizosphere > Soil | place: USA: Michigan... | reverse complement strand
CGGGTTGGCCTCGAAGCCACGAAAGGCGGCGATCTATCCACCCGCGCCCAGGCCGTGATCAACGTGCCGATCAGCAACACCATCGCGTTCCGCGCTTCCGGTTCTTACCGCTTTGACGGCGGGTTCATCGATTCCGTCGGAACGAGCGGCACTCCGGCATTAGCGAGTGGCCCCATTACGTCGGACGTAAGGAAGAACATCAACGACGCTAAGAGCTATGGCGGACGGGCTTCGCTCCTGTTCAAGCCTAGTGATGTCTTCAGCCTGCGTTTGAGCGCCGACCTGCAGAACATCCGCACGGACGCGCCGACGATCGTGGAAAGCGATCCGGTCACGCTGGAGCCGCTTCACGGCGGGCTGACGCAGTCGAGCTACATCAAGCCTTTTGGGAACCTCGATTATCGCGTTTACAATGGCCTGCTGAACTATGATTTCGGCTTCGCCACGCTCACCTCGTCGACCAGCTTCAGCAAGCAGAACCAGACGCGGCGGCAGGACGTGACCTTCAATCTGGGGGGCGTAGTCCCGTTCTTCATGACCCTCTTCGGGCTAACCCCGATTCCCGGCCGGGACATCACTCTCGATCAGAACACCAACGACAAGAAGTTCACCCAGGAAGTTCGGCTGGCATCCCACCAGAGCGACCGGTTCGAATGGCTCGTGGGCGGCTACTACACCAAGGAAGACGGGTTCATCCGCCAGCAATTTATCGGGTTCGATCCGGTAACCGAGGTTCCAACCGTCTACCCGCCGGCATTCACGCCGCTGGCTCTGGTGACTCTGGCTTCGGACTATAAGGAGATCGCCGGCTTCGCCAACGGCACCATCCATTTCGGCGAACGCTTCCACCTCGACGTCGGCGGCCGCTACAGCCACAATGACCAGACGGCCATCCAAACCACCGCCGGTCCCCTGGGCGGCGGTTCGAAGGTCTTCCCGAACCTTAAGTCCTCCGACGATGTCTTCACTTATTCGGTGGCGCCGAGGTGGGAGGTCAGCCCCAACGAATCCCTCTATGCGCGCGTGGCCAAGGGCTATCGTCCCGGCGGGCCCAATGCCCTTGCTCCGGGCGCTCCACCCGAACTCGCGTCGTACCGTTCGGACACGACAACCAACTATGAACTTGGTTTCAAGGGTCAGACGCCCAATCACCGGGCCAGCCTGGACGTTGCCGTCTATCATATCGACTGGAACGACGTTCAGCTGACACAGACTATCAACAACTTCACGGTCAATGCCAATGGCGGCAAGGCCAAGGTCGATGGTTTTGAGCTGACAGGGACAGTCCGACCGCTGGCGGGGCTGAACTTGTCAGCGAATGCGGCATATACGAACGCCCGCCTCGCGCAGGATTTGCCCCCGGTTGGCGGGGTCGTGAACGCGCGCGAAGGGACTCAGCTGCCGTTTACGCCGCATTTCTCCTTTGCGCTGAACGGCGACTATGACTGGGCCGTCGGTCCGGGTGCGCAAGCCTATATCGGAGCTTCGTACCGCTGGCTGTCGCGGCAGACCGCGAGTTATAGTGCTGCATTCGTCACGGCGCATGGTCACCAGCTGCAGGTGCCGGCCTATGGCGTGTTCGACGTTCGCGGCGGCGTCGACTTCGGACGCTTCAGCGTCGAGGCCTATGCCAAGAACCTGTTCGACTCTCAGGGCGTGACTTCTACCGTCGGCCCGACGGCGAACGGCTTCCCGCTCTATCCGGGCGGCGCGATCGGCACGGGCAGGATCAGGCCGCGCGTCGTTGGCATCAGCCTCACCGCTAGCAACCGATAGCGGATGGCGAGCAATCAGGGGGTGGGGACGAGCATGGCGCATGCCATAAGCGGCGGTGACGCCGCTCGGGTGACGCTCCCCTCGCCCTACCTCCTGTTTCTCGGAGACACGACCGAGCCGGGCTATGCGAAGACCGCTTTCGGCCTGCGTGACTGGGCCGCGGATCGCTGCATCGGGGAATTTGCAATTGCCGGCGCGACGGTCACGACGGGCCTGCCCAAGCTCTCGCCCGCCGAGGCCGTCTCAAAGGGCGCCAGGTCGCTCGTGATCGGTGTCGCAAATTCAGGCGGGTTCATCGCGGAAAGCTGGATTCCGGCGCTCAAGGAGGCGCTCGAAGCAGGCCTCGACATCGTCAGCGGAATGCATTCGAGGCTGACGGATATCCCATCGTTGCGTGAGGCCGCAGCGCAAGCGGGGCGGCGGCTAATCGATGTGCGCGACCCGCCACGCGACATTCCGATCGGAACAGGCATCAAACGTAGCGGAAAGAGGCTCCTGACCGTCGGCACCGACTGCGCGCTTGGCAAGAAATATACCGCGCTGGCAATTGCGCGCGCCTATCACGAGCGGGGCGTCGACGCCGATTTCCGGGCGACCGGTCAGACGGGCATCATGATCGCTGGTGCCGGAATCCCGATGGACGCGGTCGTCTCCGATTTTGCCGCCGGCGCCGCGGAGATGCTTACGCCGGACGCCGCCGCCGATCACTGGGACATCATCGAGGGACAGGGGTCGATCCTTCACCCGGTCTATTCCGGAGTCTCCCTGGCGCTTCTTCACGGTAGTCAGCCGGACGTGTTCGTGGTGTGCCACGATCCAACGCGAGAGCGACTGCTCGGCGACGAGGATTTCGTCGTCCCGACCGTCGATGAGATTATCGATCTTACAGTCAGGCTTGGCCGGAGGACCAACCCCGATATCCGGGTCGGGGGCATCAGCTTGAACACAAGCGGCCTATCCGGTGCTGAGGCCCTCGCTGTAATGGCGAAGGAATCGGTAAGGCTCGGCCTGCCGGTTGCCGATCCAATGCGGGGCGGCGCAGACTTCGAGATGTTGATCGAGTCATGCCTGAAATAGAAAGCGATCGGACGAGCAGTAGATTCACGCGCTGGATACTTCCAGGCCTTGGCGTGAAGGCGGTCGTCATCGGTGGCGGCTACGCGACGGGCCGCGAGCTTGCTGAATTCTTCCTTTCGCGCGGCCCTTGGGGCGGGCTTTACGCGATCGTTTTCGCAACTTTTCTATTCAGCATCTTCTGCTCGCTGACGTTCGTTCTCGCGCGCCGTTTCCAGACGTTCGACTACAAGAGCTTCTTCAAGCGTCTCCTCGGCCCTGCGTGGCACTTGTTCGAGCTCGCTTATCTGCTCTTCGTCGTCCTCATTCTCGCTGTCTACGGCGCAGCGGCGGGGGCGATTGGCAACGCAGTGTTCGCTGCTCCTGTCTGGGTCGGCACCGTTGCGCTTGGAGCGAGTATCGCCGCGATCGTCGCCTTCGGAAACAAGGCGGTCGAGCGGCTGTTTCGCGATGTTTCCTATTATCTTTATGCGATCTACGCTGTCTTCATCGTCCTGGCATTGTGGAAGTTCGGTGACCGCATACCGGCGGGTTTCGCAGCCAATCCGCAAACGTCCGGCTGGGCGCTCAGCGGGCTGACCTACTTCGGATACAATATCGTCGGCGGGGTCGTGATCCTGCCGGTTTTGCGGCATTTGCTGAGCGACCGCGACGCAGTCGTCGCCGGGGTTGTCGCCGGGCCGCTGACCATGGTCCCGGCCTTGCTCTTCTTTATCCCGATGGTCGCTTTCTATCCCGCCGTCCAGAGTGCGACGTTGCCCTCAGATTACCTGCTTCAGCAGATCGGAATCCCCGCCTTTCACCTGCTCTTCCAGGCGATGATCTTCTCCGCATTGCTGGAAAGCGGAACCAGTTCGGTTCACGCAATCAATGAGCGGATCGATCATGCCTGGCAGGCCCGCAACGGCAAGAGCCTGAGCCACCGGCAGCGCCTTGCGATCGCCGCCTGCGTGCTGGTCGTGTGCATGATCCTCGCTGACCGCTTCGGCCTCGTTGCGCTGATCGCCACTGGTTATCGCGCGCTGGCGTACATCCTGCTCGCGATCTTCATCCTTCCGCTGGTCACCGTCGGCACCTGGAAGCTTGTCCAGGCTCCAAAGAAACCTGCGCCGCAGCCTTTTCCGATCAAGGAGTAATTCGATGTTGAACCAATGTGCTCGTGCCCTCACGGCGATGTCGCTGGTCCTTGCCAGTGCCGCGGCCTCTGCGCCGCCCGCTGGGTTCGATCAGCGCGTGGACGAGCTTCGCAAGCAATTCGGCGTCCCCGGCGTATCCATCACCATCGTCGAGGACGGAAAGGTGACGTTGGCTCGCGGTTGGGGTGTGAAGGACATCACAACCAACCAGCCGGTCGATGCCGACACGATCTTCTTCACCGGATCGACCGGCAAGGCATTCACCAACGCCGCGCTCGCGACCCTGGTCGATGAAGGCAAGATCAAATGGGACGACAAGATGATCGACCACATGCCCGACTTCCGCATGTGGGACTCGTGGGTCACGCGCGAGATGACGATCCGCGACCTGCTCGTTCACCGCAGCGGTCTCGGCCTCGGAGAGGGCGACATGCTCTTCCTCCCGAACAGCACCTTGACACGCAAGGAGACGGTGCGCCGCATCCGCTACCTCAAGCCGGCGACCAGCTTTCGCAGCGCCTATGCCTACGACAACATTCTCTACATGGCCGCCGGCCAGCTGATCGAGGAAGTCAGCGGCGAGACGTGGGAGCAATATGTCAAAAACCACGTGTTCGCCCCGCTCGGCATGAATCACTCGACCGATAGCGTCGCCGATTATCTGGCAAACCCGAACCACGCCCGGCCGCATAGCCGCAGCGGCGGTGCGATCCAGGGCCTCGGCACGCAGACGGCGCTGAACAATGACGCGACGATTTCCCAGAATGCTGCCCCTGCGGGCGGGCTGGCGATCAGCGCCAACGACATGGGCCGCTGGTTGCTGACGCAGCTCGGCCGCGGCAAGATCCCGGGCAGCGACAAGCGCCTCTTCTCGGAGGAGCAGTCCACTCAGATGTGGACGGGAGTGGTCCCGACGCCGATCCGGCCGTTCCCGGCCGAGTTCGCCGTCACCAATCCCAACTTCAGCCTCTACGCACTGGGCTGGAGCATATCGGACTATCGCGGCGCAAAGGTCGTCAGCCATGACGGCGCCGTGCTCGGATCGCAGGCGACTGTCGCACTGCTTCCGGGAAAGAACATTGGCATTTTCATCGCAGCCAACAGCCAGGACGGCGAGATCATCCTCGGGCTACGCGACGAGCTGCTCGACTATTATCTCGGCCTGCCCGCAGGCCAGTGGCCGGAGAAATTCCACAATTGGAAGATCGGGCGGCTGAATGCAGCCGCGAAGCAGGTTCAAACCGCCGAGGCCAAGCCGTCGGCGATTGGTCCGTCGCTTCCGCTGGATCGCTACACCGGCGAGTTCACCGACCCGTGGTACGGAACGATCAAGATCAGCCAGGCCGGCAAGGGTCTGAGGGTCGAATTCCCGCACTCGAGCGGCATGGAAGGCCCTCTCACGCACTATCAGTACGACACGTTCAAGACGAACCCGACGCTGAAGTGGGTTGAGCCGGCCTACATGACCTTCTCGATCGGTGCCGACGGCAAGGTGGACCGGATCACGATGAAGCCGGTCTCACCGGCAGCCGATTTCAGCTGGGACTATCAGGATTTGCTGTTCACACCCGCAAAGCTGAATTGAGATCGACTATAACGAGGCTTCGCGGTCCAGGGGGAGCTCAGAAGTGAAGAAAAGTTCAGCATTGCTTCTGGCCGTGGCTGGGCTCCTTGGAACATCGGCCGCGCCTGCGCCGCCGAGCTACAGCGTGCTCATCCACGGCGGCACTATTTACGACGGGTCCGGCGGAGCACCTTACGTCGGCGATGTCGCGCTGAAGGGGGACAGGATTGTCTATGTCGGCGCGCACGCGCCGGGCCATGCCGCCCGAACGATCGACGCAACCGGCAAGGCGGTCTCTCCCGGCTTCATCAACATGCTCAGCTGGGCGGTCGAAAGCCTGATCGCCGACAGGCGCGGAATGAGCGACAGCCGCCAGGGCGTCACTTTGGAAGTGTTCGGCGAGGGCGATTCCATGGGTCCGCTCACGCCGGAGATGAAGCGGCTCGCCCTCAAGCGCGAAGGCGACATCAAATATCCGATCAAGTGGACGACGCTCGCCCAATATCTCGAATATCTGCAGCGCAAAGGCGTTACTCCGAACGTCGCGTCCTTTGTCGGAGCCACTACCGTTCGCGTTCACGAGCTCGGCGAGAAGGATATCGATCCGACTCCTGCGCAGCTCAACCGGATGCGAGCTCTGGTTAAGCAGGCGATGCAAGATGGCGCGCTCGGCGTTGGTTCGGCGCTCATCTATTCGCCTGCGACTTATGCCGAGACGTCGGAGTTGACCGCGCTCGTGACCGAGGCCGGCAAGTGCGGCGGGATGTACATCAGCCATATGCGGTCAGAGGGGAACAAGCTCCTCGAGGCGATCGATGAGCTGATTGCTATCAGCCGCGATTCCGGCGCTCCGGCCGAGATCTATCATTTCAAGCAGGCCGGCCAGCCGAATTGGGGGAAGATCGACGCGGCGATTGCCCGCGTCGAGGCGGCCCGGGCGAATGGCCAGCGCATCACCGCCAACATGTACAATTACACCGCAGGCGCCACCGGCCTCGATGCGGCGATGCCGTCCTGGGTGCAGTCGGGTGGCTTGGAGGCATGGATCAAGCGCCTGAAGGATCCGGAGGTCAGGGCGCGGCTGATCAAGGAAATGCGCACACCGTCGAACGATTGGGAGAACCTGCTGCTGCTGAGCGGGAGCCCGGACCGGGTGCTTCTGGTTTCGTTCAAGAACCCAAAACTCAAGCCGCTCACCGGCAAGACGCTTGCTGAGGTCGCGAAAATGCGCGGCAAGAGTCCCGAAGAAACCGCGATGGACCTGGTGATCGAGGACGGCAGCCGCGTCGGCACCATCTATTTCATCATGAACGAAGACAATGTGAGGCGCGAGGTGGGCCTACCGTGGATGAGCTTCGGCTCGGACGAGGCCTCGCCCGCTCCCGAAGGTGTGTTCCTCAAGTCGCAGTCGCACCCGCGCGCGTACGGCAATGTGGCGCGGCTGCTCGGCCATTATGTGCGCGACGAGCATGCTACGACGCTGCAGGACGCGGTGCGCCGCCTAACGTCGCTTCCCGCCAGCAATATCGGGATCAAGCAACGCGGGTCGCTCAAGGCCGGCTATTATGCCGACGTTGTCGTGTTCGACCCGACAACGATCGCCGATCATGCGACCTTTGAGAAACCGGATCAGCTGGCGACAGGGGTGGACGACGTGTTCATCAACGGCGTGCAGGTCCTGAAGGACGGCAAGCACACCGGCGCAAAGCCGGGTCGCGTCGTACGAGGTCCAGGCTGGACCGGCTGGCCCGGGGGCGGCGCCTGCCGCAATGGGGGCAAGCGCAATTAGCTGAATGGCGGTACGGCTGCCCAACCCAGAGTAGAAATTGTCACGCAAATAATCTGACCTCCCTTTTTGTTAGCGCTACCGTAAAAGGCCAACTCGGCGCAGCGCAATTGGGGAGGGGGGCGTGTACCTAAGATCCGCTAGATGGATTGCTTCGGTTCCTGCTGCCTTCGCCTGGGCGCTCCATCCCGTGCCGGCAGCGGCCCAGCAACGGGCGTCGGTTCGGCTCGAAGTGAAGGCGGACCATCCGGGTCCAAAAATCAGCCGCGACATCTTCGGCCAATTCGCCGAGCATCTCGGCACCGGAATCTATGGCGGCCTCTGGGTTGGGCCTGGCTCGCCAATCCCAAACGTCAGAGGAATCCGGAGCGACATCGTTGCAGCGCTCCGCGCCATCAAAGTTCCCAACGTCCGCTGGCCGGGCGGCTGCTTCGGCGACAATTACCACTGGCGCAACGGCATCGGACCGCGTGCCCAGCGACCGCCGACGCTCAACCCCGACTGGGGCGGAGTAATCGAGCCCAACGGCTTCGGCACCCACGAATATTTCGACTTCCTATCGCAGATCGGCGCCGACGCCTTCATCTCGGAGAACATCGGCTCGGGAACCGTCGAGGAAGCCGCCGACTGGTTTGAATATATGACCTCGGACAAGTCGACCGCGCTCGCGAAAAGGCGGGCGGCGAACGGCCACCCGGCGCCCTATAGGGTCAACTACCTCGGACTGGGCAATGAGAATTGGGCTTGTGGCGGGGCAATGTCGGCCGCCCATTATGTGGAGGAGATGAAGCGCTTCGCCCGCTACACCCGCAATTACAATCCGGCACAGCAGTCGCCAGGGACCGCGATGAAGCGCGTCGCGGTCGGCTGGGACAGCGGCAACGACGATTATACCGACGCGGTCATGAAGGCGTGGAAAGAGAAGAACTGGGCCTGGGACATCGAGGGCATTTCGCTTCACGGCTACACCATCCCCAACCGCTGGGAGAAGAAAGGCCCGAGCGTCGGTTTTGGCGAGGACGAATATGTCAAGGGCATCGCCGCGACGCTGAAGATGAAGGAGTGGATCGCCAAGCAGTCGGCGATCATGGACAAGTACGATCCCGACAAGAAGGTCGGGCTTTATGTCGACGAATGGGGGATCTGGACCGATTCCAATCCCGGTACGAACCCTGGTTTTCTCCAGCAGCAGAACACGCTTCGCGACGCGGTAATCGCCGCGCTCAACCTCAATCTGTTCATGCGCAATGCCGACCGGGTGCACGGCGCCAATATCGCCCAGATGATCAACGTGCTCCAGGCGATGATCCTGACCGATGGGCCCAAGATGGTCCTGACCCCGACCTACCAGGTCTACCGAATGTATGTGCCGTTCCACGATTCCGCCGCGGTTCCGGTCACCTTCGATGCCGGCACCTATTCCTACCGCGATCTGCACCTGCCGAGGGTCGACACAGTGGCGGCGCGGGATTCGTCGGGCGGGTTGTGGCTCGCGCTCATCAATGTCGATCCGAACCAGCCGGCGTCCGTCGCGGCGACGATCGACGGTGCGGCAGTGCGCTCGGCGACGGGCCAAGTTCTGACCGCGGCCGCGGTCGACGCGCACAACAGCTTCGATCGCCCCAACGAGGTCGTACCGCGTCCGTTTGGCGGGCGGATCTCTGGCGGTCAGTTGCTGTTCGACCTGCCGCCGAAGTCGGTCGCGGTTGTGGAATTGCGATAGCGAAGGGGGCGACGTTGAAGCGAATGGGTTGGCGTTTCCTGGCCGCCGGGGTCGGTGCGGTGTGTGCGGGGTCAGTAATTTGTCCGTCGCTTGCAAAGTCTCCGGCCGGGCCGGCGTACCTCAACTCTTCGCTTGCGCCGCAAGTCCGTGCGGCCGACCTCGTTCGCCGCATGACGCCTCAAGAGAAGGCGTCGCAGCTCGTCAATCACTCCCGTGCCATCCCGCGCCTTCAGGTGCCCGCCTACGACTGGTGGAGCGAGGCGCTCCACGGCGTTGCGGTGGGCGGCACGACCGTCTTCCCGGAGCCGATCGGACTTGCCGCGACGTTCGATCCGCCCCGCATTCGGCAGATGGCCGACGCCATCGGCGACGAGGGCCGGATCAAACATGCCCAGGCCATGCGCGCCGGTCACTCGAGCACATTCCAGGGGCTCGATTTCTGGGCGCCTAACATCAACATCTTCCGCGATCCGCGCTGGGGCCGGGGCCAGGAAACCTACGGCGAAGACCCGTTCCTGACGGGCCGGATGGCGGTCGCTTACGTGACAGGGCTGCAGGGCACCGATCCGCGCTATTACAAAGCGATCTCCACGCCCAAGCACTTCGCGGTGCACAGCGGTCCGGAGCCGACACGACACATCGCCGATGTCGATGTCAGCAAGCACGACATGGAGGACACCTATCTTCCCGCATTTCGAGCGGCGGTGGTCGAGGGCCGCGCGGGCTCCGTCATGTGCTCCTACAATGCGGTGAACGGCGAGCCCGCCTGCGCCAGCCCGTTCCTGCTTCAGCGCACGTTGCGTGGCGCATGGCGCTTCGGCGGTTATGTCGTCTCCGATTGCGGCGCGGTGCACGATGTCTTCGAGGGCCACCATTATCGGCCGAGCCAGCCGGAAGCGGCGGCGATCTCGCTTATGCGCGGCATGGACAATGAGTGCATCACCTTCGGCGAGGTGGCCGGCCACGACGATTACCAGCCGTACATCGACGCCATGCGCAAAGGCTTTCTGCCGCAGAAGGCGGTCGATACGGCGCTCACCCGACTGTTCACCGCGCGAATGCGGCTCGGCATGTTCGATCCGCCGGCAACGGTCCCATACAGCCGCATCCCGGAGAGCGAGCTCGACAGTGCCGCGCATCGCCAGCTCGCGCTGAAGCTCGCCGAAGAATCGATGGTGCTCCTCAAGAACGATGGCATCCTGCCGCTCAAAGGTGCGAAGCGGATCGCGCTGGTTGGCCCACTCGCCGCGCAGACCGAGGTGCTGCTCGGCAATTATCACGGGACCCCGACGCGCGCGGTGTCGGTGCTCGACGGCATGAAGGCCGCCTTTCCCGATGTTCAAATCACGTATGTTCAGGGCACTGAGTTCTTGTCCCTCGATGGCGGCCCGATCCCCCCGGCATTGCTGAGCGCGAGCGGCGGGCAGCGCGGCTTCGACGCCGAGTATCGCGTAGGCGAAAACGTCGATCCGAAAAGCGCGCCGACCGCCGTTCGTGTCGAACCAGCTGTCATCGTTAACGGAAGCTCAGTCCCTGCGGCGGTTGAAGGCAAGGGGTTCGTCGCGCGTTGGACCGGCCAGCTGGCCGCGCCTGTGACCGGCGACTATCGGCTCGGCGCCAAGGCCAATGGGACTGCGCGCATCAGCGTCGATGACCGGATGATCGCGCAGACATACGGCGGATCGAGCATCGGCCGGATCCATCTCGAAAAAGGCGCGCCGGTGAGGCTTGTAGTCACCTACGAGCACAGGCCCGGCGGTGATCCTTCGATGCAGCTCATCTGGCGGCCGGTGAATGAGACGCCCGATCCCGCTGCCGTCGCAGCAGCGAAGCAAGCCGACGTCGTCGTTGCAGTTGTCGGGATTACGAGTTCGCTGGAGGGCGAGGAGATGCCAGTCAGCGAGCCGGGGTTCGAAAGCGGCGACCGCACAAACTTGCAAATTCCGGCCGCCGAGGAAGCGCTGGTGAGGGCGGTCGCTTCAGCCGGCAAACCGCTTGTCGTCGTGCTGATGAATGGCAGCGCCCTCTCCGCGAAATGGGAGAAGGAGCATGCCAACGCGATCCTGGAAGCCTGGTATTCGGGCGAGGAGGGCGGCACGGCTATCGCCACCACGCTGGCCGGCATCAACAACCCGGCGGGACGGCTGCCCGTCACCTTCTACGAAGGCGTTCACCAGCTGCCCCGCTTCGAAGATTATTCGATGAAGGGGCGGACCTACCGCTACTTCACCGGCACGCCGCTTTGGCCGTTCGGCTATGGCCTCAGCTACACGACCTTCAGCTACAGCGGCCTGGCCCTGCCACGGGCGCCCGTCAAAGCCGGCCGCCCCATTCGAACGTCGGTCACGGTCACCAACAGTGGCAAGATCGCCGGCGATGAAGTCGTCCAGCTCTATTTGAGATTCCCCAGCATCGCTGGTGCGCCAATCCGTGCGCTGCGCGGCTTCCGCCGAATCCACTTGTCGCCGGGGGCGAGCGAAACCGTCTCCTTCGATCTTGCTCCGCGCGACATCAGCATGGTGACGGAGGCCGGGGACATCATCGTTCCAGCGGGCAAATATGCCGTGTCAATTGGCGGCGGGCAGCCAGGGTCCGGACTGCCCGGCGTTAACGGCGAGTTCTCGGTCGCCGGGCAATTGCGTCTGCCCGAGTGACCACTCAGTGTTCGACGGACAGCCGGTAGATCATGCGATGATGGTAGGTCTTTCCGGGGTCGACGCGCGCTGAGCCGAATGCAGGCCGATTAGGAGTGTCCGGGAAGAGCTGAGGTTCGAGCGCGATGCCGTCGCCCATACGGTAGACGTGGTGGTCCTTGCCAACCAGCGTGCCGTCTAGGAAATTGCCGGTATAGACCTGGATGCCCGGTTCGGTCGTAAGCACCTCCAGCACCCTCCCCGAACGCGGGTCTTCGAGCCGCGCGGCGAGCTTGGGCTCGGCCGTCTTTCCGCCGTCGAGCACGAAATTGTGGTCAATGCCGCGCCCGATGACGATCTGCGGGTCGCGCCCGTCGCGGACAACGTCGTCGAGCTCCCGCGCCCTTGTGAAATCAAACGGAGTCCCAGAGACTGACCGCAGCTCGCCGGTCGGGATCAGCGCTTCGTTCACAGGCGTGTAGCGTTTGGCAGCGACCATGAAGCGGTGGGTCAGGACCCCGCCTGGCGCGCCCTCTCCGGCGAGATTGAAGAGCGCATGGTTGGTGAGGTTGACGATCGTCGGCGCGTCGGTGGTCGCGTCGAAGTCGATGGTGAGCTCGCCGCGGTCGTCCAGTGCGTAGGTGGTCGTGACCGTGAGCGTTCCGGGATAGCCCTGGTCTCCGGCCGGGCTTACCATCCTGAGGGCGACTTTCGCGATCCCACCTGAATCGCTGACATTGACGATCTGCCAGACGCGCTTGTCGAATCCGACCGTGCCGCCATGCAGAGAGTTGGTCTTGTCGTTGAGCGGCAGCTGGTAGGTCTTGCCATCGAGCGTGAAGCGCCCGCCCGCGATCCGGTTCGCGTATCGGCCGATCGTCTGGCCCCAGAAGTTCGGATGGCTGACGTAACTTGCCGCATCGTCATAGCCGAGCGTCACGTCGGCGATGTGCCCCGCTTTGTCCGGACCTTTAAGCGACTGAAGCGCTGCGCCGAGCGTCATGATCCGCGCGCTGACCCCGTTGGCGCCGGTCAGCACGACAGACTCAATTGGAGTCCCGTCGGGCAGGTTGCCGAAGGCTTCGCGCTTCGCCGTCGCCGCGTTCGCTGTCCCTGCCGCCGCTCCGGCGCCAAGCATTCCGACCATCAAAATCCTCCAACGCATCGCCACCCCCTGTTAAAGCATCCGCACCTTTGGCTGCTCCTCGTCCGAACGCACCAGCCGATTGCGCAGCGGCAAACGGAATGGGCTCGCCACGATCTCGAACTCGTCGCCGGCCTCGGTCCTGAACCCGTCGCTGAATGACAGCGTCGCGGTCCCGAAGAAGTGCACGTGAACGTCGCCCGGCCGCCTGAACTGGGCATATTTGAATTGGTGCCATTCGAGGTTAGCGATGCTGTGCGACATGTTCGCTTCGCCCGACAGGAACGGCTGCTCCCACACAACCGAGCCGTCCCGCCAGATCCGGCTCATCCCCTCGACATGCTCGGGCGGTGGGCCGACCAGCAGTTCGGAGCCGAGCGCCGCGCGGCGGAGCTTCGAATGGGCGAGCCAGAGATAATTGTGCCGCTCGGTGACATGGTCGCTGAACTCGTTCGCGAGGCAGAGGCCGAGCCGGCACGGCACTCCATCCGCTCCGATCAGGTAGATGCCGGCGAGTTCGGGCTCCTCGCCGCCATCCTGGGCGAAGTGCGGCATGATCAGCGGATCGCCGGGACCGATGAGCTGCGATCCGTCCCCCTTGTAGAACCATTCGGGCTGGCAGCCGACTTGGCTATCCTCCGGCTTCCCGCCCTGGACTCCTTCGAGGAAGATGCGCATCGAATCGGTCTGCTTCTCTTCCGCGCTCGTCCGGTGCATCCGGTCGCGCGCGTCCGCCGAGCCAAGGTGCGTTAGGCCCGTCCCTGACATCATCAGGTGCGCCGGGTCCTCATGGTCTATGGGGCAAAGCAGGTAGCCAGCCGCGAGTTCGGCCGAAGGATCGACTTCCTCGCCGAGGCCAAGCCGCGAGATCATCTCGGCAAGGCCGATGCCCGCGTCGATCGCGCGAAGAGCTAGCTCGCGCGTCGACGCAACTTCGTGGACGATGCGCGCCGAACTGCCGTCGTCGGCAATCACCGACCGCGTCCCGTCGCTGGCGCGACGCTGCATCAGCCGAAGCGGATTCATCATTGTGAATGGCTTGCGCCGACCTCCGGAGTCTGGATAGATGTTTGCGCTAACATTTGGGGACTGGCAATGCAGGGGAGCGCCGCTCGGACTGGAGCACCAAGCTACGGACCGGCGCTCGCGCTGCTGGCGACGCTCTTCTTCATGTGGGGCTTCATCAGCGTCATCAACAACACGCTGCTGCCGCACTTGAGAAGCGTGTTTCAGCTCAACTATTTCCAGACTACCCTCATCGAATCGACCTGGTTCATCGGCTATCTGATCGCGTCGATCCCAGCGGCAAAGCTGATCGAGCGGATCGGTTATCAGCGCTCGCTTACAACTGGCCTAGCAATCATGACGGCCGGCTCGCTCGGAATGGTCCTCGCCGCGACCCTTCCTTCCTATAGCGTCACGCTGGCGTCCCTGTTCACGGTCTCGTGCGGGATCGCGCTGCTTCAGGTCGCGGCCAACCCTTATGTCGCCGTGATCGGACCAGCCGAATCTTCGGAATCGCGGCTGACCCTGGTTCAGGCCTTCAACACGACCGGTGACGTGCTGGCGATTGTCTTCGGCCGCTATCTGATCCTGGCGCGAACCTCCGGCGGCACCTCCGGCGAAGGCGCCCAACTCACGCAGGCGCAGCGCATGGCTGACGCGCAGGCGACCGAGCTCCCTTACCTGATCGTCGCGGCCGCGCTTGCGCTACTGGCGCTGATGATCTGGCGCGCACGACTTCCCGAGCTCGGGGTGGCGACGAGGCGCATCGCCGCCGAGCAGCGCAAGGCCCTGTCGCTGTGGAACCACCCGAACCTCGTGTTCGGCTGTGGCGCTATTGCGACCTGTGTCTGGGCCGAGATCAGCGTCGGCAATCTGTTCATCAACTTCGCCTCGCAGCCGACAGTCGCCAACATCACGCACGAGCAGGCGGCCTTCTACCTGACCTTCTTTTGGGGCGGGATGATGGTCGGACGCTTTGCCGGCGCCTTCATCATGCGAGCGATCGCGCCGGAGAAGGTGCTCGCTCTGTTTGCGTTTGGCGCGGTCTGCGCATCGCTCGTCGCGACCCTCGCCCACGGACCGGCCGCGATGTATGGCCTCATCACCGTCGGCCTGTTCACCTCGATCATGTTCCCGACGATCTTCGCGTTGGCGATCCGCGGCCTCGGTCCGCTGACCGAGGAAGGCTCCGGGCTGCTCATCCTGTCGATCGCGGGAGGGGCGCTGGTGTTCATCAACGGCAAGGTCGCCGACCATTTCGGGATCAACTGGGCGTTCCTGATCACCGCCCTGTGCGAGCTTTACGTGCTGGGTTACGCGCTTTGGGGTTCGCGTCCGACGACCAGCCTTCCCGCCGAAGAGCTCACTCTCGAAGGCGCGAGCTAAACCTGGATCGACGGTCTTTCCTCCGATCGACCGCGGCCGCGGCCGTATTGCCCGCAGGACTCGCGCGGGCGACGGGACCGGTCACTGCTGATTGGTCCTCGCTTGCAGCGCAATATCGGGTGCCCGACTGGTTCCGCGACGCCAAGTTCGGGATCTGGGCGCATTGGGGGCCGCAATGCCAGCCAGAGTTCGGCGACTGGTATGCGCGCCTCATGTACCTTCAGGGCCGCCAAGCGTGGCAGCAGGGCGAAACGCCGTACGAGAATCACTTGCGCCGCTACGGCCATCCGAGCCGCACCGGCTTCATCGACATCATCGGCCAGTGGAAGGCCGAGCATTGGCGGCCCGAAGAGCTGCTGAGGCGGTATGTGAAAGCGGGTGCCCGCTACTTCATGGCGATGGGCTGCCATCACGACAATCTCGACCTGTTCGCGAGCAAGCATCACGAATGGAACGCCACGCGTGTCGGTCCCAAGCGCGACATCGTCGGAACCTGGGCTCCATTGGTCCGCGACGCGGGGCTGAAGTTCGGCGTGTCGAACCATTCGAGCCACTCCTGGCACTGGTACCAGCCCGCCTATGGCTATGATGCCGAAGGCCCGATGCGGGGTCGCCGCTACGACGCCTACTGGCTGCGCAAGCGTCACGGTCGGGGCAAATATTGGGACGGGCTGGACCCCCAGGAGCTCTACACCGGGCCCTATTACGTGCCGCCCGACGGCATTTCCTCGGCCGCGGAAATGAACGCGTGGCACGACAAGCGCGACGGGCAGTGGCTCGAGGCCGCGCCGCCAGGCAACCCGCGCTTCGTCGAAAAATGGCTGCTTCGCCAGAACCAGCTCGTCGACGATTACCGGCCCGATCTCATCTATTTCGACGATACTGGCGTGCCGCTCGGACAGGCGGGGCTCGAGGCTGCTGCGCATTATTACAACCGGGCTGCCACTTGGGGTCGCGAGGTCGTCGTCTTCGGCAAGAAGCTCGAGGGCGTGCAGCGGCGCGCGATCGTCGAGGACGTCGAACGCGGCTTTCTCGACGAGATCCGGCCCGAACCGTGGCAGACCGACACCTGCATCGGCAACTGGCACTACGATCGGCGCCTCTACGAGAATGGCGGCTACAAGACCGCCAAGCAGGTGGTGCAGCGGCTCGCCGACATCGTGTCGAAGAACGGCAATCTCCTGCTCAACATCCCCGTGCGCGGCGACGGCACGATCGATGAGAAAGAAGAGGCGATCGTCGATCAGATCGCGGCGTGGACGCAGCCTAATGGTGAAGCGATTTTCGGAACGCGCCCGTGGCGGCTCTTCGGCGAAGGCCCGACGAAACCTCCAACCGGCATGCTCAACGAGCAGGAAGCAAAGCCCTTCACCACCGAGGACATCAGGTTCACGCGGAAAGGCGATACGCTCTACGCGATCTTCCTCGACTGGCCGTCCAGCGAAAGCGCGATCAGATCACTCGGCACCAACGCGCTTCCCGGCGCCGCGATCGAGCGTGTCGACCTTGTCGGCGGTCCTGAGCTTCGCTTTCGGCGCGATGCAGACGCGCTCCGCCTAACGCTACCGCCGGATACCGGTTCGTTCGTTCCGGTGCTGCGGATCCGGGGAAGGGGGCTTGTTTAGCGCATCCGGACGGTCAGCGGGCGACCGACGTACTTAACCGTCGCATCGGGCTTCGCGTCGAGGTCGAGCGTTTGCGGGTCGCCCGGCTTCATCCAGCGAATGTTGATGACGCGGCTTCCCGCCATGCCCACGTAGCCGTTCCCCTCGAGAGCACCGATGGTCAGCGTCTTGGTGCGCTCGTTCCACTTTAGCGGAATCCGCGAATATTGGCCGTGCAAATATTGGCGGCTCACACCGTCGTCCTCGTACAGCGAGAAGCTGCCGTTCGCGCCGGTGTAAACGTTCAGAGTCACTGGCGAGTGCGAGTTGTTGCCGGTGTGCTGAATCGCCGGGCCTGTCGGCACGATCGAACCTGCGCGGACGAATAACGGCATGCGCTCATACGGCGCGGCGGCCGAGATCGCCTGTCCACCGCTAATGCTTCGGCCCGTGTAGAAATCGTACCAGGTCGAACCTGCGGGCAGGTAAACCTTGCGGCTGCGCGTCTTGTACTCGGTCACGGGCGCGACGAGGAACGCGGGCCCGAACATATATTCGTCGGCGACGTTCCACGCGCGCTTGTCGGCGGCGAAGTCCATCACCAATCCGCGCATGATCGAGCCGTCCTTGAAGTAGGTGTCGGCGCCGAGCGTGTAGATGTACGGCATCAACTGGTAGCGAAGCCGGTCGTACCACACCATCGACTTGTAGGTCGGCGAACTCTCCGGCGACATTTCGAAAATCTCGCGATGGATATTCTCGCCGTGGCTTCGGAAGATCGGCGAGAAGGCGCCGAACTGGAACCAGCGTGTGTTGAGCTCGCGCCATTCGGCGAGATCGCTTGCAGTCGGCTTCTGGAAGCGCGGCTCCATCGTGTAGCCGCCGATGTCGTGACTCCAATTGGGGTCGCCGGACATCGAGAAGTTGATTCCAGCCGAAATTTGCTCGCGCAAATTGTCCCAGCGCGAGGCGACGTCCCCTGACCAGACCGCGGCGCTGTCGCGCTGGATCCCGCCGAACGCCGACCGGGTCAGGATGAACGGGCGAACGTCAGGCTTGTCGGCGACCTGGTGGTCGTAAATGCCGTCGACGTGAGCGATCGGATAGGAGTTGAAGTTGGGCAGGCCCGTCGGTCCCATTCGCCGAGCCGCTTCGGCCGGCGAGATGTTCGAATGGAAATCGGGCTCGTCGGAATCGAGCCACCAGGCGTCGAAGCCCTTGCTTTCGATGCCCTGCCTGATCTGTTTCCAGTAGAGGTCGCGCGCGGCCGAATTGTAAGGGTCGTAGAAGGCATTGAAGTAACCCGGCCCGACCCAGTCGAGATACATCCACTTGATGGTGTTCGGGTCCTTCGGCTCGTTCGGAAGCGGGTTCGACATGCGGTCGAGCATGCCATGGATCGAGTTGAGCGCATTGTAGTTCGGAATGCCCTTGTAGAATTTCGCCCAGACCGAGATCATCACGTGCGCGCCGTTGGCATGGACCTCGTCGACCATCTTTTTCGGGTCGGGGAAGCGGGCCGGATCGAAGCACTGGCAGCCCCACTTATCCTGCGGCCAATAGAGCCAGTCCTGGACGATATTGTCGAGCGGCAGGCCGCGCTTGCGGTACTCGCGGAGGACTGAGAGCAACTGGTCCTGCGTCTCGTAGCGCTGTCGGCTCTGCCAGAAACCATAGGCCCATTTAGGCAGGATCGGCGCCTTGCCGGTAAGTTCGCGATAGCCCGCGATCACCTCGTCCGCGTTTCGGCCGGGGATGAAATAATAATCGACGGCGCGCGCAAAATCGGACGAGATGGTGAGCGAATGGCGATCCGCCTCGGGACGCGGATCGTTGTGCAGCAGCGCAATGTAGCCGGAATCGGGATCCCATTCGATGTGTAGTTTGTGCGGCTGGTCCGCAGCAAGTTTCAGGTCGAAATTGTGGTACCAGGGGTTCCAATTCTGCCGCCACCGATCCAGCACTTCGCGGCCATCGACGAAGACTTTGAAATAGCTCGACCCATAGAGCTGGAAACGGTGAAGCCCGCTGCTGCGCGGGACGATTGTGCCCTCCCATGTCACGTGGAGGCCCGGTACCGTCTGCAGCATGTCAGGCGTACGCGTGCCAGCCGGCCAGCGATTCACGTCCTCGAGATACTGCAGCTGGATGGTCGGTTCGCTGCGCGTCGCAATAGTTTTGCCGCCGCTGGTGTACGTCGCGGTCCAGCCCTTGCCGCCGTTGACCTGTAGTCCGTCGCTCGGCCCGCCG
>Ga0157374_10001581_pt1 | contig 19100 bp, 22 predicted proteins | sample M25metaG_FD_115308 | JGI IMG/M metagenome (GOLD analysis project Ga0157374, IMG submission 115308) | Miscanthus rhizosphere microbial communities from Kellogg Biological Station, Michigan, USA - M2-5 metaG | ecosystem: Host-associated > Plants > Roots > Rhizosphere > Soil | place: USA: Michigan... | reverse complement strand
TGCGAGCAAGAACGTTGATTCATGGAGCACGTTTTAGCTCGCGCTGCGACCTGTAATTGAACGTCCGGGAACTTCCATTTCACGCCCGCAGTCACAGCGTCAATTACCATAACGCGTTTATTGAATGCATCTCGCTCGTAAACCATTAGCGCAACATGCCATTGTACTTTGCTGGACATTACTGAATATCGTTGGCTGAGTCAGCTCGCTTGATGCACGTTAGCGCATCTGCTTTTGCTCGCAAGAGCGTCTAAACCGGAAGAATCGCTGAGAGCCGGTGGCCGCAAGGCCTGTCGGTGCTAGTAAGTTAAGCCGCCCTTCGGGGCCTGGTACTCGCGCATGGCGCAATCGTTCGCGTCTGTGCAGCAGTACATTCGTGTCGTGCGGTCGTAGCAAGTTTTCATGGGCTGCGCAATCTGAAGCAACTTTCTTCTGTCGTTAAGTCCTTAGATCCGCCGCAACGCTGGATGCCCGCGTACGCCCACCGGCGTCGTGCATGACTTTGTCCGGAAACCTCGGCCGGCATTGCAACCGCTCTCAAGCGATCGTGATGTCTGCGCCAATCTTCTGTAATTCTGCATCAATTCGTCTTGCGCCAATGACGCTCTGTCACTGGCGGCTGACGCTAGTGACAGAGCGCACTCAGCTTAAGGCATCAACGAGTTATACGGTGCTTTTGAAAGTGACGCAGCCCCGTGATGAGCTTACTTATGGCGCATCACGCATTGTTTTACAACCGCGCAATGCGGTTCGTCCATCCGCCCGTTCCCACAACGGGCCTCTGTTGATGAGCGTGCAACCCACGCAACCCTTCCCGAGTCGGGGTCACGACTCGTTCGATGGATCTACTTCCCACAGGAAGAACCATCGCAGCCGAGAGCGGGTGCAGCCGCGGCAAGACGTAAACAGGAGTACTGCACACAACGGGAGTGGTGTCCCGCGTCCCTCGTAGCGCTCGCTCTGCTCAGGCAGACGAGACGGACAGTAACACTAACCTGACAGGCACTATGCACCGGTAACTGAGTACCTATTTGCAAACAATTGAAAGGAATGGAACAGAAACGGAGAAGCAAAAATCGCATGGGCATCTTTTCCTGTCCAACCCCGCCACAAGTCGGGGGGATTAGACGAGGTGCTGGGCCGTACAAGTGCGGAGAATGGGTGCTAGCAGGAAGCGGCTGGAAATCCCTGGATAAAAGCATTGCAGTCGGCACGAGGCGCTCATGAGAGATCTGAACTATGAATTGAAGCAACTCTGTTTGCGTAACCGCGATGGCAGCTACGCAACGCAGTATGCGCGTGAGCGCATTCTGACCATGATTGCGAACCAGCTGCACGAGACGGGCTTCAGGGATCTCGGCGTATTAAGCCTTAAGCCCAAGCACGTTGAAGCGCTCGCGCAGCGCTGGAAAGCGGAGTCACTGTCTGCGGGCACGATCAAGAACCGGATGACGGAGCTTCGCTGGTGGGCCGAGAAGATCGGCAAGAAGAACGTTATCCATCGCGATAACGACCACTACGGGATTGCCCGGCGGCACTACGTGACGAACCTCAGCAAGTCGCGTGAACTCACGACGGGCGACCTCATGCGGATCACCGATCCTTACACGGCGCTGTCGCTGAAGTTGCAGGCCGCCTTCGGACTACGCCTCGAGGAGTCGATCAAGATACGGCCCCTGCAAGCAGACAAAGGTAATTACGTGGCATTGCAGGCGAGCTGGACCAAGGGCGGGCGTGCAAGAGCGGTCCCGATTCGCATCGCCGGGCAACGGCAATTACTGGACGAAGCCAAGCAATTCGCTGGCAGAGGCAGCCTCATTCCGAAAGAGCTGACCTACGTCCAGCAGCTGAATCGCTTCAAAGGGCAGTGCCGAGCCGCGGGCATTCATCATGTGCACGGACATCGGCACCAGTATGCACAGGCGCGCTATCAGGAACTCACGGGCCACGCCTGTCCGGCACAGGGTGGACTTCGCTCAAAAGAATTCACGGCCGAGCAGAAAGCGATCGACCATGAAACACGGCTCGTGATCAGTGCCGAGCTCGGGCATAGCCGTGAAGACATCACGGCAGTTTATCTGGGGCGGTGATGACTGCACTCCGACTGCAGAAGACTGCGCTCCGACAGCGGTCGCACGGCACCGCAGCGGCACGCTGGCAATGCAATTCTTTTTAACGGCGAGGCGATCAACATGAGCAATGCAATTCAGTATTCGATCCTTAGACGCAAGCAGGTTCAGGCGCGCACAGGACTTGCACGCAGCACCATGTACCAACAGATCCAGGATGGTACGTTCCCGCGACCCATCCCATTGGGTCCTCGCGCGGTTGGCTGGCTCGAGTCCGAGGTTAGCAACTGGATCGCGGAGCGTGTACGCATTGCGCGCAGCGATGTCGAGTCTAACGCTGATGGAGGTCGCCATGACGCAAGCGCAGATTGAGAACGATGTTATCCAACGCGCACCGGCGACGTGCGTCATGCAGAGTCCGGATCTTGCAGCTGAAGTTAGGAAGCTGGCAGCACTATCACTGCTCGACTACGAGCGCGCGAGACTTAACGCGGCAGCGCGATTAGACGTGCGCACAACCATCTTGGATTCGGAGGTCAAGAAATTACGTGCGGCGACCGACATGACGCCATCCGGCGCCGGCAAGGTGCTCACGCTCGAGGATGTAGAACCGTGCTCTGGGCCGGTGGATGGTATCGAACTGCTGCATGACATCGTTTCGCAAGTCCGACGATTCGTAGCCCTTCCTCACTATGCTGACATCGCACTGGCGTTATGGGCGATGCATACATACGCGTTTGACTTGGGCGAATGTTCGCCGATCTTGGCGTTGATCTCGCCTACGCCACGATGTGGCAAGACCACCACGCTCAATTTGCTGGCGCGACTCGTCAATCGCCCGTTGCCGGCCGCCAATATTTCGACATCATCGCTATTCCGCACCATAGAAGCGTGTCGGCCGACCCTCCTGATTGATGAGGCCGACACGTTCATGCGCGAGAACATTGAGCTGCGCGGCGTTATCAATAGCGGTCACGCGAGAGAGGCGGCCTACGTGATTCGCACGGTGGGGGATGATCATGAGCCGCGCCAGTTCTCGACGTGGGCGCCGAAGGCGGTCGCGTCGATCTCCCGGCTGCCAGGGACGATCGCTGACCGCTCGATCGTGATCAGCTTGCGCCGTAAGTTGCCGAGCGACCGGGTGACCAGGCTAACGCGACAACACCGTTTCCATGAATTACGGGGGAAGGTGGCAAGATGGGTCAACGACCACGCGGATTTGATCGTTACCTCCAGCGCCGCGATTCCCGAAGAACTTAATGACCGTGCGGCGGACAGCTGGCGACCATTACTTGTTCTTGCCGACCTCATCGGAGGGTCATGGCCGGAAATGGCGCGATTAACCGCCAAGACGCTTTCGGGCGAGCGCCACGAGGAGGCTCTGGGCGTGACGTTGCTCTCCGACATTAAAGCGGTCTTTACCGACAGGAACACGGACCGCATGCCGAGTAAGGCATTGGCGGAGGCGTTAGCAGCCATCGAGGGGCGACCATGGGCGGAGTATCGGCACGCCAAGCCGATCACTGCAAATCAGCTGGCCCGCATACTCGGTGAATTCGGGATTTCGCCAGCTCCGACGCGATTGGGCGATGACATTTTTAAGGGATACTTGCTGGACAAATTCAGCGAAGTTTTTGAGCGCTATCTCCACAATAGCGCCGAAAGGGGTCTACAAACGGTTACACGGTTACAAGCCAATGGTGGCGTGGGTTGTGACGCTTTGCAAACGGTTACAAGCAATTTCCGTGTGACTCTTCGCGAAGAGTTACAGGCCAATACTGGCGCGGGTTGTAACCGTGTAACCGTTCAGAAGGGGGAAAACGCGCATCGCGCCCATATAGCCGGACCGGGAGATGAGGTTGTGATATGAACACTCCCGAACTACTGGCGCGCATCATGGCTGCCGGCGTCAGTCTCTCGGCGCGCGGCGGCAATATCGTGGCCCGCCCTCGCGCTGCGGTGACGCCAGAAATGTTGGAGCTCATCAGGGCACATAAGCACGAGCTGCTGGCATCAATCGAGTCGCCGCTTATTACGCGCGCCGTCGAAATTATCCGCACTCGACCTGGCGACGTGCGGGCCGTCGTTGGAAAGCCGCAGCCTAATGGTCGCTGTGTGGTGGCGGTGGCGATACGCACGCATCGTGGCAGTATCGAAACGTGTCTATTGGACGCTCGTATTGATCCATTTACTTTGCTGGAGCGCTTCGAGCGGCATGGCGCAACTGTTCACTGATTCGAGACGTCCTGAGACCAGTGTCACTAGCTGCCGTTGAAGATTAATGGCTGACTCGTAATAGTCGCGATTCGCTGGTAGACAATGTCGCTCACGACTCCGAAGAGACATTAACTGCCACTACATCAGCCGTCCGCTATCCGACCAATCGCGCTTCGCGGCATTAGATCGACGCGTGCTGATGCCGGATCCTGCGCGAAGGTAACGCCGCCGGCCTCTTTGATCGTGCTTAAGCCCCGATTGCCATCGGACCCACCACCGAAAAGACCGCGCCGAACGCGCGCTGCTGCAACTCTTCAGCCATCGACTTGAAGAGCACGTCGATCGGCATGTGCGGCTTCTGAGCATGATCTCGACTCTCTACATGCAACTTCCCATCGCAGACCGTTAAGGCCGTGTTCTCTACGATTACGTAAACTTCATCACAGGCAATCGGCTGGCCGTGCGACAGCGCGACAACCGGCAGCGTTGTATGACCTTGCAGGAGTTTTGCCAGCGTGCTCTCGTGCACGGGACTGAGGTGCTGCACAATGATGAATGACATCCCGGGAGTTGCGGGCAGCGACTCCAGGAATTCGGTTAACGCTTCGAGGCCGCCGGCCGACGCCCCGACGCCGACTACCGGAAAGGTTTGCGCTGAAAGCTCAGCTGATGGGATGGAGTCGTCCATACGCGCACCTTTTTCACCGTAGGTTAAAGTCAACCTTGTCGACGATGCAACGGACGGCTATTCGCGACCCGTTCGTAACGCTGATTCACAACCCGATGAAATCGACGACTCTATGCGGCTTCATCGAGTGTGGAGAGTGCGCTGGTCCTCGTAGGGCTGCTGGAAGAGCCGGCGGCCTGCTCGATCAAGTCCATTACCTGATCGCATGCGGTGTGATGGACCATGTGCCCAACGCCCGCCATTAAGCGGAACTCGCTTTGTGGAATCGAATCATGCAGGCGTGCTGATTGACGGTGCGGATTTACGATGCGATCGTCCTCTCCTGCGATGATATACACAGGCAACTTCAGTTCGTTGTAGCGTCGTCGCAATGCAGCCGCACCCGGGACCATGAGCGCGGATTCCGCGGCGCCTGCGCGAAGCTGAGACGGGCGCAGCGCCATCCATGTGGGAAAGGCACGGAAACGCTTGGGCACTGGACTCGGGCCGAAGAGTTTCTTGAGTATCAGCGGCCAGATAAGGCGCCCCACCCATGGCGAAATCGTATAACGGAGGAGGTCACCGATTACGGGGAGTGCCGGTGGCGACAGTAAAAATACATCCAGACGAAATCCCGGGAAATAATAGCCGGATAGCAAAACGAGGCTCTTGACCTTCTCGGGATGATCGAGCGCGAGCGCAAGTGCCACCTGCGTGCCCCACGAATGTCCAACCACTACGGGGCGCACCAAACTGAGACGATCAAAGGCTTCGCTTAACAGTTTCGCCTGGGCGTGCGCAGTCCATACTGTGGTTCGCGGTCGATTTGTGCATCCGAACCCCGGGCGGTCGAAAGTTATTACGCGGTAGTTCGTGGACGCCTGGTCAACCAGTCCGCTGATTTCATAATCCTGGATCATCGTGCCGTTACCGTGCAACAACACGAGGGGCTGTCCGGCGCCGGTCTCCCGGTAGTGCAGTTTCACGTCACCGATGTTGATGAACTTCCCTTGAGGCGGATTTGCGTGTTCAGCTTGGCGTGCCTTGTAAACGATGGCTAATGCTGATGCCGCCACTGCGCCTGCGGCCCACCAAACGGCACGGTTTCGGGGAATAGAGATGTGACGGGGTACTTTCATGATGATTTATTCCTTCGAAGTGGTGTGACGGCGAAAGGGCGGTGCGTCGGCGGGGTTCCGGGGCCCTCGTGGTTTGCAGGCAGGTGCGTTTTTGTTTTGATTCGACCGGAAATACCTGCCCGTAAGTCGATTTACCGTTCTAACTGCACTACGGTACCACCAGACGCGCAAGCATACGGCACGGTCAATGTCCACGTAAGAGATAAGCCCCTATAATTACGTCATGCTTACACCGACGTGCGCCCAGGGCGTCGCAGCTAGCTTGTCCTGTGACCGCAATCCATCGATGTTTCAAGCCAACGAAAAGAAATGACCGTCGTGCGCCGTTAAGGCTGGTCCGGCACGTAGATTGGCTTGAGTTCTCCCGCGCGCGACATGCGCGCGATTTCTCACAATCGCGCCGGTCGGTTGTCACGCGGTCACTGATTCTCTGCGGAATTACATAATGGGAGTCACCGGCCCATGCGAATGGTACGGGCAAAAAAAGCCCACCTGCCAGTGGGCTTTGTCATGAACCCGCGCAGCTCGATGGACCGAGCGGCACTCAGTTACAAATTTACTTCGGACGGTTAGCCGGGCAGAACTGATGCAGATGTTGGTTCGAATCCAAGCGCCGGGTCCAATACTTTGTTCTCACGCGCGCGGTGTCCGCATACAAGGCATGCCCCTGAAAGCGTCCTAGAGCGTTTAAACGCGTCGTTGGATCCACACCTTACGCATTCCACTTTTGCCGACAGGGCGCAGCCAGCGCGTCGAGCAGTCTTTGCATCGGTAAGCGCGATCGCCAAGCGCGGCCTGCTGCAGGACGCCAACACTGTCGGGCAGCAATCGATCGTGAGCCGGCTTTATGGTCGGCTCATCGAATAGGGCGTTGCAGGCCGCGCATTTCATAATGGTGTACGAACAAAAGGACCGTGTGTGCGACACGGCCCTTCCGTTAACTCCAAAAGCAACAGCCCACCAAAAGGAGATGAGATGGTGCTCGCCGTCTCATCCACTTTCCAGTACGCCAAATGCTGATCGTGAGGCAAGCGGTCAAAAGAATAGGCCCTCGGGGGAAGCGGCCTATTCGATCCCTGAACTACGGATTGGCATCAACGAGCAAAGGGAAGAGCGATTACATCCTACCATCGTCTGTCGGTTTTAATCGGCGCCGTGTATCTCCTGCCTACGTTGTCGACCGCGTTTACGCGCTACGCGCTGGCCGCGCTGAAGATTCGCTTGGTATGCATTGGCAGACGGGTTGCACGTGCGAAGGTGAAGGATCGCGAAGAAGCGCGGAAAGGTTGGGCGCAAGTTAAAAACGCATTGGCAACTCGCTAGTGCCATCACAAACCGCTTTTGTCCTACTAAATGTTGATGAGACGGCGAGCATAATATGTGATCGCTGCAATTCCTCCCGGCAACCGGGCGTCGACTGGCCGCCTTGCGCAACGCGAGATTGGCCATGTATGCAATGCGTCGAATGTAACGCGCTCAATGCGCAGCCCACTTCCCGTGCACCTCACGCCGAGCTTATTCCGGGGGGCTTTAATGCCTTGCGCGGAACGGTATCCGAACTGACCTATCGCTGCAAAAGATGCGGCACGAGCTGGCACCGCCGCGTGCCCGCTTTCTCCCCGGGTCGCCTGCCTGCCCCATGTCTGGACCACGGCATGAAATGCACCGCGTGCAAGAACCTATTCGATGAGCCGACCATAAAGCCGGCGCACGATCGATTGATGCCCGACAGTGTTGGCATCTTGCATCCGCCTGGCGATCTTAATTACCGATGCAAAGACTGCTCGACTCGGTGGGTGCGACCTCTCAGCAAAAGGGGGACGCGTAAGCCACGGCTCTGGTTCCAACGACAAAGGTGCGACGCGCGTTAACACGCTAGACGGCACACGCCAGCACTGCCGCCAGTAGTGCAAAGTAGCTCTTGTTGCGTTAGCGTTAGCGTTCGACCAGTAACGTTCGGCATGTATACTGCGATCTAACTCTCTCGGAAAGCAGTGCGCAAGACGCCCTGTTCTGGCGTTCCTTGCGTCCGCCTGATGTCACCGGTGTCTCTGCAGCGAGTCCGACTCGGTGCTGGCGATCGTTCATGACACTCAAACCTAACATTTGGGATTGCGCAGACCCAGCGCCATGCCAACGGCATTGAAGCCAACGACGGCATTGGCCGAAAGCAGTCGCTCGACGCGATATCGCGACCGCTTCTTGCTGACCGAACCGTATAGTGTCGGCTGAAGTCAACCAAACAAACATACAGCTAACCATCTCACGCGACCCGTGTTACGAGATTGGATGAGGGAGGCATACGCGGCACTGTACCGAAAAAGTAAGTGCGCGATAAATGGGTTAGGGCGCAAAATCACGGCATTGCCAACCGCCCTGATGCCCGCCTCGCTATCCCGCTTGGGGGTATTTTTGGGGGTATGCAAGACAAGCGAGATTGCTTAAGCTAGTCGCGGCGCGGGTCTCGCGGCGGAATGTGTTAGCCCCTCCCGCACCACGCAGACTCAGGCAATCCTCTGGCGTTGTTAGAAGACCGGAGGCAGTGAAACCGGTTACAACCAGGAGAGAAAGGCCATGGCATCGCGCAGGTATGTGTTGTCCTTCGACATGGGTGAAGACAAGTGGGTTTTGAAAAACCAGTCCACGGAAAAAATTATCAAGCGCTTTGAGAAAAAGGAACAGGCAACGCGCACGGGCGTATTGCAGAAACTCCTTGGAAAGCAAGGCGGCACGGTGCGCATCGGCACCGCAAGGGGAGTATTTGCGGAAGAGCGAACCTTTCGAGAGCGTTAACCTCCCGGCACGCTGCACGCAGATCTTGCGCTAGTAAGGCGTGGCGAGATCCGCGCTGGCCTGCGCTCTGCGCAGCGCTTTGCCATGCGAATAACGTGCCATCAGACGACGGTCGGAGACGATGGCGCCGACCGTTTCGCCGATCACCATGACGACGCCGAGCACCGGTAAAACAAGCATCAGGCCGGGAATGCCGGCGATGGCGCCGCCGACGAAAATCATCAGTACCGCAACGAGCGGATGAATATCAAGGCTTTTGCCGATCGTGAGCGGCATATAAACAAAGTCGTCGAGAAGGCGTACCAGCACAAAAAGAATGATGGCGGAAGTCGCTACCGCCGGCTCGGCCGGAAAATCGGTCGCTGCAACGAGCACGACGAGCAAGCCGCCCGCAATCGAGCCAACATAAGGCACCCATGCGAACACAGCGGCGATCAGGCCAAGCGCAAGCGGTGACGACATGCCAATGGTCCAGAGTCCGAACGCGAGTGTCAGCGTATCCAATATCGTTAGTGTGATCAGCCCAACGAAGTAAGAACGGGCAGCGCGGTCCACCTCACTCAGTAGATGCAGTGTTCTCTCGAAGAACGCGTTCGGCACCGCTCGCGCGAGAAAGCGCTGAAAGTGGCGGCCATCCTTGAGAAAGAAAAAAGCGAGGAATGGCGCGAGTAACAACGATGGCGTCCATGCGGCAATGCCCAACGCGAGCGGCTCATAGTGCTCCGCGAACCTGCTCGTTGCGTCGTTCAGCCGATTAACGACGGTTGATGCAAAATGCGCGTGTTCGAGCGCGGAATAGCGTTTTTCCAGTCCGGCAAGCGACCGCTCGAGCAGTCCGATACCGCCCTGCAAATAGCGCTCGATAGCCAACTGCCAGTCGCCGAGATGGATCGTTGCCCATGCGAGCGTCGCGGTTGCCGCTATCGCGAGCAGAACCAGAAAGATCAGCATCAGAATGGCAGCAGCACTCGCCCGGCTCATTCCGGCAAGCACGAGTCGCTGCATTGGCGGATAGAGCAAATAATATAGAATCAGTGCCAGCAGAAAAGGCACGACAAGAAACAGGATCTTTTGGAATGCGAGCAGCAGCAGGCAGGTAACTGCCAGTATCGATGTCCAGACGATGGGCCCCGAGTCGCTCGTCTGGTCATTCATACGCATGAACGGCTGCGAGCTCCTTGTTAGCTTCGCGCAAACGTCTGCCGATATGTCTCGCGAGCTGCAGTGATAGCTTGGAAGCAATCAGGCCATGGCTTTCCAGCAGGCTCATGAAGTCTGCACGAAAGAACACCGCAAGTGTCGTGTTCACCGCCGCCCGCGCCTGTGCGCTTCGCACCGTGTTATCGAGCAGCGCGAGATCGCCGAAGAAAGTGCCTGGCCCAAGTTCTATGATCTGTCCATCGCGGGGACGTCCCTGCCGGCAGATAAGCACGCTGCCTTCGATAATGATGTAAATCGCTTCACCCTGATCGCCTTCATCGAAGATCACCTCATCCTTGATGAACTGACGCTCGTGCAGCAGCGCGTCGACAATATTGAGTTCGCTGGCCGTCAAATTGACGAACAGAGACAAAGCGCGCAGGCGTTCGAGTCGCGGGGTGGTCTTCTTATTGAGGAACAGGCCGAGCAATGGGCGATCCCATCCGACGTGACCGCCATAGTTTAACCCAACGGCACGTGAATCTTAGGCTGGCTCTGCACCGTGGGTGAGTGATTAACCGTGCAGTGCAGTTCAATCGTTGAGGCGGCGATTTGCGGAGGCGATTTCCTATCGACATGCGTTTCTGCGGACGCCCCAATGATTGGTTGAACGCGGCTGTATCGCGCCCCGCGCATCGCACTCGCACACGGCCGGCCGCCCGGCGGAGAGATTGATGTGGTGTCCAAGGAGTTGACAAACCATAACCATACAATCCGGACCAATTTACGCGGCTGTATCGCCGCTGAGATCGACCGCTCCCATCCTTCCGACGGTGCGACTGAACCACTCGAATGTGACATCTTTCACGTTACGTCTTGCGCAAAATGCGGCAGGTTCGACACTTCGTCGGTGCGCGCAGTACCGGCGCAAAAGAATGCGTAAAAGTTGTGCGATCTAACTACTTTCGTGACTTTGTCAGCCTTTGGCGGACGCCATTCTTCACTTACCCACCGGGTTATCCACAGAAAATGTGGACAAGTGCCCCGACCGCGCGCACGGCGCCGACGGCTCGGCGTCTAATCGGCGAATTCGGCGTCCGCGTCCTGTTGCGCCCGTTGGGCCAGTTGCCACTTTTTGTCTAATGAAGCGTTTTTGCCCTCAAGGATGCCGAACCCGACATACACAAGGAAGAACATGATCGCGGACAGCAGACCCCAGATGAGGCAGCCGGTCAGCACCAGATGTATGAAGCGCACACTTTCCTGGATCAACTCGCCGCCGGACTTGTAGAGCCGGGCCAACTCGGCGCAAGTGCTGCCCGCGGCGCTGAACGTGCTCGAAATCGTGGGATACGAGAGCCCGGGCTCGGCGACGTGCATGACATAAAGCGCTGTGCCAGCAATCACCGCCATGGCCATCGACACGCCTGCCAACAGCAATGTGATCTGACGTAATACATACATGGTGAGCCTCCCGGTCCCTTCTCTACCGCCGCACGTAGATTCCCGCGCAAATATCTTCTCATGTCATGCGGCCGAGCGCCGCTGTTCTTGGAAGTCGAGCTCAGCCATTAGCGTAGCTCATTTGTAAGCGTGGTGTAAGTTAGCCCGTGGATTATTCGCGTCGTCTTCTTTGCCATTCTTTGATCTCAGGAGTCCTTATGATCGATAAATCCCGTGAAGCGTATGTAGTTCCAGTCGGACCCGGCGGCATGTTGGGTCGAATCGGGCGCTTCATCGTATTCTTATGCACTGCCGGCTTTATGTATCCGAACGTCTGCGTCGAAGGCCTCGATTGCACCAAGCTCCAGGACGCGCAACAGGGCACGCTTTACGACAAGAAGTAGCATTCGATGGCGTTGCCTTGCGCTAGACACCGCCATCTCCTTCACAGCAGCCGACCAGTTGCCGAGCGCCCGACGACGAAGTCAACACGCAGAATTTAGTACTCTTCACGTCGTATCAATCGCTTATTGCGGATCGCATAGCCGTTTAGTCTCGTCTCCATGCGTCCGTTCTGCATACGCATCGTCTGTATGCTATGATTTTCCATGGCGCGCGTTGTAGTTGTAGCGGCGAATACAAGCCGTTACATCATCGTCTCACGGCGGACCGCCGTAAACCACTGGCACGATAGCAACAATCGACGACTAGACTGAACCGTAAGTGCAGATACTTCGGTTCGATGTCGGTCAACGATCGCGCGAAAATTTGTCACGTCGCGGCGAAATGCTTTGCGACTGACTGAACGGTGCGCGCCTTTCAGCCGTCTGCGAAAGCGCGCCAAACGCGTAGCCACGATCTGAGCAGACTTAGGCGTCCGCTCTCGCGGCACACATGGACAAGGAGCAATCGAATGGCAGGTATGAAGAAAACAGGCCCCGAGGTATTAAAGCTGCGGCGCCGGCTCGGACTCAACCAGCATGAATTCTGGTCACCTCTGGGTGTCACTCAATCGGGCGGCAGCCGCTACGAGTCGGACCGCCGCATTCCCAAACCCGTTTTGAAGCTCATAGAGCTCGCATACGGGAACAAGCCACAGGAAGCCCTCAAGCAATTACGCGCAAGGCGGTGATTGTTCGGCGCACAGTGCTCCTCGCGCGGCGCTAAGCACTTGAGTTAGTCCGGCTTGATGCCGGCGTCGCGTATGACCTTACCCCACACTTCATGCTCGCGCGCCAGCAGCCTGCGCAAGTCATCCGGTGGACCGGAAAGTGGCGTGGCGCCCTGAGCAAGCAAACGCTCGCGCAGATCAGGCTGTTGCATCGCTGCAGCTATCTCTATATTGAGTTTGCGTACAATCGCTGCCGGCGTTCCCGTTGCAGCGAGAATGCCGAACCAGCCGCTCGATTGGAATCCGGGCGCGCCGGATTCTGCGATTGTCGGTAGCTCAGGGACAACGGGTGAGCGCTCTGCACTCGTCACAGCCAGGCCGCGCAGCGCGCCGGCTTTCATGTGCGGCGTAACGATCAGAACGTTATCGATCGCCGCCTGCAGGCGACCACCCAGCAAGTCAGGAATGAGGGCCCCTGTGCCCTTATACGGAACGTAAACCATATCGATACCGGTGACGCGCTTCAGCAGCTCACCGCTGAGACGCTGCACTGAGCCCGGCGTCGACCCCGCAAAGTTCATCCGACCCGGGTGGGCCTTCGCATAAACGATGAAATCCTTCATCGATGTAACGGGTACTGACGGGTGTACAACAAACACGTACGGCGACAGCGCGAATAGTGCGATCGGCGCGAAGTCTCTTGCCGTATCGAACGGGAGCTTTGCATATAAATTGCCGATGGTGCCGAACGAACCGCCGGCCATCAGGAGCGTATAGCCATCGGGCTGCGATTTGGCGACGAGATCTGCACCGATGATGCCGCTCGCGCCGGCGCGATTGTCGACGACTATCTGTACTTTGAGACGATCGCTCAGCTTTGCGGCGAGCAGTCTACCCATGATGTCGGTCGATCCGCCCGGCGGCAAACCAACGATCATGCGAATCGGGCGCCGCGGATAATCCTGTGCGTCACCGATCGGCACCATCGCCGTTACGACGACGGCGCATAGCATCGGTATCCTGATGAACCATGGTAACCGCATAGAATGTTCTCCCCGTGTTGCGCTACATCAGCAGCTGCTCGCTAATCCGCGATGTCGAGTAGCGGTTTGCCTGTGATACGCCGCCCGGCAAGCGCGGCATGCGCCTGGTCGACGTTGGTAAGATCAAAGTGACCTGCGATATCCATTCTCAAGGAGCCGTCGAGCAACGCTGCAAAGATGTCGGCTGCGCGCCGGCGCAAACTAGCGCCATCCGAAATATGGTCCGCGAGCCGCGGGCGCGTGAGGAACAGCGAACCCGCCTCGCCAAGCTCGATGGGATCGAGATCGCGGACCGAACCTGACACTGTCCCATAGTTGACCACGAGTCCGCGCACGCGGGTCGCGCGAAAACTGTCGCGCAGCGTCGCCTGCCCGATCGAATCAAAGACGACGTCGACGCCGCGCCCGTCAGTCAGGTCGCGGACCGCATCGGCAAACCGTCCGTTGTCATACATGAGTGCAGAGTCAGCGCCTCGCGACCGCGCGACCTGTGCTTTGTCTGCCGTGCTCGTCGTTGCGAGCACAACTGCTCCAAGGCGTTTCGCCATCTGTATGAGCATTTGGCCGATGCCGCCCGAGGCCGCATGTACCAGACAGGACATGCCCGGCGCGAGCTTCGCGACATCAGTGACAAGATAATGGGCAGTGCAGCCGTGAAACAACGACGCAGCAGCCACATCGAGCGACAGCGCATCCGGCACTTTCACGACACGCCATGCCGGCACGACCGCGTATTCGGCGTAACTGCCCCAGACTATGCAATACGCTACCCGCTCGCCGATTGAAAATCCGCTCACGCCACTGCCGATAGAGGTGATGTAGCCTGCGCCTTCCATGCCGAGCGTCAGCGGCAATGACAGCGGATAGGTCCGCGAGCCGGCGTACTTGCCTTCGCGCGTATGTATGTCCATGAAGTTGATGCCGGCACGACTGAGCCGTATCTGCACCTCACCGTCGCCCGGTGTCGGTAGTTCGATGTCGCGATGGACAATGACTTCGGGCCCGCCATAGCGGTCGATCTGTAGAGCCTTCACGGGTCGCCCTTGCATGTGCGCATTAACGCTCGCAAGGTCACGCCTTCAGTCCTCGCGTATACCGGCATCCCTAATCACCTTTCCCCATTTCGCCATATCGAGTTGCAGCATACGGGCGAATTCCTGCGGTGTGGTACCTACTGCTTCGACTCCGGCGCTGAATAATCTCGCTTTGACGCTTTCCGCATGAAGAGCGCGCGCCAGTTCCTCATTGAGTCGCTGAATGATCGCCGGCGGCGTTCCAGCCGGTGCAAAGATTCCGGTTAGCGCAATGGATTCATAACCGGGCACACCGGCTGCAGCAACGGTCGGCAGACCAGGCGCTAGTTTCGTGGGCTGCGCACTCGTGACCGCCAATGCGCGCAGCCGTCCCGAATTTATATGCGCTGTCACCGCGCCGGCAATCGGAAACATCAACTGCACTTCGCCGGCGATTAACGCATTGAGCGCCGGTCCGACGCCCTTATATGCGACGCGCACGATCTTCACGCCGGCCGTGCTTTTGAATAGTTCGACCGCGAGATGTGCGGAAGAAGCGGCATCCGCGCCCGCATCATTCAATTCGCCGGGGCGCGCCTTCGCGAGCACGATCAATTCTTTGACGGACTTTACCGGTAGCGAGGGATGCACGACAAGGATGTTGGGCGAGCTGACTGGCATCGTCACCGGCGCGAAATCGCGGATGGGATCATAGGGGACCGCTTTGCGCATGAAGGGCAGCAGCCACATCGAAGGGCCGTAGAAGAGCAATGTGTATCCGTCCGGCGCAGAGCGTGCGACTGTCTCCGCCGCGAAAACTCCGCCTGCACCGCCGCGATTATCGATGACGAGCGATTCGCCCAGACGGGCGGTGATCACCGGCGCTATGAGGCGCGCCACGAAGTCATTGCCGCCGCCGGCCGCTGCCGTGACCAGACGGATAGGCCTGACTGGAAAGTTTTGCGCAGACACCGTCGTAGAGAAGGTTAGAAACATCAGCAGGACCGGCGCATGACGAAACGCGCTGCAATTTAGCCTCTGCTGAGTCGGCATGGTCGAAGGATTGTAAGGCGTCGTGCGGAAGCACCGCGCGACGAATCAGCAGCCTAACGCTGATTTATTTTTTCTTACCGACCGCGAGTAGCTTGTTCTTGGCTAGGTTGCGCAACTCTGCCTTGCGGCGCTGGTAGCAGGCGATACAAATCCATCGTGTGGTACCAATCTTACGGAACTCACCGGTCGTCCAGTGGCTGCCGGTGCTGCAAAACCTCTTTTTGATTTCACCCGTCATTTTCTCTCCATCCACACATCTTTGACAGCCGACATGGTGCAACTATGCGCGAGGCCGACACCACGAATCTGCCCCGGTGTGCCGACCGGGCGCTCTCATCGCTCGACCTCGATGTTGTCTATCAGGCGCGTCCTGCCCAGTCGCGCGGCCGCCAACACGACCACATTGCGCTCGCCATTCTGCGGCGGTTCGAGGTCCGTGCGACCTCGCACGGCGATGTAATCGGGTTTCCAGCCATGGTGCGCGAGTTCCGCCATCACGTCCAGTTCTATGCGCTGATAGTCGCGCGCACCGGTCGCGAGTTCGTCGCGCGCCTTACGCAGCAGCGCATAGAGTCGCGGCGCTTCCCGGCGCTCCTCGGGAGAAAGATACATATTGCGTGAGGATAGCGCGAGTCCGTCTTCGGCGCGCACTGTCTCGGCGAGTATCAGGTCGATCGGCAGCGCCAGTTGACGCACCAGGTTGGTGAGGACCAGACACTGTTGATAATCCTTTTTGCCGAAGATCGCCGAATGCGGCGCAACCATATTGAAGAGCTTTAAAACGACAGTGGCGACGCCGCGAAAGTGTCCGGGCCGCACCGCCCCGTCGAGGATATGCTGCAGGTTCGATGGCTCAACGACATAGGTCTGAGGTTCCGGATAGATCTCTTTCTCATCCGGAGCAAAGACGACATCGACGCCGGCTGCACGTAGTTTCTCGCAATCGGCCGCGAGGGTGCGCGGATAGCGCTCGAAGTCTTCCTGCGGTCCGAACTGAAGCCGGTTCACGAAGATGCTTACGACCGTGCAGGCCGCACGCGGCTTGGCGATGTTTATTAACTGAATGTGGCCGGCGTGCAGGTTGCCCATTGTCGGCACAAACACGTTGTTCGGCACGCGCTGCAGACGCTCGCGTAAAGCCGCAACAGAGTGTATGACATCCATTAGTGAGAATTATGAGACCGGCAGACAGACTGGTTCCGCCCGACACTGAGCTCGTCCTCCAAGAGAGAGGTCGTAAGTGCGGGAGCGACGAGCAACATGGCGCAGGGATGTGAAGCTCTATAGTAGCGGGGCTGCACTGTCGGGGACTGGGCACGAGGAACGCTATTCTAATCCCATGCGGCGCCAGCCATGAGAATGCGCCTGCATTGGCCTTTTAGAAAATCAGACCCTGCCCGCATTGCGTACATCAATACGAATGTTCGGCCGCGGGAAAACTCTTCGCTTTGACCTCTTTCACAAAGGCCTCGATCGCGCCTTGCACGCTTCCCGTTCCACGCATGAAATTCTTGACGAACTTTGCTTTCTTGCCGGGATAAATGTCGAGCATATCGTGCAGGACGAGTACCTGCCCGGTGCAATCGACGCCGGCGCCAATCCCGATAGTCGGAATGCGCAGTGCCGCCGTCACTTCGCGTGCGAGCACCGCCGGGATCAACTCGAGTACCAGCATTGCGGCTCCGGAAGCTTCGAGCATTTTCGCTTCGCTGATCAACGCCTGCGCTTGCGTCTGCGTCTTGCCCTGCACGCGGAACCCGCCCAGCGTATGGACAGACTGGGGCGTCAGGCCGAGATGACCGCACACAGGCACGCCACGTGCGGATAGGAACTCGATAGTCGGCACCATAGTCTCGCCGCCTTCGATCTTGACCATCTGCGCGCCGGCCGCCATTAGTCTGGCTGCATTGGTGAACGCTTTCTGCGGCGTCACCTGGAAAGATCCGAACGGCATGTCGGCAATGATCAATGCACGCTGTGCGCCTCTCGCGACACATCCGGTATGGTATTCGACGTCGCGCAACGTTACGCGCAGCGTCGAATCATGACCCTGCAGCACCATGCCCAGCGAGTCGCCGATTAACAGGGTATCGACACCCGCCGCGTCGAGAACCGCAGCGAAGCTCGCGTCATAGCAGGTCAGCATCGTGATCTTGTCGCCGCTCTGCTTCATGTTGTTCAAAGTCGTCAAGGTATTGCGCATGGACATCACTCCCCGAAACTGAAGAATTCGCGCGCACTGCGCATGTCGCTGATGCGCTCCAACAATAACTGAAAGTCCGCGGGCGCATCGACGAAATTGAGATGGTCCGAGTTAACGATCAGCAGCGGCGCGGCGGCGTACTCGTAAAAGAACCGCGCATAGCTCTCCGCCAGTCGAACCAGATATTCTTCGGATATGGTGCGCTCGTAATTGATCGCGCGGCGGCGCACCCGATCGATGAGTGTCTCGGTGGAAGCTTGCAGATAAATAACGAGATCCGGCGTGGCTGCCTCAGGCTTGAGCTGCTGGTAAATCTGCTCGTAAAGATTGAGTTCATCGCTGTTCAAGGTCAGGCGCGCAAATAGCGGGTCCTTATCCAGAATGAAGTCCGCGACCGTTGCACGCCGGAAGAGATCAGCCTGATTGAGCTCGCGCACTTGATTCATGCGCTGGAACAGGAAAAATAACTGAGTCGGCAGCGCGTAGCGGGCGCTGTCCTGATAGAAGCGGGCCAGGAACGGGTTTGCCGCCGGATCCTCGAGCAGCGGCGTGCTGCCCGACGCCTCTGCAAGCTTGTGAGCGAGGGTCGTCTTGCCTGCGCCTATCGGTCCCTCGACGACGATATAGCGATACTTCTCGATAAGCGCAGTCATGCGATAGTCGTGGGCGGTTGCTCACGCCGGATATCGCTTGTATCGATCTCAGACAACAGTTCGCTTACCACGCCGCGCCCGGGAATGATGCACTCCGGCGCGATCTCGCGCAGCGGAACAAGTACGAACCCGCGCTCGTGCATGCGTGGATGCGGAATAGTGAGACCCGGCTCATCGAGTTGCAGGTTGTCATACAGCAGCACATCGAGATCAAGCGTGCGCGGGGCATTCGGAAATGCCCGTACGCGTCCCTGCCGCGCTTCTAGAGCAAGCAGCGCTGCAAGTAACTCGTGAGGCGGCAAACGCGTCTCGATCTCTGCGACGGCATTGACGAACTCCGGCTGATCGATATTACCGACGGGTGCTGTGCGGTAGAGCGCTGATTTTTTCGTCACATGTGTGCCCGGCAAGCTGTCGAGCGCAGCAAGCGCCGAGACGACCTGTCTGACAGGATCGCTCAAGTTAGCGCCCAGCGCGACGTACGCGATGACATCGGTCATGCCGGTTCAGCGGGTGAAGGTGCGCCGGCTGCGGGCAGTTTGCGCTTGCGTGGCCG
>Ga0157374_10001579_pt1 | contig 19118 bp, 20 predicted proteins | sample M25metaG_FD_115308 | JGI IMG/M metagenome (GOLD analysis project Ga0157374, IMG submission 115308) | Miscanthus rhizosphere microbial communities from Kellogg Biological Station, Michigan, USA - M2-5 metaG | ecosystem: Host-associated > Plants > Roots > Rhizosphere > Soil | place: USA: Michigan... | reverse complement strand
TCCCCCCGCTTGCCGACGCCGATACCCAGGCCGTCACCGTCGTTGCCCTTCGTGCCCTGTCCGCTCTATCGGGCGAGCCGCGCTGGGCCGAAAAGGCAACAGGGCTCGCCGACGCGATCGGGGAAGCATTCGATCCGGAGACCCTCGCCATCGCGGGCGACGGTGAGAAGGTGGTGGGCGCCGGCTCCCAGCTCGGCTGGCTGCTGTGGGCAGATGCTCTGCCCAGCGGCGCGCGTGAGCGCGCGGCCGATCGCCTCAGTCGTCCCGACGTGCTCACTCCGTGGGGACTGCGCACGCTCTCCTCGAAGCATCCGTTGTACGCGCCCGACGCCTACCATCGCGGAGCGGTCTGGCCGTTCGACTCATGGCTCGGATGGGGCGGATTGCGAGCGTCCGGCCTGCGGGACACGGCAGAGGAGCTTCGCCAGGGAGTCCTTGGCGCGATTCGAGGCGATTGGGCAGGCACCCGAGCTCTTCGCTGTCGGCCCAGCTGGCCCCAAGCCGATTTCGATCGCCAACAGAGTGCAGGCCTGGACCGTTGGCGCCCGCTGGGCCCTCGAACACGAGTGGGATGGCCGAGCGTTGCCAGGGTGAAGCTGCGCCTTGGGAAGCGGCTAGGCGTGGGTTCCCTGCTCATCCCTGGCATCCATCCCCGAGCCTCGTTTCCATTGCATATCTCATCCAAAACGGGGTAACTGATCTACCTGGAGGCGGTAGCTGCGATGGCTGCCGGGGGTTACGGATGAATCGTGCCTGAAACGACCATGAAGGTCGAGGAAAGGAAGCAATGGCTAAGGACGTCAAGGACGCCGGAGACGTGATTGGAGCCGCTCTCGGGACAATCGCTCGAGAGGTCAGCCACGGCGTTTCCCGTAACGGGCACAGCAAGATGCCCTTTCGCAACGGAAGCGACAACGGCCTCTCCGGGTCGCGAGGTCTCGCCGCCGGCGCCGTCCTGGCAAGCGCGGCCCCTCTCGCCGGCAAAGCCGTCAAAAAGATCGTGATGAAACGCGTCGCGGGGTCGGGCGCGGAGAAAGGCTCGGGCCTTGTCGGAAAGCTGACCGAAGGGGCCAAAGACACCGTCGGCAAGGGTGTCAAGGACGCCGTCGGCGAGACGGCTGAGAAGGCCGGCGGCGCCCCCGGGCTCGCCAAGGAAGTCGGCAAGAAAATGCTTCCCGGCGGCGGCGGGGACAGCAAAAGCAAGGGGACGCCGGGTGTCGGCAAGGGTCGGCGGATGCCGGTGCAGCAGGCCGTAGATATCGGCGTGCCGCTTTCGACCGCCTACAACCAGTGGACCCAGTTCGAGGAATGGCCCCAGTTCATGCATCGCCTCGACCAGGCGACGCAGGAGGACGACTGCACCGTCTCCTTCAAGACGAAGGTCTGGGGCATGTCGAAGGAGTTCGTCGGCCAGATCGTCGAGCAGCGACCGGACGAGCGAATCCAGTGGAGCGTCAAGGAGGGCGTCATTCACACCGGCGTCGTCACCTTCCACGAACTCGCTCCCCGGCTCACCCGCGTCCAGGTCACGCTCGACGTCGAGCCGGGCTCGTTGATCGAGAAAGCGGCTCGCGGGATGCGCCACGTGAAGCGCGCCGTGCGTGCCGATCTGGCCCGCTTCAAGGCCTACATCGAAATGCAGGAGGTCGAGACCGGCGCCTGGCGTGGCGTGATCCACGACGGCGAGCTGGTCGAGGAGCATGACGAGAAATACGACAAAGACCGGGAGTACGCGGAGTTCGACGACATCCACGACAGAGAGAGCTCGCACTCGCCACAACCGCAGGAGCAGAAAAAACAGACCTCGTCTCGCCGCTCGAGCTCCAGCTCCTCGGCAAGCCGGCGCCAGGGGTCCAGCAGCAAAAACAAAGCGTCGTCGACTGCGCGCAGCTCGAGTGGACGTTCAAAAGCCCGCACTCGGTCGACCAAAAAACGCTCGAGCTCGTCCCGCAAACGCGGCGCGTCGCGCTGATGAGGCGAGGAGGATGAAATGGGCAGTTTCCTGACCCGTGTCGTGGTCGATCGCGTCGGCGGCAAGCAACCCGCGCCACCTCGCGCGATAGGCGCGGCGATGGTGGTCGGCACGGCCGCCGGCGCGATCACCTACCGCCTGCTGCGGCACCAGTCCTCGCGGTCCTAGGAACGAAATGGCGGCCGATCTAAACCGGATCGCCACCGCGGCGCTCGAATCCTTCCTGCAGGAGGACGGTGAGCAGCGGGCGCGGCGCGACGAGAGCCGGAGCCACCACCTTGGCGGCGTCGGCGCGGTGGCCGTGGGTGTTGGCCTCGCGGTCGCGGCGCGTGCTGCCTACCACCGTGTTCGCCGCATCGACTTGGACCGGGTGGCCGGGGCCGTCGAGGCCAAGCTCAAAGGATGAGCTTGGCCGCGATGGCAAAACTTGCGTTGGAGCTCGATTCTCGGTTTGCTCTCATTTGGCGCGGGTATCGCAGCCAAGCAGGGATTTGATCCAAGGGGGGCGCTGCTCGGGATCGCCTGTTTGGCCCAGCTTTGAAAGAGCTGAGCCGAAGGCGACCAAAATGCAAGCCGAGGAGAAGAGAGCCCCTGATGGTGGAGAAAAAAGACCGGTCACGGTCCAGGAGCGCCCCCAAGCGCAAATCTCGTTCCCGTTCCAGATCCAGGCATAGCAATGGAAAGTCCTCGTCGCGGCGCACGCGTTCAAGGCGCGAGTTCCCCGACTACTCGATCCTCGATCCGCGCGAGCTTCCCGACGGCCCGGACGTCCTCCTCGATATCCCGGTCGTCAAGGTCGATGAAATCGACATCGAGGTCGACGATCTGCAGGCGCAGGTTGCGGTCATGGCGCAGGTGCGCGATCTGGTCGAGATCAGCGTGGGCGCGGACGTCAGCCTGGGCAAAGTGGTGCTGAAGATCGAGGGCGTCGAGGCCCAGGCCCTGCTGAAGGCAAGGCTCGACAACGTCAGCCTGATCCTCGAGCGCGTGCTGACGTCGCTCGATCGCAATCCCGAGTTGCTCGAAGGGATCGGTCACGCGGCCGAAGAGGTTGGTGAAGGGGCGGGGCACCTCGTCGGGGAGAGCGGCGAGGCGGTGGAGGAGATCGGGGAGGGCACCGAGGGAGCCGTTCGCGACGTCGGCCAAGGTGCTGGGCAGGCGGCTGGCGACGTCGGCGAAGGGGCCGGCCAGGCAGCCGGACGGGTCGGCGAAGGCGCGAACCAAGCCCTCCAGGGTGTGGGCCAGGGAGCCCAACAGGGGGTTGCCGGCGCCGGTCAAGGCGCCCGCCAAGCCACCGAAGGCCTCGCCCAGGGACAGCCCGGCGGTGGTCGGACTCAGGGCCGGGAAGGCGGTAGGTGATGGCTTCTCAGCAGACCAAATCCTCGTCAGGCCCGAAAACGATGGGGAGGACGAGCAAAGGCGTCAAAGCCCCTCAGCGCGGCCAGCGCAAAGGCCAGCGGGCCTCGGAAAAATCCGGCAAGTACCGCTTTGCGCAGAACGTCGCCGAGGCGGGAACCCCCGCCGAGCGCGAGTACGAGGCATATGCGCTGTCTGACATCGAGGACCCGCGCGGCGATCCCGACGTCCTCTTGGCCGTTCCCGTGGTCAAGGTCGACTCGATCCACCTCGAGCTCGACAACCTCGACGCCCGGGTTGCGCTGAAAGCCCAGGTCCTGGACCTGGTCAAGCTCAACACGGGAGTCGAGGCCCATCTCGGCAAGCTCCGAGTTGACATCAAAGGCGTCGAGGCACAGGCACTGCTGAAAGTCCGGCTCGACCGCGTTGCGGCGATCGTCGACCGCGTCCTCACCACCATCGACCGCAATCCGGAGCTGGTCAAGAGCCTGGGGCGGACGATCGAAGACGTCGGCCGAGGCTCCGGGCACGCTCTTGGCGAGTCCGGGGAGGCGGTCGAGGACGTCGGGGAGGGCGCGGGCGGAGCCGTTGAGGATGTCGGAGCCGGGGCCGGCCAGGCTGTTGGCGAGATCGGCGAAGGCGCCAATCAGGCCGTCGGCCAGATCGGCGAAGGAGCCGGCCAGGCCGTCGGCGACGTCGGCCAGGGCGCCGGCCAGGCTGTCGGCGACGTCGGCGAAGGCGCTGGCCAGGCCGCTGGTGAGATCGGCCAGGGCGCCGGCGAGGCTGTGGGGGGTGTCGCCGAAGGCGCGGGTGGCGCGGTCGGAGAGGTCGACCAAGCGGCAGCGAACCTGCTCGGAGGCAACGGAGGCGGTGGCGGAGTCGATACCAGTGCGACCGGCATCGCCAAGCTCGCCGCGAAAATGGTCGCGCAGGAGCTCAAGTCGGCCGCTGCCGACGAGGCGAAGGAACTCGGTCTGGCCGCGGCCCGCAAGGCCAAGGAGGTCGGCGAGCGACGCAAGGAGCGCAAAGCCGAGGAGCTGAACGCGACCGAGGCGGCGATGAGGACTGCCGAGGAGCTGGAGGTGGACCTGGAAGACGTCGACGGCAGCGGCCCGGAAGGCCGGATCACGATCCGCGACGTGAGGCAGGCCCAGGAGGCCTAGCCATGGCACGAAAGGGCAATCCCGATCGGGTCGAGGACGCCGATGTCGAGATCGGCGCAAGCGTCAAGGCGAAGCGATTGCGCTTTCGAGAGAAGCCGAAGACGAAGGTCGAGCTTCACGGGGAGCTGCACGAGCCCGAAGCTGACGGTGAGCTGGAAACAGCCTCCGGCAGCGAGCGCAAGAACCTGCCAGACGAGGTCGAGCCGGGGGTTACGTATCGCGACGTCCAGGTTCGCTGGCGGGCTGCGGCCCGCCTCAAGAAGAAAGGAATCAAAGATGAAAAGCAAGACGAGGGATAAGAGCGGCGGCACCCTGGACAAGGCTCGCGGCCGAGCCCGTGAGGCTGCCGGGGCACTGAAAGGCGACCCCGAGGCAAAGACCAAGGGCCGGGCGCGTCAGGCGAAGGGCGAGACGCGCAAGAAGAAAGGTCACCTGCGCGACCTGTTCAAGCGTTGACGGAGGGCGGATTCGGCCCGTGTCGTCCGGGTAATACGAAAGAAAAGTTATGCAACTAGCGGCGGTCGAAATATCGGAGAGCCTGCAGCAGGCCCTGGACGACCTGATTGGCTTCCTGCCGAGGCTGATCGGCTTCCTGATAATCCTCGTCATCGGCATTCTCGTGGCGAAGGCGCTGCAGAAGCTGGTCGCTGTGGGCTTGGAAAAGGTCGGCGCAGACAGGGCGCTTCGGTCGGGCACCAGCGGCGAGTACGTCCAGCGCCTTCTCCCGGACGTTTCCCCCTCGGATGTGATCGGCAGGGTCGTCTTCTGGTTCGTCTTCCTCGGCGCCCTCTCGATCGCGATCAGCTCGCTCGGCCTCGCCGTGCTCAACGACTTCGTGGCCGACGTCTTCAATTACCTGCCGAACGTCATCGCGGCGATCCTCATCCTCGTGCTGGCGGTGCCGATCGCCGGCGGCCTGGCAAAGCTCGCCGATCGAGCCTTCGGCGACACGCCCACGGGCAAGCTGATGACGACTGCCGCGCCGGCGCTGGTGATGGGGATCGCGGTGTTCATGGTTCTCAACCAGCTCAGGATCGCCACCGACATCGTCACCATCACCTATGCCGCATTGATGGGCGCGGTGGCGCTTGGAGCCGCCCTCGCCTTCGGCCTCGGCGGGCGTGACGTCGCCTCGCGAATGCTCGAGGAGGCTTATCGCCGTGGGCAAGCGGAGCGGGCTCGGTCGGCCGGCTCTCCCGCGGCTGCTCCTCCTTCTCCTACTCCGCGCGAAGATCGTCCGCAGACCTGACGACGGTCGACGGGGTGTCGGTCCTGTCCTCTATATCGAGCCGGTCCCACGCACCGGAGCCAGTTCGGCCTGCAGGGCCATGATCCTGTCGAGAGCCGCTCGCTCAGAGGCGGCATTGCGCTGCAGCAGCTCGGCGACGTCGTGGCGGTGCATCGCCCTGGCCGAGACGATCAAGTTCTCGTAGACGCCGATCTCGTAGTGCTCGATCTCGGCCGCGTCCTGGAGAACGATGGCGTCGACGAGCGTGGCCTCGGCCTTCTTGATGTGCGTTTCGCCCTCCTTTTCGAAGGCGTCGATCACCGGACACGCGGAGTCGGAGATCTCCCACCCCAGGAGGCCGAAAGCCGACTCGACGGTCGGAGCATGGGATCGGGATTCCTCGAGATGAGAGCCCAGAAGCTCCACGACCAGGTCGTTCGCGGCATTTTTGACGTTGACCTCGAGGATCTCGAGGATCGCGCGCTCCATCTTCAGCGCCGCCCCGAGCCTGTAGTTACAGACCTCCTGCGGCGTGTTGAATCGCTCGAACACCTTGGTTTGCCGTATACCCCCGTTGCCCAGGCCGTAAGCGGCCGTGAAGCCCCGGCGCAATACGGCAGTTCTGCCGTTGTTGGTCCCCCGCCCAGGGTGCAGGCTCCTTTCAACAAGCAATTCGCTGCCGATGGGCACGATCGAAAGGAGCTGGACCTATGGACCTGTACACGATTCGCCGCCGCAGCAATTGGACCGATGCGGCTGAGCTGGAAGCTACGGCCGCGAAATCCTCGGCCGAGGGCGAGAAGATGAGCGACGAGGTGCGCTGGATCCGCAGCTATGTGGTCGAGGAGCCCGACGGCAAGCTGGGGACGATCTGCCTCTACGAGGCGGTCAGCCCGGAGGCGATCAGCCGCCACGCCGGCAACACCGGCATGTCGGCCGATGAGATCTTCAAGGTCGCCGACACCGTGATCGTCCGCGAGGACCCGGTCAGCGCCTGAGCGCCGCTGTGCTTGGGCGCCGCCGGCCAGCGGCCGTGCGGCGCCCCTCGGCACGGCTCGCGGAGATCGTGAGCGTGGAACCCGAACGGTCCTCATCTACACTCGCGGCGATGTCCGCCGACGGCTTGATCGGCCGTGATCAGGAGCGCGCTCGCCTCGGCGAGCTGCTCGATCGCGCCATCCTTGGCGAAGGTGGGCTGGTGCTCCTCGCCGGCGAGGCCGGGGTCGGCAAGACCCGGCTGCTGGACGAGCTCGCGCTCTCCGCCAAGGTGCCGGTGCTGCTTGGCGCCGCCAGTCACGATTCGACGCCGGCCTATGGCCCGGTGGTCGCCGCGCTGCGCTCGCAGCTGCGCGCTGAGCCGGACGCCTTCGAGGATTGCGGGCCGCTCGGGGCGCACCTGGGCCTGCTGTTGCCGGAGCTCGGCCCGACGCCCGAAGAGGTCGACGCGCGGACCTTGCGCGAGGCCGTCCGCTGTGCGCTCGTCGCCGTCGCCAGCGAGCGCGGCGCCCTGCTCATACTCGATGACCTGCAGTGGTCCGACGCGGCGACGCTGGAGCTGCTCGCCGATATCGGCCCCACGCTTGGCGACACCTCGATCCTGCTCGTCGGCGCCTACCGCTCCGACGAACTCGCGCGCGAGCATTCGCTGCGGCGACTGCGCGGCGACCTGCGGCGCCGCCGAGCCCTAGACGAGATCGCGCTCGAATCGCTCGACGAAGCCGGGACCGCGGCCCTGCTCGCCGAGCTGCTCCGCGAGACGCCCTCGCGGCCGCTGGTGCGCGCGGTTCACGACCGCGCCCAAGGGCTGCCATTCTTCGTCGAGGAGCTGGCCGCCGCGCTCTCCGGCGAGGGCCGGCTCCAGTCCGGGGCCGTCGGGCTCGAGCTGGCCGAGGGCGGCGAGGTCGCGGTCCCCGAGACCGTGCGCGATGCGGTGTTGCTGCGCTACGGCGATCTCAGCGCCGCGGGCAGGGCCGCGGCCGAGGCCGCCGCGGTCGCCGGCGAGCGCTTCGAGCTCGAGGCATTGTCGGGGCTCGCCGACCAGGATGGGCTGGGGGAGCTGCTGGAGATCGGCCTGATCCGCGAGCAGGGTGACGGCCGCGCCGCGTTCCGCCATGCCCTCGTTCGCGAGGCGATGTACCGCGACGTTCCCTGGCTGCGCCGCCGCGAGCTGCACCGCCGGCTCGGCGAGTGGCTGGAGGCGCGCGGCGCGCCTGGGGTCGAGGTCGCTCCCCACTGGCTCGGCGCTCACGACGAGGAACGCGCTCGGCGCCAGCTGCTGCGCGCCGCCGAGGAGTTCGAGGCGGCGCACGCCTACCGCGATGCGGCCGGCATGGCCCACCAGGCGCTCGAGCTGTGGCCGGCGGGCGAGGAGGTCGAGCGGCGGCTCGCCGCGCTCGAACGCCACGGGGCCTGGGCCGAGCTGGCCGGCGAGCTCGCCGACGCGGCGCGCAGCTGGCGCGAGGTCTCCTCGCTGTGCGGCGAGGGGGACGGGCCGGCGCTGGCGACCGCGCAGCGCCGCCTTGGCCGCATCTGCGCGATGCAGGGCGACCGCGCCGGCGCGATCGAGGCGCTGACCGCGGCCGCCGACGCCTTCGCCGCCAGCGGTGACCCCGCCGCCGCGGCCGGCGACCGCATCGCCGCCTCGGACTTTCTCCAGTTCGCCGGGCGCCACGGCGCATCGCTCGAGCTCAGCCGCCGCGCCGGCGAGGACGCCCGCGCCGCCGGGCGCGTTGACCTGCAGTCGCGGGCGCTGGCCGCCGAGGGCGTGGTCTGGGCCAAGCGCGGCGAGTTCGAGACCGGCATGGAGATGGTCAAGGAGGCGCTCTCGCTGGCACTCGACAACAACCTCACGGCGGAGGCCGTCGATGCCTACCAGCGCCTCGGCACCGTCTTCGAGACCGCCGGCGACTACGCCAACGCGCGCGAGGCGCTGAGCAGCGCGCTCGACCTCTGTCAGCTGACCGGCGACCAGGGGCCCGAGGCGGGCTGCGTCGCCTGCCTGGCCTACGTGCTGCGCGAGCTGGGGGAGTGGCCGCGGGCGGTCGAACTCAGCCGCGAGCTGATCGCCGCCCACGAAGGCGATGGCATCCGCACGATCGCCGACGGGGTCTTCGGCTTCATCCGCGGCGTGCGCGGCGAGCTCGGCCCGGCCCGGCGGCTGCTGAGCGCCGGGCTGGAGTCGGCGCGGCGGCTGGACATCTTCTCGATGCAGGTCGACTGCGCCGCTTCGCTGGCGCTGGTCGCGGACTTCGACAGCAGTCCCGACGAGGCGCTCGAGCACTGTGGCTTCGTGCTCTCGCGCTGGGAGCAGAGCGAGGATCACCACTACGCGGTCTGGGGCCTGCGCCTCTCGGCGTCGCTGTTCGCGCAGGCCGGCCGGACCGCGGAGGCGCACGCGTGCGTCGAGGGCCTGACCCGGATCGCGACCAGCTCCGGGCACGGCGACGCGCTGGCGGCGCTCGCCCACGGGCTTGGTGAGATCGCCCTGGCCGAGGGGGAGCCGGAGCTGGCCGCCGAGCAGCTCGGCCGCGCCGTCGAGCTGCACCGCGAGCTGCGGATCCCGGCCGAGCGGATGCAGATCATGCACCGGGCCGGGGTGGCTCTGGCGGCCGCCGGTCAAAGCGATCTGGCGGTCGAGCGCCAGGCCGAGGCCTACCGCCTGGCCCGCAAGCTGGCCGCGCGCCCGCTCGCCGGCCGCGCCGCGGCGGCGATCGAGGCGCTCGGCGAGTCGGCCGAGCAGCGACTCGGCCGCGCCGCCGCCGACGGCGAGAGCCCGCTCACGCGGCGCGAGCAGGAGGTCGTGCGCCTGGTCGCCGGCGGCCGCACCAACCGCGAGATCGCCGCCGAGCTATTCCTCAGCTCCCGCACGGTCGACATGCACGTCCGCAACATCCTCGCCAAGCTCGACTGCCGCTCCCGGGTCGAGGCCAGCATCAAGGCCGGCGAGGCCGGCCTGCTCGGCGGCTAGGGGTTGCTCAGAAAGAGGCGGAACGTCCTCGTGCGACTGCTGGCGACGCCGCGATCCGGGAGATAGGTGGCGACCGCGATCACCGACGCGCTGCCTTGGCGGCGCAGTCTGATCATCAGCCCCCGCCGTGGTCGGATCGGCAAGGTCACCGGCCCCGCCGAGTCGGTCAGCCGAGTCGCTTCTCGCAGGCCCCTGCCTTGAAGCCCAAGTTCCCCGGGCCCCGGTACGAAGACCACCAGCGATGCGGTGCCATTCCTCCCGTTCCTGGTCAGCTTGCCGAAGCTGAATGCGTTCGATGGCAACGCCTCGGGCGGAGGATTGGGAGGCGGAGGATTGGGGATCGTCGGCCCGCCGGCGGGATCGTCTGGGGGAGGGAAGGACACCATCGCGACGGTGAAGCTGCGTGTCGCTGGAGTCGCATCGGTTTTGCCGCCCGCGTCTTTGGCCCGGACCTCAAAGGTGTGCGGGCCGTCGGCGAGGGCCGGAGTCGTGAACGGGGAGCTGCAGAGTGAGAAGCCGCCGCCGTCGATCTGACACTCGAAGCTGGCGCCGGCCTCGCTGGAGAAGGCGAAGGTGGGTGTGGGGTCGTCGGTGGCGCCGGCGGGACCGGAGTCGATCGCGGTCTCGGGCGAGCTCGTATCGACGCTGAATCCGCGCGATGCGGGGGTGGCATCGGTGTTGTCGGCCGCATCGGTGGCGCGGACGAAGAACGTATGGGCCCCGTCCGTGAGGGGCGTCGTGGTGTGAGGCGAGGTGCAGCTGGTGAAGCTGCCTGCGTCGATTGCGCATTCGAACGTCGACCCGGCCTCGCTGGAGGTGAATTCGAAGGTCGGCGAGGAGTCGTCGATCGTCGCGCCTTCGGCCGGCCCGGAGGAGATCGAGGTCTCGGGCGGCGTTTCGTCGGGCGGGGGCGGCGGCGGCAGTTGGAAGCGGAAGCTGTTGATCGCGGCTTCCTCGACCTGCTCGCAACTCGTCGGCGAGGGGTCGTCATGGCCTTTTCCGGCCAGGTCGACCAGCGCCCTGTCGTTGCCGCCGCCGCAGTCGATCGCCCCATCGCTGTCGCCGGAGTTGGCGAGGATCGTGTCGTCGCCGCCTTCCGCGAAGTAGTCGTCCGACCCTTCCCAGCCGAGGAGCTGGTTAGGCCCGGAGCTTCCGTACAGGACGTCGTCGCTCGAGCCGTTGCCCTCGAGGTCCTCGATCGTCTGCAGCGCGTCGGTCTGTTCGGCGCCGCACTGGGGGACGGCGCCGCCTCCGGGCCTGCCGGCGAGACCGAGTTCGAGATTTGCCTGCACAGGTTCGCTCAGCCGGGTCCAGGAGCTGTTGTCCCGTCCGCCTTCCCCGCGCAGGGCGTCGCCGTCGCAGATCGACGAAGAGAGGAAGAGGTCGTTCCCATCGCCGCCGAGGCGAGTGTCGGCACCGGCGTTGTGTATGAGAGCGTCGTCCCGTCCCAGTGCGGTGAGGAGGTCCGCGTCGGCAGCGCTCGCATCGCCGTCCACCAACACGTCCTCGGTCGCGTCGCCGCCGAGCAGGTCGTCGTTGCCGGCGCCGCCGAGCAAGATGACCGAGACCGTGGCGGGAAAGCCGGTCGTATCCAGCTCGTCCGCCCCGGCCATGCCCGCGATGACGATCGACTCGAGTGGTGAGCTCAGCGTGCAGACGACTTTTTCGGGACTCGAGCCCGTTGGCGAGTCGCAGCCGCCGGCCGCCGAGGGGCTCGCGTCGAAGCTGCCGGTCGAGGCGGCGTCGGCCTCGAAGGTGACGCTGGGCGGAGAGCCCGCGGCGTATGTGGCGGTGACGAGATCGGCTGCCGTGCTGCCGACCAGATAGAGCTGCGAACGGGGCGCGGCGCCGGAGGCGAGGGGGGCGCCGACGCTGATCTTGGCGGTGTCCCGCGTAACCACACCGCCGCCCTTCGCCGCGCAGCTGACGAGGGTCTCGCCGTCCTCGCAGTGGTCTTCGCCAGGGCCGCCGTCGAGTGAATCGGCGCTGCCGGCAGCGCCGTCCAGGTGATCGCCATCGGCGCCTCCGCTGAGGGTGTCATTGCCCCCTTCGCCGATGATGACGTCGGCTCCGCCGCCGCCGTAGATCGTCTCCGCGCCCGCGCTCCCGACGATGTAGTCGGAGAAGGCGGTCCCGATCACCCGCTCGAAGGCCGGGCCTTCGACTTCGTCCACGCCGCCGCCGAAGGACGCCGTTCCGTTCTCGCCGTTCTGCCCAGCGGCGCCGAGGTTGAGCCGCACGCCGCGCTCCCCACCGGGCGGCGGAAAGCCGGGGAAGGCCGACATGTCGCCGCCGAAGGCCGGCGTGATGCCGGTCGAGTAGCTGAGCGTGTCGGTGCCGCCGCCGGTGTCGAAGATCCTGTCGATCGTCCCGTCGCCGCGCACGTAGTCGTCGCCGGCGTCTCCGTCGATCGAGTCGGCGCCGTGGCCTCCGGCGAGCTGGTCCTGACCAGGGCCGCCGCGCAGCACGTCATCGCCGATTCCACCGAAGAGGCGGTCGTTCCCTTCGTTGCCGGAGAGCGTGTCGTTGCCGCGCTCGCCGAAGACGACGTCGTCTCCCGGCCCGCCTTCGAAAGTCTGGCTGCCGACCCCGAGCCACTCTTCACCCGGAAACGGGGTGGCGGCGGTGAGCGGGGCGGCGATGATCGTGTCGTCGCCGGCCCCGCCACGCACGGTCTCGACTCCGGCGGGGGCGAAGATGACGTCCGCGCAGGGGGTTCCCGTCGTCACGTTCGCGACCGTCTGCGGGCCTTCCGCGCAGGTTGGGCCGGCCGAGGCGGCGAAGGCCGAGGTCGCGCAGGCCGCTGCGCCCATAGTCATCAGCACGAGCGCGAATGCCGCCCAGCGCAAGTGCCTCATCTCGCCGACCACCGGAGGAGGGGAGAGCCTTTCGCACTGATTCTCAGTCCCATAACTTCATTGTTCCCTCTTGGGGCGGCTCGAATCGGGCCAATCTTGGCCCGGCGTAAGCCGCGCTATCTCGCCAGCTCGCGCAGTGCCCGGCGATTGTCGCGCAGCGCGGCGATCGACCTGAGGACCTCGGCGGCTCCGGCTTCGCGCAGCTCGTCCTCGGAGAAGCCGCCGGTCAGGACCGCGAGGGTGGGAATGCCGGCCGCTTCCGCCGCCTTCACGTCCCAGGTCGAGTCGCCGACCATCACCGCCGGTCGATCTCCCTCCGCCTTCTCCAGGGCGGCGTGGACGAGGTCGGGGTGGGGCTTGGTCCGCTCGACGTCGGCCGACGTGGTCCAGCCGTCGATCAGCTCGCGGGCCTCGAGTAGGTCCAGATAGAGATCGACCTCATCCTGCTTGGCCGAGCTGGCGAGGATCACTCGCGAGCCGTCCTCGTGCAGGTCCTCGATCAGGCCCCGGGCGCCCTCCATCGGCTCGACTTCATCGATCAGCTCGCCGTATGCATCGCCCTCGGCGGCACGGATCTCCTCGCCCTCTTTCTCCTCGACCTCTTCTCCGACCAGGGCCGAGATGATCTGGTCGCCACCCATGCCGATATGGCGGTGGACCTCCCACATCTGGGTGCTGTGACCGTGGGCGCGCAGGGCGCGATGCCAGGCCAGCGCATGGTGGTAGTTGGTGTCGACCAGGGTGCCGTCGACGTCGAGGATCACTGTCAGTGGGTCTGCGCTGCTCATCGCGGTGGCCCCCAGCTACCCAGGATTCCACCGCGCTCAAACGGGGTAGACAGCGCCGTAGCGATGCGTTACTTCCACTTCCCAATAGCTCGAATTGAGATCTGACATGTATGCAATCCCGCTCACCATCCTGATCGTCCTGGCCTTGATCGCGGTCGCTTGGTCGCCGATATTCGCCCTGACCGTTGAGAGTGACGAGCCGAAGGGCGCCTGGGGAGAGCCGCGTCCCTAGCTCCACCATCGAGGGGTCGATGCGAAGCGTTCTGATCAGCGGTTGCTCGTCGGGGATTGGCCGGGCCAGCTGCGTCCGCCTGGCTCGGGATGGCTGGCGGGTTTTCGCCGGAGTGCGCAGCGATGCCGATCTGCGCTCGGTCGAAGCCGAGGCGGGAGAGATCGCGGCTATTCGGCTCGACGTCACCGACACAAGCTCGATCAACGCGACCCGCACGCGGATCGAGAGAGAACTGAATGGCGCTCTCGACGCACTCGTGAACAATGCCGGCATCGCTGTCGGCGGGCCTCTCGAGACCGTGCCGCCCTGGGATCTGCGGCACATCCTTGACGTCAACGTCGTCGGCCAGGTCGCCGTCACGCAGGCCTTTCTCCCCCTGCTGCGCGCCGCTCGCGGACGGATCCTCTTCATCGGCTCGGTCGGCGGCCGGGTCGCTTTTCCCTACGCCGGTCCGTACCACGCGTCCAAGTTTGCGCTCGAGGCCGTGGCCGACTCGATGCGAGCGGAGCTGCGCCCGCAGGGCGTCTCGGTGAGCCTGCTCGAGCCGGGGCCGATCGCGACGCCGATCTGGGCCAAGGCAAGAAAACAGGTCGCCTCGCTGCGAGCCGGCCTCAGTGGCGAAACCGGCCCGCTCTATGCGGAGAAGCTGCAGGGCTTCGAGAAACGCCTGAGCTCTGCCGAAGAGAGTGGAGGCGCGGCCGAGGAAGTCGCCGAGAAGGTCCTCAAGGTGCTGCGCGCCAACTCCCCCGCTTCTCGCTATCAGGTGGGTCGGGGGGCGAAGACACTCGTCTCCATGCGCCCGCTGGCGCCCGACGCGCTCTTCGAGAGCCTCGCACGGCGATTCACAGCCGGGCGCTGACCACCAGGGCCGTTTCGCCCGACTTCCCGCGATGGCGGTCATGTCGACGCGCCCTGGGGCTCTCCTCTGTTTCCCGGCGCACCTGAGCTTCAGCCGGCGAGGCGCTTGCGGAGCATCTCCTTCCCCTGCTCCGCGCCCTTACGGCTCGTCTCCTGCGCGCGCCGGAAGAACTCGGCCAGCTCGGAGTCCTCCTCGCGGTCGGCGTCCTCCACATACGTCTCCAGTCTCAGGACGTTGCTGAGGCACTGCTCGGTGAACCAGATCACGTTGTAGTCCTTGTCCTTGGTGCCCGTGACCTGGCCGGTCTCCTCTGTTGCCATGGCGTCTTCGCTCCTTTGGTGGCTTGTAGAAGTCGTCTCCGCAGCTACCCCTGCACTTCGCGGCCAAACGCCCACGCGTAGATGGGCTTAGAGCGATCGGGAGGGGGGTAGTGATCCGGAACGATGGGCGATTCCCCGACCAAGATCACCCCCTACCGCAACGGGCCCTACCTGGTGCGCGGGCCCTTCGTGATGGTCGATCAGAAAGGGAACGAGATCGAGATCAAGCGGCGGGTCGTGGCCCTATGCCGGTGCGGGCGCTCGCAGATCCGCCCTTTCTGCGACGGCACTCACAAGGCGATCGGATTCCGCGCCGATAGCGGCCTACCCGCAGCGGCTCCAGATGAGCGGCTTGCCAACGCCGAGTCATAGTTGCGGCGAAGGCAACGCATCGACGTCGCCGAGTGGCTGAGGCGACCGTCGCCGTAGCGAACTCCACCTCTCAGCTTCGCCCCCAGGGCCAGCCAGGAGCAGATCGCGCGCTCGCAGATCCAGGCCGGCGCCAGCAACGAGCTGCTGGGAGGGAACCGCGCGGCTCCGCCTGCCCTCCTGCGACCGAGCTCGGCGACGAGGACTGACGCGAGTCCAGCCGCGGCCAGACGACGGCCGCGGCCGTGGCGCAAGGAGTGGGTCACAAGCGGAACCACCGCGAGGAAGGTGCCGATGCGCGCTGGGATCGCGAAGTCGTCGTAGGCCTGACGAACTCGCTGGGAGAAGAAGTGCCTGGCGCTTGGAGGTCGCCTCGCGACGTAGAGATCGAGCGGCGTTAGCACCACGCCGCCGGCCGCGCGAATGGTCCGCATCAGCTCCAGGTTCTCGAACAGCGCATCGCCGTCGTAGGCGCCGCTGGCCCGAAACGCCTCGCGGCGCACCGCCAGGGTGCCGGGGAAATCCCCGACGGGAAAGGTCGGATCACCTGTGAAAACGCGATTCAGCAGGGACCGGGCGGTGTCCCAGCGGGCATGCCAGGGCAGCTCGTCGAAGCAGTTCTGCGGCCTCACCAGGTCCGCGCCGTCGAGCAGCGCTACGGCCCGCCTCAGGGTCGGCGGGTCGTAGCGAACATCGTCGTCGGCCAGCACCACCCGCTCGCAGGAAGCCTCCCGCACGCCGGTGATCACCCCGTTCACCTTTCCCATGCCGAAGTCGAGATCGGAGTGCGGCGGCAGGTGTCTGGCGACCTCGCGCAGAGCCGTCGCGTGCCGTTCGAACAGCGGCGCCGGCGAGCCGTCGACGACGAGCACCTCGTCGACCTCGGGGGCGAGCAGGTGAAGGTAGCCGGCCAGCTCCTCAATCGGCCCCGGCTCAGACCAGCGCAGGGGCATCACGTAGGAGACCCCCGGCGCGCTCGCGCCGGTGCTCACAGCGGCCGGCGCAGCGAGGGTTCGCCATCCCTCCACGCTGCGAGCAGCTCCCGCCCGAGGCGGTCTTCGAGATGAAGCAGGGCGCGGGCGCCGAAGACGATGTCCCCGGCCAGCTCCGGCTCCTGTCGCGCCAGGCCGCCGGCGAGGTCGTAGGCGGCGATGTTCTCGTGGACCGCGTCGGCCTCGACGTGCTCGTCGTAGAAGTCGGTCGCCTCCGCGCCGAAGCCGAGGCGCCGCAGCGCGTTGCCGTAGCGGCGGTTGGGCTGGGCCGAGGTCATCTCGAACATCGCCAGGTGCCCGACGATCGCGCCGCGCCGCTCGCGACGAAGCCCGAACGCCGACATCAGGTTGACGGTTGCCAGGGTCGCTCCGGGCACATAGGCGAGGTAGGCGTTCTCACGATCGTCGAGGCCGAGTGCGCGCATCGTCTTCGCGAAGAGCACCGAGTGCATGCGCTCGGGCCGGCCGCCGCCGTACTCGTCCGCCTGCACCTCGAGCAGCGCCGTCTTCGCCGGCCCCGTCAGGCGCGGGATCGCCCAGCTGTGTGGGTCGGACTCCTTCAGTTGGTAGAGCGAGCGATGGACGACGAACTCGCGAAACTCCTCGATTCCAGCCTCGATCTCGAGGTACCGGGAGAGCGAGACTCCCTCGTCACCGGCCTCGATGCGGAAGAGGTGGTCGCCGACCTGCCCGGGGTCGACGGGCTCGCCCGGCCCGAGCCTCGCTTCCAGGGCCTCGAGAAACGCCCGCTCGAGCAGGGCCCGCACCGCGAGCAGCGTCGGGCTCCACTCCCATGCCGGGTCCACATTCGGGAAGGAGCGGTAGTGCAGCTCGAAGCAGATGTAGAGGGCCAGCTGCAGGTCGTCGTCGCCGAGAGGGTCCTCGATCGAGGCGACCAGCCGCGCCGCATCCTTTTCGGCTCCCGGCAAGAGCGCCGGGTCCCGCATCGGGGTGGAGAGCAAGCCGACGACCAGATCGCAGATCGGGCCCGCCGATGGCAGCGCCGCGCCGCGTGAGCTCCGCTTCTCTCTGACGCCGATCACCGTTGATCATCTTCCCTCGATGAGCGTGCGCAAACTCTCGATCGCTAGGTTCGCTCGACGCCGACCTGCTCGGCCGGCTTGTCCTCGCGCAGCCCCTTGAAGGAGCCGTGGCGCACCATGCCTTCGGCGGTCAGCTCGCGGAACTCGATCTCGGCGACCAGCTCCGGCTTGACGAAGTGCGCCTGCCGCGGGCCGCGCCTGCCGGCAAACGGGTTCGACCCGCGGGCCAGCGGTCGCAACCGCCCCAGCAGCTCGTCGAGGTCGCGCTCGGAGAAGCCGGTGCCGACCTTGCCCGCGTAGCGAAACTCGCCCTGCTCGTCGAAGTAACCGAGCAGGATCGAGCCGAGGCGGTCGCGCCGCCGGCCCTCGCCCTCCTGCCAGCCGCCGATCACGAACTCCTGGCGGCCGATGTTCTTCACCTTCAGCCAGGAGCCGCTGCGCTTGCCGGGCGCGTAGGCGCTGTCGAGGCGCTTGAGCACGATCCCCTCCAGTCGCAGTTTGGCGCTGGCCTCCAGCAGGTCCTTCGCGTGGCCGGTCGAGTAGGCGGGCGTCTGCCAGCTCTCGCCCGTCAGCTTCAGCCCCTCGAGCAGCTCGCGCCGGCGCGCGTAGGGCTCGCCGATCAGGTTGTGCCCTTCGAAATAGAGGAGGTCGAAGATCACGTAGGTGACCGGGTGCGACTTCATCCGCCGCCGTACGACGCTCTCGGAGGTCTGGTGGATCCGCTGCTGCAGGCGCTCGAAGCTCGGCCGGCCCTCCTCGTCGAAGGCGACCAGCTCGCCGTCGAGCACCGCGTCGCGGGCGCCGAGCTGGCGCGATAGCCCCCTCACCTCCGGGTACTGGGCGCGGACGTCGTTGAGATTGCGGCTTTGCAGCTCGAGCCGGCCGGGCCGGCAGTAGGCGATCGCCCGCACCCCATCCCACTTCACCTCGGCGGCCCAGCCGTCGTCGCTCGCCGGCAGCTTCGAGAGCTTGGCCAGCATCGGCGTCACCGACTCCGGGAAGGAGTCGCGTTCCTCCTGCGGTGGATCGATGCGGTGGATCATCCAGTCCTTCGCGTCGGCGCCGGCGCGGAAGAGCGCGTAACGGCCGCTCAACCGCTCACCGGAGAAGCTGAAGACGATTTTCTCCTTCTCCCACTTCTCGGCCTCGTAGGTGCCGCGATCCCAGATCCGCATCGTCCCGGCCCCGTACTCACCGGCCGGGATCTCGCCCTCGAAATCGAGATACTCGAGCGGGTGGTCCTCGGTGTGGACGGCCCTGCGGTTTTCGCTGGGGTCGTGCGGGATGCCGTTCGGCACCGCCCAGGAGACCGCCACGCCATCGCGCTCCAGGCGCAGGTCCCAGTGCAGGCGCCGGGCGCTGTGCTCCTGGACGACGAAGCGCGGCGCGCCCTTCCCCTTGCGCCGTCTCTTTCCGGCCGGCTCAGGCGTAGTGGCGAAGTCCCGCTTGCGCTCGTACTCGCCGAGCTTGGCGCCACCTTTCTTGCCTGTTTTCGCCGCCATCGGAATCCGCTCCTAGTTTGATCCTCCCTTCGGCGAACCCGCGGCAGGCCGTCAAGCTGCGACTGGCACCCGAGCCTCCTCGCCTTTGGGCGCCGCCGCAGGCAGCTGATCGTCGGCGCGGCCCTTGCGGTCGGGGAGCGCGAGGCGACAGATCTTCTTGACGACGCTGCCGAACTGCTTGCCCAGCGGGCCGACGTTGTAGGGGATGCCGTAGCGCTCGCAGATCTCGCGCACCTCGGTCGAGATTTCCGCGTAGCGGTTGGCCGGCAGGTCGGGGAAGAGGTGGTGCTCGATCTGGAAGCTGAGGTTGCCGGAGAGGATGTGGAAGGGGCGGCTGCCGCTGAGGTTGGCCGAGCCGAGCAGCTGGCGGTAGTACCACTGGCCGCGGCTCTCGTTCTCGGTCTCTTCCTCGGTGAACTCGTGGGTGCCTTCCGGGAAGTGGCCGCAGAAGATGATCGTGAACGACCAG
>Ga0157374_10001577_pt1 | contig 19139 bp, 13 predicted proteins | sample M25metaG_FD_115308 | JGI IMG/M metagenome (GOLD analysis project Ga0157374, IMG submission 115308) | Miscanthus rhizosphere microbial communities from Kellogg Biological Station, Michigan, USA - M2-5 metaG | ecosystem: Host-associated > Plants > Roots > Rhizosphere > Soil | place: USA: Michigan... | reverse complement strand
ATTCTGCCGGCCGCCGGTGTGTGGCAAGCGATGCACTGTAATTTGTTGCCGCCAGGAACTGTTTACGAAACCGGAGGACAAGCGCATCGAAGCTGGTCTGCGTCATCGGCATTGGTTGACCCGGCTCGTTCAAAACCTGGTAAGCGTCTAAATTAACAGCGGTCATATTCACAAAAATACACATCTGAACCGTTATTAGAAGCAAGGGCGGGCCTGGCGGATGGCGTGTAGGATTGGGCTGCTTAAGCGTAGCGTAGGGCCAATCAGGCTGTGTGTGGACCATCGGCCGGGCGGGCGCTTGCTGCGCGGCCTGCGGTTTGGTGAGCGCCAGCAAACCTGACCGCAGGCTTGGCCGCATTAGCGATGGCAGCGCTATCCTTTCGGGGAAGAAAGATATAGTGTACAGCGCGGACCGCAGGTAATGCCACTAAGGATTTGCGGGTAATCGAAATTTCGCACTCTTACTCGTGGGAATTCGATTTGAAATAATTGATCAGCTGATAGATGAATCTGCAGTAGGTGATAAATACCTGGAGATTGGCAAATAACATTTCCTTATAAACGGTATGATTGGTAGGATGGCCGGCACTGTTCCGCTGATTTCTGAACATCTCGAAAACTCCCAGAAAAATATTCTGATAATTGTCTGTCAATTCAGGCGGCAAACCACCGGAGGTCCGGTTAAACTCTTTTTGAAATTCTTCAAATTGTCTTTTAATCATTCGGTTATTTACCTTTTGGATAAAGCGGAGCTTATCCTTTTCGTCTTTAAAAGAATCAGCGTAGGCATCGATTAACAAGAGCAGTGCCTTTTCGGACGCGCAACCCAATGTGATGGCAGCTGATAATAATTGATTGATATTGTACGTGCTGATGCTTTCGGTAAGGTAGGTCAAAATTACCGGGTCAATTTCAGGTATCTCCCTTAATACCCGTTTGATGTATTCTGCCGGGTCATGGGGAACAGGTTCGCTGGAGTTCAATACTTTCGCCCCATATTGGGTGAGGCTGATATGCGGCCAATTCGGACCCTGGTAACTGCCTATGGTTAAAACCCGCTGGATGATCAGGTCCCAGATAATCTCCCGGACCCGGTTTTCATCGGCAGGTGCTAATTTTTTTTCGTATTTGACATAATCTGACTTTTCAAAACCGGCACCGTCCTTATATATTGTTTCACATAAATTATAATTGAGGCTGGAAAACTGGAAAGAACTGCCCTGAAGCCGTATAGCCTGGAGAACATATGATTTTAGTTCTTCATAGGGCAGATCCAGGGGAGGGAATTCGCTTTTAGTGGTAATTGGTTGCATTATTTGCAGCTATTTTCTGTAGGTAATTATATTTTGCAATGTTTTAGTTTAAAGATAAGGTCTTTTCCATGGCAGTGTTTGTATTTATTGCCGGATGCGCAAAAGCAGGGTGAATTGCGTGTTTGGTTATTGCACAACATTTCATCGATCCGGATCATCAACCCGTTTATGGCGTTCCAGTTCTGGGCCTCCACCCCCGTGAATCTGATCTCACCTGTTTGGCTTGCGCGCTCACCTTTATTCGCCAGGCTAAAAGCGGCCTCTGCAAGGGCGATAAAATCGTCGGCCAGCAAATTTGTAGTTGTCCTGATCCGTTTATTATTGACTTGTTTCCCATCCGGCTGGTGGTGGCGATCCGGTACAAATAAGATTTGGTCAGTCTTTAATCCTTTAGGGGTAACATCCTGAAAGCGACCGTCCGCGTCCTGCCATACCGCATGTAGTTCTGCTTCGATCATATAGGGATGTTGCCATATCTGCCAACCGATGATCCTTTCGCCTCCTGCGGCTGCAACTTTTCGGTTTACGTTTTCAAAACATTCATTCATCAGGTCGTCTCGGCCGGGATTAACGTCGATCAAAAACGGATTAGCTGTTAAAGCCAAACTCCTTAATAGTTCTTTAACCGCAACTTCTTCAGGCTTGGGTACAGTAATCATTATTTGTTAATTGTTAGGAGGTTCGTTATTGCTTCATGGTTCGTGTCGCCGTCCTGGTCGTAGCTCCGTTCTATTTTCTTTTCATAGATGAGTTCATACCTGGATTTTTTTAAAGCACTCATTCCGGCATCGGAGAGGCTAACAAACCAGCCTTCCCCGGAATTGGCTTCACTTACCCTGGAAACCAGGTGCATATTGCCATTCTCCCAATAGACGGACTCTACCATGAGGTTACCAGAACTGTCTACCCAACTCAAGGGCATCGTCGCATGTGGCAGCCACCCGAGGCGAAAGGCTAATTTGGCATTAAAGGCGATCCAGTTGCTCCGGAGGTCACGCGAAAAAAAGCGGTTCTCATTGATAGCGATCACCTGCCCGGCTTCAGGCCAGCCGTCCGGGTCTGGTGAATGGATCAACAGGCGTTGAAACAATGCCCCGAATATGTATTCGCCTTGCTCGTCATTTACTGTTTTTTTAAATTTCAACTGTGACTGATAAGTTTCTGTAGGGAAACCCCATTCCAGTTTTTTTAACTGATAATATTCGCCAATTACGGTCCAGCCGGGCCGGTTGGAAACTAAAGCTTCCCAAAGCCGGTAATGTTCGGGAAGCTTCGTGACCCATTCCTTGTTCATTTCATGTTTTACCTTTATTGCCTGGATATGTGCCGGCATTTTGTTCTTTGGGATGAGCAATGTTTCCGGATCTTTAAACTCCAGCATCGTCAAGTGATCGGGGTCGAAGCCATAGCCGCCATCATTCAATTCTTTCATGACGTGCAAAACTGCCCGCCGAACGATGTCAACCCGTGGCCGTGTGAACGAGGTTTTTATATCTAGGCTTTCCAGTTGTTCCCTAATCGCTTTCTCCCTTCCTGCAGACCATTCTTCGGCGTCAGCGATTTCCTTCATCACCGCGTAGATACGATGCTGAATATTAAGCTTTTCAAAAGGGGTATGATCCGCGAGGTAGTTGACCCAAAAATCCAGCGCCCGTGTAATTACCCGTACATCTTCCGTTTCCTCTACAAAATCTTCCGGTTTCAGCGGCCCCGGTTGGCTGATCGATGCCATTTGGCCGAGGTGTATATGATAAAGCGGGCTAAGTTTGGTTTGTGGGTTTGGTTCGGGCTCGAAATCTCCGTCCAATCCCATGAGCAAGCTTAGCGCATAGTTCTCCACCGAAAAATTTTTTGAACGGCCTAAATGAAGAAGCTCTTGACGGAAGTCACCGATCAGTGTTTCGTTGTTCCGGTTAAGCAGCAGTAGTTCAGCAAGCAGCTCTTGGTCTTTTTCCGTAACGTATGCCAGGCGCTTTAAACCAGCCCGATGAAAAAAGCCGAGATGTGTCGCCAGGTATTGCAAGGCAGACTTGCGGATCGGCGTCGCGGGGAAATGGCATAGAAATACTAAAAAATCAAGCATAGGTTCCCTGAACGACCGCGTATCGGGAGCAAGTGACTCAAATGATAGCGGATCGGCGGCCGCATTACTCAGCATTCCGGCCGCATGGGAGGCCACTTCCGGGTACAGCGCCGTCGCGGAAGTTTGTTTGCTAATCACCGGGAGAATGTCACTCAAGCCTTCGGCATAGGTCGAGGTGTAGTCAGTTGCCAGGATGTCATTACAAAAGGTATCAAAGGCTAGTCCATACCCTGTTTGCGGATCGGCTGCGGCTAAGGCCCTGAATCCGTTAAGCCGGGAACCTCCATCATAATACTTGTCCCAACCGGAGGAACTGGAACTCTCGATAGCCTTGTTGGCAAGCCTGATGGCTAAAGCTTTGTCTTGCAGCAACAGTGCGCCGTCGCTCAATTCGGCATAGAACCTGGATTCCTTGCGGTGCTTATCAACGATCACTGTCAACTGCCGGATATTTTCACTTGTCAAAACTGGTTCTAACTTGTCGAACACGAGGTGCCAGTCAAAGGTGGAATTGATTTTGTCCTCCAACAACAACAGTTTTTCAAAGCTTTCAAAATCGGTTACCTTTTCCAGCACCTCCTTTTCGGAAAGCGTTTGATGATCAGCGGCAAGCGTCAAACGGTTAGAGCTGTGATCCGGTTCGGGGAGGTCAAGCGGATCGGGTAAGTCCAGCGCCCTGAAGTCGAATTCTTTTAAACCCGGAAAATTCATGATTACCGCAAAATAAGCCGGGCGATAAACGTCAAATACACCAATTTGTATCGTCGCGCAGAGCCGGCGAAGACCTTCAGCGATCAATTCGGGCATCCCTGTGGCAGCAAGCCGTTTCAGGAAGTCTTCCAGCAAGGTAGTCCTTGATTCGTCGGCGTTGCTCAGTAACAACTCATTATAAAGATCGATGACTGTTAACAATTCGTCGTTTCCTACCTGGTTCAGGGTACCCCGGACAAATTCCTCCAGGCTGTCTTCAAAATGTACCAGCCCCTTTTGCACGAGGTATTTCTGTGCGCGGGTTCCTGCGCCATAATTCCAGCTATAGGTTACGCGGAGTATCTTTTGCGCAGCCCGCCAGAACGGCTGATGTTCCGTCACATCTTTAACGTAGGCCAGGCGGGACAGGTACAGATCGATGCGTTCTCTTGCTAAACCCGGTTCTTTGGCATTGGCTTTTTCCAGCCAGTCCATCCAAGTATTGAGCTGGTAATCCTTGCGGTAGCCAATGCTCAAAGCCTCCCGGATCGCCTGTTTCATCCAGCGTTCTGCCCGTTCGTATTCCGCTAAGTCCAGCCAGCCCTTAGCCTGATCCTGGCATTGCTCGATCCTGCCTGCACTATCATGACCGGCTAAGATCTCTGTCTCGCAAGCTTCGATGCTTGGTATCAGGAGATCCTTTTGCATACCAAAATGGATCAAACTAAAAAGCACTTCGGATTTGCGGTCAGGCGGCCAGTGGCCAGGCTGGGCCTCAAATTCTGCCAGGAAATAGTCTTTTGCCTGGTTCAGCATCAAAGTACCATGCGCAGCGATTGCATTGATTAAAAAATCAAAATACTCTTTGCGCAGTCGTTTGATGGTATACTTGTAAGAATCGGAAGATGCTAACGGCCGATAATAAAATCCGGTAATTGGTTTGATTCGCTGCAATACGCGGGCATCCTTCTTATGCCGAATGCCATCTGCCAGCAGCTCGGCGATCAGGCACAGCATCCGCTCAAACTCCACGAGCGTCTGGTCCATGGAGCTCTGCGCAGCTGGTACGGCAGTAAAGATATCCTGGCCCTGCCCGGTCAGTTGTAACAATTTATTAAGCTTGATGCGGTATGCAAATGACTTTAAGGTATAGTTTTCGCTGAGGTCATTGTTGCGAATTTTAGGCTGGCTAACGCCATTGATCCAGACTTTTACCTGTTTCAGGTCACCGGATAAGCGGAAAATCGCGTCAGCGATCAGCACCTTGTTTTCATCAGCGGTAACCGCAGGATCGAATTTGGCCAGCAGTACCAGCAAATAATTTTGCGCAGGGCCGTTTTCGGCGGCAAAGACCAGCAGGCTAACCAGCATGTGGGCCTGGTAACCGTCCGTCGGGTCGTACTTTGCTGTGATTTGGTCAAACAGTTGCCAGCTTTCCGTTTTCGCCAAGGTGACGGCCGCATAAAACCATAGCCGGAATTTTAGTTTTTCAACGCTGTCATGTCTGGGCAGATAGCGGGCATCCCCGCTAAAACGGACCGTACCGATAAGTGTTATGATGGCTGACGCATCGCCGAAGAGTACAGCAGCGGAGGCCCATTCTTCTAAATCACTGACGGTATGTTCGTAATTGGTATCCGGTTCCACCACGATCTCATTTTCGTGGATCTCTTCGGGTTCGGCTAAAGAAAAGATCAATTTCGCTTCCGCTTTATCCCCAAAAAAATAAATATCCTGGCAACTGGATAATGCAAACCGTTTGGACGTATTAAGTATATGGTCATCGCGCAGATAGTTACGTACGACGTCGATCCTGCCAAGTTGCAAATGTTCTTCAACAAATCCTGCCGGGTCAAAGTTTTGAATACGGCTGTGTAACTCGGTCAATAAAAAGAGGTACCGCGCCAATATGATCTCATTCTTCTGAAAATTAGCGATCCGTATGCCGAGCTGCATATCCTGCCTGATCTTCTCGGCAGGGCGGTAATCCAGCAGTTGCTGTGTAAATTGCTCACCTGTGGCTTCGCTGATAAACAGGTCGTACTGCCTGCTTTTATAAAGATGATAGTTACGGTTCCAGGGCGGTTCCTGCCCGGACTGCTGGTAATAATCCGCGAGTTTTGCATGAAAGCGGTCTTCTTTCGCCGGATCGTGCAGGCCTGTCAATTCATCAAAAGCAGTCTGTTTAATAATAAACTGGCGGAATGAATTGTGAAAAAACACCAGCCGGTTATTGCGGTTGCTGAACAGGTGTATCGTTTTTTTACGAAACTCCCGGTGCACCTTTTCGTCAAATCCCCATTCCCTTACAAATTCCAGGTTGATTTCGCCCTTGACCCTGCCGAACAGGCCCAGAAATTGCTTGAGGTCGCTGCCCGCGTCAATAGATTCCCATATTTTCTGGTAGTAATTTTCGATGTCTTCGTGATAAAAATCCTGTCTTGCCAGGAGTTGGTCTGCTTCGGCAAAGTTCGCGTTGAGTTCCGCCAATAGATAGGTCAATTGCAGTGGGTGTCCTTTGGATAGCTCAAAGGTTTTTTCCTTCTGATCGGTAGTCAACACCAGGCTTTTGTCGTAGTGATCAATGTAAAGACTGACCGACTTTTTATCTAGAAATGCCATTTGCAGATTGTTCTTTCCCTTCGTCCATTGTACCCGGACATCAGGCTGCAAGCCTGCCAGCTCGAAGGTTTGGCTGCCCAGGATGATCAAAATCCCGGCAGGGAGCGCATCAGGTGCAGGCAAGTTACCCAACAAGCTATTTACGGTATGGTACTCACGGGGTATGTGATCGAGCCCGTCGATAATAATCACCGTTTTTCTGCCGTTTTTACCATAGTCGGCACTTAATTCCGCCAGCTGGCTGAAAAACAAGCTGCGTAAAAAAACATCATCATGGTAAGGCAGGACAGTTTTCCTGCTGACAACGCCGTCCTGGTTAAGCTGAATGACCAAGTCAAAAAACAAGTTTTTGGATTCGCCACGCTCGCTGTAGTTCTGTGCCTGTGAGATATTGGAAAAAGCATAATAGCGGATCACCCGTTGCGGGCTGTTCTTCGCCCATTGCGTCAACAGCGTGGATTTGCCCGATCCCGGATTACCGTTCAAAAAGACATATCCGCTCTCCAGGCGTGACACCTGCTGATCCAGTTGCTCCAGTGTAGCCGTAATCGGCTGATAGCGTTGTTTGTCAACGACAAATTCATGCTGAAAGGTTGTTTTGAAGCGGCTTTCCCAGCCCAACTGCTGAATTAGCTGGTGGACATCAAAATGAATAGTTTTTTTATTACTGGCAACTTCCTCGATAATGAAACGGGACAGCTGGTAGAAATCTGTTTCTTTCTGGCGGCCCTCCGGCTTTATTTTACCAACTGTAGGGATCGCAAAGGCCATATCAATATGAAACGCCGCGATAAATTCAGCGAACTCCGCAGCGTTCAACCCGGAATCCTTGCGAATACCCAACAAAACTTTTGCCCAGCGGAATACGATGCGCTTGCCGGTTTTCAGAGGGTGGAAAAGCTGGTCGAGAAAGTCTTTAAACGTACCCGATACTTTGCCGTAAACATCACAAACCTCATCATGTACAGAGGGCGGGCGGTTGCTCACCAGGTGTACCCGCACTTTTTTCTGTTCCCCGGCATGGAGCACCTTCAGGGCTTTCCAGCTGCTGATCATCTCCGGCAACAGTTCCAGAAAAACGCGGTAGGTGAATGGCGGCGGTTTTTCCTGGTTGCTCCATTTCATCTGGTAGGCATGAATTTCGGTGTGGGTAGCATATTGAATGTCATCCAACTTTTCTGCATTTACGTCAGCAATCCTTACCCATGCCAAGTTCCCCCGCACCATTTCCTGATAGACCAGGTGCGCAAAGGCATCAAACTGTGGCAGTTTGCCTCCAAGATCGATCCGGTCTCCTTCTGCCGGGGCTTTGGTGTAATTTGACATTTTCTTTAAATCACTAATATAAGAAGAATATAGGGCCGGATTGGATAAGTTTGATCCCTAATGGAGTGCATGTTTTTACCACCAAGACGACCGCGTGGGGAGAAAAAACAAATAGATTTAAACCGATTGAGCTACCTTTATTGAGTCAAGATTGAGCGTTGATTTTTGTAAATTGCAAAATTCTAAACAAAGCTTCATGACTGACCTTATTCCCACAATTACAACGCTAAGAAAAGAACTTTCGATTATCATAGAAACGCACGATGGGGAACTTTCGGGGTTTTCCGAAACCTTGTCCGGCACGACGGATTACCAGACTTATTTTGAGCAGTTGTGGTGTGGCGGCTGGGCCCGAACTGACTATAACGTCTATGTGAATCCAAATAACCAAAACCAAAATTTACAGGTTACGGCAGGTTTTTTCTACGAATATATTTTGAAGAAAAACGGGACGGACATTGAGGCGATCGGAAATCGAATTTTCCAGTTGGTGAACGTTTTTAAAAAATTCCAGAAACATGTGGTGACTGAACTTTCGATCATCAGGGATGAAGAAAAATTCGGTAATGAGATAGCACTTTTAGAAAAGATAGAAAAATTCAAATGGGGTTTCGAGGCAGCTGACTATGCTAAATTAAGAAGGCCCTCACAAATGCCTGTATATGACATGAGTGTACTTAGCCGCGGCATAGATGTTCCGCCTCATATTCAGGCCTGGGCCTATATTACTTCTTTGCAAACCAAGGCAGTATCGCCGCGAAACTTCTGTGACATGGTTACTCAATTGCTGCGACAGATCGAGTTGAAATCGCCAAAAAACTATGGTTCGCGAACAGACTTTACCGAAAAGATATTAGGCGATATTTTCGAGAATTTCCACAGTTTTTGCCGGCAGTTACGAAACCGCTACGACAGCCGGCCTGAATTTGAAGTGAATGATGAATATGATGTACAGGATATGCTTCATGCAATTCTTAAATTGCACTTTAAAGATGTCCGGGAGGAGGAATATACTCCTTCGTACGCCGGTAGTTCAAGCCGGGTGGATTTTCTTTTAAAAAACGAACAGGTCGTTATTGAGGTAAAAAAAACGCGACAAGGGTTAGCCGACAAACATATTGGCGAACAATTGATCCTGGATGTTGCCCATTACCGGAACCATCCCGATTGTAAGGGGCTTATCTGTTTTGTTTATGATCCGGACAACCGGGTTAAAAACCCACGGGGACTGGAAAGCGATCTGCTAAGGCTGTCAGATGATCAAATGCCTGTGGAACTCTTTATCCGACCGTAAATCGTTATAAGGAACGACCGAAAAATTAATATTTTAGCATTTATGGAAAATGATAGCGCTGCGCCAATAACTTACTCACCGGCGGCGGTGCTGAACATCTTTAACAATTCGATTTCGCTAAAGCAAACGCAGCGAAGCTTTATGAGCGCCGGATTGCTGAACTCGAAAAAAAGAGCAACATAAATTGGGTGGCGGTGGTGTTCGCTATTGTTGTGGGGTTCGTCATTGGCTATTTGCTGCAACATCATTAATATCATCGTTTCAATGCTATTCTACTTTTGCGTCTTGACAAATCCGCAGATCAAATTTTTTATTGAAAAAATCGGTAAAGTACCGCTGCGCAAATAGGCTGCGTAGACCAGCATTTATTTTGTTTAAGTATTTCTCATAGCTTTATCATAGGGCACAATTGAGCTTTAACTATTTGGGCTTTAAAAATTTAAGAAAATGAATGGTCTTCAAGAAATGATACTAATAGGTGAGATTGTCCTACAATCTAAAATTACAAAGCGAGCTGCTCAACGTTTGTGTGCAACTCATGAATGTTTTGATCATGTTGAAACCTGGTGCTCCATTCAGTCCATACTGGTATCCGTAGGTATTATCTCAAAAATTCTTTGGCCTGACAAAAAGTATAAACAGCGCGGAGTCGAACTACGGCAACTGCTCAAAGTTGACGCCAGCAACCCGCTTTCCAATCGTTCATTTCGTAACCATTTCGCGCATTATGATGAGCGCGTGGAACAATATTTTCAGTATAACGGGCAAGGCTCCTATGTCGATCTCGCGATGAACCCTCACCTGAACAGCGGGTTATTCGGCGATCCTCCCATGTACACGCACAGGGGTTATAATGCTTTCAATAATACAATAGTATTTCGCGATGAAACCCTCGATTTAAACGAATTATTGGCAGCGCTTGACACGCTACTCAAAAACTGCAAACCGTATGCCTTAGGAACGGATTCTGAGTGATAAGATCGTAGAAATGATCGGGTTCAATCAATATGTATCATCGATAACTGTACGTTTATCGACAACAACAGCCCGACAAATCGGGCTGTTGTTATTTTGCTAGTAATGTGCAGCTAAAGTTGCGTTTTTGCGAAGTCATAGCGTATTGAACCGCTGGCAGTCGGTTCCACTGATTCTATCATTTTGTAAAGTTCGTCCCTATCAATCTTGTATACCAAATTTTTGATTTCGTCGTCTTCAAGGTTGCTTGTATTTTCAGTTACTTTTTGAAATGCCTTATCAGATTTCTTTTTTACTGCTTCCTGAACATATAGGCACAGGTTTTTAAATTCCTCCAACTTGGGCGTCATGGTTACCACGTGCGACAATTGGCAATTAATGTCAATACCCAAATTTACCCAACCGGATGCCACCACTGTACCAACAATATAACAGCGGTCAAATTCATTACCGGCGTGAGCTATGTAGCCGTGTCTTAAATTCATTATCCGTTTGTGCTCATCTATCAATTTTTGCTCTGCACCCTTAAAAACATCATCAAAATTTAAACTTGGTCTTGCGCCTTCGTTCTGCGTAAAACATTTGGCATAAGTTACAATCGAAAAAAACATCAAACTTTGTTGTACGATCAACTTGTACTCATAACTTGCCATCTGTTCAATTGACTCTAAAACAAGATCAAGGTCTTTTTTAATTAATGTAAAGCCAGCAAACCGTTTGGCTTCTGCTGTTTCGATCAACATAAAATTCCTAATAAAACCGTGCTCGTTAAGCGAAAGTCTTATCATTTTACCGTCTGTAGTTTTCGCAAATAAATTATTATAACCAATCATTGATTTTTGCGTTAGCGTATTCTAAAGTTATTGAAATGCTTGCGCATATCACAACCTAAACATCCGATACCTTCAGGCAGGGTTTTCGTGTATACGTTCTACAGGAACAATTTCAAACAGACAAACCTATGAGCACAAGTAGAAAGGAATTTATTATCCTACCTTTTAGCCGATAATTAGATACTGTCGGCTTCAATAACAGTTAAAACTTGCCTACGATCGGGGTTGTTTCGTTTTCAACGATAGATAACTATTTATTATCGTCACATTAACGGCAAATTTTTCACCCGGATAATGTAACATTATGTTAACTAATTTATCATCGAAGAGGAATTTGAAAATTTCCTAATTTGCTATACCATAAATATTTACAACTTTTTAGCCAGCGGCTAATAACCTTAAATCTGCTAAAAAGGGGTTCGAAAAGCTTCCCCTACCTGCGTAATGAGAGGGATTGAGCCAGACCTATTATTTGTATTACCAACATCACTTACTATTCGAGGATGTGGGCATTTCGCAACAAAAAATATCGTTTATTTAGTTGGGGGGCTAATTTCTTGAAAAATGAAGTTTTATTATCATAGAAGGAAACATTCATACCTAGTGAATCTGTCGTCCTCAATTTTATCAAGGATTCTAAAAAAGATGACGAAAATTGGAGATCGCAAATCGCAAATTGTTTGAAATTTTTCGCCTTCGAATTTCTATTAAATGCAAGATCTATTTCGCCCATAATCTCACATTTCCGAAGTGTAGTACTATAATACAAATTAAGAGAAGTATTGTAATCGTGAGAAAGTTTCAAGAAGGCTTCATAGTCAAGGGTGGTATCTTTCGATATAAAACTCAACTTAAGGTTGTAGAATACATCAGAGATATGTGACGCTGTAGCTATTTCCAAGTCATTATTAGTGCATGTATACCAATCACCGATAAACAGCGGCGTCAGATTATTGAACTGTTTGTTTAATTTATTCGCTATTATTGAGTCAACATCAAAACGATAATCAATTGATATTTTGAGTTTATCAGGTATCGGGTATTCTGAAGCAATTGTTGATTTATATACTTGTTGAAGTTCCTTATTTTGAAGCTTAGAAAACGTGGATAACCTTTCTTTAGTTTTGTCAAGCGTGTCATTTATTGCTTTAGATAAGTCAGATATGTCCCCAACTATGACTTTATTACGACGTGCCAAATCAAGTGTTTCCGACAACTCTTTATCCGACTTAACTTTTGCTATGGAGTCTTTTCTAGACTTTTCTTTAAATATTGCAACTTCCTCACTTTTTCTTACTACGACGATCCACCCAACCCCAAAAGTGATTAAAATTAGCAAAGTACTCACAACTTTAATAAATGTTTTTCTATTGGTATGACTGCCGATAAATACCTCTTTCCAGGCACCTATCAAACCTGCCAAAGCAGAAATTATTAAAGCGAGATAAGGAATCATCTTATTATAAAGATGCTAAAAAGAGTTATTTATTCAAAATATCATTCCACCAGTCCTGTAAGTTGGCAATTCGTGATCGACAAGGTAAAAAGTTTGCAACTATAGACTGCAATTGAACGCCTGACCATTATAAGCATAGAGACGATGGTATTTTTAAGTCAGCTATATAGCTTCACATTTCGCTCGTCATTGTGGCTTTAGTTCTTAGCCCACGAGGGAGATTCTTAGAACAATTAATCGAATTTTTAGAGATTATAGAGCAAATTCTTAAAGATATCTGCTGACCGGAATCAATTCGACGAAGCTCGGAGACAGAATCAGAGGGACTATATGGCTATTTTTTGACACTGCTCCCATGGCATGCAGGAGGTCATCGGTTCGACTCAGATATTCTCCACAGTCATTATCAAGGCTTTACAAAATTCAGTAAAGCCTTTTTGTTTCTGATAAAGTTCCGATAAAATTTAAAAGAGCGTTAAGATAAAGGCAACTACCAGTTGTAAAATGACTTGATTGGACTTTAATTTATCCATTGGATTGACTAACAGTTTAAATCCTTAAATTTATTACTAATTATAGATTAATAGCTTAATTAGAAATAAAATTTAAAATCGATTGATAAGGCTGGTTACCGAACTGTTCTCTATTTGTGCTTTGGACTAATTCATAAATCCGAATAGCATTTTATTTAACATGCCTGAACTTTCAATAATTGGCTCGATGTTCTTTTATCATACTCATTTCCGGCGATCGTGTTCTTGCAAATGATCCGACGTGTTTAATTTCATATCCTCACTTCATTTTACAATAATAGTTTTGGCTTGGGTGGTATAAGCGCTAAAATACCCAAGGGTTGCCGGATTAATATTAGTTGGCGGGTTAGCTGGGGCGGGCGCCCCGCTGACAAGTCCCTGCGATTGCTGTTTCATCAATGTATACCAATACGTAAAAACAAGTTCATCAATACATTGCATTTCAACCTTCACCGTATCTCCGGAATATATATCTATGTCACTTTCTTTTAAAATGCGGCTTACATGCCGGCCATCTGTCAAGAGATCGTTGTAAGCAAAAATATCCTTTACCTGCACGCCATTTACCCACATCACAAACCGGTATTGGTTGCTGACTCCGGCCGGGTCCTGGTAGTAAACGATAATTTCTTTCTTGTCTTTTTCATTTTTTAGGCGGCGCCTCGCTACCAGGTTTTCAGATGAGAGAGAATCGATCGGGACGGGAAATGGCATTACCGAATTTGCGCTGTAGCTCTGACCGTTGACCTGTACTTTTAAGGTATAAGCATTCCCGCTGACTCCCATCGCTGGATCTGTGGTATACGTACCTTGCGGCCCTTCCTTCAATCCAAAACTGTTACCCGATTGATCATTTATCGTTACCACGGCCCCGGTTACCGGCGGATAAGTATTCGCTTGTGTAAATGGCACATTGGTGCTTAAGGTTACGGTCTGGAGCCCGCTAAAATTATCGATACCGCCCTGGATAACTAATTGTCCCGAGGCATCGCCTAATTCGAGGTTTACATTTTTGGTACAGGAGGAGACCAGCATTAAAACAATTAAGGGGACAATGCCAAAATAAAATGTCTTATTTTTCATGTTATTATTTGAATTTGAAATTCCAGGTTATCGAAGGTATCGGGGTGGGAAAGATACTGGTTTGAACAGGCTGGGTCGCGTTAGGGACAGTTTTGCTGTCCTCAAAGGTGATGGCATACGGGTCCCAGTGCCCGTAAAGATTATAAATGCTGAAGGTCCAACTCGAATGATAGTTTTTATGTTCTTTACCTTCAAGCGTAGCACCTATGTCAAGCCTGTTATTCGCCGGTTCGCGGTAACCGTTCCTTTCCGAATAAGAAAACGTAGTTACGCCTCCGACCTCATATTTGCCCGTTGGATAGGTGATGGCCGTACCTGTACTAAAAACAAAAGTGCCGGATATGGTCCACCGGTTAGTTAACTTATAGATGCCAACAACAGAAAGGTCATGTGTGCGGTCCTGACTGGCCGGAAAATAATAGCCTTTGTTGATCGCTGCAAATTTGCCCTCTACCCTTGATAAGGTATAGCCGATCCATCCATTAAAATCGCCGTATTTCTTCTTTAAAAACAGTTCCAGGCCATATGCCCTGCCTGAGCCGTAGGTCAGTTGCGACTCAACGTTTTGGTTGGCTATAAGTTGCGCGCCATCTTTATAATCGATCTGGTTCTGCAGCCATTTATAATAAATCTCTGCGGAAAACTCGTAGGCGTTGTCGTTAAAATTTCTAAACCAGCCTGTCGAAACCTGGTCCGCTATCTCAGGTTTGATGTTATTACTGCTCAGCACGTACAAAAGTGTTGGTCTGATGCTCGTTGAGTTGTTAAGCAGGTGGATGTTCTGTGTATTACGGCTATAAGCGGCTTTGATCGAGTTGTCACCGTTTAGCTGGTAACTCGCTGAAAATCTCGGTTCAAGTGCAAAATAGCTTTTTACGACAGCCCCTGACCCGTAGCTCTTAGATTCAGCTATATTGCCTTCGGCATCATAGGTGTTAAATGTGCCAGGTCCTAACAGCGTCATATTAGTTAACCTTAGGCCATATAAAATGGTCAGTTTATCGGAGGCTTTCCAGTCGTCGCTGATATAAGCCGCATTTTCAAATCCATAACGTTCCTCCACACTGGTGTCGTTGATACTGGAAGTTGCGGAAGAGGTAATATTGCTCGGCGCAATCTGGTGATGCAAGACATTGAGGCCAAACTTTATGGTATGGTTGGATCGGAAATACTGGAAGTCTTGCTTGAGATTGAAGTCCGTTATTGCTGATGTTATCTTAAAGTCATCGTTAGTCTCGAAGCTTTCGACAGTGTAGTTATAGTTGCTGAAGATCAGCGACGTATTGGAAAACAGTTTGCTGCTGAACAGGTGGTTGAACCGGATTGTGCCTGTCGCATTTCCCCAGTTGGTGCCAAAGGTATTTTTTAATCCCAGTACATCCTTACCAAAGTACCCTGAAAGGTAAATGGTATTTTTATCATCAAAATGATAATTTGCTTTGGCGTTCAGATCATAGAAATAAATCGAACTCCCATTGATCGTTGAGTCCTTTGAAGCCTTTAAAAAAAGGTCTATATAAGTCCGCCGGGCGCTAATCATAAACGATCCCTTGTCCTTTACTATCGGGCCCTCCACCTTGAGCCGCGACGAGATCAATCCCACACCGCCTTCCGCTGTATAATCTTTAGCATTACCTTCAAGCATTTTAACATCCAGAACCGAAGAGAGCCGTCCCCCATACTCGGCAGGCATCCCGCCCTTATAGATGGTGACATCTTTTATTGCATCCGAGTTAAAGGTGGAAAAGAAACCGAGCAAATGCGAAGCGTTGTAAACAGGCGCTTCGTCTAGCAAAATAAGATTTTGATCAGGCGAGCCGCCCCGAACGTAAAAGCCCGTATTCCCTTCACCTGCCGACTTAATGCCCGGCATCAGAGTTATGGTTTTCAATACATCTTTTTCTCCAAAAACTGCAGGTACATTATTGATTTGCGCCATATTTAATTTCTCGACCCCCATTTGCGGTGAAGCTATTTGCTCGTTATCCGGTTTGTCCGGGCGGACGACAACAGCCTGCAAGGTGTTTTTTGGTGAAAGAGAAATATTCAGTTCTGCATTTTTGTGCAAAGAGACCTTTTGGGTATCCGTTTTATATCCAATGTAGCTAAATAACACGGCGTAGTCACGTTCAGGCGCCATCAGGGAATAAAATCCGTAGCCGTTGCTTATTGTCCCGGCGGGGGTAGTCCCCTGTATCATGACTGTTGCCCCGATTAATGTTTCGCCTGTCGAGGCATCTTTAATTGTTCCACTGATTGTGAATCTTTTTTGAGCAAAAGTAATACAGCTTACAGTTAATAATAAAATAGTAAGGGGTAATCTGGCCATCGTTTGGAATTTGAGGCGAAAATATTTGAAACGGCGGCGTCAATTTCTGATATTATATAAAGCCCTGTAGAAATTTATATCAACTGTGTTATCTTGTATAGAAATATATTATTGGCATGCCTCAAACCGGGTAAATTTTACGAACATGGTTTAAGCAGAGCCGGGTTGGTATAAATTATAAGGGCATTGGTATAAACAAGCTATTCGCTTTATGTCAATTATTTACTTTTGGTGGTATGAATATGTTGCAGCAAATGAAAGCCCCGCGTGGGTCAATAAGTTTTACAAACGATTTCGTTTTACAGTTGATAACAGGCCCAAAATTCAGAATTTACCGGCATCTTATTCTCATCGTTTTCCTGGTTGGTAACTTTTTAAATTCCAAGGATATATCAGGCACACCCGCCAATGTGATCTTTAAAGTCGCAGCCTTTGGGATACTTATGATGCTATTTTATTTTAATATGTATTGGCTGATCCCGAAATTCATTTTTAAGGGGCATTATTTTTTTTATTTCGCGTGGGTAATGATACTGTTGGTTGCTACTATACTGTTATTTACTCTTATGCGCTCTTATTTGAAGCCATACTTCAACGTCCGAATCCATGAAAAAATCTCGTTGCTGTCAGTGGCACTCCGACTTTCTTTTATGTTTTTCATTTTCATGGCAGCCTCTGCCGCCTTAAAGCTATTCCAATACGCCGTTTTGGTCAATCAGCGTGTCAACGAACTGCAAACCGCGACAATTCATTCTGAACTTGAGCAATTAAAAAATCAAATCAACCCTCATTTTTTGTTCAATATGCTCAATAATGCAAATGTGCTTACGCAAACGGATCCGCAAAAAGCCTCGCAGGTGTTAATGAAACTTAGCGATTTGCTTCGTTACCAGCTTTATGATAGTGCAAGAAGTAAGGTCTTGCTTACTTCTGACATTCATTTCCTGGAGGATTTTCTTATTTTGGAAAAAGTACGTCGCGACAATTTTGAGTTTCACATTGTCACGGAAGGCGAAGCGAGCGGAGTTCAGATTTCACCGCTGTTATTCATCACGTTTGTAGAAAACGCTGTTAAACATAGTGTTGATACGGAAAATCCGTCTTATATTCATATTCTTTTTAAAATTGAAGGGGGTGAGTTGTTTTTCAATTGCACCAATTCCAAGTCACGGATGCGAGCAATAAAACGCCGCGAAGGTGGCTTGGGGCTTGCCAATGTAACACGACGTTTGAAGCTGCTTTACCCTGATAAACATTTCCTGTATATTAAAAATGGTGATGAGTTATTTAGTGTTGATCTAAAACTGGAAATTTGAATTGTATTATCGTAGACGACGAACCTTTAGCCAGGGAGGCTATTCAGCTGTTGGTAGCTGAAAGTCCCGGCTTGCGATTACTGCAAACGTTTGCAGGGGCGAACGTAGCGTCTAGATTTTTGAACGAGACGCCTGTTGATCTGGTGTTTCTGGATATACAAATGCCCGGCATAAATGGCATAGAGTTCTCGAAGACTATTCCCGAAAAAACCCTGGTCATATTTACAACGGCATATGCTGAATATGCGCTGGATGGTTTTGAGGTTGAAGCAGTTGATTACCTGATCAAACCAGTGCAGAGGGAGCGGTTTAAAAGAGCAGTAAATAAAGCCATCGCCTATCAGGATCTTTTAACTGGTGGTAAACCGACCAACTTAATAGAAAATGTTGCGGATGACTACTTTTTTGTAAAAGCCGACCGAAAGTACATCAAGATATACTTCAAAGATATACTGTTCATTGAAGGGCTTAAAGACTATGTTGTTATGCAGACGGAGCAACAAAGGATCATAACTGCAATGAACATCAAAACCATTTTTGAGCAATTGCCGCAGGATATTTTTGTCCGTATTGCTAAATCCTATATTATCAATGTTAAACAAATAAGTTCATTCGATAATAACATGGTATTTATTGGCAAATTTGAAATTCCCATCGGTAGTGCTTACCGGGCGTTTTTTTTCGAACAGTTCGTCACAAAAAGGACCTTAAGCAGATGACATATAATAGTTCGGCCTGATTTAGAAATTTGTCATGCTCGATGGCGAGACCAAACATTGGTTTCAGAAATTTCCTTCAGAACGGGCTATGTTATTAAATGATATTCAAAACTTAAAAGGGAACCAGAAAGATAAATGGCAAAAGTTTGAAAGGCTTATGCCGGCCTTAACAAACATTGGCGCCATTTACGACAAGGCAAAGAATATGTCAGCGAAGCACAATATGATCAGAGCCGTGTTCAAACATAATCTCACTTATTCCGATGGGGTATTTAGAACACCTTTTATCAATGATGCCTTTGCTCATAACTGCCTATCTGTCAAAGAAAAAGGGCTGCTCTTTGTAGAACAACCCTTGGTTTTTTCGGGGATAAATCCCCTAAGCAGCCCATAGGGGAATCGAACCCCTTTTAAATCGAAGCGAATGATTTAAGATTCTGTATAAAAGAGTTCGAAAAAAGTCCAATGGGGATCACGAAAATTTGAAAAGCCTTGCAATTTGCCAGGCTTTTTTCATTTCCAGCTGTAAAAAACGGCATTTTAAAAGGGGTTCAGCTCGAGATTTTT
>Ga0157374_10001570_pt1 | contig 19206 bp, 22 predicted proteins | sample M25metaG_FD_115308 | JGI IMG/M metagenome (GOLD analysis project Ga0157374, IMG submission 115308) | Miscanthus rhizosphere microbial communities from Kellogg Biological Station, Michigan, USA - M2-5 metaG | ecosystem: Host-associated > Plants > Roots > Rhizosphere > Soil | place: USA: Michigan... | reverse complement strand
GTCGGGCGAGTTATCCCCGCAGCCCTATTGGGGATTTGATGACCTGGAGCATAAAGCCGGCACAAAACTCCTGAACTGTTTTTACGTCCAGGCACGGGTGAAGGTAGAGGACGGCAAAACGTTTTACAAGTACGAAAAAGTAATGATGCTGCAAAAGTTCAGTTTTGAGGGCTTTCTGAGAGCCATTGAAGAGGGGTACATTTTCGTAGACTTCGACGCGCGAACCGGCCATAACCATGGTACGAAATTTAGGCTGAAACAAAACTGTTTACCGATGTTGTACGAAACCAGCAAGATTATCATCGAGTAAGCCTGCGAAAAAGTACTTTTGCGCGATTTGGTGGGTCTGTAGCATGTTGTCATGACTAAAGTAAGTATCAGTTGGCTAGTGTCACTATAGTAGGCTCAGACATATTCTGGCGGCTTTTGTGTTGACCTAAATTAATTTCTATGTCATGATTACGATCACTATGGTGACAGTGGTTGAATTAGGACGTGCCCCTGGGAAATCGATGGTGGCTGAGCCCAATGTTGACGCCTTAGAGATCAATGCTTTAGGTCTCTTTGGTGATCGGCAATACATGTGGGCCCAAGCGGCGAAACACATAAATGTTAATTATAAACCAGGCTCCGTTGCGCTCCCTGGCCAGTTTCTATCGCTTCGCGAAGATCCACAGTTGACGGACATCATCCCTACCTTAGGGCCCAATGGGGTAACCATGTATTCACGGTCGCAACGCGATAGCTATCCCATTACTAGGCGCGAGGATGTAGCTGAACATAGGATTCCGGTCAGCGTGTGGGGCTGGCACGGTAAAGCCGTGGATCAGGGCGACGAGGCCGCAACCTGGGGGGAACAAATGCTGGGGCGCCCAGTACGGTTAGTAGAGCTTAGCAATGAAGAACCCCGCTACGTTGAAGATACCGAAGCTCTGGGACGAGTGGGCTTTTCGGATGGCTATCCGCTGACTGTGGCTAGCACTGCATCTCTAGATCTGATTAACCGTGAACTTGCAGTTGCTGACCAGCTTCCAATACCACTGCGCCGAGCGCGGGCAAATATACTTTTAAGCGGTCTAGTACTGCCTAATCGTGACTCCTTGCCGGCAGATGTTTTTCCAGAAGATTACATTGAATCCATTAGAGTGGATACCAATGGACTGGTCGCGGTTTTGCGAAGGTTAGTAGCCTGCGAGCGGTGCCCGATACCAGATATCAATCATAATACCGGCGAACGCAAGGGGCGCCCAGTACTAAGGGCGCTAGGGAGATTGGGCAGACAGGGGACGCACCTGGATGAGCTTAGATACGGAGCTAAACCGGAAATTTTTTGGACGCAAAACTTTGTAATTGAGCTGCCCCAGGATATGCCACCAGATGGGATTATTAGGATTGAGCGTGGCAGCCAAGTCGAAGTCATCTATAGCGATAAACCAAATTGGGTCCCACTGGGGGAGGCTGCATAAGCAGCTCGTTTGAAAACGCTCGTACGCTATCCCAATATCGATGACCCATGAACCAATTGACCCAGCCATATTAACCTTCATGACTGGCTATGTGCCAGACCCAAATATATTGCAAGATCCATTCTATGGGCTGAGTACTGAAGAACAGCGCTCCTTGGCGGCAGACCTTGCGCCGTATGTGCCGCCTCCACTAACGGTCAAGTCCTATCAGGATTTTATTAGATAGCTGTTAGTAGCAGTAAGATTTATAACTTACACAAGCATAAGCATTTAGTATATTTTGTAGTGCATACAAGGAATGGAGAGTATATGACAGCATCAGCTGAAAATGGAAATTTTGTAATTGACCCTGACTCGTTGGAGGTGAGGTCTACACCTTTACATCCCCTAGCTGGGGGTAGTTTTAAACTTGAGGGGGCATTATTAGTTGGCGCCGCTACTAGTGGCGAGGGAGTTCCAGGGATGGATGCCGCCGCCGATAGTGGTCGCATCGCTGTGCAGCACGATATAGTTCTCAGTGAAGTGGCTTAGGTTACTAACGTACCAATTTGCTTACCAGCTAAAACAGCTTGCAGACCATCCTTGCTATTACCACTTATAAGATACACGGTGTCTGCCAGGTGAGCTGCCTTACGAGCGCTGGCAATCTTGCCGTTAATGCTATTGCTAACGTCGAAACCAACTTTTTTGTAGATATGAATTTTTTCTGTCGTTGTCAGCGCTGCAATAGTTTTGCCGTTGTTATCGAGCACGCCATCGGTATTCATAATATATATGACGGTAATTTTATCGTAGCTGGCTCGAAATGCTTCTAAGCAAAGTTGCAGAATCATTTCGGTGGAAGCGATTGTTGTACCAGGTAGCGTATCGATCATAGTGTCACCATGAAGCAAAGGTACCGAACGGCTGACGAGTAATTGAGTAATGACTTCAAAATAACTGCTAATGACGCGTGCGTGATCGTATAGCATGAAACCTGCTGGCGACAAACCGAAGGCCGGTACACCTTGCTCTGCTAAGGCTTCAGCTACCATGGAATTGATGCGTCGGGCACCATTATGGGTGACAGCCGTGCCATAAGTTTGGTCGGCTATAGCAGCCCCACTGCGGAGGCCATACTGCTGGGCGCTGGCATGCCCAAACGAGCCCACGCCGTTGCCAACTATAAAATCAATATCTGGATTATTCCTATACGCCGCTGCAAATTGATCAGCAAATAGCTGAATATTAGCCGGCTTAGCTGTAAACGGTACGGATTTATCGGTAATAAAGCTGCCACCGACTTTTATGAGGGCTAAATGTTTATTCATAAACTATCCATAACTTCGTGAATCTAACATCCAGGGCTTACTTTACTATAAGGAGTGCTAGAATATATTAGCAAAGTAACGAGGTATTTTTTATGAGTGATCTTATGGCTGAACGTGGTGGGGGAGGTGGTGGAGAGCAGTTAGGACCGGCAGCTGATATACACCTGAGTGCAGCACGTCATGCGGCTGGAGTAGTTCCTGGGCAAGTAGCAGTTGAAGGGGCAACTCCTGTGATCCTGCCCGATGAATTGTCTCCATCGGCAGTATTACCGTGGTGGTTGAATCCAGATGGCACATATAGGGTTGGTGTACATAATCCCTATATATTAGATTGGAAATGGTTAAAGGCAGACGGTACTGTTGACGCTGACCTCAGACCTGAATGGTTAAAGGCAGACGGCACTATTGACCTTACTCTTAAACCTTGGTATTTAGATGCTGATGGTACAATAGACTTCGACCTTATTTAGCTGGTTACGTAGTAAATAGACAATATAAATGTACGTTAAAGAGTAGCTAACTCCACAAAAAAGATTTTAAGTTATGTCAGATACACCTCAAGCTACTGAATTAATAGTTCTTTTGGACGAAAATCATAATGAAATTGGCACAGCGCCGAAGCTAGCCTCGCACCATGCGCATACGCCATTGCACAAAGCATTTTCTTGCTATGTGTTTAATGATAGGGCGGAGCTTTTGGTGACACAGCGGGCGCTCAGTAAAAAGGTGTGGCCCGGTGTCTGGACCAATAGTGTTTGTGGTCATCCGGCACCAGGCGAATCATACGAGGATGCCATTGTTCGACGGGCTACCTATGAGCTAGGCATGGAGCTGGCTGATATTACCCTTATCTTGCCGCAGTACCAGTACACCACCCCACCCTTTCAAGGCATTATTGAGAATGAATTTTGTCCGGTGTTTGCTGCTCGGCCGGTAAGCGGCCCGCAGCCAAACCCTGAAGAGGTGGAGGCGTTCAAGTGGATGGCCTGGGATGATTATGTCAACGAACTTTTGACAAATCCTGACCCCTATTCTTATTGGGCTAAAGATCAGTTGTCACCCCTGTCTGATAACTCCGTATTTAAACAGTTCACCACCATTGGTTAATTAATTCTCGCCACCGCCTTTTATTCTCGGGGGCTATGCGTGTAAAATGCAGAGAGAATATAGGCATATGCATAATTATTTTGAAGTTTACTTGCTGAACGACAGCGTTCAAAAAGAGCAGTGGCAAAAGCTGTATAGTGCCATTTTGGCATTTGGTGGACGGCTCGGCACGTTTAGGCTGGTTTTTCGCTGTAATGATAACGTGGTGCGGTTTTTTATCATCAGTGACAAAGATCTTGGCAGCTTATCGAATAACTTAGAAGGCATTTTGCTGCGCCCAAGCACCAAAGAAGAAGCTGATGTCCCATCCCCTCATGGTCGTGTTCGGTTCGTGCAGTTTGTATCGGGCGGTAATATACTTGACCTCAAAGAAAAGCTGGCGGTAAAGAAGAGCCTGCACCTGGAAGCAGCAACGTTTAGCGTCAAAATGCTAACCAATACCAAAGCGATTGTCCAGAGCCGGCTGTACCTGAAAGACGCTGCCGGGCAACTACTGGAAGCCAAAAAACTGACCAATTTCTTCCCCATTAATCTGTTTGCCATAGACTTTGCTACCAATACGCATTATCTGAAGAAAACCGTGCCGCGCTATCTGAATATTGAAAAGTCAGTGCACATGCTGTCCAGCGACAAACTTGATCCAATTTTTGAAATCGACACCTTCCCGTATTTGCCCAAGAATTATTATCTGTCGCTAACAAATTACGATTTCGATAAGCATTCATTCATCATCGGTGCCAGCGGTAGCGGTAAATCCAAACTGATTGAACTGATGATTGATCGGTTAAGTCGCAGCGGTATTCGCCAAAATTACCGGGTGGTCGTTATTGATCCGCACGCTGCCTTGGCCAAAGATCTGCAGCATATTGAAAATAGTAAAATTCTGGACTTCAAAGGCCACGACGAGAGCACCGAACTATTTGGTGGGGCCGGTACCGATGTGTCGGCGGCTACGGAGCTGACCGGAACGTTGTTTAAGTCGCTGCTGGCCGATCAGCACAACCCCAAGCTGGAACGCGTACTGCGCATGAGTTTATTTGTGCTCATGACCTCGCAGTCAATGTCGCTGGACATGCTGAAGCGGTTTGTGACCGATGTGGAACTGCGCAATCAAGTTCTAAAGCATGTTGAAGGCTACGTGCCGGCCAATGTACACCATTTCTTTGGCGCTGATTTTAATGAACTGCGCAACAAATACTACAGCGAAGCGATTTCACCGATAGTCTCGCTGGTGGACGAAATGCAAATGCAGCCGTCGCTAGCCGGTGGCAATGAAAATGCCGCTTCGTTAGCGCAATTGATTGGCAGTAACTTCTTAACGGTTTTTTCGCTCAATAAAGTCAGCATGGGTGAAAAAGTTGTCAAAACACTGGCCGGCTTGCTGATTCAGCAGATATTTTTGCTGGCCCAGGCCCACGCATTTAACGAGAAGATTATTTTAATTGTTGATGAAGTTTCGGTAGTTCAGAACCCGGCACTGGCGTCCATATTAGCCGAAGCTCGCAAGTACAATCTGTTTGTGTTCCTAACGCAGCAATATTTTGGCCAAATTGAAAAGCCGCTGCAAGAAGCCATCTTTACCAATGTCTATAACTACTATGTCTTTCGGGTGTCCGAGGAAGACGCGCGGGCGCTTGAGGGTAATTTGACCATTGAACTTCCAGAGGAAATTGTCCAGAAAGAGCACGAAAAGGGCTTGGACGAAAGTGATGTGCGGGTACAGATCCTGACTTCTCTCAATAACCGCGAGTGCTTGCTAAGGCTTAGTAACGGCGGGCAGATTTTGCCATGCGTGAAGGCCTATACTATGGATATTGGTGAAACTTTGCAGCAGTCGGCTGCCACGAAACTTACGGAATACGTGGTACCGGCGCAGCAATTGCCAACTAAGTTTATTGAGCAATCGCAGGAGCAAGCGGCGTTGATGCCTAGTTTCGACATTCCCACTGCTACTCAAGCTCAGCCTGTCCAGCCTGCCACAGTGCCGGCACCCTCGTTAGGCTCGGCGATACCAAATGTTGCCCCACCCCAAAACAGCCAGCCTCCACCGCTGAATCTGCAGGATTTGCTGGCTAGCCAATCATCAAGTCGTAAAAAGTTGAGAAAGAAATAGGAGACGACCCCATGGATGCCACTAAAGCCAAAGAAATTCTAGACAAAGTTATGGGCCAGGTATTCGGCTACCAGAATCCGTATAGCTTGGATCAGTTTCTTCAAAAGTACGCATTTGATATCCGCTTACCGCAGCAAGTCTACGACGCGACCACTAACCAACCCACTTGGGCGCAATCGACCAACCCCGTTAAATTCATTACCATGCAAAGTGCTTGGGACCGCGATAACGGAGGAGGCTGGCAGATGCCCAAGCAGGCGCTCAATAGCATTGAGGATATTCTAGCCGCTTGGAATAATGTGAACTTTACCGCTACCGAGCGGGAAATTGACTCCAGTGATGTCGCCGAAAGTGATAATACGTATTTCTCGGAAAGCGTGTATCGTTCGTTAGATTGTACGCGATCGAAAAACATTATTTTTTCGGATGGCTTGCAAGACTGTGAATTTATTGCTGCTGGGCAGCGTTCTCAGACTTCCAGTTTTTGTGTGCGCCTGGAGGACAGTCAGAAATGCTCTAATAGTTTTAATGTGTCGTGGTCGGGCTCAATCGTTAACTCCCTCTTTATCCATGACTGCAAAAACGTCAGTGACAGCATGTTTTGCTCGCATATGAGCGAAAAGCGCTTCTGCATCGCCAACATGCAGTTTGAAGAGGAAGAATACAAACGCCTCCGTGAACTGGTCGTCCGCTGGATCTTGACTCCTTAGAACATTCGATGTGTCTTGGTTATAATCTAGTATAATGAACCCTATCCTCATCCAACAGACCAAACCAAGGAGCGAAGTCGACCGTTTGGGCTGTTGAAAGGAGGAACCAAGTCATGGGCCCAAGCTTTTGCCTTTTAGGCAAAACGAGGCAATGACGTCGGTTCCGACGCGGCGCCTTGGCGGAGTAGCTACGCAGCGGTCTGCAAAACCGCGTACACGGGTGCAAATCCCGTAGGTGCCTCCAGCTCGTTTTATAGTCACTGCTCCGTTTTCAACTCGAAAGCGGAGCTTTGATTTGAAAGACTCCACTTATGCCTATAAAGCCTCGCTTTCCACGACGAGAATCCTCTCTCGTCGTGGGTTAGCTGCCACCATTTTGTAGGCGTGGTAGGATGGATTTATGAAAATATTTCTGGCTGGCTGTGTCATTCTGGATGATTATGGCCGGATTTTACTCCTCCACCGCAATACACCGCAGCTCACGCAGTGGGAATTACCTGGCGGCAAAATCGAGGACGATGAGACGGCTGAACAGGCTGCTATTCGTGAAATAGCAGAAGAATTAGGCGTGGAGGTACGATTAACTCACAGTTTGGGCACGGCCGAATTTGAAGAAGGTGACCACGAATTTCACTTCACTTGGTTTCAGGCAATTGTTACTGCTGCCGATCCGGAACTTAGGGAAACCAAGCTATTCGATGATCTCGAGTATTTTGAGGTTGAGGACCTAATGAGTCTAGCGCTTTCCTCTAATATGGTCGTGTTACTTGATAAAATCTTATCAGGAGACATAGCACTCGATAGCTAATTAATAGTATAATTCTGAACATTGTACAAAATGCGCGGGTGGTGGAATGGTAGACACGGAAGACTTAAAATTTTCTGCTCACAAGGCGTGCGGGTTCAAGTCCCGCCCCGCGCACCAAGGTTGTTTCAATAGATCAACTCTTTATTATTAGGTTTTTTCTTCTCGCTTCAGGTTATAATGGCTGCATATGCAAATAGTCGTTAATGGTCTGCTGACCAGTTACCAGCGCAGCGGCAACGGTAAACAATTACTCATCCTCCACGGCTGGGGAGATAGCTCGGGGGGCTGGCGAAAATTCGCGGACCTGCTCGCTAAAGATTACGAGGTAATTACTATTGATCTGCCTGGGTTTGGTGGCAGCCAGGCTCCCGAAAGCGCCTGGGGGTTAACGGAGTATGCCAATTTTGTGGCAGCCTTTGTCGATAAATTAGATCTGAAACTGGCGATACTTATTGGGCATTCCAACGGTGGCGCTATAGCCATTCGGGGTCTCAGTAGCGGCGTACTGACGACAACTAAACTAGTCCTACTTGCCAGTGCTGGTATTCGTAATGAATATAAAGGCCGGAACAAAGCCCTTAGATTGATCACAAAAGCCGGTAAGGCAGTAACATCGCCACTGCCTAGAACCGTAAAAAAGAAGCTACAGCGCAAAGTATATGCCACAGTCGGATCGGATATGCTAGTGGCTGAGCATTTACAAGAAACATTTAAAAAGGTCGTGACCGATGATGTTCGCGGCGACGCCCGAAAAGTCACTATTCCAACGCTGCTTATGTACGGGCAAAACGATCAGTCAGCACCGGTCCGGTACGGTGAAATATTTCACGAGCAAATGAGCAACTCAACTCTTGAAATTCTGCCTGGAACTGAGCATTTTCTGCATCTTGAACAACCCGATAAAGTCTTGAAACTCATCAGGGAGTTTTTGCGATGATTCAAAGATTTCTAGCCATATATTATCTGCCGCGCTATGCCACCATTCTGGCCTACATGCTACAGAGTACGGAATATCAGGTCGGACCATATCTGAAATGGTATTGGCGGACTCAGAACTTTTCAAAAGTTATCTATCGCCGTGAGTTAAATCCGACCAAGGCCGCTCGCTTATTACGCATAGCTTTAATTGCCGGTATGTTTTTACAAATTCTAGTTGGACTAGGGCTTATTGCTCTCTGGTGGTGGCATGGTCTGGTGGCTGGCGAGTTTTTCGGACTGGCGTTACTGGTTTCTTACCCGGTTGTCTGGGCTCATTTGATAGTGTTGCCCTTGGTTATGGGCCGTGAGCTGAGTGTTAAACCTAAAGAGGCTCGGCTTATTAAGGATTCTGAGGCTATCTTTGCTAAACACCCTGCAATTAAAATAGCCGTTGCTGGCAGTTACGGGAAAACCAGCATGAAAGAGCTCTTACTGACGGTGTTTCGGGAAGGCAAAAAGGTGGCGGCTACACCGGGCAACAAAAATGTCTCGGTTTCACATGCTCTGTTTGCACGAAAACTGGACGGCGATGAAGATATTTTGATTATTGAGTACGGTGAAGGGAAGCCAGGCGACGTTACTCGCTTTGCACAGATTACCCACCCTACACACGCGGTTATTACTGGACTAGCACCGGCCCATTTGGATCACTATAAAACACTTGAAGCGGCTGGGAAGGATATCTTTTCACTTGCCGAATACCTGAAGGGCAAGCAAGTATATGCTAATGGCGAATCAAAGTCTCTGGAATCATTCACCAAAAAGTCGGCAGGCATTAATCTATATGATGTTCACGGCGCTTTAGGCTGGAAAGTCAGCGCTCTGCAGCTTACACCGCTTGCGACCAGCTTTACCCTTTCCAAGGGCAAGCAGAAATTAGTACTGAGTAGCGGCCTGCTGGGTGCGCACCAGGTTGGACCGTTAAGCCTGGCAGCTGCCCTAGGGTTAGAATTCGGGCTGAGCGAGAATGAAGTCACAGCTGGCATTGCCAACACCATGCCCTACGAACATCGTATGCAGCCGCGGCAGGTTAGTGGTGGGTGGGTGATAGACGATACCTACAATGGCAATATTGAAGGTGTTCGCGTCGGCACTGCCTTACTGGCGAGCTTACCGGCTAAACGAAAATTATATGTAACACCTGGATTAGTTGATCAAGGCAAAGAAACTGCTGACATTCATATTGAAATGGGTGGGCTCATCGCTGCCGCCAAACCAGATATTGTGGTGCTTATGAAAAACTCCGCAACAGCATTCATTCAGCAGGGGCTTGCTGAAGCCAAATATGCCGGCGAGGTACGGATAGAGGAAAGACCACTGGAGTTTTATACCAATATCGATCAATTTGTAGCAGCTGGCGACGTGGTGCTGATGCAGAACGACTGGACCGACAATTATGCCTAAGAGCGACATCTGGAAGCAAGAATTTGAGCCAAGCGACGTGCTGGCAACCCAAGATATGGCGATGTTAAGTGTGCAAGATATCCCCGTGCCATCTGATTTTGAAACCAAGCTACCAGCCCGCCTTATCAGGTTAAAACCTGGTGGCTGGAGTGGCAATCACCGTCATTTGGCTAGGTATATGTTGCACTGAGCGATGGGTTATATATAGTTTGGCGCGATTCCAAAGGTCATGCCCAGGAAATGAGCATGACAGCAGCAGCTAACAAGTTTTTAGTTTTCGGGCTGCCTCCGTATATGCCGCACCTGGTAGAAAATCGAAGTGATAAAGAAGCGGTATTGTATGAACTCCTTGATCTACACGATGGTCCTCTCGAGCAGCTTGAAGGTGCAGATAGCCTGCGCTCCTCAAAGTAGGCCTTTTATTCTATAATTGTAGCTCGTAATTGTATATACTAATTGTATATAAGCAGGAGTGTTATGAGTATGGAAACCATTGCAGTCATTTTTGGGGGCCGCTCGGCTGAACACGACGTGTCAATCATTACGGCCCTGGCCAGCATTATCAAACCGCTGGAACTGAGTAAGAAATATCGGGTAGAGGCGATTTATATTGCTAAAGATGGCGCCTGGTACTGGGATGATAAGCTGAAAGACATTACCCTGTTTACCAGTGGAAAAATCCAGGATTTTGTACAGCATGCTCACCCAATCAGCGTGCAATTTGATGGCGGTATGACCCTGGTTAAATCCAGTGGTATTGCCGGTCGCAAACAGCTAAAGAAAATTGATGTTGTTTTTCCGGCTATGCATGGGACCTATGGCGAAGATGGTGCGCTCATGGGGCTACTCGATATGGCCAGTGTGGCGTATGTAGGTTGCGGGGTCAGTGCTAGCGCGCTGGCCATGGATAAAGTTTTGGCCAAAGAAGTAGCGGTTGGCAATAACATTCCAGTTTCGAAATTTCTGAAATTTACTAAATCAGAACTGGAGCGCGAGCCAAGTCAGGCCTTGAAGGCTATCAACGCGGCCCTGAGATTCCCATTGTTTGTAAAACCGGCACATCTGGGCTCTAGCATCGGTATTAGCCGCGTAACAGATGAAAAAGCGCTTGCTAATGCCCTAGAAGTTGCCGCCCACTACGATGATCGGGTGATTGTGGAAGAAGCGGTGCAAAATCTAGTAGAAGTTACGCTGCCAATTATGGGTCTAGCCGATAATCCTCAGCCTGCGCTGCTAGAAGAACCTCTGACCAAGCCCGAAGATTTCTTTGATTTTGAGACCAAGTATATGCAAGGGGGCAAAAAGGGCAAAAACGCCAGCGCTAAAGGCGCCCAGGGCTATAGCCAGATCCCAGCCAAGCTACCGAAAGACTTGTATGCCAAGGCCGAGACCCTCGGTTTATCTGTTTACAAAGCTTTTGGCTGTAGCGGTATTGCCCGGGTCGACATGCTTATCGACACTAAAACGCAGGCTGTCTATCTCAACGAAATTAATCCACTGCCAGGTGGTTTATACCAGCATAACTGGGCACTAGCTGGAGTCAGCAAAGTCGAATTAGTGCAGAAACTGATCGGCTACGCCAAAGAACGCCATGCCCAGCGCCAGGCGCTCGCTACCAGCTTCAGCACTAATTATCTCCAGCAGTTTTAGCACGTACCCTAATAGACAGTGGTTGCAGTACTAACAGATACTCAATCTGTTATAATTGCCGTAGATGAAACGCTACAATCCGAAAGAAATCGAATCCAGAACAGCCCAGCGGGCTGTTTCTGTAGACGTGAGCGGAGTATCTGGATGAAAAGATATAACCCGAAAGAAATCGAACCGCGGTGGCAAAAAATTTGGGAAGAAAGCAGCCTTTATACTGCTAATTTGCAAAGTACTAAGCCCAAATATATTGCCATGAGCATGTTCAACTACCCCAGTGGTGCTGGCATCCACATTGGCCACGCCATGAATTACACCATCAGCGACGTGAAGGCGCGTTTCAAGCGCCAGCAGGGCTTCGAGAGCTATCACCCTGTCGGCTGGGACGCGTTTGGGCTGCCGGCTGAAAACTATGCCATTAAGGCTGGTATATCGCCGCAGGAAAGCATGGCGGCCATCATCCCCAGCTATCACAAGCAGTACAAAGCAATGGGCTGGAGTAATGACTGGGAAAAGGAAATCGCCACCCACACACCGGAATACTACAAGTGGTCGCAGTGGATATTTACGCAAATGTACAAGCATGGTCTGGCCTACCAGGATTCACGGCTGCAGTGGTGGTGTTCGATTGATAATACCGTGCTGGCTAATGAGCAGGTGATTGATGGCAAGTGTTGGCGACATGACGGGCCAGATGACCCGCCGGTCGAGAAAAAAGAAGTTAAACAATGGTTTTTCAAGATAACCGACTACGCCGACGAACTTCTGGAGGCAATTGATAATCTGGACTGGACCGAAAGTGTTAAATTGGCTCAAAAAAACTGGATTGGCCGCAGTGAAGGCATTGTCTATAAGAACAAAGTTCGTGATACCGAGCTGGAGATCGAGTCATTCTCGGCTCATTTTGAGTCATTTACGGCAAATACATTTGTGGCGATTGCTCCTGATCATCCTTTACTACCTACGTTGCTCAATGGCATCGCTACTAAGCAAAAAATTCTTGATGCTGCTCAAGCGATGGCCAAAAAACGTGATAAGGAAGGCCCGAAAGCGCTGGGAGAAACAGACGGTGTCTTTACGGAACGTTACGCCATTGATCTTTTTGGTGATAAGGATTTGCCGATCTGGATTACAAGCTATGCGATTGCTGACTACGGCACTGGTATTGTCCTCTGTTCAGCTCATGATGAGCGTGACTTCGAATTTGCTAAGAAATATAATCTGCGCCTCAAACCAACCATGGTTCCGACTAATCCTGCAGAAGCAAAAAAGGTACTGAATCTAGAGTATTGTTTTACAGATGCCTCACAAGGTGTACTGCTAGCTCCTGAAAAATTTGCTGGTAAGAATGCTGCTAAATCCCGACAAGAAATTGCTGATTATCTGGAGGTGCAAGGCATTGCCCGCAAGCAAGTGACCTACAAAATGCGCGACTGGAGTATTAGCCGTCAGCGCTATTGGGGGGCTCCCATTCCGATTATTGATTGCCCAAAGTGCGGCCCAGTTTTGGTTCTGGACGAGCAGTTGCCGGTGGTACTACCGGAGCTGGATGATTTCCAGCCCAGCGGCGATGGCCGCAGCGCGCTAGCCCGAGCAACCGATTGGCTACGCGTGGATTGCCCAAAGTGCGGCGGTGAGGCTGAGCGTGAAACCGATACTTTAGACACTTATATTGACAGCAGTTGGTACATGTACCGTTATTTTGACCCGCACAACCAGGCGGCTATTTTTGATAGTGCGGTAGTCAAAAAATGGGAGCCGATTGATTTTTATAACGGGGCTGATCACGCCACGGCTCATCTGCTGTATGCTCGCTTCATCGGCCATTTCTTTAAAAAATTGGGTCTGGTGAACAATCCGGAACCATTTAAGCAGTTTTTATTTAACGGTAAAGTAACTGCTGCCGACGGCAGTGCTTTTAGTAAATCCAAAGGTAACGGCATTGACCCGCTGGAAATCATCGCCCAAGGCTATGGCGCCGATGCGCTGCGCACCTATTTGATGTTTACGGCTCCACTCGAAGTAGGGGCCCGGTGGGATCCACAAGGCGTGCCCGGCACGCACCGCTTTTTATCACGGCTGTGGAATCTGGTTCAAGAATATTTAGAGGCGCCAGAGCAACCAATTACCGAAGATACAGATAAAGAACTTCATCGTTTGGCGCATGCTATGATCCGCAAAATGACTGAAGACATTGAAGCCAACCGCTACAATACGGCAATTGCCGCTGCCATGGGCACGCTGAACGACCTCTACAAATTAAAGGTGAAACACTTGGGCCGAAACGATGCCTGGCAAGCGGCGCTCGAGGCAACAATAGCTTGTATTGCGCCGTTTGCACCGCACATTGCCGATGAACTCTGGTTCCAGCTCGGCCATAGCACAAGCGTTCATGTGGACACCTGGCCGGCATATGATGAGAAATATCTGACTCAGGACACAATCACTATTGCTGTGCAAGTAAACGGCAAGTTACGCGGAGAAATTACCGCCCGCCCGGCTTCGCCCGAGGCTGCCATAATCGATGCAGCTAAGGATGCCGAGCGGGTGCAAACTTATATTGCAGGCAAACAAATTGTCAAAACTATTTATGTACCCGATAAAATAGTTAACCTAGTTGTAAAATAGCCCCAGCTGAAGCCTTGTATCTCAAGGTGTTTTCAGGTAGAATTAACCACAATATTGTTATAAATAGACTGCAGGCGCCCAAGCGGCTTTGCAGAATAGGAGTAGTTTTATATGGGTAAGCCCAAAAAGCGCACTAGTCCGCGCAAAACCGGTACTCGCCGCAGCCACTTGGTGGTTAAACTGGCCCGTGCTGTTAACGCCAAATCACCGGTAAAGGTCTACACCACCCGACGCGAATCTGGCAAGTCTGCTTAGGTCTCGTACCAGCAACACGCTATACTAAGTCGTATAGCATAAACGGAAAGCTTAACAAATATGGCATCAAACCGACACCTTGGTCGCATCATTGCACTGCAGACGCTCTACGAGCAAGAGTTTCGATTAGAGGCGAACGACCCAGCGTTTGATGTTACGCAAGTATTAGATCGCAATATCAGCCGTTACAAGGATATGGTCGACGATATCGACTTTATCCGTCAGCTGGTAAACGGTGTAACCGATCATCAGGCCGAACTGGACACTCAGTTGCAGCCAATTGCACCGGAATGGCCGATTGAGCAAATCGCCCGTATGGACCGCATTGTCCTCAGGATTGGCCTGTATGAGCTTGGCAACACCAAGGACGTACCGCCCAAAGTGGTTATTAACGAAGCCGTGGAGCTGGCCAAGGCCTTCGGTGGGGAAAACTCCAGTAAGTTTATTAACGGTGTGCTCGGTACCGCTTTACGGCAGCAAGAAGAAGCCACTAAACCTAAAAAACCACCTACTAAAGCTAAGAAAGAGCTCAAAAAGCCCACCCAGGAAGATACAAGCGCGTAAAGATTATGAAAAGACCAAAACCAATCCAGGGTATCCGGCAGTTCGTTACCAAACGCCGACCGGTTATCGAAGAGGTGGTCCGCGAGACCACCTCTGGCGGTATTATCTTTCGTCGTAATCCTAAAACTAAGGGCGTAGAGATCCTGCTGATCAGTGACGCCAAAGGTCGTTGGACTATCCCCAAAGGGCATATTGAAGAGGGCGAAGAGCCAAAGCAAACCGCGGAACGCGAAATTCGTGAGGAAACGGGCTTACAAGAAATGAAAATGTACACTTGGCTTGGCAAGGTAAACTTTCGCTATCGGCGCGGACACACACTCGTCCTCATGACTATGCATATCTATTTGGTAGAGGGCAGGGGCGATACCGACAATTTAAAGGGCGAAGAGTGGCAAACCGACGTCAAGTGGCTACCCAGCAACGAAGCTATCGATAAGATTGCCTACGAGGACATCAGTAAGCTAATATTAGTTGGTATGAAACGAATACGGGATGGTAAACTCTAAAAACGCCATGGATCTGTCGCAGTATCAAATATTTGCAAAAGATAAATTGGATGTTACCTTTCATGATATTCAATTGCTCGTGACGGCCTTTACGCACCGATCATATCTGAATGAGCACAAGAAAACTGTTAGCGAGCACAATGAGCGCTTGGAATTTTTAGGCGATGCCGTGCTGGAACTTGTCTCGACCGAATATTTATATAGCAATTTTAAGGATCCGGAAGGTATTTTGACCAACTGGCGCAGTAGTCTAGTGCGGACTGAAAGTATTAGTGCCGCGGCCAGCCGCTACGAATTTGAACCGTTACTGCGTCTCAGCCGTGGCGAAAAGCATGGCACCGAACGTGCTCGGGCCCAGATACTGGCGAATAGCTATGAAGCAGTACTAGGTGCCTTGTACCTGGACCAAGGGTATGATGTTGCCAAACGATTTATTACCGAGAGCTTATTGGTGACGTTCAAAGACATCTTGGAAACCGGCTCCTGGATGGACCCGAAATCACATTTGCAGGAGCTGGTGCAGAGCCAGGAAGGCTCGACGCCGCAGTATCGGATTATTGAAGAAGCCGGCCCCGATCACGACAAGATGTTCACTGTGGGGGTCTTTGTGGGCGATACCCTCAAAGGTCAAGGCACTGGCCCGTCTAAGCAAGCTGCTCAGCAAAAAGCCGCCGAAGCCGCCCTAATAAGCTACAAGTTAGACAAATAGGCCCTTACTTTTTATATAATTTCATCAGTTAGTAATGTTGAAAGGTGGTGCTTCTGGTATATGGTCTGATATAGGGGGAGCAGGAACAAACGATGCGTTAGTAGTATCAGAAAAGCCCTTTTCTATCACGAAAAACTGCCTATAGATATCTTGATCACCTGGGGGAACTATCTGATGAGCCGCAAAGCGAAGCATTGACCATGTTCTGCTAGCCATACTGCCTGGAATCGCGCTGACTTCCAGGGCTCTTTTCCAGGCCTCAACTGTCAGATCAGGTTCAACCGTAACTGATGTTGAGGAATCGAATTGGCTAAACCATTCATCGTAATCTTCTATGCTTGGAACGCCGTATTGCTGATGTTCGCTAACCCATCGATGCGGATTAAGCCCGCGGGAACTTAGGCGATTACTGAGCCACTCATCAGCTTTTGTAGCGGCTTCACCAACCGGAGAGCTTATAAGCAGTGTTCCTCCTGGGGCAGTCACTCGATAGAGTTCGCTGACGGCGGCCTTGCGAATATCTGGTGGCAGGTGCTCCATCACATCCAGGCAGACAACATGAAAAAAAGTCCTACTCCCAAATGGTAACCGGTCGGCACTTCCTCTAACCGCGCTTGTACCCTCGCCTTCACCAAATTTTTCCAAAACATCTACATATACAACCGGACGCGCTTTTTTAAGAAGAGGCGCTATGCCTCGAGAAGCCGGTCCAACTTCTAATACTGGAGACATACTATCCCCTATAAAGCTCACAGCACGTCTATAGCGCTGATGATTTTCCCGTAGCCCTAGGCGTGCAACGATTGCGCGGCTAACTTCTGCAGATCGTGACATGGTTGTAACAATAATATATGTTTATATAGTTTGCAATCTGTTTGACAACAGGGAGTGTTATCTGTAAAATAGCAGGGATTACTTTAGCAATCTTAAAGAGTAACGGGTATCACCCAGTAAGGAAGAGTTTCAAGATTATATGTTAGCTATTCGTATGCAACGAACCGGCCGCAAGGGCCATGCCATGTTCCGCTTTGTGGTTCAGGATTCACGTCGTACCCCTACCAGCGGCAAAATTGTTGCACAGCTTGGTAGCTATGATCCCCACGCCAAAAGTGTGGTCCTCGACAAAGAAAAGGCCAGTTTTTACCTCGGTCATGGCGCTCAGCCATCCGAGCGAGTTGCTCGTTTACTGAAGAGCGAGGGCGTTGCCCTGCCTTCATGGGTTAAGTTAAATGATGCCAAGGCTGGTACAATCCGCCACACCGATAAGCTGCGCCGAAACCGCTCGGCAGAAGAAGCTACTGCAGAACAAGAGCCAGCCGGCGCAGTTGTTGAACCAGAAGCTAGTCCCGAAGAAGCAACTGAAGAGCAAACTCCTGCAGAAACGGAAACAGAGACTCCCGCCGAAGTGACGAGCGAAGACACACCTGGCGGCGATGAAGCTCCCGAAGCCGAATCTAAAGAATCTTAAGCAAAAGCCAAAATCCTTACAACCGACTGGCTGGTATTTGCTATAATTGTACGAGTTAAGGGTGATTCTAGGCTTAATCTATCATAAGCACGACAGAAGTGACGGATATTGCTTAAAGTCATTTTCGTACAGAATAATCGGAGGGAACTTGCCATGAACAACAGTATCGACCAGGAATTTGTAGAATATGTCGTCAAGTCACTAGTAGGTAAACCAGAAGCCGTCCAGGTAGAGCGGCGTATCGACGAAAAGGGTGTGTTATTAGAATTAACTGTCGACCCTGAAGATTTGGGACGAGTTATCGGCAAGCGCGGGGCGACGGCCCAGAGCCTGCGTACGCTTCTGCGGGCGCTTGGTACAAAAAATGATGCCCGCTATAACCTCAAGATCGTTGATAACGGCGTTGGCGGCGGTTCATATGGCCATAGCGATGACAATAATAACAGTACTACTACCTCATCGGACGATGATACGGCTGCTACTAGTCCGCCTCGGGACGACCTTGATGATATAGGTACAGCTAAAGATGAAGAAGACGCCACGGACAGTGATGTTGTTAGTAAAACGCGAAAAGAGCTTGAAGAGCTGGACGATTTAGACGTATAATAGCCATTAGTCGATAAGACGAAAATTTTACAAAAACAAACAGTACGCTAAGCTCATTGCGAGCCAATGTGGGAAACCCGCGTTGGGAGCTTTATGTGACAGACGGAACCCCGAATAGGGGTTCTTTTTGCATTAGATTGTATTCTCGGTACCATTCGTAGCAGCAGTAATTTTATGTTAGAATATGCCTAGTTCCAAACCGGAACGTTCTTCAACAACACCTTGAAGGAGGTGAACAACATGCGGGCGCTAAAGATCCTAGCAATCTGCGTAGCAACCGCGGTGGCGGGATTCAGTGCGCTGATCTACGTAGATCAGCGGCAACACCGTAACGCTGCCAAGAGGCGAGCGAAGGCTGACCCTGAACAGGCACAACGCCTAGCTGAACGGGCGCAGTGGTTGACAAGTGGGGGTAGGCCCTGATCCGAGTGGCGGCAACATGCGTTCAATCTGATAGCTCATGGATGAATGCGAAGGACGTGCCTTACCATCAAAGCGCTTAATGGCGTGCACTGGATGTGGCTGCGGGGCAAGCGTGGCACCCTGTTCTGGGCGAGCAAAATGGCTCGGAGCAGGGTGCGCCCTGAATCGGATAGTCGAGCGGCTAGAATGGCGTTTACGCCAACCTTCATTCCTACCTGCTCCTATCCATTTTCGTTCCACAAATGTGTGTTTGTGCTGATGAGTTCCGAGGAGGCAATATAATTCGAGCGTGCTCACGGATTATATTCCACCGAGGAGTTCATATCAGGGAAAGATATGGGCCCAAAAGGACGAAAACGAAACTGATACACTTAAACAAGCTATGAAGATTCAAATTATTACCTTATTCCCAGAAATGTTTACTGGTGTGGTCGGCAGCAGCATGCTATGGAAGGCCAGTGATCGTAATATCGTGACCTACGAGTTTATTAACCTCCGTGATTT
>Ga0157374_10001569_pt1 | contig 19220 bp, 14 predicted proteins | sample M25metaG_FD_115308 | JGI IMG/M metagenome (GOLD analysis project Ga0157374, IMG submission 115308) | Miscanthus rhizosphere microbial communities from Kellogg Biological Station, Michigan, USA - M2-5 metaG | ecosystem: Host-associated > Plants > Roots > Rhizosphere > Soil | place: USA: Michigan... | reverse complement strand
GAGACTGCATGGTTACGGCGTGATAGCCGTAGAAGGGCTCGAAGAGAATTACCTCATCCTGAGGATTCAGCAGTGCCATTACCGCAGCATGCAATCCACCGGTTGCTCCGCAGGCCACCATCACTTCGTTTTCAGGATCGTAGGAAATGCCGTAATCGCGGAGCTGTTTGTCTGCGATTCCCTTACGCAACCGGTCAATGCCATCGCAACGCGTATAGATATTGTAGCCGTCATCGATCGCTTGTTTCGCCGCTGCTTCTACCACGGCCGGCACTGGCGTATCGCAAATGCCCTGAGCGAGATTGATGCCGCCGATGCGATCGCATTCGACAGACATGGCGCGTATCTCTGATTGGAGTGCACCGGATGCAAGTTGACTGAGGGCGAGACGTGAACCGGCTTGAGCTGTTGACATCGGGGAAGATCCTTACCTGAGAATCTTACATTCTATAAGCCTAAAAACTAAAGGCCGGGATGCATTTGAGCTCCCCGGCCTTGAATATTCCCTGGTGACTAGCGACCGCGCGTGTCGATAAGAGCTTGATCGATGAGTTGGAACAGCTTCGAACGATCGACAACTTCGACAAATGGCGCTCCCTTGCTGTTCGCCGTAACCACCCAAATTGTGGGCGTGTGTTCAATTCCCACACGTTGTCCAAGAGCATAGTCGGCCTTTACCAGCGCGGCCAGCTTACCCTGCGGATCAATTGCAAATGGCAGGGCAACACCGTGAGCCTGCGCAAACTTGCTGGTAATCTGCGTCAGCTGAAGCGGAGACTCGATTGAGCGTTGATTGGCAAAGATAAAGTCGCGATAATCATCGCCCATCTTTTTGCTCTTGGTATCGAACCAGCGAGCATTTACAGCTGCCTGAAAGCTCCAATTATGTTGCGGCAATGGAAAATCGTGGCGCACCCATGGAATGTGATATTTCTCCGCCGCGTCCTTCAATGTCGGATTCGCATTGGCGCAGTCGGGACACTCCATATCTTCGAATTCCACGATAGCCACCTTGGCGCCAGCCGGGGGACGAAGCGCGGTGACATCGTGAACTTGCGTGGTGGCAGGCGCGGAAAACTGAGCTCGCGCGAGTGGTGCTGCAAACAGCGCCCCGACAGCGAGGCTCATGACCCAGCCGGTAAGTATCAGGCTGGAGCGATAGCGGCGTATCCGTATGGAAGGGTCAATTGATGGAGATTGTGACATATCTGATTGGACGACTCCCTCTGATCATTGTAACGGGCTTACGAACAAGAAGTTGCTATTGGTTATCGCGTCGGCGCTCGCCCATCCACTTGCGCCACCTGTAGTCCGCCCATACGGAACCCACAATGACGGCCAATCCGACGACTACAAGCACAACAATCAAGGAGAAACCGGCCTTTTCATCGGAAGCAGTCTTCCGCAAGTAGCGACAACACGATTTTCAGCCATGTAACCCATTGCTGCAAATATTGGATACTCGTGGTGTTCTATTGAGGTTCGTGGATTAACCTCATTACTGCGAGCCATAACGCACGGAGTTCTGAACTTGCGGATTGTTCTTTCGAACATTGGCACTTTGGGCGATATCAACCCATTGATCGCTTTGGCGTTGGAGTTGAAGAGGCGCGGTCATGTTCCGGTCATGGCCCTGCCTGCCGTTTATGGTCCCCGGATAAAACCGCTCGATCTTGAATTCCACTCCATCCGTCCCGATATCGACCCGACGAACAGCCTTCTCGTTGAGATGGTTTACGACGTGAAGAAGGGCACGGAAACAGGCTTGCGCAAGTTCCTTTTTCCCGTACTGCGCGAGACATACGAAGATCTGCTGCATGCAGCTACCGTGCCCGAGCGCGCCGATCTGCTGCTGCTTGGCGAACTGAACTATGCAGGGCCGGTTGTCGCGGAAGTCACCGGAATTCCCTGGGCCAGCTATGTGCTGGCTCCGCTTTCGTTTTTTTCCGCGTTCGATCCACCCGTGTTGCCGATGTATCCCAAGCTGGCGCGCGCCGACAAAATAATCCCCGGTATGGGCCGTGCGATCAGGCGGCTCGCAAGATTTATAAGCCGGAAATGGCCGCAACCTATATACGACCTGCGTCGCGAACTCGGCTTACCCCAAGGCGCCAATCCACTGTTCGACGCGAAACATTCTCCAAATCTTGTGCTGGCCCTATTTTCGCGAGCGCTGGGGACCGAGCAAAAGGATTGGCCGAAGAACACGCTCATCACGGGGTTCTGCTTTTACGATGCAGACGCCGGCAATGCAGCACTTCCAGCGAATCTCGACAATTTTGTATCTGATGGTGAAGCGCCGGTCGTATTTACGCTTGGGTCGGCGGCAGTACTGGCGGCAGGGAAGTTTTACGAGCACTCAGCTCGGGCGGCAATTGAAATGGGTGTGAGGGCGGTGCTTCTTATCGGATCAGATCTGCGCAATCGCCCAAGCACAATATTGCCGGACTCAATTTGCGTTGCAGAGTACGCACCGTACTCCGCGCTTTTTTCGCGAGCGGCCATAGTCGTACATCAAGGCGGTGTGGGAACGACTGCCCAGTGCCTCAGAGCCGGCAAGCCGATGCTCATCATGCCCTACTCGCATGACCAGCCCGATAACGCAAGGCGTATGCAGAGCCTTAAGGTCGCTCGGGTGATCCAGAAGGGTGAATATAAACCGAAGCGCGTGGCCAAAACATTGCGTTCAATGCTGGGCGATCCGGGACTTGCCGAACAGGCGCAGTTTGCAGCGCAGCAGATTGCACGCGAGGATGGCGTGCGCACCGCATGCGATGCGCTTGAACAATTGCATATGCGCACCAGAAAGCCCTGATCGAATCGGGCCGTCAGTTTTCTGCGAGCAATTCCTGTTCGATTGCGCGCAGCAATTGAGTTGCAATCAGCACTTGGCTCCGGCTTTGGCGAGCGCCTCTTTGAGCCCTTTCATGCTGGCACGCGTTGAAGCCTCAGGAACTCCCATGCTGCTTCCGGACTCTGGCTTGCCACCGTGCCAGTGAGTCTCAAGACTGAGGGCAAGATGATAACCATCGCGCTGAAAAGCTTTGAATTGGCCGACCCAATCGATGATGCCACCGCCAACGGGCGCCCACTCAAACTTGGCATCAGGTTTGCGGATGGTATCTTTCACATGGCAATGGCCGATGCGGTTCTTGGGTAGTTGGTTATAGTCGTCTGGATAAGGCACATCATCAGCGAAAGTAGCTGAGTTTCCGGGATCCCAGTTGAGCATGAAGTTAGGCTCTCGAATGGCCTTCATGGTGGCGATTGCTTCTTTGCCGCTGCCGGTGTTGCAGGCCATCTCATTTTCGAGCAACAGAATGATTTGTTGTTTGGCGCAAATACGGGCCGCATCGCTGAGCTTTTCGTTGATTGCTTCGCGGTATGGCCTCTGATCCTCAATCCGCCAGAAATCGAAGCAACGAATTCGTTCGGTCTGGAACGCTTTGCAAAGCTCGATGCAACGCTCAAGCACCTTGTCCTGCTGCTTGAACTCGAAGTCGGCGTGGAATTGGTCGCGGCGTGGACCCTCTTTCGACTGCGGCGCTCCCGGCCAGTTCACTTTGAAAAGAGGACTGGCAATGTCGGTGACGCGCAGCTTGTATTTTTCGAGAATCTTGCGCGAGCGATCAACTTCTTCTGCATTCAGCTCAGTTACATTCTTGTTCCACATGCTGCGAAGCTCAATCCATTGCAGGCCGAAATCATTCGCAGCAACGGAACATGCATGATCGAAATCCGCGGAGATCTCATCGTTGATGACGGAAAGACGGAAAGGACAACTCATGCTTGTACTCCGTACCTTTCGCGCAATAAGCGCAAGCTGGATGCGTTGGCTTCCTTCGGCGTCAGCGTTTCGCCGGCGGGCACGCGATCGAGTTCAACGATACCCCAGCCTCGGAAATTAGTCGCGTGGAGAGCAGCGAACACACCGGGGAAATCAACGCGCCCATGGCCGAGTTCGACCCACTCATAACCTTCATTCCCAACCGGTCCGCGAACATCTTTGAAGTGCATGAACAAGATCCTGCGGCCGTATTTACGAATTGCAGCAGCGGGATCTCCGCCGCCCTGGAGGTAATGTGCGACGTCCAGTTCCAAATGGAGGTAGGTCGGATCGGACTCGTTCAGGATTGCATCAACAGCGCCCGGAGGCTGGCCCACGGAATTCATGTGATTGTGAAATCCGAGTTTCAAACCAAAATCTGCGATCGCCTTGCCAATCTCAGTGAAGATCTCGCCTTGAAGCTTCAACTCCGCAGGTGTAAAGGTCTGCGTTGGCTTCGCAGAGCTTGCGAGGATCTGCAAATACTGTCCCCCAGCCTCATGCACGTAATGCGCGTGGTTGATATGCGTTTCAAGTTGGGAACGACGGATGGCAGGATCGAGCGATGCTTGTCCGCTCGACAGCGCCACAAAGGTCAAGTTGTGCTCGGCAAGCAGATCGCGCAATGCATGTGGGTCGGGGATCTGCTCGACTGTCGGAGCGCGCAATTGTATGCCTGCAAAACCGTCGGCCGCGATGTCCTGAATTGCCTGTTTCGCATTATCGCTCCAAGTGATGGCGGAGCAACCGGCGCGCACAAAGGGATCGCCTTTGTGCAGCGGCACATCGAATGCCGATAGATTCACTGGAGGGTAGAGCGGACTTGTGAGATTTGCGTGTGCCGACTTCGGCACTGCCGCAAGAACGCCGGCACTTGCCAGACCAGTCAGGAAATCTCGACGTGACGAGGACATTAGGATTCGCCTCCGCATCCGAATAGCTTGCCTTATGCAATTTGGATGCGGAAGCGATTATAGTGCGTCAGGTGCTCGGCGTTCACCGATTAGCCAAGGGTCCGCTAACGGTCGACCTACTTTTGCGCGTATTCCTTTGTGTTTCCCGTACGTGTATTTGTCACGGAAAAGCCTCCATTACTCGATGCCACAACCTTGAAGTACGCTCCGTCAGGCGTGTTTCCCTTCGGGTTGGCGATAAGCGCTTCGGGGCTGTTGTGCGCAGCATCCGAGCCCTCCGCCGTGTGAACCATGTACAGGTCCTCGAGCCCAGGACTGTCATGAACCGTCTGCCAGGCCTGCGGCATGCCGGCCTTGCGTGCTCCATTATTCATAATGGCAACACGGGGGTGGATCGCGTGGACCAGTGCGCGAGCATTTGATAGATCCATTCCATGATGGTCGACGAGATAGAGATCGACAGAGCCAATCGGATTGTTCGGACACATGAGCGCGACTTCCTTGGCTCCCGTCAAATCGCCCAGATCAAGAAATTTGAATTTCCCGTAGGACAGCAGGAAACCAGTTGATCGCGCATTTTCGGTGGGATCATCTTCCCATTTGCGCTCCGTTGCGCAATAGGAATTTGGCTGAGGTTTAATACCTGGAAGAGCTGACACATGCTCTCCGTCCGCGGCAAGCACCACAACGTTCAATCCGGGAATCTGGATCGAATCGCCAGGCTTTACGATTCGCCGCGGCTTGCCATCGATTGCCTTGAGGTAGGCCGCGTAGCCCTGACGACCCATGTTGCTATCTTCGCGATTTTCGCCGTGGTCAATGAACTCACCGACCTCGACATGCTTCAGGAGATCGGGAACGCCACCTACATGGTCAACGTGGTAGTGCGTAATCAGAACGTGATCGATGCGCGTGATGCCGGCATCTTTCATCGCGGTCTGGATGCGAGAGAAGTAGCGACCCTCACGATCGGGCCATCCCGTATCGACCATCATGGAAGCACCCGATGGCGCGACAATCAATGTCGACTGGCCACCGTCAACGTCAATGGAGTAGATCAAAAGCTTCTTGGCTGACTTGTTTTGGGCCTGCACCGGTTGCAGCATCGGAATGCAAATCAGTGCTAATGCGGCAATAGTAAAGCGCAACTGTGAATTGTGGCGATCTAATTTGGATGTGGCAGGGGCTAGTAGTCTCATTTGAAGAGCAGTGTACTCTGCGGGGCTCACAGCGCGAAATGGCTTTCTTGGCGCACCAGAATGCACGCAAGTACGTGCAAATGCAAGGGGTATCGGCATGGGTCCTTTACTGTTTCTCGATCGTCTTCTCTAGATTGATCAGGGGCGCATTAGGGCTGCATCGTCCCATATTTCACCGTCGCTACTGCTAAAATAGAGAAAGTCGCGATATGCGGCAGATTGCGTATTTCTGTTTCTGTCCCCCGACCTCACGGCAGATCGGCCGTACCCGAGCGTAAATCAGGGACGCGGTATCCCGAATCGACGTACCTCATGTCGAAGGGGACATCCAAGCGAGAAAAGCAAAGGGACCAATCAAATCAGCAACCCCGGTTGCGCCAGAGAAGGAAGAGATTTCACCTGTGAGCCAAACGATACGTAACATTGCCATCATTGCCCACGTCGATCACGGAAAGACCACACTGGTGGATGCCATGTTGCGGCAATCCGGTACCTTTCGTGACAACGAACAGGTAGCCGAGAGAGTGATGGACTCGAACGAGCTTGAACGGGAACGTGGAATTACGATTCTGGCCAAGAACACTGCCATCAACTATGCAGGTGGAAAGATCAATATTGTCGATACGCCCGGCCACGCAGATTTTGGCGGCGAAGTGGAACGTGCATTGGAGATGGTAGACGGCGTGATGCTTCTAGTGGATGCAGCCGAAGGACCGCTGCCGCAGACGCGCTATGTGCTAGCGAAGGCGCTCGAGGCTAAACTGAGCCCGATCGTAGTAATCAACAAGATTGACCGCCCTGACGCTCGTCCCCAGGAAGTGCTGAACGAAATTTACGATCTTTTCATCGATCTCGATGCGGATGAGGATCAGTTGGATTTTCCCGTCCTTTACGCGGTCTCCAAGGCGGGTACGGCAACGCTCGACCTCGCCAAACCCGGAACCGACTTGCAGCCGCTGTTCGAAACCATAGTCAAGACGATTCCTGAGGCCACAGGCGATGAAATGGCCACGCTCCAGATTCTGGTCACCAATCTCGACTATTCGGAGTACTTCGGCCGCATCGCAATCTGCCGAGTGTTCCAAGGCACATTGCGCTCTGGCGATGAAGTCACAATTTCCAAACGCGACGGAAGCCTGATGAAGACCCGCATCACCAAGCTCTTCACATTCTCGGGTCTCAAAAGAACCGAGATTGAAGCGACAACGATGGGCGATATAGTAGCGGTGGCTGGAGTTGAAGGCATCACTATCGGCGAGACCATCACGAGCGTTGAGAATCCCGCGCCGCTTCCGCTGATCGTCATCGACGAGCCCACCATCGCGATTCAGTTCAACGTTAACAACTCGCCATTCGCCGGTCGCGAGGGCCAATACGTGACCAGCCGCAATTTGCGTGAGCGCCTTGAGAAGGAACTGCTGACGAACGTTTCAATTCGCGTCGAAGATACAGGTTCTCCCGACGCATTCAAAGTTCTGGGACGCGGAGAACTGCAGCTTGCAATTCTCATTGAAATGATGCGCCGCGAAGGATTTGAGCTAATGGCTGGACGCCCCGAGATCGTCACAAAGATGGTCGATGGCGTACGCATGGAACCCGTTGAGCACCTGACGATCGATGTACCCGAGATTTACACCGGCGTCGTAATCGAGAAGCTGGGACCGCGCAAGGGCGAAATGACAAAGATGCACAATCACGGATCAGGGCGCGTGCGGTTGGAATTCCGCGTGCCCAGTCGCGGGCTAATTGGGTTACGCAGCCTGATGCTTACTGAGACTCGCGGCACCATCGTAATGAACGCGTTATTCGATGGCTACATTCCGTATCAGGGAGAAATCCCGCAACGCCCGACCGGCGCTCTGATCTCTGATCGTCAGGGAAATACGACGACCTATTCTCTTAACGGATTGCAGGAACGCGGCATTCTGTTCGTGGGACCTGGCGTTGAAGTTTACGAAGGTATGATTGTCGGCGAGCACTCGCGCGACAACGATTTGGATGTGAACGTTGTCCGCGAAAAGAAGATGACCAACATGCGCGCGTCAACAGCTGATGACGCGATTCGCCTGGTCCCGCACACCAACCTCAATCTTGAGCAGGCAATTGAATTCATCGCGGATGATGAGTTCGTTGAGGTGACGCCGAAATCCCTGAGATTGCGCAAAAAGATTCTTCAGCAGAATCGTCGCCCCAAGCGTTGGGAAAAGGTGGAGCAGGCCGGCTAAAGTCGCCGCTTCGCTTCCAGCACTCTCTCCAAGGCTTCTTCTGCTGAAGAGCCCACCGCGGATAAATGTCCCATTTTTCTACCCGCTCGCGGCGTGTGTTTTTCATATAGATGAAGGCGCACGCCCGGCACTGCCAACGCCGCAGCAAAGTCCGGCTGGCCCTTAAGCCATACATCACCAAGCAAATTCACAATCGCCGAGGGCGTCGTCAGTTCAGTAGAACCCAGCGGCAGATTACAAACGGCGCGAACCAGTTGCTCAAATTGGCTGGTGACGCAGCCCCGTTCGCTTTGGTGGTAGCTGTTGTGCGGCCGCGGCGCCAATTCATTCACCAGCAATTCGCCTTGCTTCGTCACAAAGATCTCAACGCAAAGCAAGCCTTCCATTCCGATGCGATCAGCAATCGCAGCTGCGAGAGCTTCAGTACGAGCCTCAAGCTCAGGCGATACACCGGCAGGTAACACGCTCCAAGCCAATATCTGATTTTCGTGATGATTACGCGCTGCTGGGTAGCTTAAGACTTCACCGGATGGACTGCGGACGGCCATCACACTGATTTCGCATTCCAAATCAAGTGCCTTCTCCGCAACAGCCGCATTTCCCCCAAGGCTTCTCCATGCCGAAGCGATAAGTTCTTCAGACGCGGGTTCGTCGATTCCAATGCGCGCTTGACCTCGCCCATCGTACCCGCCGCGCCCGATCTTGAAAAATACGTGGCCACCCAATGCGTTCACTGCTTCGTGCAGTTCCTTCTCGCTGCGCACTACCTTGAAGGGACCAACAGGGAAGTCTTCTTGTTCCAACCAGACTTTTTGAAGCGTCTTATCCTGGATGATTCGAAGCGGCCCAACACCCGGTCGCAATGGAGCAATTTCCGCTACCGTTGTAAGTGCGTCAACACCGATTTGTTCAATCTCAAGTGTCACAACGTCCGAACCACGAGCCAGCCGCTGCGCAGCCGACGCGTCGGCCCATGGACCAACGATCGTTTCGTCAACAACAAAACTAGCGGGGCATGAAGGCTCGGGATCCATCACTCGGACACGATATCCCATGGTGCGCGCAGCCATCGCAGTCATGCGCCCCAACTGTCCTCCTCCGAGAATTCCGATCGTGCTGCCAGGAAGAATTGTGGTGGAATTGTTCTGTGGTTTTGTTGGGGAATCGAAACTCACTTTGTTGGTTCCTGCTCGAGCGTCTGGTTGCAAACGTCCTCGGTACGTGCCGTTCTCCATGCCGTTAAGCGCCCAAGCAATGCAGCGTCTGTCGTGGCCAGAATCTCCGCCGCGAGCAACGCGGCATTCGCTGCACCCGCAGGTCCGATCGCAAGCGTGCCAACGGGAACACCCTTTGGCATCTGAACTATCGAAAGCAAAGAGTCCATTCCATTCAGATGTGTCGTTGCGACCGGCACCCCAAGCACAGGAACAAGCGTTTTCGATGCAAGCATTCCAGGTAGATGGGCAGCACCACCGGCCCCTGCAATGATCACGCGCAGCCCACGCTGGTGAGCCGCTTCGGCATATTCGAATAGCCAGTCTGGCGTCCTGTGCGCACTTACAATCCTGGCTTCGTGCGGGATTTCGAGCGTCCGCAGAATCTCAATGGCAGCCGCCATGGTCTCATAATCGCTTCGGCTTCCCATAACAACGCCGACGAGTGGCTGATCGTCCATAAAGGTGATTATACGAGCCACCAAAACCCAAACGCAGTCGATTTCAACCGTAACCTTTGTGGGATCCGATCGCTCGCCTATCAACGAAACCAGGTTTCTAGCCCCACCTCGATGACTGCATAAAGCACGCTCGCCGCAGCCAGAAAGCCTTTCGCCCTTTGCCAGTTCTGCTCGTGTCCCTCCACGCGCCGTTCCAATTCGGCAAGCCGGCCTCCATTCCCGTCGCCCAAAATTGAGAATTTACCGATCCGTCGCCCATGTAGAAAGTCGCCGTGTAAAAAAGCCCCGCCGGAATCGCCCCTTGATTCGGTGCAAGCTTTACACTCAGGAATCCGTCCTGCCCAATCGTCACGTCAACGCTACTGGCGACAATCGCTTGGCCATTTGCAGACGGAAATGCCGGCCAGCTCACATGCAGCATTCCGGAACCAGGTTCTCCGTTCGCTAGGTACACCGTTCCCTGGACTGTCGTTGTGCTTACCGCGGCTGCCGCCCGCTCCATGGACGTCAACCAAAGCAGTCCTGCCATCAGCATCAGGACCTTCAGCTTCTGCAGAGCCCGCCTGCCCGCATTCGGAAACTAATCTCTATTCGTGAGCTTCATCCCTGTCTCTTCCTTTTCTTCAGAGGACCGCACCTTTTCAGGCCCGTTCAATCTCATCGCGTAATGCTTCAACGCGCTCGCGCCTTTTCCCATCCGTCTTTGCAACACCGCACGAGATAGGTTTCTGTAACAGCGACGAGTTCGAGTCCCATAGCAGCGCAAGTGCTTGAGCCTGTAACAGGGCACGAGTTTACTCGTGCCGCAAACCACTTAGAACGACCATGGCCTTTAGGCCCTGAGGAATGCCTCGAGTCCCTAAGCCACAAAAAAAGGGAAAGCTGATTCGGCTTCCCCACCAGTGCGAATTCTGTTTTCGTATGAGTATTCTTACCTTAGCCAAACCATGATTAATTCACTGCAATTCCACTCACTAATTCCGCTGATCTATCTCCATTCGTTTGGCGCACGCTCCACACCCGCCATCTCTAATACACACCTAGACTGCTTGCCCCGCCGAAACACCCGAAGCCCACGCCCATTGAAAATTGAATCCACCGAGCCACCCCGTCACATCCACCACTTCTCCAACGAAGAACAGCCCTGGCGCTTTCCTCGCCTCCATCGTCTTCGCATTCAGTTCACTCGTATCCACTCCACCTGCCGTCACTTCTGCTTTTTCAAACCCCTCCGTCTTAACCGGCTGGAACGCCCATCCGTGCAGTCTCCGCTCACAAGCTTCAAGTGCCGCGTTCGACCATCCCTCCGGCCTTCCCTCACCTGCAAGAAACCCTGACATCCGCTGCGGCAATACATCACGCAACGCCTGCTTGAAGACCGTTTCCGTTCGTCGTGCTTGCGGCGTCATCAGCTCGCTTAGAACATCAACGCCCGGCGCAAAATCTACTAGGAGTTCTTCGCCCGGACGCCAATATGAGGACGCCTGCAAAATCGCCGGCCCGCTCAGTCCTCGATGCGTCACCAGCATCTTATCTCTGAATTTGACTCTTCTACCTGCGCCCTCGGCCCTCACTTCCACAGCCGCCGCAACGCCCGCCAGTTCCGTCCAGCGCGCTTCTTCTCCACCAAGCACCAGCGGCACCAGCGCCGGCCTCGGCTCAATTACTCGCATTCCGAACCGACGCGCCAGTTCATATCCAAAACCCGTCGCTCCCATCTTCGGAATAGAAAGCCCACCCGTAGCAACCACCAGCGCCTCGGCCGCAAACTCACCATCAGAGCATCGAACATGGAAATCGCCCCCGGCTTTCTCCACTTCAATTCCTCGCGCATTCGTCGCAATCTGCACGTCGCCGCGGGCACACTCTTCAAGCAACATATCCAAAATGGATCGAGCCGAGTAATCGCAAAAGAGCTGTCCGAGCGTCTTTTCGTGCCACGCTATTCCATATCGATTCACGAGTTCAAGAAAATGCCTCGGCTCATGGCGCGCCAGCGCCGACTTCGCAAAATGCACATTCTCTGAAATGAAATTCCCAGGCCCGCAATGCAAATTCGTAAAATTGCACCGCCCTCCACCGGAAATCAAAATCTTTCGCCCAACCTGCCCATTGTGCTCAAGGACCGCAACTCGCCGCCCGCGTTGACCCGCAGTCGCGGCGCACATCAATCCAGCCGCGCCCCCACCCAAAACGATCACGTCAAACTTGCGCACGGCATCTGTCATAGCTCGTGTAAAGAATAGCGCTCAAGCCTACTCACCGCTCGACAGCAATCTTCACCCGCACCTCTTTCCCCGCTTGCAGCACAACCGTCAGCGGTATTGCTTCAAGGCCCGGCACCAGGTTGAACGTCCTTTCCTGGGGCACCACTTCGAACCCCTTCACCGCATCCGTCACTGCCGTCAGCATTCCCTTCGACTTCGCGATCTTCAACGTCCGCAGATCAGGCCGAGAGAACATCTCGTCTGCACGCGCAATCACTGGCACAATCAGCCGCACCAAGCCGGGAGCTGCTCCGGTCACGCTCGCCATCAACTCCACACCCGTCTCTCGAATCGTGTAAGCAAAGCGATAAAGCACATCGCCTCCTAAAGGAGGTTTATGCCCCGTCGTCAACATCCTTCCCCTGGCGTCGAAGAGAATCTCGTCCTGCTTGCGCGCAGCCGTGACCACTGCCCTCATATCATCCAGGCTGGTGTAAGTTTCTTTCCCCGCCATTTCAATTCTTGGCGTAAGCGTCATATGCGATCCAGCGCGATAGGTCTGCTGATTCGAGATTTCGACCATCGCGTATTTCGTCATACTCGCCACCAGGATGGGACCGAGATCCAGATGGTAGAGCAAAGAAAGTGCGCCGCCGCTTGCATGACCGCCCCCAGAATTCCCATTTCCCGCCTGCACATTCTCCACATACTCAAAATCGTAATCTGTCACCGTTGCCCGCCATGGTCCGATCGCTGCCAGCCGCGTACCAATTACCGGAAACGTCTTCAGCCCATATGCCTCATCCCTTGGTAGCTTCGGCCTCGCCTCCTCCGCTGCAAAATCTCCACGATCAAGAGCACCTGCTAGCGCCTTTGCATGTGTAAATGTGTGATGAATACAAGGCAAATCACCGTGTGCGAAATAGTCCGGGCCTCCGTAGAGCAACCCATCATGCGTACACGCCGCCATCAACTCCGCATTGCGTCGCGCGGCTTCGCGAAACCGCGCATCCACTTTCGACATCATGACCATGCCTGGATGGCAACCGTCGCTCGTCCTGCTGCCCCACCAAGTCCATTTGTAATTCCGCGTTCCCCAACTGTTGTCCCACGCTCCATCCGGAAGCATGAATTCCAAATTCGTCTTCATTGCCACCGTAACCTTCTCCTGCACTTCCTTGTCGCTCGCGAGAAGCGCATACATTGCCAAAGCCGGCAGCGACTCTTCCACGTTATAACCGAGATCCACCGGCCTGCATCCCTTCGCTGACACCGCGTTCAGCGGATGCCCTTCTCCAACCAGAAAACCATCCTCAGTAAACTGCGCCAGCACTGCATGCGCCAATCCACGTCCGCGCTCAACGTAGTGGTCGTTGCTCAGCACGCGTCCACACAGCAGAAACGCCAATGAAGCCGTCGCCGGATAATTGATGTTTCCTGTCTCAACTGAAATGAAACCGTCCAGAAAATTGGCCGCTCGCGCCAACCGATCTTTCCAACTCATCAACACTGCTGCATCAAGAATCGTCCCGTGATGCTCGATAGCCTCAGCCATCGCAATTGCGTGAAACACCGTGATGCCCTGCAACGTACTCAACGAGACATCGTTCACCCAACTGCCATCCGGTCTGCTCACCATGCGTTCTGACCACGCATGCACTTCTAATGCAGATCGGAGATACTTGTCGTCACCCGTTGAATGGGCCACACACAACAGCGGATAAACCGCATCGCCGCACCGCCCATGAATTAGCCCACACGCAGCGCAAAGAAAACCTCCTCGAAACTCCGGCATATTCGGTACTGAAACCTGTCGAGCCAGCAGACCATCGCACCAGGTTTTCAAAAGGCCTGAATAAAGCTTCCCCTCCGCGGTATTCGCTTCAGCCACCTGCCTGCCGGCCGTCACATCTTGGGCCGAAATTAGTTCATGAAACGCAAATCGCATGCCGAGCCCAAGTGTCCCGCCCATTGAGAGTTGAAGTGCCCTTCTCCGCGTCAAAGTCGTTGAACCAACATGAGTTTTCATCGCTGCCATACTATCGTGCTCCCCTTCGTCTCTCTTCGATACGCCCATTTCTCGTGTGATGCCCGTCCTATTTTCTTCAATTAAAGCGGTGCTATCGTTCACATCCACAGGGAGGGCCATTCAATGTCCAACCACTGCCAAAAATGCGGCGCTCATCTCTCATCGCCGTGGACCTTCTGTCCAAAATGCGGAACCGCAATCCAGCCGCACGAGCATACCGAACCACTCGAACCCGAGAAGGCGCCCGTTAAACACGCTTTCAGCGGCTTACTCTTCGGGCTTATCGTCGCCCCGATGTGCATCATTGTCGGCGGTATGCTTTGCTGCACCGGCCTCGGAGCATTTCTGGGAGTACCCGTCATCATCGCCGGAGTCCTCGCTCCACTCATTGGCCCGATGGTAGGCTTTGGTGAGCCGCGCGGAAAATGCCCGCATTGCGGCACAGAGTTGAACGACATCGTCAACTCACCCGCATTCGCGTGTCATGTGTGCAACGGAAAAGTTCTGCTGCAGGACAACAAATTCGTCAAAGCAGTCTGACTCCTGCGGCTTCAGTGTGGCGCATCCCCATACTTCTGCAGCACCAGCCTGAGGGCCTCGTCTGCAGTCGCAATCTTGCCTTCTAATTGAGCATCTTCAACTTCCCTTAGCATCTCCATGAACACCGGCCCGGGCCTGTATCCAGCCGCGATCAACTCTCTGCCTGTAATCAATGGTCGCGGTCGCACCGTCTCCATCGGAAGCGTCCGCATCTTTTCTCGCATGAACTCCCAGTTCTCAAGAAAACCGCTTCCCGCCACGCAGTCCATCTTGTGAAGCGCCAGATGCTCCTCAAATTGCGGCAGCCTCAAAAACCGCTTCAACGTGGACTCTTTCATGCGGCTTGTATCCATGAAACGCATGTGATTATCAACTAGGGCGAGAATCTGTCTCGTCTCCTCGTTCGAAAACCGCAGCCGCCTGCAGATCTCCGCGGCCATCGTCACGCCCATCTCCACATGCCCATCAAAACGAATACGATCCGGAGCCCTGCGAAACGTTGGCGGCTTGCCTACATCGTGCAGCAGCGCACCCCATGCCAGCGTCTCACTGCAATCAGGCTCCAACTGCTCCAGCAGCATCAGAGTATGAATCCAAACATCCCCTTCAGGATGAAACTGCGCCGGTTGCTCCACACCCTTCATCCGCGCAATCTCCGGCAGCACTTGCTGTAAAAGGTTTGTCTCGTCCAGCAACTCAAATGCTCTTCGAGCGCGGCCCTCCGTCAACATCTTCGTCAACTCGTCGCGCACCCGCTCGCGGCTCACTCCATTCACTTTGGCGGCCAGGGCACGAATTGCATTTCGCGTCCGCTGCTCCAATTCAAATCCAAACCGTGTCGCAAACCGCACGCCCCGCAGCATCCTCAGTTGGTCTTCTTCAAATCGAAATTCCGCGCGTCCAATCGCGCGCACAACTCCAGCGTCAAGATCCTCAACCCCGCCCACATAGTCCAGCACCGCCGCACGAAGGCCACTCAGATCACCCATGATTCCGCCATCGCGCAGCGGATCCAGCAACAATCCATTGATCGTGAAATCCCTTCGCTGCACATCCTCCTCGGCACTTTTCGAGTAGCGCACCGCATCCGGCCTTCGCCCATCGCTATAAGCACCATCGGACCGGTACGTCGCCACCTCCGTAACATACCCCGCATCCTCCGGCGCCACCAGCACAACCCCAAACTTCGCCCCGACAGCAAAGGTCCGCTCGAACATGTCCAGCACCAGATCCGGAGTAGCACTCGTAGCAACGTCATAATCGGCCGGCTCACGCCCCAGCAGCAGATCCCGCACACACCCGCCTGCCAGAAAAGCCTCGAACCCTGAAGTGCGCAGCTTCTTCACCACCCTCAAAGCCTCATCGAATTTGCCCCCACTCAACGGCATAGCTGCATCCATTCTCGCCCCAACGCCGCAAGAGACCAAATCCCCACTTCAAACTCAAACAGGTAGCACGCCAACCTCCTGGGTGCCCGATCCTTCTCGCGGCTTCATCGCGCGAGAAGAGTGGATACCACGACGCCAAACCAGCCAGAACGGCTAACTTGCTGACTTGCCAACTCAACCCGAAGTGGCGTGCCGACTCGCTACACTGGATACATGCCCGGCCACGGCCTCATCTTAGCCATCGAGTCCTCCTGCGACGAGACCGCCGCCGCCATTGTGCAACGGGGCTCGCAAACGTTGTCTTCAGCCGTGGCCTCGCAAATCGCCACTCACGCACGCTATGGCGGAGTAGTTCCAGAACTGGCCAGCCGTGAGCATCTCCGCGCCATAGTTCCCGTCGTTCGTGCCGCACTTGAACAAGCTCACGTCGCACTCTCCGACCTCGACGCCATCGCGGTCACGTCAGGCCCAGGCCTCGCCGGAGCCTTACTCGTCGGCATCACTTATGCCAAAGCACTGGCCTACGCACAAAATCTTCCACTCATCGCCGTTAATCATCTTGAAGGACACATCCATGCTGTCCTCCTCAACGAGCGCGAACAGCAAAAGGCCCTGCACGGAGACGAACCGCAGCCAGACCAACAGGCCCTGGCTCTCGTCGTATCCGGTGGCCACACCCATCTCTATCTAGCCCGGCCCACGAGCGGCGCATGGAACTATACGCTGATCGGCCGTACCGTCGATGACGCCGCAGGAGAAGCCTACGACAAAGTAGCCAAACTTCTCGGCCTCGGCTATCCAGGCGGTCCCTGGATCGATGCACTCGCGCTACACGGCAATCCCCGCGCCGTACCGTTCGCGTTTTCTCAGATCAAGACCAAGCTCCATCTCGGCGGTAAGCCTCCGCGTACCAAGGCAGCCAGAACAGCACCCATCGCCAATCTCGATCCGCGTTTTCTATTCTCGTTTTCAGGAATCAAGACAGCGGTACTGCGCTATGTCGAGCTTCACAACCTGCGCCCCGAAGCCGAAGCCCGCCGCGAGGCCCTCTTTACCGGCCCCGACGCGCCGGCAAAGCCCACCCTTGAAGACGCTCTTGCCACCGCCGACCCACAAACGCTCGATCTGATCGCAAGCTTTCAATACGCGGTCGTCGGCGATCTGCTACGCAAGACGTTTGCCGCGCAAGAGGCGCTTGGCGCTACCCGCATCCTCGTCACCGGCGGAGTCGCCGCCAATCGCGAGTTGCGCGCACGTTTCGCCACAGAAGCTGCTCGCCGCAACCTCCACGTCGCGTTCCCAACGATCTCGTTGTCAACTGATAATGCGGCAATGATTGCAGCCGCTGCATGGCCTCGCCTGCTTTCAGGCGAATTCGCGCCCGACAGCCTCAGTGCCGACCCGTCTCTCGCCCTCGGGCTCTAGCTAGACCGCTTCAATCGCGTGAATGCCGTCCGCAATCTCCGCTGCCAAGGTCATTCGATCCATGCAGAAACGGCTCCGCTCCCGCTCGGGCAATTGATCAATCAGCATATCGAACTCCGCTCTTTCGCACTCCGGAAACGCCGGAAACCCCAGCACGTCAGCCATCCTGCAACTCAACTTCACCAACTCGCCCATTCCCCATGCGCCGATGCCGCCGACCGGCTCGTGATGTTCCGAAACAACCGCTTCAAAATCGTCGGGCAATTTCCAATCGCCAATGATGCGACGCCCGGTCTCGCAATGATCCCAGCCAAAAAGCTCCTTCTCGCCTTCCAGAATGCTCTCCGGCGATCCCTTATGCTTCGCCAGTAGATTGCTGTATTCTTTCGGCTGAATTACCGCCAGCGCGACCCGGCCAATGTCGTGCAAGATCCCCGAAGTGTAAGCCGTGTCCTTATCCAGAAATCCCGCTGCCGCCACGCGTTCCGCAATCAGAGCGCACGCCAGGTTATGTCGCCACAAATCCCGCATCGCAGGAAAGCTCATCGACTTGCCAAGGTATGCCCGCACTCCCACCGTGATGCACATGCCCTGGAGCGTGTTCGCGCCCAGCACTGCAATCGCCTGCAAAATGCTGCTCGAGGGATAGCGCGGGGAATACAGCACCGAATTGGCGACCGTCAGCACTTCGCTCGCAAAGGCCGGGTCCGACGAAATCAGATCGCAAAGCTGGTGCAGTTGAACATTTTCATAGTTCGCAAGCTGCAGAACCCGCATCGCCACCTGAGGGAACGGCGGCAGACGCAATTGCGCCCAGGGAAGCCTTGCCATATTTTCATTCTTCGTCTCAGGCCTCACCATCAACCCCTCTCAGCAGGATTCAAATTCCCGCCGCTCACACCACCGCGCACCACCATCCCAACGTGGAATAGCAGTAACGGCGACCGTAAGTAGTTTTTCGGCGGGAAAGAGATTTTCTACAGTTGAATTTCTTGGAAAGAACTTCGCCCACTAATCTCGGCCGTTACAGCACAAGACGATGGTCAGGAACTAAGCAGTTGCATCAATGCCGGATTTGTGAAAGGTGGGATACCACAGCCCTCAACTCACCAATTCAACCCAGCACAAGCATCGGGTGCCCCATACTTCTCGCAGCTTCATCGCGAGAAGGGTGGGATACCCCAACCTTCAACTCCCCAATTCGAACCCGGCAAGAACCTTCACAGGAGAGAAGACGCCCCATGGTCCTTCACAACTATTGCGTCTTTAACCCGCAGCCCCACCCTCGCCATTCGTGGAACAAGAATAAGCGTAATCGCAAAGAGAGAAATCGAACCGGCAATGAACGCCAGTTGCCCGTGCCTCAAATCCTCGACCGCGAGCTTTACCGCCAGCAGCGCTACCGTCGCGTAGCTGATTCTGCTTAGCTCAGTGCGTCCCCATCGCGCTGCACCAAAGGTGAGACCCGTTGCCGCCAGGCAGATGGTCAGCGTACGAATAAACGCGAGATGGTGCGCCCCCGGAAGCACCTTCAACGCAACCAGGTCCATCAATCCCTGCACCAGCAACGAAGTCACTGCCGCGCTCGCAAGCAGCGCAAACGAAATTGCTATCCACTGCTGGACCGCTCCTTCAGCGGATCTTACGACAAACAAGTAGCATGCGATGGCGCAAAGAGTAACAAAGTACATTGCCAACTGCGCATTGCCCTGCGATGTCCCGGCCAGTTCACTCACCACCCAGTTCAATAAGCCTGAACCTACTGCTGCGGCCAGCAGGAATGCCAATCCAT
>Ga0157374_10001566_pt1 | contig 19241 bp, 16 predicted proteins | sample M25metaG_FD_115308 | JGI IMG/M metagenome (GOLD analysis project Ga0157374, IMG submission 115308) | Miscanthus rhizosphere microbial communities from Kellogg Biological Station, Michigan, USA - M2-5 metaG | ecosystem: Host-associated > Plants > Roots > Rhizosphere > Soil | place: USA: Michigan... | reverse complement strand
GAAGGGCACGTTTTGGGAAGCGACATGTTTCGGGAAGGGCACGACTTCAGTCGTGCCGAACAATCGCAATGACGCGGGCGCTTCAGCGCCTGAGGTACGCTTCTGGCACTATTCGAAAAGCAAACCCCAGCGGCTAAAGCCTCTACTACGGCGGGTCCGTGTGGCACGAGTGAACTCGTGCCCTTCCCGATTCGAAGACCGAAGATTTAAGAGACCACGCCATCAAAACTCCGAGAATCACAAACCCGCCGCCCGCATCTATCCTACTGAAGCGCTATTAAATTCCCCCGGAGCACTTTCCTATGAAATCCCGCAAACTTGGAACAAGCGGCCTCACTGTCTCCGCCATGGGCCTGGGCTGCATGGGCATGTCCGAGTTTTACAGCGGACGTGACGACGCTGAATCCCTCGCCACCATCAACCGCGCCCTCGAACTCGGCATCACGTTCCTCGACACCTCCGACGTCTACGGCCCGTTCATCAACGAAGAACTCGTCGGACGCGCCATCAAAGGCAGACGCGACCAATTCATCATCGCCACCAAATTCGGCATCATGCGCGATCCGAAGAATCCAGACAAGCGCGGCTTCAACGGCAAGCCCGAATACGTTCGCCAATCCTGCGAGGCCAGCCTGAAACGTCTCGGCGTTGACACCATCGATCTCTACTACCAGCATCGCGTCGACATCAGCACTCCCATCGAAGACACAGTGCGGGCCATGGCCGGCCTGGTAAAAGAAGGCAAGGTGCGTTATCTCGGTCTCTCCGAAGCCAAACCAGAGACGATGCAGCGCGCCGTTAAAGTCCATCCCATCGCAGCGCTGCAAACCGAATACTCCCTGTGGACACGCGATCCCGAGGACGAAATTCTCGCCACCTGCCGCGAACTCGGAATCGGCTTCGTCGCCTACAGTCCTCTGGGGCGAGGATTTCTTACCGGCCAATTCCAGCGCTTCGAAGACCTGGCTCCCGATGACTACCGCCGCGCCTCTCCCCGCTTTCAAGGCGAGAACTTTCAGAAGAATCTGGATCTGCTGCGCAAGGTTGAGGAAATTGCCAAAGAGAAAGGCTGCACGCCATCACAACTGGCGCTCGCCTGGGTATTGGCGCAAGGCGAAGACGTCTTCCCTATCCCCGGCACCAAGCGCCGAAAGTATCTTGAAGAGAATGCTGCCGCGTTGGACGTGAAGCTCACGCCGGAAGACTTGCGCCGCCTGGCAGAGGCGTTTCCGCACGGGGCGGCATCGGGACAGCGCTATACCGAGCAGATGATGAAGGCCGTGAACCAGTAGCTCAATCTTGCTGGATACGCCTAAGTCGCCAGAGCGCCAGCAATCCCAAAGCCACAAGATTCGGAAACAGGAGCGGGGCCATGGGTGGCGCTCCATAGATGAAATTATCGAACGCATGGATCGACGGCCCCGCCAGATTTCGCTGCGCGTGCAAGACGAAGCCCCACACGCCGACTGCAGCCTCCAAAACCAGCACAGCTTCAGACAGCGTCAGAAACTCTCTCGACACGCGAACAAGCAGGGGTGTAACCAAAAATCCTACCGCTACGGCGCTCGCTATAACTGGGACCCACTCCAAACGGTCGAAGAAACCATTCCCCGCATGGTCGGTGAGGCTGAAAACGAAGTTCCCGATAAAGCCTCCGAGCGCCATGAACAGTACCCATCGCATCCACTCCTCGCTGTCAGGCTCCTGCAAGCGGTTGAGCAATAGCAGAAATCCGAGCCCGGTATAGGCAAGAGGCGCCGCAAACGGAGCAGAGTAAGTCAGGCTTCGAATCGTCCGTTCATAGAAGAAGGAACTGTCGAGGTGCAGCACAACACCAGTCAGTCCGATCAGAATGGCTGACCAGCCAACCACATGGCCAATCGTCTTCCACACCCAGGGCTTCTTACGCTGGAACGCGAGACCCGCCAGCAGCAACATTGGCGCAAGTGCCGAAAAAAATAACGGTACGTACTCCGCCCGCTGCCGGAATCCGTTTACCGAATGCGCCAGATAAATATCGAATGTCAGAAAGCCCAGGTTGAGGAGGACAAATATCTCCAGCAGGAATCCGGGGCTCCGCCAACGAGGCTCATCGCTTACTGGCATTTGCCTTCCTCAACTCGGCAGCGATGGCTTCAAGTTCGATCTTTTTTCGCAGCATGGGATAGTTGCCGTGCCACTGTACGAAGTCCGCCCCTCCCATGAACGCGCCATGTTTGGCAGTGCGCCCGTCGTAATGCCAGAGATCAAAGTATGTGAAGTCAATCGGCTGCGAAAAGGGCAGACCCTTGAGCAGGCCTTGGCTGCGCAGGCCATCCACGAGGGCTTTGGCCCCTGAAACATTTTCATTGGTAGTGGTCACGACTTTTTCCGCCTGCTCGTACACGCGATTGATCACCGAAGCAGTGTGACACCGAGAACAGATCTGCTGCATCTTGGCTTGCGCAGCAGCGTAGTTCGGGCGTTTCTCGCTGATGGCGTTCGCCAGGAAATAGGACAGGCGCTCGGAAGGATCGTGCGTGACTCCAACCCCGTTGAGGCCGCTCATGTGGCAAGTCGCGCAGGTGGGAACAAACATTTCGCGAGTCGTCAGCTTTTTCGGCTCCACGGTCAGGTCGAGAAGCTTTTCCTGCGCTGCGAACATCAGGCCGTGCTTGGACTCTTCATAGATCTCGATTTGCGAATGATCCGGCCCCAAATGACATTGTCCGCAGGTGCGAGGTTGGCGCGCAATAGCAACCGAACTGGTGTGCCGGGTATGGCAGTTGGTGCAGGTGCCAATCGTGCCATCCGCATTCGGCTTTCCCACAGTGTGACATTGCTCGCAGCCACTCGTCATAGCCGCGCCGCCTTCCAGTTGCACAAAAGGATGCGGAGGCCTCCGCACTCCTCCCGGCTGGTACTTCTCCGAAAAGTTTACCTGCTCAGGACTAAGTCCCTTTTCCCCATAAATCGCCGCCCATGAAGTCGCGGCGTGGCGGCTGCGCAAAAATTGCTGGTAGATATCTTCATGGCAGCCCCGACAGTTGCCTGCTGTCAGATGACCTGCCGAAATCACAAAACCGTGATGGTCTTTTTTCTCTTGTCCCGAAGCCGCCTGATGACAATCCAGGCAGTTCACGCCCTTCTGGGCATGCTTGCTCATCTCATATTCATGGACGACGGAATACTGTGTTCGGGAGTGACATTCCGCGCACTTTCCGGTGGCGCGCACGAAATCCCCTCCGGCTTGCTCCGTTTCTGTTTTGGGGCGCGATCGATTGATGAGAAAGCCGGCAAGAACCAGGGAGAAAGCGATCGCGACCGCGATAAAGACATGTCGAAAAGACATTCAGGCCTCCGACTGGCTGTTCTGGAACCGACTCGACTGTAAAGATAGACGCCGACAGTCTAAACCCATCCGGCACACAGGCCGGGAAGAACATGTTCAGTCAGAGTTCTTATTAAGCGCGATTTGGCCGACGCTGGGAGCGCGGTCGCGGGACAAAAAATAAAGGGCGGCTTTTGGCCGCCCAATGTTTTGCTGAAGACTGACGACTGAAGACCGACGACTGTTTAAGCTGGAGCCGGCCGTTCCCCACCCTTGGCCCGTCCCGGCTGCAGGTCAGGCTTGATCACTTGCTGCACTCCGTCATCAGGCTTCACCGGAGGAACAATCTTCGGCAGCTCCTGACCTTCAATGATCATCTTGATCTGGGCTGCGTCCAGCACTTCGCGCTCGATCAGTGCCAGCGCAATCCGGACGAGCACATCGCGATTCGCTTCCAACAACTCCTTGGAAGTGTCATAGCCGCGCTTGACCAGCTTCTGCACTTCCGCGTCAATCTTGACCGCGGTCGCTTCGCTATAGTCGCGATGCTGGGCGATTTCGCGTCCCAGGAAGATCTGCTCTTCCTTCTTGCCGAAGGTCAGCGGACCAAGGTCGCTCATCCCCCACTCGCAAACCATCTTGCGCGCCAGTTCGGTGGCACGTTCAATGTCGTTGCCGGCGCCGGTACTCATCGAATCCAGGAACATCTCTTCCGCCAGACGGCCGCCCATCAGGATGGCAATCGACGTCTCGAGATAGTTCTTGTAGTAGTTGTGACGGTCGTCGGTTGGCAATTGCATGGTGACACCGAGAGCCATTCCGCGAGGAATGATGGTCACCTTGTGCAACGGATCTGAGTGAGGAAGCAGTGCCGCCACCAGCGCATGCCCGGCTTCGTGATAGGCCGTGTTCTTCTTCTCCGCGTCGGAGAGCAGCATGGACTTGCGTTCCACGCCCATCAGGACTTTATCCTTGGCCAGTTCGAAGTCGTACATCAGCACAGCCTTGCGGTTCTGCCGCGCCGCTGCCAGTGCCGCTTCGTTGACCATGTTGGCCAGATCGGCGCCGGAGAAACCCGGAGTACCTCGACCCAACACGAAAAGATCCACATCGTCCGCCAAAGGAATCTTGCGGGTGTGTACGCGAAGAATTTCTTCGCGGCCACGCACATCAGGACGGCTCACCACCACACGACGATCGAAGCGTCCGGGCCGCAGCAGCGCCGGATCAAGAACGTCAGGCCGGTTAGTCGCAGCCATCAGAATGACGCCTTCGTTGGACTCGAAACCGTCCATCTCGACCAGCAACTGGTTCAGCGTCTGCTCGCGCTCATCGTGACCACCGCCGAGGCCAGCGCCGCGATGCCGTCCCACAGCGTCGATCTCATCAATAAAGATGATGCAGGGAGCGTTCTTCTTGCCCTGTTCAAACAGATCGCGGACCCGGCTTGCGCCCACGCCGACGAACATCTCAACAAAATCCGAACCGGAGATGGAGAAGAACGGAACGTTGGCTTCGCCGGCAACCGCGCGGGCCAGCAAGGTCTTGCCCGTTCCCGGAGGTCCAACCAGCAGCACGCCTTTGGGAATGCGTCCGCCCAGCTTCTGGAACTTCTGCGCCTCGCGCAGGAATTCGATGATCTCTTTCAGCTCTTCCTTGGCTTCATCGACGCCGGCCACGTCCTTGAACGTGACTTTCTTCTGTTGCATCGAGAGCAGCCGGGCGCGGCTCTTGCCGAATGACAATGCCTTGTTGCCGCCCGTCTGCATCTGCCGAATCATGAAGAACCACAAGGCCGCCAGCAGGATCAGCGGGGCCCAGGTTCCCAGTAATTGAAGAGGCCAGCTGCCAGTGGTGATATCCCGGACCGTCATGGCGACGTCCTTATCACGCAACGTCTTGATCATGTCGGGATAATTCGACGGGGCGGTCGTGTGGAACGCGGAACCATCAGCCTTATACTTTCCGCGCACTTCCTGGCCCGTGATCGTTACCTCTTTCACTCCGCCCTGATCCACGTCGGTCAGGAATTGTGAAAAAGTTACTTCCTTGTCCTTTTGGCCCGCGTTCCCGGCTTTCATCACCTGCCACAGCAGGAAAGCCGAAAGCACAATCACCAACCAGAAAACCACCGTCTTAACTGTAGAATTCACCAGAGACTCCTGAGAAACTCACGCCGCGCGCCAAAGCATGAACCACTGGCTGCCGCACCTGAATTAGATGCCCAAACCGGGGTTTTGGATTGGACAAGTCGTAAACTCGTATTCTATCCGTTTCAGCGGAAAAAAGGTCGGCGTTCTGCCAATGACTTAAGTCACGGCTGTACCTTAACTTGCAGCCCCCACATAGGGCAAATTGCGGTTGGTTTGTTCGGGCGAACCCAACCCGTAACCCACCAAAAACGCCTCATCCACCAGAAAACCGAAATAATCGGGCTGCAATTGGACACGGCGGGCCGACTGGCGATCGAGCAACGTCGCCAGCTTCACCGAGGCTGCTCCCCGAGCCTTCAGATCGCTCATCAGGAACTCGGTTGTCACTCCGGAGTGGACCAACCCTTCCACCACCAGCAGGTTCTGTCCGCGAATGTCAGGCTCGTGGCTGAAGAAAATCTCCAATACCCCGCCCGTGCCATCCTCCTCGCGCAGGTGGTATTTGGGTTTGATGAACTGGCAGATCACGGGAACATCCAGCGCCCGCACCAGGTCCGCCATGAAAATAAAACCATTTTCCAGCAGCGCCAGCAGGTGGATCGACTGTCCGCGATAGTCGTCTGAAATCTGCCTGCCCATCTCCCGCACGCGCTTCTGTATTTGCTCTGCGGGAATCACTGTGCGCGGCGCAGGTTTTGCGATCTCATTCATGCTTTGAGGTCCTCCGGACCAGCTAGTTCTTGAATTACCAGGGCCTCTTGACCAGCATCCCGGGGACGCAGCCGCGCCGGCACCGGAAAGCCTCGAACCCAGACAATCTCCTGCCCACTCACAACCACCGGCCAGAGCCTGCGCTCCGTCCCGGTGACCTTACGGTCCTGCAACAGTTCCTTGATTTTCTTGGGACCTTTGCTGTGAGCGGGCCAGTACCGGTCCCCCGCGCGCCAGTTGCGCACGGTTAAGTCTTTCTGCAGCAATGCGGGTTCGAGCATTTGGTCGGGATTATAACCCGTCGCCGCGCTCCCCGGAACCAGCAACGCCTCAAAACATGCCTCGATTTCCGCGACTCGAATCGTTCCGGGTACTGCCAATTTGTATTCGTAGTCAGAATCTTCCACCGGAACCGGCCGATCGAATTGCAGTCCTTCGCTGGTGACCGAAAGCTGCCACCCCCCCGGCAACATCGCCGACCTCGGTCCGTGTGGATCCAGATCAAGAATCTCCTCGACGTGGTGAAACTCTAATTTCAGTCCGAGCGACTCCGCAGCCGCTCTCACCACTCGACGACGCAAGGCCAAGGGCAAAGCACGCAATGCGCCTGAACGGAGAGTTCGTAGCTCCTCCTGCCACACCCCAGGCAATGCACGCGCTACTTCCGTCTGCCAGTAATCTTCCTCGGCTCGCGCCACGTCCGCCGTCTCAGCCAGAGTTTCCCGCACCGCCGGATTGAGTGTGCGCTCCAGCCGAGGCAGAATTCCATGACGCACCCGGTTGCGCGCGTGACGCAGGTCGCGATTGCTGGAATCCTCGCGCCAGTCCTGCTCCAGTTCCCCCAGGTAGGCCTCAAGCAACTTTCGCCTCGTTCCCAACAATGGACGAATTACGGAGAACTGAGAACCGGGAACTAATAACTGGGAATTAATCATCTCGGGGTAACTCACATTAGGATAAATCCCAGCCAACCCACGAGTGCCAGCCCCGCGAACAGTGCGCAGCAAAACGGTCTCAGCCTGATCATCCAAAGTGTGACCAGTAGCGATCCGATTCAAAGTATTCGCCACAAACAATTCCCTGAAGAATTGATAGCGCAACGCGCGCGCAGCAGCCTCGGTACTGAGATGATGACCGTGGGCATGAGCCGCAACATTCCCGGCACCAGCGTGCAAAGACAACTCAAGCCGGTGAGCCAGTTGGGCGACAAATTCTGCGTCAGCCTCAGCCTCGGCTCCGCGCAATTTGTGATTGAAGTGAACTACCGACAGGACGATGCCGAGTTCCTCACGCAACTCGAGCATGATGCGCAGCAACGCAACCGAGTCAGCCCCGCCAGAGACAGCCAGTCCCAGGCGGTCGCCAGCGCGGAGCAGCTCTTCGCGACGTACATAGTCGAGAACGCTTTGCGGCAGAGTGCGCACGGCAAACATAGTACATCTGGTTATTGGATAAGGGCCTTAAGGTTGGTCTTCCGAATCATTCCATCATGCGGTTCACATCCGCAAACGGTATTCCACCTTCGAGGCATGTGTAAGTTCCCGCGCCCTTAAGCTCTTCTGCCAGTCGTCTCAGCAACCCGAGCGTGGCCCGCATCGCACTCGACCCCAGACTGACTCTCGCTACGCCAAGCTTTTGCAACTCCGGCACCGTGGGCCAACCCGGTCCGGCCAGAATATTTACCGGACATTGCAAGTCTTTCACCAGCCGCCCAATCGTTGCGGCATCCCGCAAGCCGGGAACAAACACGCAATCCGCACCCGCATCGCGAAACGCTGCCAACCGCCGGATTGCTTCGTCATACCGCTTCTCCGGCACAGCGGCTTCGAGCAAGTACACATCGGTACGAGCATTGAGAACGATAGGCAGTTCTCGCACTGCCCTAACCCTCTCGATTTGCAGGCTAAGTTCAAAGAGGGGACTCTCAGGATCGCCAGTCGCATCCTCCAGATTCATTCCTACTGCGCCGGCCGCAAGCACATCGAGCGCAGTGCGTGCGGCATCTTCCGGCGTAGTGCCATATCCCGCTTCCACGTCGGCTGTCACAGGAACTTCGACCGCCGCCGCTATGCGGCCGGCAACAGCCAGCATCTCTTCACGCGAAATACGCTGCCCATCGGGATATCCCATCGTGAACGCGATTCCAGCGCTGGTGGTAGCAATGGCCCCGAAGCCAGCCTGCTGAATCACACGCGCACTGGCAACATCCCAGGCATTTGGGAGAACCAGAATCTCGCCCCCATGCATGGCCCGCAATGCTTTCGCCTTTTGCGATTCGACACTCATGAGATACCCCAGAGACAACTGAGAACCGAGAACTAAAAACTGACAACTGTCTTTCTTAATCCAGAAATTCTCCCTCACCAGAAATCCGCCAAAAATAAAGAGCCACTGATGTGATCAATCAATGGCTCCTGCGAGACCAACAGCTCCGTGATTCCGGTCTAAGCCGCCTTCGCCATTCGCCGCGACTCGATCCCGTCCAACGCGCTCCACAACGCCTTCGCCGCATTTCCGGCCGCGGTCAATGCCCGCTCCGCCGCCTGCGGATTCTGCTCCAGTCGCCGGGCCAGTTGCTGCTTCCATATCTGCGAGTGGACAACATCCGCGGTGCTATGCAGGGTGAAATAGCCGCAGGTCTTGCTGTCCGCACCATACATCTCTCGAAGCCCTCTTTCTTTCTCGGCCGCTACACGCGGAACCTGTGACTCGTAGGCATAAAAAGCCGCCAACGCTTCTTCCGGCGTACCCTCGCTCGCAACCCCGTGGAAAAAGGACATCAAATCCTTAATCTCATCAACCGGCTGATGCCCGCGCAAGTCACGGCTGGCCCCCATGCCTTCAGCAAAATCCAGCCAAAGTTCGGCGTGCTCCGGATTTTTCCCGTCAGCGTCTTCCCAGCCTTTTTCATCCGCCAGATTGGCAAGCACAGCTCGCCGCAACTCGCTCTCTTCCAGCCGGATGCTCAGTTCCGCCAGATAGGTAGGAAACGCATCGACGTGATGATAGTAGTCGCGCGCATATTCGCGGAGATCCTCGCGCGAAAGCTCGCCTGCGGACCAGGCCTTGTAAAAAGGATGGCAGAGCAGATCGAACTCCGCGATCCGCTCATCCAGTTGCTGAAAGAATTCCTGCGTCGTCGTATTTTGGGTTGTCATGATGATGATGGCCTCGCGGTTGGAATGCATTCCAATATACGAGCGCGCGGCTCGACTGGCAACACGGTCCAGTATCAGGTAGTGGGTCGATTTGGAAAACCATGAACCACTAAGGACACGAAGGTTCACGAAGGAAAGCCTCAGGATGAAGGCTTCGTAATCCTTCGTGTCCTTGGTGGTTGAGGCTTCGTGCTCGCAGTGCCGTGAAACTGACCCACTACCCAGTATCGCCACCGGCGCCATGACCAAGCCTCTGTGACATCCGTCACAGAACACAGCACGGTCCAAATCGTATTGTCTAACCCATCGTCTGGAGAGAGCGTGCAAACGCAAGCGGACACACGATGGGCCAGCCGAACCCGCCAGAGCTGCCTCGCGTTAATTCTGATCGCAAAACTTTCAGCCGCGGCCCAACCCACCGAGCCAGAAATCCTGGCTATCTCCCCTCCGCGCGGTCCCGAAGGCACGCGGATAACAATCAGCGGCAAAAACCTGATCGCCGTGTCGTCAGTTCTCTTCGCAGACACCCCGGCAGTCTTCCGCTCGGCCTCAGCGGAGCGTCTCATCGCAATCGTCCCCCATAAAGTCACGGCGTCCAGCATCACCGTGATCACGTCTCAAGGACGAATCACCAGCCCGCTGCCATTCGTCGTGGTCAGCGATCCGCGCATACCCGATGAAGTCAGCTACAAATCCGGCTACGTAAATCCATCGCCTCCGCCGTCCAACTTTCGCTCCGCCCGGCTCTGGGGAATCGCGATCGCCGACACCAGGGTTCCCGGCCACGAATCTGCAGAAATCGAAGTTGCGTGGACCAGACTGACCTGCGGGCGTGAATGGTAAGGACATCGTCCTGAATGACGACGCCGGACAACTACGTGGAGGGCTCTACCAGCGCCAACCGTGGTTCGCGACGGACGCGCGTGATCCCCTCCCTCAAGCCTCTGACGTCACAAATCACTCCGTCGTCCTTCACGTCGGTCAGCACCCCGATCGCGTGTGGCATTTCTGGAGTCCATCTCCGCGCGCCACTTTTCCTCCGGGCAAGCTCGAAGGATGCACCGTCACCGCCCGAGTCAAAATTTCCCCCGGCGCCCTGCTTCAAATCGGCATGGATTACTGGCGCTCGCCAACCATTGCCTACGGCACTGGCGGAAACAATCGCGAAGCCGGTGCCAGCAACTGGTATTTCCCCTCTCCTGAGTGGCAGTATGCGACCTTCACCGATATCGGCGGCCCGCAGTTCTGACCCGCCGTCCTTGTTAGAATGAAGCCTTGCCGTCATTCACCGAACAATTCGATGTAGTCGTCGTCGGCGCCGGACATGCGGGTTGCGAAGCCGCCATGGCCGCGGCTCGCATGGGGCTAGCGACCGCGCTCTACACCCTGAACGTCGATCTCATTGCTCAGATGTCCTGTAACCCAGCCATCGGCGGCATTGCCAAGGGACACCTGGTCCGGGAAGTAGACGCTCTGGGCGGCATCATGGGGGAAATCACCGACGCCGTAGGCATCCAGTTCCGCCTGCTCAACACCTCCCGAGGTCCAGCCGTATGGTCCCCACGTGCCCAATGCGACAAGCAAGCCTATCGCCTGAAAATGCGCGAGGTCCTGGAATCGCAACCGAACCTGAAAATCAAGCAGGCCGAAGTCGCCGATTTGATCCTGGAGGGTACCCACCCCCGACCAACTGAGTACCGGGAACTGACAACTAAAAACTGGTCTTCTCAATCCGTGGGTGACAGCGAATCGACTCCTGACCGCCGCAAAATCATAGGCATCAAACTCCGCGACGGTCGCACCGTCGGCGCGGCCGCAGTCATCATCACCACCGGCACATTCCTCAACGGCCTGATCCATTGCGGCGAGCAGCAATACCCCGCCGGCCGTTCAGGAGAACCTGCCGCAGTCCTGCTGGGCGAGGCCCTCAAGCAACTCGGTCTACGTGGATGCCGGCTCAAAACCGGAACACCTCCACGCCTCGACGGCCGCACCCTCGACTGGTCAAAGTTCGAGATCCAACCCGGCGACGCCGATCCTACGCCTTTCAGTTTTCGCACACGGCGAGTCGCTCATCACGATTCCCAGGTTCCCTGCTACATCGCGTGGACTACACCAGAGACGCAACGCATCATCCGCGAAAATGTTCACCGTTCTCCCATGTACAGCGGGCAAATCCATTCCGTCGGGCCGCGCTATTGCCCTTCGATTGAAGACAAGATCGTCAAGTTCCCCGACAAGACTACGCACCAGCTTTTTCTCGAGCCCGAAGGACTAAACACGCACGAGATCTACGTAAACGGCATGAGCACGTCGCTGCCGGTCGAAGTCCAGATGGAAATTTTGAAGTCGGTTCCAGGACTCGAGAGCGCGGACATGCTGCGCCCGGGATACGCCATCGAATACGACGCCATCGATCCCACGGAACTGGAACGCACTCTCGAAACCAAAAAGATTGCTGGCTTGTTTCTGGGCGGACAGATCAACGGTACCAGCGGTTACGAAGAGGCCGCCTGCCAGGGCTTGATGGCCGGTATCAACGCAGCCTTGCAGGTAAAGAATGAAGCGCCGCTGATCCTTGATCGCACTGAGGCGTACACCGCGATCCTGATCGACGATTTGATCAGCAAAGGCACCAACGAACCGTACCGCATGTTCACTTCGCGCGCAGAATTCCGCCTGCATCTGCGAATCGACAACGCCGACCGCCGCCTCACTCCACACGGCCGGCGTGTCGGCCTGATTTCCGACGCCGCATGGGCTGACTTCGTAAGCAAGCAGCAACGCCACGAATCCATGAAATTGCTGCTGGAGAAATCCAGGCTGACAGTAGCAATGTCCGACAAAATCACCACGAACCACGTAGGGGCGGACGCCCTCGTCCGCCCAGCCGAGCAAAACTCGGCAAGAATCAACGACCAACAGCCATCGACTAACGACTGGCTTCCTGTCATCGGCCAAAGCCTGGCTCAACTCCTCAAGCGTCCCGAGATCACCATCGAGCGCCTGGTCCCACTACTCCGTGAACTCACGCCGGATTTTTTCAAAGAAGAACCAATCCGTGAAAATCCGCGAGAATCCGTGGCCAGCCTTTCTTCCGCCACCCGCAACGAACTCAAATCAGTCGAAACCGAAATAAAATACGAAGGCTATCTTCTGCAACAGCAGCGCGCCATCGAACGCCTCAAGAAAGCCGAACAGCGCACCATCCCGCAGTGGTTCGACTACGGTTCCATCAGCGGCCTCTCCCGCGAAATCCAGGAAATACTAATCAGAGTTCGTCCGCGCACCCTCGGACATGCTTCCCGCATCCCCGGTGTCACACCGGCAGCGGTTTCCCTGGTGCACGTCTTCATCGAAATCCAATCCAAGCGACGTGAGCAGGCTGCGGTAATCTAAATACATTGATGTCCGAAAACGGCCAGCCATTTTCGGCCTGATCGGATATCTTGCCTGTAGTGAAACTCGACGCCACAATTTGTGCTCGCGCCCGTCGTACCCGTGATCCGCGCTTCGATGGACGCTTCTTCATCGGCGTGCTGACAACGCGAATCTACTGCCGGCCCATTTGTCCCGCGCGTTCACCGAAAGAAGAAAATGTCCGCTACTTCGCGACAGCTGCGGCCGCAGCCGAAGCCGGACTTAGGCCTTGTCTGCGATGCCGCCCCGAGTGCTCTCCCGGCACGCCCGCATGGCTCGGAACCTCGGCCACCGTGTCGCGGGCGCTAAGACTGATCACAGAGAGCGCGCTGGAAGACGGCGGCATGGACGCTCTGGCCGCCCGTCTCGGCATCGGCTCACGTCACATGCGGCGTCTCTTTCTGAAACACTTGGGAGCAAGCCCGATCGCCGTGGCCCAAACGCGGCGCCTTCATTTCGCCAAGAAGCTGATTGACGAGACTCGTCTGCCTATGCGTGATGTGGCTCTGGCCTCCGGATACGGCAGCATCCGCCGATTCAACGCGACCTTTCTTAAGACCTACGAACGCACGCCCACTCACCTGCGCAAAGCCTCCCGCAAGACTGAGACTTTGCCCGATAGCGAATACCGCTTCCTGCTGCGCTTCCGTCCACCATTTTGCTGGACTGCAATGCTTGAGTTCCTTGCCCCGCGCGCGATTCCCGGCGTCGAAGTCGTGGAGGGTGGGAGCTATCGTCGAGTCTTCTCTCTGAACAACCATGTTGGATCGATCAAGGCTTCTTTGGATCATGCCTCTGAATCGATCGTTCTCAGCATTCACTATCCTCAACCCCAATCGCTCTTTCTCATCGTAGAGCGGGCGCGAAGCTTATTTGATCTCTCCGCAGATCCTCACGACATTGCCGCTCATCTTCGCCGCGACCCTTTGCTGGCCCGGCGCGTTGCCGCCCGGCCCGGAATTCGTGTGCCGGGCAGTTGGGATGGTTTTGAGCTGGCCATCCGCGCCATCCTGGGACAGCAGGTCACGGTTCAAGGAGCCACCACGCTCGCCGGCCGCCTGGTACGCGCGTTTGGTATGCCGATCCAAATCGAAAATACGAATGCGAATGGAAGCGCACTGACTCATCTGTTTCCGTCACCAGAAATTCTGGCACAGGCCGACCTGCGCCAGATCGGACTACCAGGAGCACGGGCGCGATCTATCCAGGGCCTCGCGCAGTCCGTTCGCGACGGCAAGATCGCTTTTTCCGGTGTGGCGAATGTTTCAGAGTTTCTGCAACAGCTTCGCAAACTCCCCGGAATTGGCGAATGGACGGCGGAGTACATAGCCATGCGCGCGCTCAACGAACCGGACGCCTTTCCCGCCAGCGACTTGGGATTGCTTCGAGCCAGCGGCTTGGACGATCCCCGGACATTGCAGGCTCGCGCCGAGGCGTGGCGGCCCTGGCGTGCGTATGCCGCCATGTATCTTTGGCAAGCACAACCCGCGGCCGATCGATCGAGTCGTTCGGCTGTTTCGGCAAAAAACAAAATTGCAAACGGCAAGTATCGGACTCGAAATGCGCCAAGCGCCGCCGTGGCTTCGTAGCCTCAGAGGCAGAGAAAAGAAAAGCGAGTGAAAAAATTATGACCGGAATAGCTGAAGCAGGTACGATCATTTGCACGACGATCGACAGCCCCGTTGGTCCCTTACTTATGGCCGCCGACGACAGCGGCCTACGGCGCCTCGAATTCGTAAATGGAAGGAAGCCGGCACAGCCCGACCCGCGATGGCATGAGGATGCACAATCCCTTCGCGAAGCGATTTGCCAACTCCGCGCCTACTTCGCCGGAGAGCTCGAGGCCTTCGACATCCCGCTGGCCCCTGAAGGCACCCCATTCCAGCTGACGGTCTGGAAACATCTCTGTGACATCCCCTACGGCGAGACGATTTCTTACGGTGAACTGGCCCGCCGGGTCGGGAACCCAAATGCCTCCCGTGCGGTTGGCCTGGCGAATGGCTCAAATCCAATTGCCATCGTGGTTCCCTGCCATCGCGTGATCGGCAGCAACGGCAAGCTCACCGGCTATGGCGGCGGCCTGCCCATCAAGGAAAAACTACTGGCCCTGGAACGCCGCCAGCTAGTATTGCTGTAAAGATATTTAAGGACTTCCTTCGTGAACCTTCGTGCCCTTGGTGGTTCAAGCTTTTAGCGTGTGCCGCCCGACGGCGTCGGTTACCATAGAGTCAGGTAAGAAATCTCTGAAACCTGCATCCAAATAAATATGACTACCCACTACACCGTATTCGCCCTGGCATTTCTGATGGTGGCGTCCCTGGCCTCGGCCCAAAACGTCGACCCGGCTCTGCGGCCGCCCAAGGGCGCGCAAGTCGCCCTGGTGGTCTTTGAAGACCTGCAATGTCCGGACTGCCGCCGCGCCGCTCCCCTGGTAGAAGAAGCCGGACGCACGTACAAGATTCCGGTGGTTCGCCACGATTTCCCGTTGCCCATGCACAACTGGTCTTACGACGCGGCTATCATGGCCCGCTATTTCGATACGCAGTCGAAAGAGTTAGGCAATGCGTTTCGGGACTACATCTTCCAGCATCAACCGGAAATCACGCCGCCCACCCTGCGCGGCTTCGCGGAAAAATTCGCGGCCGACCACAAGGTCGATCTACCTTTCGCCCTCGACCCCCAAGGCAAACTGGCTGCGGCCATCAACCAGGACAAAAATACCGGCCAGCGCGTCGGCATCAATCACACCCCTACCATCTACGTAGTGAGCAACAAAACCCAGGGCAAACCTTTCGTCGAGGTCGTAGACCGCACCCAGCTTTTTCAATTGATCGACGCAATGAAAAACGAATAATCGTGTGAGCTAAAATTGGACATCGCCCGAGCTGCGATCGGACACAATCCGAGTCGAGATCGGGACACAGGTCCAAATCGTCGCCTAAAACTCCGCCCCGTAGGGACGACTGATAGTAGCCCGGCGTTTCAACGCCGGGTAAGCTAACGCAGCGCTTCCCGTCCCGTTAGGGACGACTGCAAACCCTCCACGAATGCTACCCTCGATCGCAGCGCGTCGACATTACGCATCATCATCAAATGACAGACACTATTACCGCATCCTCATCGCCGATTTTAAATCCATAAAAATCCGCGCAAATCCGCGGCATGAATTTGCTTCGGCCAAATCGTCATCCAACCATCAACAAATCGCGAAACCTATCACCGCATCCTCATCACGATTTTAAATCCGTGAAAATCCCTGCAAATCCGTGGCATGAATTTGACTAAATTGCTTAAACCAACCCCAACCGCTTCGCCACCAGATTCTCCACCCCCTGCGCGATCACCAGCGACTGCGGCACGCTGCCCAGCGCCGGGAACGCGAACTTCTCTCCCCGCCAACTGACCAGACTCGCACCGAAATCAACATCAATCTCTTCTCCTGGAATGATGGTCTTCTCTCCGGCATTGGAGAATTGTTCGCGCAACCGCTTCACCAGCGCCGGAACTTCCACACTCACAAATCCATTGTTGTATGCATTGCGCAAATAAGTCTGGGAAAAGCTTGCCGCAATCACCAGCGCAATCCCTTTTGCTTTAAGACAAGTTACAGCCTGTTCGCCGCCCGATCCGGCGCCAAAGTTGAAGCCGCAGACCATCACGTCCCCCGCCTTCGTCTTCGCCGCGAATTGAGGATCGTAATTTTCCATCACCACTTTCGCCATCGTTTCCGTAGTGAGATCGTCGCGGTCGCTGAACTCCTTCCCGTAAATCGCATCCGCGTTCACATTGTCGTGCGGCAGAAACACCAATCGCCCGCGCACCCGCCAAGGAAAACCCGGAAGGATATCGACTTTCTCCGCGGCGGCTCCCGCAGCAAACTCTTCGTACACCCGTGTCACTGTGCGGTTCGCCACCCTGGAGTGCCCGCGAATGTACCCCGCGACAGCCGACGCAGCCACCACTTCAGGGCTGGCGAGATAGCACTTCGCATCGGGAGATCCCATACTGCCTTTGAAATTCTGGTTGGTGGCGGAAATTCCCACCTCGCCCGCTTCGAGCACACCAACCCCAAGACCGATACATGGGCCACAACCCGCAGGAAGAGGATTGGCGCCCGCGTCCAGCAGCGTCTGCCAGATCCCGCGCCGCTCCGCCTCTTCCTGCACCCACCTGCTGGCCGCGCCCAAATACACTTTCACTCCCGGCGCAACTTTCTTGCCTTGCAACACGGTCGCAGCCGCAGCCAGATCTTCGATCCGCGCATTCACGCAAGACAGCAGATACGCTTTCTGGATAACAATCTTTTGCTTCTCGATCTCTGCCAGCGAAGCCATGATCCGTACCGTGTCGGGTCCCGAGACTTGCGGTGTCACCTGCGACAGATCGAGCACAATCCGTGCCGCATAGACCGCATCAGGATCGGCCTGTGGCGGCTCTTCCGCCCAATGCACAAGGTTCCGATCGGTAAACCTTTCAATACCCTGTGCTGCGAGACGTTCCTTCACCATCTTCAAATATCGAATGGTGATCTCATCCACCGGGAACCATCCCACCAAAGCTCCCCACTCGGTGGACATATTGGAAATAGAAAACCGCGCGTCCATCGAAAGACTGGCCACACCCGGTCCGCTGAATTCAACCGCAGCGTGGAGAACCTCGTCGTGGTTGTAAAGTCCGCACAACGTGATGATGACGTCTTTCCCGGTTGCGCCAGCCGGCAACGCGCCTTCCAGCACAACCTGAATCGATCGCGGAATCTGCCACCAGAAATCTCCAGTCGCCCACGCCGCAGCAGCATCAGTCGCGACGATCGGCGTGCCAATCGCTCCCAGCGCGCCATACATATTCGAGTGCGGGTCCGCGGCCACCACAAAAGATCCAGGCACAACGTACCCGCGCTCCACCATGATCTGGTGCCCTATACCCGAACCTGCCGGATAGAAATCCACGCCGTGATATTTTGCGAACCCCTCGATAGCTTCATATTTGCGCAGGTTCGCCTCGTCCTTGTTCTGGATGTCGTGGTCGAGTGCAAACACCAACTGCCGTGGGTTGTGAATCTTCTTCGCCGCAATGGTTTGAAACTTCTTCATCGCCGCCGAAGCATTGTCATGCGTCATCACCCGATGCGGACGGATGGCTACAAAGTCGCCAGCACGCAACGGCCGTTTCGGCCCTTCGGCAAAATGCGCCTGCGCGATTTTTTCAACGATCGTCTGCCCCATGCATCACTCCCATTCCTGCGGCACCGGATAGCTCAGGTTACCGTGCGGATGACACACCGTCGAGTACCGAGAGCGTGACCGCTAATCACAAAACGCAGAGAGTACAAGAGGGGCAGGGAGTGAAGAAGTGAAGAGGTGTAAGAGGTGAAGGGATGTAATAGGGGAAGGGTGATGAAGAGGGTGCCGCATTCTAATTTCGCGCTCTTCGCGAAATTAGAGTGGGGATTTTGACCTTGAAGCTTTATTGCATCGCGCACCCACTCCAGTCGCAAAAAGAAAGAGCGCGACTAGAGTGGGCCACCAGCCTAACTGGCCTTCAGTCCATCCCGCCAGGCCATCACTTCAAGCTCAGCCCGTACCGCATCCTGAACCGCAATCACCGGACGCGCCTCCATCTGAAACGCCGGAAGCATCGAGCAAAACTTGTGGACCGCCAGCGGATCTTCGCAATCCACCAGCAAATGCCCGCCCCAATCGCCCACCCGTATTACGAAAAATTCAATCTTGAAATTCGCCGGCGCCTTCCACTGCCCAAACACGTCAAGGATTCGCTTCTGCGCGTTCTCATACTCCGCAGGCGAACCTTGCGGGCGTTCGTTCCAGCTGATCACGTATTTCATCTATTCTCCTTTTGGTTGGAAATCATGCACTCGATTGGGTCGCCAAGAGTCTACACCTCCCCAGAGAATGTTCGAAATGAGACTAGGATTTTCACCGCGTGCCCCATTTCTCGCGCCTTTCGCGAGAAGTAAGAAGACTCGTCCGTCTCCGCGAACGAAGGATGTCCACCCATCCCATCAAAGCTCGGCACAAATATTATTTAAGTAATTACGCGGAGCAGAAATATTACTCACTCCCGTGACCGATCCAGCATACTGAGCACATGATCGCGCCTCACCGAAGCGTGAAGCTTTCCGTCCTGTTCACCGCCATCCTTCTCCTGGCCGGCTGTGCGCGCATCTCCCATACCTGGTATCTAAGCCGCGATGACGCCAAAATTCGCCACGCCGCCGAAGCCCTCGCAGCCGCAAAAAGCAATGGCGAACGCGCCGTAGCATACGCCGACCGCGCTGACGCCTACGCCGACAAGTCTCGCTACTCGCGAGTCATGAAACTCATCGCAGCCGAGGACTACAACAAACTCTTCGATCTCGCGCTTCAGGATTACAACCAGGCAATCGCCCTCGCCCCGGACAACGCAGACATGTATTACCGCCGCGGCAATGCCTACTACTCTCGCGCCGGCCTCGACATGATTACAGCG
>Ga0157374_10001565_pt1 | contig 19259 bp, 16 predicted proteins | sample M25metaG_FD_115308 | JGI IMG/M metagenome (GOLD analysis project Ga0157374, IMG submission 115308) | Miscanthus rhizosphere microbial communities from Kellogg Biological Station, Michigan, USA - M2-5 metaG | ecosystem: Host-associated > Plants > Roots > Rhizosphere > Soil | place: USA: Michigan... | reverse complement strand
TCGCCGGTCATGGCGACGATATCGCCGTTCGCTTTGAACGCTTCAATCAGTCGCAACTTCTGTTCGGGTACCACGCGCGCGAAAATACTCGTCCTCGCAATACGCTCGCGCAATTCTTCATCGCTCATCTCGGTAAGTTGCACACCGGTGATAACCGAGTCTACCGGTCTTAATCCGATCTGGCGGGCGATGGCGCGCGCGGTCAACGGGTAATCGCCTGTAATCATTACGACCCTGATGCCCGCTGCGTGACATTCGCGCACTGCTGCCGCCACCGTCGGACGCACGGGATCGGCCAGCGCGACAAGGCCCAGCCATTCAAAATGGAAAGCCTCCGGTGTCGGAGGCCAATCGGTGCCGTCAAATGATGCTTCCGCGACGCCGAGTACGCGCAATCCGCTGCTTGCCATAGTCGCAACTTGCGTATCCATCTCTCTTCGCATCTCGGGCGTCAGTCTGCACAGGTCGGCGATCGCCTCGGGCGCACCCTTGGTTGCCAGCAGGCACGCCTCGTCAGAACGCAACCCGCGCCAGGCATGCGTGTGTGCGAGCAAGCGCGATGTTAGTGGGTACTCTCTTACCAGCGTTCCTCGTGACTGGCGCCTGCGTGCGTTGGGAATCTCGTGCTCAGCAAGTTCTACGATTGCCTTTTCCATGGGGTCAAACGGGTGAAGCTCGGACGCCAGCATCGCGCACTCAAGGACTGCATGAAATGCATCGGGTAGTCGAGTCTCCGCGCTAGCGACGTTAATTACCGCTCCGCCGGCATAAAGCTGCTGCACCGCCATCCGATTGAACGTAAGCGTCCCCGTCTTATCGACGCAGAGGACTGTTGCGGAACCGAGTGTCTCCACTGCCGGCATATGCCGCGTCAGCACGCCGCGGCGGGAAATCCGCCACGCGCCCAAGGCGAGGAAAACGGTGAGGACGACAGGAAATTCTTCAGGCAGTATCGCCATCGCGAGTGTGATGCCCGCGAGGAATCCTTCGAGCCATACGCCACGCGTCAAGCCGTGCAACAGGACCACCAGCGCGCACAGTATGAGTCCGCCGATGGCGAGCCGTCGCACTGCAATCCCGGTTTCACGCTGCAGGCGAGTGGCCTTGGCATCGATCGTCTGCAGTGCTTTGCCGATTCTGCCGAATTCCGTGCGGGCACCCGTAGCGACGACTTCGGCAACGCCGTGTCCTTGAACCAACAGCGTCCCTGAATACACAAACGGCAACCCATCACCGCCAGGACGAATCATCGCCGTACCTGGGTCCCCAGCGGTCTTCCCAACCGGCACGGATTCTCCGGTCAGCAGCGATTCATCTACGCTTAGATCATGTGCCGACATCAGGACACCGTCGGCTGGTACGCGGTCTCCTTCTTTAAGCATGAGCGTGTCGCCGCATACGACTTCGCGCCCCGGAATACGCGTTGGAATACCGTCGCGCAACACGAGTGCGCGCGGGGTCGACAGGTCACGCAGCGCGTCGAGCGCGCGTTCCGTCTTGCGCGTCTGATAGATGGTGATCCCCATGACGACGAAGACGGACGCGACGAGCACTAGCGCCTCGGCGAGATCTCCGAGTACGAAATAAATAGCACTTGCCGCCACCAACAGCAGAAACATCGGCTCACGCACAACGTCGAGCGCGAATGCCACAATTCCGCGCTGTTTCGTCGATGGGAGCTCGTTGAAACCATCTTTCGCGAGTCGCGCCGCGGCCTCAGCTGCGCTGAGCCCCGGATTTTCTACTGCATCAGAATCCACGACAAAATCAGTCAAGACGATATTGGAGCCGCATAGGCGGTTACGAGTCGCGCAATGATTGTGTAAATCTACATACTGTTTCACCACCAACGGCTTCGTGCGAGATGTGCAGTACTTTCGTGGCGATGTTCATGGCTTTCTTGATTTCAATTCCACCATGCACGTATTGCGAGCATGACGCGTATGTTGCATCACTTGTGGCCGCGATGCTTTAATTTTGGTCAAGACGAAGCGTCAGGCTTTGATCTGAATCAATCCTGTTTCACCAGGCAACTACAAAATGGACTGCACACGCAATGCAAGTGTTGCCAGCGCAGGAGCTAAAGCATGAAAGTCAGTGACATCATGACCCGGCAAGTCGTGTCCATAGGCGCGGCGCAGACGATCCAGGAAGCGATCGGGCTGATGCTCGACCAGCATTTAAGCGGCCTTCCGGTGACAGCTAGCGATGGAGCATTGCTCGGAATCATCACCGAGGCCGACTTTCTGAGACGCAGTGAAATCGCTACCGAACGCAAGCGTCCGCGCTGGCTGGAAATCGTTTTGAATCCCGGTTTTCTGGCCCAGGAATACGTGCATACGCACGGGCGCCGCATCGAGGAAATCATGACGCGTGATGTGATGACCGTTGCGCCGGACACGCCCCTCATCGAGGCAGTGGAACTGATGGAATATCACCGCGTCAAACGCCTGCCGGTCGTCGCGTCGGGAAAGATGGTGGGTATTGTGAGCCGCGCCGACCTGTTGCGCGCACTGGCGAGCGTCACTGAAGCGTCGGCCTTATCGCGTGATGACGATAAGATCCGACAACACATCCTCGCGGAACTTGGTGCGCAGGCGTGGGGGCCACGAGCGCTGGTCGATGTAGTCGTCCACAACGGCGTGGTGCACCTTTGGGGGCCGATATTGGACGAGCGGGAACGTCAGGGCCTGTGCGTGATGGCGGAGAATACGCCTGGCGTGCGCGAGGTCCGGGATCACTTGTTTTGCGTGGAGCCGTTTCTCGACAACGTCATGTCCGCCCTCTAGTTACCACTGCCCGTGGAACGAGTCGGACCAGCGCAGGCTCGGTGCGCTCGAGCGGATCGCCGATTATCTCCGCCAGCATGTTCCTGTGGAGATGCTTTAAAAAGCCTGCGGCTACCCTATGCGCTCCCACAACTCAGTTTCGGTCTCAATGCGGTCGAGTTCGAGACTCTGAAAATCGCTGCGCGACACGATTCCGATGATTTTGCCGTCGGCAACGATGGGCAAGTGGCGGTAACCGCCATCACTCATTTTGCGCAACGCGTCGATTGCGGTGCTGTCAGGCATGATGGTGTCGGGATTGGGCGTCATAGCGTCAGCAAGTGTACGTTGCGACGCATTCATGGATTTCGCAAGCGAGTGAACCGCATCACGGCCGGTAAAAATTCCAACCAGGTCACCGTCGTCACTCGTCACCAGTACAGCGCCTATCCGGCGCTGCCACATGAGTTCACAGGCATGCTGCACGGTTTGACTCGCCGGCATCGTAAGCGGGTGTTCTTTTGCGATAAGCGCAACATTGCGGTTGGTCATGATGGAAGGACCGCCATTCACCGAATCAAGCTAATTCTAATTGCGGCTCGTATGCCGGGTACTGACCTGGGTCAACGATGCCTTTGGTCCGGCGCCCAATGGTCTGCGTGCGGGTTTTCTCTTGCGCACGGCATATCGGAGCGCGTTATACAGTTCTGCACTTAATCGGAGAACCGCTGACATTTAGCCGTATCGCGGTACATACACCGGGTTTCTTCGCTTTCTCGCTGCTCGCGCCCGGATCGACTCCATTTGCATGCGAGCTGCAGCGGCCTGCTGCGACATCAACGATTTTCTTCCGCTAGAACTGGCCGAGCGCGGCCCGTCGGCTGCCCGAAACGCGACATGTTCCGAGACTGCTGCGATTAGTCCGGCACGCCGCTGGGATGTCGCCTGCGCGAGGCGAAACTCTTTAGCAGGCTGGACTGAGACCGCGTAAGGTCTGCGAGCGTCTTTCGGTCGAGCACCGCAACGAATGCGTTTACCGCATGCTCGAGCAGCGACCTCAATTCGCATACCGGCATGATCGGACAGTTGCGGTTGTCTATCTGAAAACATTCCACGACCGCGAGATCTTCCTCGGCGCCACGAACCACGTCACCGATATTGATGTCTTGAGGCGCGCGCGCGAGTCGCATGCCGCCGCCATGCCCGCGCGATGTTTCGACATAGCCTTGTTTAGCAAGGTGGTGCACCACCTTCATCAGATGGTTCTGCGAAATACCATAGCTTGCGGCGATTTCACCGATCGTAGCGAGCCGTTCGTCGCTATGCGCACCTAGATACATGAGCACGCGCAGCGCGTAGTCCGTAAAGTTTGTGAGGCGCATGGATTTCTAAAGCGAATGTAAGACATTCGCGCATTGTTGTCGTTACTCCCGATGGTAGATCATTTGTTCGAAGATGCATGGCAAATACATCTTAGGTTGATCTACATCAAAAAGTGACGCCTGCAGCGTCCCTACACTGGCTACACCTTGATCGAGGGCGAGGGAACGGGTGATGGCATCGCAGGTGTACAAACAATGGTCCGTAGTAACAACGAGCACGATTGCCTTCACTGTGTGTTTCATGGTGTGGATGATGTTTGCGGTGATCGGAATCCCGATCAAGCAATCGCTCCGACTTAACGAAACGCAGTTCGGAATATTAGTCGCGATGCCGGTGCTGACCGGGTCGCTCATTCGGCTGCCGCTGGGCATGTGGACGGACAAATTCGGCGGCCGCACGGTATTTTTCATACTGATGCTGTCGACAGTCTTCCCGATATGGCTGATCTCGCGCGCCACTGAATTCTGGCAATTTCTCGTGACCGGCCTGTTCGTCGGCATCGCCGGAGGCTCATTCACGGTCGGCATCGCCTATTGCGCGCGCTGGTTCCCGCGCAATCGCCAAGGCCTGGCGATGGGCATATTCGGCGTGGGCAATACGGGCGCTGCGGTGACAAAGCTGGTTGCGCCTTCCATCGTGGTGGCTTACGGCTGGACGATGGTACCTCGCGTCTATGCAGTCGTAATGCTTGTCATGGCGATCGCTTTTTGGGTGTTCACCTATACCGACGAAGCGCACACGGCGGACGGAAAAGTCACCGTGCGTGAGCAGCTACAAGCGCTGAAAGACTCCAAGGTGTGGAAGCTAAGTCAATATTACTCGATTGTATTCGGCGGCTACGTCGCGCTTTCACTTTGGATGACGAAGTACTACATCACCGAATACGGGTTCGACTTGAAGGTCGCAGCGCTGCTTGCCGCTGGCTTCAGCATCCCCGGAGGATTGCTGCGCGCTATCGGCGGCTACTTATCGGACAAGTATGGTGCTCATTCGATTACCTGGTGGGTGCTCTGGGTCGGCCTTGTCTGTCTGTTCTTTCTCTCGTACCCGCAGACGGATGTGACGGTTCAGACCATCACGGGTCCGAAGACCATTCATGTCGGACTGAGTCCTGTGACCTTCACCGTCATCATGTTCACCATGGGCATTGCGTTCGCCATCGGCAAAGCATCGGTCTTCAAATATATCTCGGACGAATACCCGAAAAACATTGGCGTCGTTTCAGGCGTCGTGGGGCTTGCAGGCGGGCTCGGCGGTTTCGTCCTGCCAATCATGTTCGGCGCGCTGGTCGATTTAACCGGCGTGCGCTCATCGGCCTTTATGTTGATGTTCGGCATCGTTTGGGTGTCGTTGATGTGGATGTACTTTACAGAGGTGCGGCCCATGGGCGCAGAGCTTAGCCGCAAACATCTCGAGCCCTCGCACTTCTCCTGATCGAAAGGAACTGTCATGACAACCGTAACTGTCGCCGCCAAGCCCATAGGGCGCGTAATCAAAATCTGGACGCCGGAAGACAAGACGTTCTGGGTGCAGCAGGGTCAGGCTATTGCAACGCGCAATCTATGGATTTCGGTACCGGCGCTGTTTCTCGCCTTTGCGGTGTGGCAGCTCATGAGCGTGGTTGCAGTAAAGCTGCCGCAGATCGGCTTCCGGTTTACGACGAACGAGTTGTTCTGGCTCGTAGCCGCTCCGGCCTTGTCCGGCGCGACACTGAGAATTTTTTATTCGTTCATGGTGCCGATATTCGGCGGCCGCCGCTGGACCGCAATCTCGACCGCGTCGTTGTTGATTCCGGCGATCGGCATCGGCATGGCTGTGCAGGACCCGAATACAAGTTATGCGACATTCTTGATGCTCGCGCTGTTATGCGGCTTTGGCGGCGCAAATTTTTCATCGTCGATGGCGAACATCAATTTCTTCTTCCCAAAGGAGCGCAAGGGCTCGGCGCTCGGCGTCAACGCAGGCCTCGGCAATCTGGGCGTGTCGTCCATGCAGTTTCTGGCTCCGCTCATGATCACCGTGGGCATACTCGGATTTTTCGGCGGTGATCCGCAAACCGTTACGAATAGCGCAGGCCAGCAAACGCCGGTGTGGATACAGAATGCGGCGTACATCTGGGTACCGTGGATTGCGCTCGCAGCGATTGCCGCATGGATCGGCATGAACGATATCGCCGATGCGAAGGCTTCGTTTATCGAGCAGGCGGTGATTTTCAAGCGCAAGCACAACTGGATCATGTGCTGGCTGTACCTGGGTACCTTCGGTTCATTCATTGGTTATTCGGCGGGATTTCCGCTCCTGATCAAATCGCAGTTTCCGCAAGTCAACGCTCTGCAGTATGCGTGGCTGGGACCGTTCGTGGGCGCCATCGTCAGGCCGTTCGGCGGCTGGCTCGCGGATAAACTCGGCGGCGCCGCAGTGACCTTCTGGAACTTCGTGGTCATGGCGCTGGCGGTGGCCGGCGTCCTGTATTTCCTGCCGTCCGGCCCGTCGCATGGAAACTTCGCCGGATTTCTGACCATGTTCATCGTGCTGTTCCTCACGACAGGGATTGGCAACGGCTCGACGTTTCGCATGATCCCCGTGATTTTCCTGACCGAACGCCAGCGCGCCACGGCGGGCAAAGGCGTCGCGGCGCAGGAGCAGGCCACCAAAGATGCGAACAAGGAGGCGGCAGCCGTACTGGGCTTCTCCGCTGCGATCGCGGCGTACGGCGGCTTCTTTATTCCGAAGAGTTACGGAACATCGATTTCAATGACGGGTGGTCCGGAGGGTGCGCTCTACGTCTTCATATTTTTCTATGTCACTTGTATCGCGATGACGTGGTGGTACTACGCGCGAAGGAACGCCGAGATGCCCTGCTGATATCGCAAACGAAGGGCTAAAGCATGAAGACCGTCTCAGACCGGCCCACCTGTCCGCAGCGCGCTCCAGTCATCATTGCCAAGGATTCTTATGTCGCACTTTCTTGATCGATTGAACTATTTTTCGAACCCGACCGAAAGTTTTTCGGGCGGCTTCGGGGTTACCAACGGTGAGGACCGCACTTGGGAAGACGCCTATCGCAATCGGTGGGCACACGACAAGATGGTGCGCTCCACGCATGGCGTGAATTGCACGGGCTCGTGTTCGTGGAAAATTTACGTGAAGGGCGGCATCGTCACATGGGAAACGCAGCAGACCGATTATCCGCGCACCCGCTGGGACATGCCCAACCACGAACCGCGCGGTTGCTCGCGCGGCGCGAGCTACAGCTGGTATCTGTACAGCGCTAATCGAGTCAAGTACCCGATGGTGCGTGGGCGGCTGCTGCAAAGCTGGCGCAAAGCACGCCTCGCGCTGGGACCGGTCCAAGCTTGGGCCTCCATTGTCGAGTCGGACGTTAAGCGCCGCGAGTATCAGGCGGTGCGCGGCCTCGGCGGCTTCGTGCGCTCAAGCTGGGACGAGGTCAACGAGATCGTGGCCGCGGCCAACATCTACACGATCAAAAAGCATGGGCCCGATCGCGTAATCGGCTTTTCGCCCATTCCGGCGATGTCGATGGTGAGCTACGCTGCGGGCAGCCGCTATCTGAGTCTCATCGGCGGCGTCTGCATGAGCTTTTACGATTGGTATTGCGATCTCCCGCCGTCGAGTCCTCAGGTGTGGGGCGAACAGACAGACGTTCCCGAGTCGGCGGACTGGTTCAATTCGTCGTACATCATCGCATGGGGCTCAAACGTGCCGCAGACACGCACGCCCGACGCTCACTTTTTCACCGAAGTCCGCTACAAAGGCACCAAGACCGTCGCGGTGACGCCGGATTATTCCGAAGTGGCGAAGCTCGCTGACATCTGGATGCATCCAAAGCAGGGCACCGACGCGGCAGTGGCCATGGCGATGGGTCACGTCATCATGAAGGAGTTTTACTTCGATCGTCGCAGCGCGTACTTCGACGATTACGTGCGTCGCTACACCGACATGCCAATGCTCGTGATGCTCAAGGAACACGCCTCTGCGGGCGGTGAGACGATCTTGGTGCCGGACCGCTACGTGCGTGCTTCGGACTTCGAAGGCCACCTCGACCAGGCCAACAACGCCGAATGGAAGACGGTGGCGCTTGACGCAACCGGTAAGGTCGTGTTGCCGAATGGCGCTATCGGTTTTCGCTGGGGTCCCGATGGCCGCGCCGATGCAGGTCAGTGGAATCTCGAAGCCAAAGAAGCGCGGCACGGCGCGGATGTAAAGCTGAAGCTGTCGGTGCTCGAAGGCGAGAACGCGAGCACGGACACGGCGAAAGTCGGATTTCCGTACTTTGGCGGAATCCAGACCGCGCATTTCACGCATAGCCCGGCAAGTGACGTGCTCGTGCGCACAATGCCTGTACAACGCATCGTGATAGGCAAAGCCGCTGAGACGCGCACCGTATTCGTGGCGACTGTGTTCGACCTACAGGCTGCAAACTACGGCATTGCCCGCGGCATTCCGGGCGAGCTTGCCGCCACGAGCTACGACGACGACTCGCCGTATACCCCGGCATGGCAGGAGCGCATCACGGGCGCTCCGCGCGAGCAGGTCATCACCGTCGCGCGGCAGTTTGCAGACAACGCCGAGAAGACACAGGGCCGATCAATGGTGATCATCGGCGCGGCCATGAACCACTGGTATCACAGCGACATGAACTACCGCGGCATCATCAACATGCTGATGATGTGCGGCTGCGTGGGAAAAAGCGGCGGTGGCTGGGCGCATTATGTAGGGCAGGAAAAATTGCGGCCGCAAACCGGCTGGACCGCGCTCGCTTTCGCGCTCGACTGGATACGTCCGCCGCGTCAGATGAATTCGACCAGCTTCTTCTACGCACACACCGACCAGTGGCGCTACGAAAAGCTCGGCGTCGAGGAAGTGCTCTCGCCGCTCGCCGACAAAAAGCTCTACGGCGGCAGCATGATCGATTACAACGTGCGCGCCGAACGCATGGGCTGGCTGCCGTCTGCGCCGCAGCTGCAGACGAATCCGCTCGAAGTCGTGCGTGCCGCAACCAGCGCTGGAGTCGATCCGAAAGAATATGCGGTGAAAGGATTGAAGAACGGGTCGCTCACGATGAGCTGCGAAGATCCCGATCACCCCGCCAACTGGCCGCGCAACATGTTCGTGTGGCGCTCCAACATTCTGGGCTCCAGCGGCAAAGGCCACGAATATTTTCTCAAACACCTGCTTGGCACCAGTCACGGCGTTCAAGGCAAGGATCTCGGCGCCGATGACGCGAAGCCGGAAGAAGTAATCTGGCATGAGCATGCGCCTGAAGGCAAATTGGATCTGCTCGTTACGCTCGATTTCCGCATGAGCACCACGTGTCTCTACTCGGACATCGTGCTGCCGACCGCGACCTGGTACGAGAAAAACGACCTCAACACAAGCGACATGCATCCATTCATCCATCCACTTTCAACTGCAGTGGATCCGGCGTGGCAATCGCGCAGCGACTGGGAGATCTACAAGGGCTTCGCGAAAAAATTCAGCGAAGCCTGCGTGGGCCATCTGGGTGTCGAGCGCGAGCTCGTTCTGACGCCGCTCATGCACGACTCGCCCGCTGAGCTCGCGCAGCCTTTCGACGTGAAGGACTGGAAGCGCGGCGAGATCGACCTCATACCCGGCAAGACTGCACCGCAGATGACAGTGGTCGAGCGCGATTACCCGAACGTTTACACGCGCTTCACCGCGCTCGGTCCATTGATGGGCAAGTTAGGCAATGGCGGCAAAGGCATCGGATGGAACACCGAGACCGAGGTGAAACAGCTCGCTCAGTTGAACGGCTTCGTCACCGCCGACGGTGTAAGCCGCGGCATGCCGAAGATAGAAACGGATATCGATGCCTGCGAAGTCGTGATGATGCTGGCGCCGGAGACCAATGGCCATGTCGCCGTGAAGGCGTGGCAGGCGCTCGGGAAACAGACCGGACGCGACCACACGCACCTTGCCGTGCACCGCGAGGATGAGAAAATCCGCTTCCGCGATATTCAGGCTCAGCCGCGCAAGATCATCAGCTCGCCGACATGGAGCGGCATCGAGTCCGAGACGGTTTCATATAACGCGGGCTATACGAACGTGCACGAGTATATTCCGTGGCGTACGCTCACAGGTCGTCAGCAGTTTTATCTCGACCACCCATGGATGCGTGCTTTCGGTGAAGGCCTGTCGAGCTACCGGCCGCCCGTGGATTTGAAGACGACCGCCGGCATCGGCCAGATACGCTCGAACGGCAACCCGGAGATTCTCCTCAACTTCATTACGCCGCATCAGAAGTGGGGAATTCATTCCACCTACACCGACAACCTGCTGATGCTCACGCTGTCCCGCGGCGGACCATGCGTGTGGTTGAGCGAAGACGACGCCAGGCTCGCGGGCATTGTCGACAACGATTGGATTGAGCTATTCAATGTAAACGGTGCGATTGCTGCGCGCGCAGTCGTCAGTCAGCGTGTCAATCCGGGCATGGTAATGATGTATCACGCTCAGGAAAAAATTATCAACACACCGGGTTCCGAGATCACGGGTAGGCGCGGCGGCATCCACAACTCGGTGACGCGCATCGTATTGAAGCCGACGCATATGATCGGCGGCTACGCGCAGCTGAGCTACGGCTTCAATTACTACGGCACGATCGGCACCAACCGCGACGAATTCGTGGTCGTTCGCAAGATGGCTAAAGTCGATTGGCTCGACACACCGGCCACAAGCGAGCCGGTTCTCGATGCGCAACAGGTCTAAGGAGCAGTCATGAAAGTACGCGCTCAAATCGGCATGGTGCTGAATCTCGACAAGTGCATCGGGTGCCACACCTGTTCGGTCACCTGCAAAAACGTATGGACGAGCCGGCCCGGAATGGAATACGCCTGGTTCAACAACGTCGAGACCAAACCGGGAATCGGTTATCCCAAGGAATGGGAGAACCAGGATAAGTGGAAGGGCGGCTGGGTTAGAAACTCCGACGGCAGCATCGAGCCGCGTCAGGGCGGAAAGTGGCAACTGCTGATGCGCATTTTCGCCAATCCCAATCTTCCGCAGATCGACGATTACTACGAGCCTTTCACGTTCGACTATGCGCATCTTCAGTCGGCGCCGGAAATGAAGGCGGCCCCGACGGCACGGCCGCGCAGTCTGATCACCGGCAAGACCATGGACAAAATTGTATGGGGTCCGAACTGGGAAGAGATCCTGGGCGGTGAGTTCAGCAAACGCTCCAAAGACCAGAACTTCGAAGACATTCAGAAAGACATCTACGGGCAGTTCGAAAACACGTTCATGATGTACCTGCCGCGGCTGTGTGAGCACTGCCTGAATCCGGCGTGCGTGGCGAGCTGTCCCTCGGGCTCGATCTATAAGCGCGAGGAAGACGGCATCGTACTCATCGACCAGGACAAGTGCCGCGGCTGGCGCATGTGCGTGAGCGGATGTCCGTATAAGAAGATCTATTACAACTGGCAGTCGGGAAAAGCCGAGAAGTGCACGTTCTGTTATCCGCGCATCGAAGCCGGCCAGCCGACCGTCTGCTCGGAAACTTGCGTGGGCCGCATCCGCTACCTCGGCGTTCTGCTGTACGACGCCGATCGCATACAGGCAGCCGCGAGCGTCGAACACGATCGCGATCTCTATCGGGCACAGCTCGACATTTTTCTCGACCCGAATGATGCGACGGTGATCGCACAGGCGCGCGTCGATGGCATTCCTGATGCGTGGATGGAAGCGGCACGCAAAAGCCCGGTCTACAAGATGGTAGTCGACTGGAAGGTGGCGCTGCCGCTGCATCCCGAGTACCGCACGTTGCCGATGGTGTGGTACGTGCCGCCGCTGTCGCCGATTACTGCTGCGGCGAACGCCGGCCATGTTGGCATCAACGGTGAGATCCCTGACGTCAATCAGTTACGCATTCCCGTGAAGTATCTCGCCAACCTGCTGACCGCAGGCGACACGGCGCCGGTGGTTCGGGCGCTCGAGCGCATGCTGGCCATGCGCGCATATCAGCGCGAGAAGCACGTCGAGGGCCGTGTCAATACCGCTGCACTTAAACAGGTCGGCATGACCGAGCGTGAGGTGCAGGACATGTATCACGTGATGGCGATCGCCAACTACGAAGACCGCTTCGTGATCCCCAGCTCGCACCGCGAGTATGCCGAGAACACTTTCGACGTGCGCGGCGGATGCGGGTTTTCATTTGGCAACGGGTGCTCTGGCGGCTCGAGCAAAGTGAGCATTTTCGGCGGCACGAAAAGGCGAACAATTCCGGTCAAGGCGGAGGTTTGAGCATGAGCGCACTTTCTAACGCGAGCGCAGCACCGCTCACGCTGCGGGTGCTTGCGCACCTTCTGAATTATCCGGACAGCGATCTGCTCATGCATCTAAGCGACTTGCGTAAGGCGCTGCGTGAAGAGCGTGCACTCAGTGCGAGCCGCATCGCGGAACTCGAAGCACTCATGGACACGCTTTCGCGCACCGATGCGCTTGAGAACGAGGCGACATACGTCGGGCTCTTCGATCGCGGCCGGGCGACTTCGCTGCACCTGTTCGAACACGTGCACGGCGACTCGCGCGAGCGCGGACGTGCGATGATCGATCTCGCACAGACCTACGACAAAGCCGGACTGTTCCTCGCGCCGGGCGAATTGCCCGATTACCTGCCGGTCGTGCTCGAGTTCGTTTCAACCCAGCCGGCACGTGAAGCGCGCGCTTTTCTGAGTGAAATGGCGCATCTCTACAATGCGATTTTCAATGCGCTGCGCGAGCGTGGCAGCGCTTACGCGAGCGTGCTGGGCGCCTTGCTCGAGCTTGCGGGAGAGAAAGCGCAGCCGGTCAAGATCGCGCCCGACGAGCCGCTCGACGTAGCGTGGGTCGAGCCGATGGCATTTGACGGCTGCTCGTCACATGGCCAGGCGAAGCCCAACCAACCGCAACCCATTCACATCGTGCGCAGGCACGATACCGCACAAGGAGCGTCGTCATGAGCGCGCCGTATGGTTTTCTATTCGGTGTCTATCCCTATATCTGTCTCACCATTTTTCTGCTTGGAAGTCTGATCCGCTTCGACCAGAACCAGTACAGCTGGAAAAGCGATTCTTCGCAGATGTTGCGCGCAGGCACATTGCGCTGGGGCAGCAACCTCTTTCATATCGGCGTTCTGTTTCTGTTCTTCGGTCATCTGATCGGGTTGCTCATGCCGCACGCGCTGTATGGGATTTTCATCAGCGCACCGTCGAAGCAGATGCTCGCCATCGTGTCCGGTGGGATCGCGGGAGTTCTGTGCTTCATCGGCCTCACGCTGCTGATTCATCGTCGTGTGTTCGATGCGCGCATTCGAGCGACCAGTCACCCCACGGACATTGCAATCCTCGTGATCCTATGGGTGCAGCTGGTGATCGGCCTCGTGACATTGCCCTTTTCCTGGCATCACTCGGACGGCAGCGTCATGCTCGCGCTCGCTGATTGGGCGCAGCGCGTCGTCACTTTGCGCGCCGTCGATGCCGCGGCGATGGCCACGCTGCCATGGCCGTATCTCGTGCATCTCGTGCTCGGCATGACCATTTTTCTGCTCTTTCCGTTTAGCCGGCTCGTGCATGTGTGGAGCGGCTTCGCAGCGCTGGGCTATGTCGTGCGGCCGTATCAGGTCGTGCGCAGCCGCCGCATCAATCTGCCTGCGAGCCACAACCTCCCGCCCCATTCGGCCATGGAACCCGCGCACCCCGCCGCAACGGAAACGCCGGCGACTCGTGATGCACGCCCTGTAAGTGATGCGGTGCCCGCGAAAGCGGCTATTTAAGCAATAAGGGCACAGAACATGACTGATACTCAAACTCTAAATGCCTCGAAGGTGGCGCGAGTCAACGGCGTCGCAGTGAACACCTCGGGTGAAATACTATCGGCCGAAGAATTGCGCCAGCGCGGCTGCAGCGAGTTGCTGCGCCAGGCCGCGCAAAGTGCTGGTCTTCTCGACCTGCGCGATACCGCCTCGCCCGACGGCGTCATCAGTCAAGCGGCAGCAAGTGCAATCGAAGCGCTGCTCGAACAGAACGTGAGCGTGCCGGAGCCTTCCGAAGAAGCCTGCCACCGCCAGTATGCGGCGCACGAAACGGTCTATCGCACGGGCGAGCGGGTGCGCGTGCGGCATATTCTGTTTGCGGTCACGCCCGGTGTTGACGTAACAGCATTGCGCAAGAAAGCCGAGACGGTCTACCTCGATGTGCATTGTCATGCCGGAAGCGACACCGATGGTTTTGCCGAAGCGGCAGCCAGGTATTCCAATTGCCCCACTGGCGCCCAAGGCGGAGATCTGGGATGGCTGGTCGCGAACGATTGCGCACCCGAGTTCTCACGCGAGTTGTTCGGCCGTATTGAAATCGGCGTCCTCTCGCGACTCGTGCATAGCCGCTTTGGACTGCACGTGGTTGAAGTAATGGAGCGCGAGCCCGGAACGCAACAGCCGTTCGAAGCAGTGCGCGGCGCGGTGAGTCTCTCGCTGCGTCAGCAGAGCTACGTTACGGCGTTGCGGCAGTACTTACGTGTTCTGGCGGGGGCTGCCGAAGTGGATGGTGTGGACCTCGAGGCTGCCGCTACGCCGTTGGTGCAATAGCGTGAACATTTCGAGCTTCGACGACCTGCTGTGCGCCGCGCGCGCGCAGACCGAACCGCAGCGCCTGCTGTTCGTATTTACGAAGGTAACACTGCCGGACGATAGTACGCCCGAACAGCAGGCGCGCTTCCAGACAGGCGAAGGCGGCGCGCTTGAGCCGCTTATGTGCGTGGACAAGGCGCCCGACGATCTCGGGGCGTTTGAAGCGCTGGTTGAAGAGTCGCGCCACTTCGGCCACGACTGGTCCATCGTATTCGTGAGCAGTTTGTCGGGACGCGCCGGCGCGGCGCCATCGAGCCAGGAAGCCGACCAACCGCTGCAACGCATGATCGAGTCCATCAAGGCCGGATCGTTTGGCTCATTCGTGCCGTTCAACCGGCAAGGCGACCCGGTATATTTCGAATGAGAAACACAAAGAATCGCGCAGCAAAATTACGTAAGTGAATGCAGTCACCAGTGAAAGCGAATCAATGAAAATGGCCTTCGTCGTACATACGGAGCATCATACTGACCGCCTGATGCAGCTACTCCAGGGCGCAGGCATCGATTACTACACGCGATGGGATCAGGCGAAAGGCAAAGGACATGGTACGGAGCCACATCTCGGCGCGGGAGGATTTCCAAGCACGAATTCGGTGCTGATGATCGCATTCCCTGACGAGGCGCCGCTCGAGAAGCTGATAACGCTGATTACTGCAGCAAATGCGGATATCAAACGCGCGTCGGACAAGATCCGGCTGTTTCAGACCCCGCTCGATCGTATGATTTGACGGCGAGCGGCGGACAAGTTTACGGCAGCTTGAGATGGCGGCTCTCGTCGAGGTCAATACCGCTGCGGCAGGTGTGGCAAGGCTCAATGCGTGGCAGTGTATCGGCTGCGGCAAGATTGAAGCGCCACAGAATTGCATCGGCGTGTGCCGTGATGAGAAGGTCCAGTTCGTCTACGCATCCAACTACGACGAAGTGCTCGGGCAATTAACGCTCGCGCGCCGGCGTAACGAGATTCTCTCCAAGCTGGTCCGCGAGCTCGCGCACACGACGCCGCGCGAAGGCGGGTGGGAGCGCACTTACCGCGCGCTGCAGGCGCGAGCGCAGAACGCTCTCGAAGTCTGCAAATAGCACGCATGGGGCGGGCGGAAAGGACTTAGCCTTGGTCGAACAGCGGCCAACACGGGCAATGAAGCATCTCGCTATGAGTGAACCGCCGGATAAGTCGCGCACCGCCGACAAACTACGCGCCGGGAGCTCGAGCGCTTTCGCGCTATGGAATCTCGGTTTTCGTCCATTCTTCCTGCTGGCGAGTATTTTCAGCGCGCTGAGCATCGTGTTATGGGCCGCTCAATTTTCCGGCTGGCTGCCGGCTGCATACATGCGTTCAGGCGTCTGGCACGCCCACGAAATGCTGTTTGGGTTCACCACCGCGGTGATCGCCGGCTTTCTGCTTACCGCGGTTCGCAACTGGACCCGCATGGATACAGCACGTGGTCCGGGCCTGATGGCATTGGTGTTGCTATGGATCCTCGGCCGTATCGCAGTGGCGACTGAATGGCACGTGTTTTCTGCTGTCGTGAATGCAGCTTTTCCGATTGCGGTCGCCGTGTCGATCGGCATTCCTTTGCAGCGGTCTCACAACTCGCGCAATTATTTTTTTGTGGGCTTGCTCGTTTTGATGGCTGGCCTCGTGCTCGCGGTGCATCTGGCCTTGCCGGAGCGCCTGGGACTGTCGGCGGCATCGGGTTTGCAGCTCGCGCTGGACCTCGTGCTGTTCATCATGGCGGTGATGGGCGGCCGCGTCATTCCCATGTTCACAAACAACGGAGTAGCGGGTGCGGACGCCACGCGCAAAGCGCTGATCGAAAAACTCGCGCTCGGAAGTATCATCGTACTGTTTGCGGCCGACGCACTTCATCTGCCTGATACTTACGTCGCAATCGTCGCCGTCATCGGCGCGCTCAGCCATGGCGCCCGCCTTTGCCTATGGAAGCCGTGGCGCACGCTTGCAACGCCACTCGTCTGGATACTGCACGCCGCCTACGCATGGATAGTGATACACCTCATGCTGCGCCACTTTGCAGCGATGCACTGGGTGTCCGCATCGTCCGCCACCCATGCCCTCACCGTTGGGGCAATTGCCGGCCTGACGATGGGCATGATGAGCCGTGTCTCGCTGGGGCACACCGGCCGTCCGCTCAAGGTCACCCGCGCCGAAACCGCGGCGTTTTTTCTCGTGCAGGCCGCCGCGCTTGTGCGTGTGTTCGGCGAAATTGCGCTGCCCGTATGGTACATGGTCAGCATCGAAGTCTCCGCCGTATTGTGGGCGGCGGCGTTCGGACTTTTTGCGATCAGGTACTGGCCGGTACTGACGCGGCCTCGGCTCGACGGCAAGCCCGGTTGATTTTTCACCTCGGTGGACTTCAAGCGTGGACTATCAAGTGCTGAAGCTCGTGCACGTAAGCTGTGCAATTGCGAGCTACGCAATGTTCTTTCAGCGCGGCATATGGATGCTGCGCGGCTCGCCAATGATCAGAGTCCGCTGGGTGAAGATCGTCCCGCATATCGTCGACACTGTTCTGCTTGCAAGCGCTGTGATGCTGACCTTGCGCATACAGCAGTATCCATTCGTCAACGCCTGGCTTACCGCCAAAGTACTCGGGCTGCTGGTGTATATCGGCTTGGGTATCGCGGCGTTCAGGTTCGCGCACACCCATGGAGCCCGGCTTGCGGCGTGGCTGGCGGCGCAAGCGGTGTTTGTTTATATCGTGGCTGTCGCGCTTACCCATCGGCCGCTGCTGGTGGCTGGATGAGCGCGCCGACTCGCTGCTTCGTGGGCTGAACTCACGCGCAGCCGTGACTACGCACGCGGCGGGCGCAATCGCTGAAAGACTTGACGGGCAAGCGCGAAAAAAGCCGCCGACCACGTTGCGAGCGCGGCATACAGAAAGACCGCTGGAACGCTGCCCAGGAACTCCAGACCCATGGCCTTGACCATCTCGTGAGTCCCTACGGAATACATGCCGAGCGGAAATACCGCGCCCCAATAAAGCGGGTCGTACTTCAGCGGAAATCGTTTATAAAAGTAACGCCACAGCACGAGCAGCACGAGCATAGGTATCCACCATGTGCCGGTCACCCAGTAAAAAATCGTAAATCCCTTCATGAAGGGCAAGATCGACTTGAGGAATGGAGCATCCGGCGCGTTAATGATCAGCAGCGAGCCCGCGAATGTGGATATCGCCATCGCTCCCATGTTGATCCAGTAAGGCGGCGTGAGATCACCAGCCGAGAATCTGAAGAAGGTATAGCGATAGAAGATCAGCGACATCATCCAGATATAGAGCATGCCGCCCCACAGCCACATGGATAACGCGAAGAAGTTCAGCTCGAGTTTCCATGGCTGGCCGGAGTGGACTGCAAGCAGGGCGCTGAGTACTGCGAGCGACTGCGTTGACACCACCGCCAGCAGCCATGCGCCATTGATGCCGCGCTCGAGCGGAGGTTTATGCTCCTTGATGGTGAATGCGACAAAGATGGTGTATGTCAGGCATGTCCACAATCCAAGAGCGACTGTCCACAATATCAGTCCCACACGCTCATCCGCTGCAAGCACGACGAATTGACTGCCGAGAACCGCGGTCCCCGCTACTGCAGTGAAGTAGCCCGGACCGCGCAGATGGTCGACCATGTCCGCGAAGTACCGCTTGGAGTGGCGCACCATGCGCACAACGTTCAAAACCATCAACGCCATCCAGGCCGCGATGTTGATGCGGAAAAGCGTTATCGCGATTGTTTCCAGACCATGAATGTAGGATGCCAGTGAAACGATTCCCGTCGCCATGATCACCGCGAAATACGCTGGCGACAAATCCGCGAGGCCGGCAGGCGCAGGATGGGCGACTGCGCCATTGTCGGAAGGCGGAACGGGTGGAACCGAACCGTCGGTCATCGATTAGGGGTCAAAGTTGGTCGGCAAGCGTGGATAGCAGACGAAAATCGCGTTACGTCAGCCGCGAACCGCAATTGTGCCGAACTTCTACCGGCATCGCGTCGACGCAAAGTACGGACGCCGCCCGCCACGCAGTCCACATCGATGCATCCCGCCTCGGGAACGGCTGCGTCAGCGTGCAGGCACTGTTTGCCGGATCACATCATATGAGGCATGGCGACCGAAACATGGTTCGGTGCGCCGGTCGCGCGCTTGTATATCGACGCGGCAGCGCTTAAGTGCAATCCATCGCCGGTGACGAACGCGGGTCTGTGCCCCGTTAGCAGGTAATCGATCAGACCGCCACCGGGCGGATGGCGGAGCCGAAAGGCACGCTTTCGCTGCCGCGGAAGACAACCCTTTTTTGACATAACCCTTGAGCCCAAAAGCAAGCCGCGTGCCGATGCAAAACTGGCCGATCGGGGCAATGCCGACCCGCAGTCCGCATACGGCAAGGCAGTTGAGCCCCGGCACGCAACGCACCGGATTGGGCTTTGGCATGCGATTGCAGTGCTTTCTCGCG
>Ga0157374_10001564_pt1 | contig 19260 bp, 14 predicted proteins | sample M25metaG_FD_115308 | JGI IMG/M metagenome (GOLD analysis project Ga0157374, IMG submission 115308) | Miscanthus rhizosphere microbial communities from Kellogg Biological Station, Michigan, USA - M2-5 metaG | ecosystem: Host-associated > Plants > Roots > Rhizosphere > Soil | place: USA: Michigan... | reverse complement strand
GAAATCTTCGCTGCGTTCTCGTCCACTGCAATCGAATGACGACGCCGTTCCCATCCCTGAAGCGGGCAAAGAAACCGCAAAGCTCCTCCCATTCCTGGAATTTTTCGTACAGTCAATGCAGCTACAGGAAGAAGAGCTGCGCAAAACACAAGCGGATCAGCGCATGTATGTGACCGTGGATGCGTTTGCTCAGCTTGCGCGTTATCTTTCCGGACTTCCGGGCAGAAAAAATGTGGTCTGGCTTTCCGGATCTTTTCAGTTCGGCCTCACGCCAAATCCAAACGAACAGGAAACTACCTATGTCCAAGGCGCCAGTTATAGTGACAGCCTGAAAAAAGTCGCTAATCTGATGGCCGAAGCTCATGTAGCCATATATCCAGTCGATGTGAAAGGCCTGACCACCGATCCACTGTTCAGCGCCACAAGCAATGAGGCACTGGCACCAATTTCTATGCAGAGTTTCGTTCCCGCCGGAGCCAATAGTGTGGTTCCGGAAGGTCCGCAACGCAACACTTTAATTGCCTTGCCGATCACAGTCATGCGTGATCAAAGCGAACAAATCGGCGCTGCTCAAGCCAGCGAAAGGGCCACTATGGACCAGCTGGCAGCCGATACGGGAGGGGAAGCCTTTTACAATACCAATGGAATTGCGCGCGCCATCACTCGCGCGACCGAGCAAGGTTCGAATTATTACGCGCTGTCGTACACACCGACAAATCGCAAGTACGACGGCAGATTCCGCAAGATCAAAGTAACCGTCCCGGGGAAATATCATCTCGCCTACCGCCGCGGTTATTACGGAGTCGATCCCAACGCCGTCACTAAACCATCGAAGGATCTGACGTCCAGCTTGGCGCGCGCCGCCATGCAGCATGGCTCACCCCAATCCCGCCAGATCGTCTTTGGCGCGAGAGTTGTTCCGGTGGGTAAGCCCAGAATGATCAAAGACGTCCCAGCCACCCAGCCTGCCCAACGGAAAAAGAAACCAACCGATCCGGTCGAGATGCAGCATTACGCGCTGGAGTATGCGGTCACTCCCACCGACCTGCGCTTCAACCAGTCCGCCGAGGGAACCTATCAGGGCGTCTTTAATTTCATGGTTGCCACTTTCGATGACCATGGCAGACCAGGTGCCAGCCAGATTAGCCAGGCAGTTCCCACCCTCAAAGTAGAGTCGATGCGTGATGTCATGCTAGGAGGCGTACGGCTGCATCAAGAAATTGATGTCCCGGTGAACAGCACCAGGATGCGCCTGGGAGTTGAGGACATAGCAAACAGCCATGTGGGGACGCTGGAGATTCCGCTGCCGGTAAAGGCTCCGCCGGATGCGCCGATCGCGACGCATCGGTCGGTACCGGTGGTGGAACCGGATTGACCGCTGCCTATGGTTTTGCGACCTTTGGCGCGGCAATTTGAATCAGCGATCTGCTTCCCACCCGTACAAACTCGAGTTCACGCGCCGCAAGTAGTGCATTGACAGCCTCTCTTATGCGGGAGCGGGGAACAAAGTTGCCGAGGAAGGTTTCGATCTCGGTTTGATCGGCAGCAACTACGCAGTCCAGATATTTTGACAGCAAGGCGGACAGCGCCTCAGGTACTGACAACTCAATCCCTTCCCGGACTGGATCGGGAGCCCAGCGGTAGAGTACATCCCAGAAAGCTCCTTCACTCGGGTTGTAGTCGACGCGGGTAATTCGCAGTTTCGACCAGAGTTCGGTCAGCGATTTATCGAGTGCGGGAAGGGAAACTCCTTTGCCCAAAGTGTCCAGCAGCTTCTGTTTAGAAATAGGACCGCCACGCTGGATTGCTGCATATGTATCACATGCCAACTGAGAGTAAAGAGATCGTGTCCCCGGATTGGGAGGCTGCTTGGGGTTGCGCTCTCCAACCAGCGCGTAAAAAAACGGAAAGATCGAAGCCGTCAGCAAGAAAGTGACGTTCTCATCGAACAGCGGAGCCTCGTACGCATAGTGTTCGCGCAGCAGGCGGATCATCATGTCGGTCGCTTCTTGCGCCCGCGGGTCGGAAAAAGCTTTTTGCGGCGTAGGCAGGTTGACGTCCGATCCGTTCCACGCCCCGAGAAACGTAGGGATCAGCGTCGCCGGACGCGTGGGATACAGCAGACAGAATCCGACCAGCTCGAGAAACCCACGCGCTTCTTCGATCGTGCGAAGTGGCCTACCGGTAAGGCGCCACTTTTCGCGGCGTTGTTCGTGGAGCTCGAGATCGGTCATATAGGAAGATTAAATCAGCCGCCCAGAAGCGGCCACTGGCCATACTAGACTATGAACCATATGAAAAAAATCTGCGCAGGCTTGGTGTTGCTCGCACTTTATTTTTCAGCCTTGCCTCAGGCAATGGCGAAAGACGATAAGGAAGCCGAAGTCCGGGCTGCGTTGGCAAAATTTGTCCAGGCATTCGACAATCTAGATTGGGAACCCTTCCGCGCGTCCTTCGCAGACAACGCCACCGTCTTTCATCCCCGGCAGTTCGCCCCTCGTGCCGAGGGTCGCGCTGAAGTTGAAGAAACTTTCAAACAAGTTTTTGTCCGTATTAAGGGCGACAAGACCAGTCCTCCCTACATGGATCTGCAACCGAAAGGTTTGCAGATTCAGTTTGCGGGAGGTGAAGTGGCCATCGCTACGTTTTATTTAGAGGATCACCCTGGCTTCCTCAACCGTCGCACCATCGTTCTGCAAAAAATGAATGGAAGCTGGAAGATCATTCACATCCATGCTTCGGAAGTAGCAAATACACGTTGAGCCAAGCGTTAAAGATGCAAGAAACTCAGCAGGTCAGCCATGCCTGCTCCCGTTGCATCAGGAGTCGAGTTCAATTCTTCTTGCGGGAGATTGAGGCGGTTCATCCAGTAGGTGGGACACGGCCTAACCCGCAATATTTCGTGGTGTTCCGACGGCATGCCTGAAGGCGATGCCCGGAAACGAACCTAGATCCTCTTAAATGCCTTCTGAATATCTTTCATCGAGTATCGCAGAACCACAGGGCGTCCGTGCGGACAGGTCATGGGGCAATCGGTTTTAGAGAGTTCCTGGAGCAGCCACTCCATTTTGTTCTGTTCCAGCGGCATGTTGACCTTGATGGCCGCGTGACAGGCAATGGTAGCGGCAATACGCGTGCGGATTTTTTCCAGATTCAACGACTGCTCTTCGCGAGCGAACTGATCGAGCAGTTCGTGGAGCATCTTTTCAATTTGCGGAGCGTCCACTCCTGCAGGCGCCAGCTTGATGGCGATGCTACGCGCACCGAAAGGCTCGGCCTCGAAGCCGTTCTGGTTCAGTTCCTCCGAGATTTCCGCAAAGACCACTTGCTGCGCCGGGGTCAGTTCAATCACCAACGGCATAAGTAGGCGCTGGCTCTCAACTTTTTGTACCGCCCGCTGCTTCAGCACTTTTTCAAACAGCACGCGCTCGTGGGCTACGTGTTGATCGATGATCCACAGGCCTTCGCCGTTGACTGCGAGGATGAACGACTCACGAATCTGGCCGAGCGGCCTAAGCGAGGCCAAGGCTGGCGCAAAATCGACAGATTCTGCTTGTTCTGGAAGCGGCGGAGCGCAGCTGTCTCCCGACACGAACTGCTCGGGTAGACGCGCCAAAGCCAGGGCCGCGTTGGCTTCCACCGCAATGCTCTCCCCATTGAATTGCAGTCGTTCGGTCTGGGGTGGCACCACGGGCGGCTGCAACTCGAACCCAGGAGGCATGTTGGCCGCGCGCCAAGCGGAAATATCGACCATGGAAGCGCGCGCTCCTGGAGTCAGCGATGGGCTGGCAGTCGGCTGTGCCTTGATCTCGGCGATAAATTGGGGCACAGGGCGTGCTTTCATCAGCCCGGCGCGAATCGAGTCGCGCACAAAATCATGGGTGATGGTTTGCTGACGGAAGCGGACCTCGGTTTTCGATGGATGGACGTTGACGTCTACCTCTCCGCTCGGCAATTCCAGAAATAAAAGCAGGACTGGGAAAACCGTTGGCGGCAGGATGTTGCGGTAAGCCTCGATAATTGCGTGCTGAATCAGCCGGTCGCGGATCAGCCGCCCATTCACGAAGATATAAATCGAATTGCGGTTGAGCTTTTGAATTTCCGGCTTAGAGATGAAGCCGTGCATACGCAGTTCACCGGGATCTTTCGGTCGAGCGTCTTCCTCCTCCACTTTCCGCCAGGGTGGAGGCTGCGGCAGGCCGATGCGCTCGAGCGGCTGCATGGCAGCAACAGGAATCAACTGGTCCAGAATCTCCTTGCCGAAAATCTGGTAAATGCGCTCGCTGCGGTCTGCCACAGGAGAAACCACCAGCACGGCATTGGTTGCGGTGTGCAACTCAAAATGCTTGTCGAAATGGGCTAGAGCGTAATTGGTGACGAGCGACGAGATATGCGCCAACTCAGTCGACTCAGACTTGAGAAATTTCTTACGCGCAGGCGTATTGAAAAACAGGTCATGGATGGTGATGGAAGTTCCAGCCGGGAGCCCGGCTTCTTCCACTTTATAAATCTTGCCGCCGTTGATTTCGATGATTGTTCCTGAGTTCTGTTCCGGCGCCTGCGTTTCCAGACGCAGGCGGCACACCGAGGCGATCGACGGCAGCGCCTCACCGCGAAAGCCTAGGGTAGCGACATGCAGCAGGTCTTCGGCGTTTTTTATTTTGGAAGTAGCGTGACGCTCGAAGGCAAGTAAGGCATCGTCCCGCACCATGCCACAGCCGTTGTCGGTGATCTGAATCAGCTTTTTACCACCCGCCTCTACGTTGATCCGGATCCGCGTCGCTCCAGCATCCAGGGAATTCTCCAGTAGCTCTTTTACCACCGCGGCCGGACGTTCTACCACCTCGCCGGCAGCGATTTTGTTGGCTACGTTCTCCGATAAGACGTGGATTTTCCCCATGGGCTAATCAGTGAGTTTCGCAGATGGGCCACACGAACGCAAAACACCGCCTGCCGATCCAGGTTCCGCGCAAAACGGGATGGCGGGTTACCGTTGGGTACTTTTGTACTATCCCCTCGGGCATCTCGTTTGTGTAGCTGTGGGCCTCTAGACTGATCGCAGGAGATCCTCCGCGTGCCGAACATTGATGAAGAACTTACGCTGCTCGACTCGCACATGCGGCGATTGAAGATCGAATACGAAATTTTCTTTAGCAATCCTACTAAGAGACCTCCCACCGATTTGGAATGGAAGGTCCTGACCTTACTGCGCAAGTTCAGCGATGGCGGCCGGATGAGCTTCTCGCAGCGTTTCCGTTATAACGAAATGGCGCAGCGCTATGCGATTTACAGCGATCTTTGGCGTAAGAAAGGGCGCATCCGCGAAGAAGGCTACCGGCGTCCCCAGGATGCATTGTTGTCGGTGCAAGGCGTGCGCGAGGCTGAGCATGAACCCGCACACAAGGCCTTTGGGGTAGGCCATGCCGCGGCGGCGGCTGCCGCTGCCGCAGCTCCCGCGCAGTCGGCCCAGCTGTTCACCGTGGAGTGCTCAGATACTTCCAAAGAACGCGATCGCGTCGAAAAGCTTTACCACGCACTCGCCGAGGCCAAGCAGAAAACCGGCAAGGGCGTGGGGGACCTGGAAAGTTTCACCACCTTCGTTCAAAAGAAGACCGATCAGATCCGCAAACAATACGGCTGCCAGGCGGTGGAGTTCAGCGTGGACATCTCCGATGGCGATGTGAAATTGAAAGCCAAGGCCAAGAGCTAAATTGGGTTATTCCCGGATTGTTGTGAATTTTCCCCAGGCGATAGCATCGCAGGATGTTCGTTTCTGTCACACGTCTGCGCGTCCGCCGCGTGATTTACCTGCCACAATTTCTCTGGTATACGCAATTTGCTAAAAGCCAGGCGAGCAAAGCGCCGGGCTTCTTTGGAGGAAGGCTTTTAGTAGACGCAATGCGTGCCTACTGGACTTTGACCGTTTGGGAAAATGAAAAGGCGATGAAAGCCTATCGCAGCTCCGGTGTGCACGCCGGCGTGATGAAGCGGTTACCTGTGTGGTGTGATGAAGCGGCCTACACACATTGGGAATCAGCAGATGCGGCAATTCCGGATTGGCCTGAGGCTTATGAGAGGTTGAAAAGTTCGGGAAAATTGTCCCGCGTGGAGCATCCATCGCCCGCACATGCAGCGCGTCAGTTCCCGCAGCCCCGCTTGCAGCCGCTGATCGGCAGAGCGATAAAAGCAAAATCGCGATAGCCACAACTCCGCACAGCCCCGAGGCTGGTAGAATTTCCCTCCTGCTTTCGAGGGAGATCATGTCAAAGATCCAACGCGCCATTCTGAGCGTCACCGACAAAACTGGATTAGTGGAATTCGCCGGCAAGCTGGCCGGGATGGGAGTGGAGCTGATCTCGACCGGCGGCACCGCCAAATTGCTGCGCGATTCCGGAATCAAGGTTAAAGACATCTCCGATCTCACCGGCTTTCCCGAAATGCTCGATGGGCGCGTGAAGACACTGCACCCCAAGGTGCACGGAGGAATTCTCCACCGCCGTGCTGATGCTGCTCACCGCAAAGCTGTCTCTGAGCATGGCATTCAGCCAATCGACATGGTGGTAGTGAATCTCTACGCCTTCGAAAAAACCGCAGCCAAACCCGGAGTGCGCTTCGAGGAACTGATCGAGAACATCGACATTGGCGGGCCTTCGATGATCCGCTCCGCCGCCAAGAATTTTCAGGATGTGGCGGTGGTGACTTCTCCTTTGGACTACAACGCGATTGCCGAGGAGATGGCACCATCCGGCGGAGAATTATCCGAAGCCACCAAATGGCGGCTGGCGCAAAAAGCATTCGCGACCACGGCTGCCTACGATGCTGCGATCGCCTCCACTCTGGAACAAACCATGCCCGGGAGCGAAATCCATGTTGCAGAAGGGTTCCCGCCCACTCTGCGCTTGTCCTTCAGCAAAATCATGGACCTGCGCTACGGCGAAAATCCTCACCAGAAAGCGGCGATGTACACCAACGGTTCCCGCGAGGGCGTGGCCAACGCACACCAGATTCAAGGCAAGGAGTTGTCGTACAACAACATCGTCGATCTGCAAGCCGCGTGGGACCTGGTGCAGGAGTTCGACGAAACCGTTTGCACCATCATCAAGCACACAAATCCATGCGGGACCGCAACCGGCAAAACGCTGGCCGAGGCTTACAAGAAAGCCCTGGAGTGCGATCCGGTTTCGGCGTTCGGCGGCGTGATCGGTGTGAATCGTGTGATCGACGGTGAAGCCGCGGAAGAAATTGCTAAGTTGTTCCTGGAAGTCATTGCCGCGCCCGGATTTGACGAAGCAGCCCAGGCCAAATTCACCGCCAAGAAGAACCTCCGGCTGGTAGAGATCAAAAATGCTCCGCAGAAGTGGGTGCTGAAAAATGTTTCCGGCGGCATGCTGTTGCAAGATGTCGACATGCGTCCTCTCAGCGAAGCCGATTTGAAGGTAGTCACCAAGCGCCAGCCCACGGCCGAAGAAAAGCGCGCCCTCTCATTTGCGTGGAAGGTATGCAAACACGTAAAGTCGAATGCCATTCTCTACGCGCGTGATGGGCAGACCGTAGGTGTTGGCGCAGGACAGATGAGTCGCGTAGATGCAGCCAAGGTCGGCGCCATCAAAGCGGTGTTGCCGTTGAAAGGGACCGTGGTCGCTTCCGATGCATTCTTTCCCTTCCCGGACGGAGTCGAGGAAATTGCCCGCGTGGGTTCAACCGCTGTCATTCAACCTGGCGGGTCAGTGCGCGATCCGGAAGTAATCGAAGCCGCGGATCGGCTTGGCTTGGCCATGATCTTCACTGGAGTCAGGCACTTCCGCCACTAAAGCCCCAAAGTACATGTCCATCATTCCTGGCGGAATGTCCTAGTTAGTGCAGCCATCGCGACGGTTTTCCCGCAGAATAGTAGTGGTGAAAAACGCCCTCCTCATTGCCAACTTGTTATTCGCAGTTCTGCTGGTGGGATGTGGCGGCGGTGCCGCCGGATCCGGCCAATCGGGCGGAAACATGGGCTCAGGCGGCTCCGGAGGCTCGGATGGTTCGGGTGGAGGATCGGGTGGCGGCAACGGTGGGACCGGTGGCAATACTCAATCCTGCAGCGCCATGAGCCTGGGCTCAGGAGCAAACCTTAACGGATTTGTGCCCTTTGCCTCCGACAATCTCTGGAACAAAGACATCTCTGCCTCGCCGGTCGATTCGAATTCGGGGACCATCATCAGCACCATCGGCTCAACGATTGGCCTGCATCCTGACTTCGGCACCGGCGGCAATGGCATTCCTTATGTCGTGGTCAACGGCACGCAGAATCTGGTCGGCATCAACTTCACTGCTTACGGCGACGAAAGCGATCCCGGCTTCATGCCGATCCCGAGCAGCGCGCCGATTGAAGGCGGATCAAATTCCACCGGCGATCGTCACGTGCTCGTACTCGACAATGCCAACTGTTTCCTGTACGAACTGGATCGATCCTTCGTCCACAGCGACGGCAGCTGGGACGCCGACTCTGCCGCCATTTGGGATTTATTAGGAAATCAGCAGCGTCCCTGGACCTGGACCTCGGCGGATGCGGCGGGCCTGCCGGTTTTCCCCGGATTGGCGCGCTATGACGAAGTAGCGGCCGGACAGATCAACCACGCGTTGCGCTTCACGGTTCACGACAGCAGAAAAGCGTTTACGCCTCCCGCTTCGCATTGGGCGTCAAGCAATACCAGCAGCTCCGTAGGCCCAATGGGAATGCGGCTGCGCTTGAAAGCCAATTACGACATCTCGGGTTTCTCGGCGAAGAACCAGGTGATCCTCACGGCGTTGAAAAAATACGGAATGATTCTGGCCGATAATGGCACCTCGATGTTCATCACCGGAGCACCGGATGATCGCTGGGATGACGATGACCTGCACATGCTTGGACAGGTGCAGGCGTCAGCGTTTGAAGTTGTGCAGATGAACCCGGTCTACACCAGCGCGAATGTCCCGCAGGGCAATGCGCCGGCGATTTCCGGATTGACCGCAACTTCGACCACGATCTCGGTTGGGCAAAGCACTACGCTTTCCTGGACCGTCTCCGGAGCTTCTTACCTGATCATGTCGCCGGTCCCCGGCCCAGTTCGCGGAACCAGTGTCACGGTTTCGCCGACCCGGACAACCACCTACACTCTTTACGCCACCAGCCAGTACGGACAGTCCAGTAGCAATATCACAATTACGGTCCAATAGTTGTCCGGCTGCGGACCCAATTCGTTTGCAGTCGTCATCATGATTTTTAGGAACGATCGAACCTCGACCCGAACAGAACCGGACGACGCACTACCGTTCGGGCATCTCTCGAAGTTGGACCTCTCGGTGTTAGGGGCAGTGCTCCAAAGACGGGTCGAGGTGTCGCCATCCTATACGAAGCATTGGTCTTTTCTGACGGTTCGATAACAGCCCGGGTGGCATCGGCTCAAGGAAGAACCCTCCGGCAAGCACAGAACCTAAGCCGGCATAGGGTGTCTCCAGTAATCTCCAGTCACTGCACTTCCGGTATTACCAATTGTCTTTGTAATCCCTGTTTTTACAATATTGGAAGCTCGGTCAAGGGGTACAATAACGGTGCACCCACCGGGTAGAGGTTCGGCATCCAATTGGAGTGTCCTGGACTCTGACAAGGTCGCCCTTAATGAAAACTTTGATTCGCCTATTACTGACCCTCACATTCGCAGTAAGCCTCCTTGCGCAGACCCCCGTGGCGGATCCGGCCAAGCCGGCGATTCCCGCTCGTAAAACCGATCGCGGAGCCGCCTACTACCACTACATGATGGCGCACATGTACGAGGAGCAGGTCGCGGTTTATGGTCGCAGCGACCTGGCCAACAAGGCGATCGAGGAGTATCGCCAGGCAATCGAAGCTGATCCAACCTCGGAGTATTTGACCTCTGGTTTGGCGGAACTGTATTTCCGCACCGGACGCATTCGTGACGCGGTCCTGGAAGCTCAGGATGTGCTCAAGCGCGACCCCAACAATCTTGAATCTCACAAACTGCTGGGACGAATTTACTTGCACTCGCTAGGCGATGTACAGGGTGGAAGTGGTTCGAAGGATGTTCTGAAGCGCGCCATCGAGCAGTATGAACAGATCGTGCGGATTGAGCCGGACAGTGTGGAAGATCACCTGTTGTTGGGCCGCCTGTACAAGGTGAACAACGACCTGTTGAAGGCGGAAGGCGAATTCAAAACCGCAGTGCAACTGGATCCTGATTCTGAAGAAGCCGTGACCATGTTGGCCTACCTCTACAATGAGGAAGGCGACACGGCCCGCGCCACCAAGGTTCTCAGTTCAATTCCGGACTCTGCGCGTTCGGCCAAGCTATACACCGCGCTCGGCTACACCTATGAGCAGCAGAAGCAGTACAAGCAAGCAATCGATTCCTACAGGCACGCGATTGATCTTGACCGAGACAACCTCGATGCCATCCGCGGACTAGCAGACAATCTTCTCAATGACGGGCAGACCGACGCGGCGCTTGAGCAGTACAAAGTAATCGCCGACTCTAACCCCGAAGACGCGCAAACCTACGTGCGTATGGGCGAGATCTATCGTAAAGCGGGCAAATACGATCTGGCTCTCGATGCCTACAAGAAGGCTCAGTCGATGGTCGAGGAATCGGAGGAAGTTCCGTACTACATCGCGGCCATCTACCAGACTCTGGGACGCTACGACGAAGCCGTACAAGTTCTGCAAGGCTTGCTGAAAAAGACTGAAAAGCCGGAAGGCGCCACCTACAAGCAAGACGAAAAGAACAATCGAGCTTTGTTCCTGGAACGCCTGGGGAGCGTTTATCGCGACAGCGATAACAATACGATGGCGCTTGACAGCTTTCGCAAAATGCTGACTCTCGGGAACGAGAACGCTGTTCGCGGGTATCAGGAAATTATCGATACCTATCGCGAAGCCAAGCAGTGGCAACAGGCCACAGACACGGCGAAAGAAGCTCTCCAGAAATATCCCGACGACCGCACGCTGAAGATGACCTACGCCACCCAGATCGCGGAAACCGGATCAGCGGATGAAGGTCTGCAAAAGCTGAAGACCACGCTGAAAGGTGGGCCGGATGATCGCGATGTTTACATCACGATGGCTAATCTCTACACACGCTTGCGCCGCTATCCGGAAGCAGAGGAAGCGACTGAGAAGGCGGCACAGCTTTCCATCAAGCCAGAAGAAAAGCAAGGCGTGGATTTCCTCCGGGGCACAGTGTACGAGCGGCAGAAAAAGTATGATCAGGCCGAAGATTCATTCCGCAAAGTTCTGAGTGCCGATCCGCAAAATACAGCGGCCCTCAACTACCTGGGGTATATGCTCGCCGACCGCAACGTAAAGTTGGAAGAAGCCTTCGGAATGATCAAGAGGGCCGTGGACCTTGATCCGGCGAACGGTGCGTATCTCGATTCACTTGGCTGGGCTTACTTTCGCTTGGGCAAGTATGACCTTGCTGAAGAAAATCTCACCAAAGCTTCACAGCACATCGGCAGTGATCCCACGGTGCAGGATCACTTGGGTGATCTCTACCAGAAGACGGGACGCCTGAAACTGGCTGCCGCCCATTGGGAGCGTGCGCTGAATGAGTGGAACAAGACGGTCAGCGCCGAGCTTGATCCGAACGATGTGGCCAAGGTGCAGAAAAAGCTTGAGTCCGCAAAGGTGAAGTTGGCCAAGGAAGATTCGAGCAACAAATAAACTCTCTATCAATGAAACAGAACGTCATCATCCGTGCCGCTACCGCGGATGATATTCCTGAGATTCTCCGACAAAGGAAACTCATCTATGAAGACATGGGTCACGGTGAACCCGAGGCCCTGTCGCGCATGGTTTCCACGTCGCAAGAATTCTTAACACAGGCAATTCCAGCCGGTTCTTTCCGGGGATGGTTCGCCACCATTGAGAACAAGGTTGTCGCCGGTGGCGCGGTCATATTGGTTCCCTGGCCAAGCCATACCTACGATGGCGAGTGCCGACGCGCCAACATTCTGAACGTCTACACCTATCCGGAGTTTCGGCGCAGAGGTATCGCCCGTCAGCTGATGCAATTCATGATTGCGTGGTGTCGGAATCAAGGTTTGGCGATGGTCTATCTGCATGCCAGCCCGGATGGGCGTTCACTCTACCAATCTCTGGGATTTGAGCCCACCACTGAGATGCGCCTGAAGCTGAGGTGAAGCACTCAGCATCAGCCATCGAACGTCGGATTTAGCTGATGACTAAATGCCGAGTGCGGAAGGCTCGGTGCTAAACTTTCCTCATGCTGGCCGACTACGCCGTGCGGGTAGAACAATCGCGCGGCCGCCGCTTCCCGCAAGCGCAACACCAGTATCGTAACGCCTTCCAGCGGGACCGGGACCGCGTCATCCATGCGCGGGCATTTCGACGGCTTGAATCAAAAACCCAGGTTTTCACCCACCGTTACTCGGACCACTTTCGCAACCGGCTGACCCATACTCTCGAAGTTTCGCAGATCGCCCGCACGGTCGCGGCTCAACTTGGCTTGAATGTGGATTTGGTCGAGGCTCTGGCATTGGTACACGACGTTGGTCATCCGCCATTCGGCCACGCCGGAGAGAAGGTGCTCGATACCGTCATGCGCCAGCATGGATTATCGTTTGATCACAACCTGCATGCCTTGCGCATCGTCGAAGATTTTGAAGTAAGATATGCGGCCTTCCGCGGGCTGAATCTTACCTTTGAGGTGCGCGAAGGAATTATTAAGCACTCCCGCGACTACAGCCTGCAGGATTTCCCCGACCTCGCGGAATATATGTTAGATCTGAGGCCACCGCTTGAAGCACAGTTGATTGATATGGCAGATGAGGTGGCCTATAACACAGCGGACCTGGATGATGGTCTCGAAGCACGGTTGCTGTCGCTGGAGCAAATTCGCGCTGGCTTGCCTCTGTTTGAGGGTTTTTATCGCGAAGCCGAGAAAGCGTATCCCGACGTGGCCGAGAAGTTGAAGTTCAATGAGGCCTTGCGTGAAGTTTATGATCGCCTGGCCGGGGACCTGATTGGCAATACACAACAGAGACTACAGCAAGAGAACATTCACGATGTCGAAGATGTTCGCGTGTTTCCTCAACGCTTGGCTAGCTTTAGTGCCAACGTAGATGCCGAGCGGCGCCAGATTAAAGAGTTTCTGCGGGTGAATGTGTACCAAAATGCCCAGCTTGACGCGGGCAAAGAAGATGCAGAGAAAATCATCAGCAGACTCTTTCAGTTTTGGATGAAAAATCCTGAAAAGCTTCCGCGCAGTTATCAAGAGAAAGACGAGTCTCTGCCCCGGATCATCTGCGATTACATAGCCGGCATGACGGACAACTTTATTTATGAGCAGTATGAGAAGCACTGTCCGCAGTAAAATACCGCAGGGGCGAAAGCCCCCAGGGTACTTACCTGGCTGCAGCCACACTGGTCACGACGTCATAAAGAACCTGAAATCCACGTCGCACTTCCTCGACGCGAATTCGCTCGTCGTCCCCATGCTGGGTGTTGTTTTCTGCTTCCGTAGCCGTGTATGGATTAAATCCATACGCATTCATTCCTAGCGGACGATACCGCTGTTCCTCGTTATATCCACTAGTCAGTCGCGGCAAAACCAATGTCCCCGGAAAATAATGCGCTGTAACCTTGCGGAAGGCGTCATAGAGCTCAGTGTTCGTGGGAGAAAAATTGGCCACTCGAAATTCTTTACTTTGTGGTTCAACCGTGACGTTCGGGTCATTCACGACTTTCCGTATGGACTCCAAAAACGCCTGCGGGTCTTCTCCCGGCAGCAAACGGACATCGATATTGGCCCAGGCCTCTGGTGGAATGACATTGGTTTGCTGCGACCCTCCAAACATGGTCAGAGTCATTGTGTTACGAAATAGATAGTTCAGCGATTCATCATTCTCGATGATCTGCTGAAATTTATTGTCTTGGATATATTGGCTGGGGTTCGAGAAGTACTTCTTCCGCTCCGCCGTTTGAGCAGGCGCGAGTTGCCGCAGAAATTCATCCACCACGGGTAACACCTTCATCGGTGTGTGATAGCTCACAATGCGATCAAGTGCCCTCAGCAACCGATTCGGAGCCGAATCGGGATCAGGACGCGAACCGTGCCCTGCGCGCCCGTGCGCGATTACGCGCAACCAAAAAGGCGTCTTCTCTCCGACATCGATGCCCATAAACTGCACTTTACCGTTCTCATTAATATTCTCGCCGCCCTCATTAATGAGGTACTCAGCATTTCCCAGCAGCTCACGCTGATTGGCGATCATCCAATCCGTACCAGAGCCGTCCACTTCCTCATCAGCCACAGCCAGAAAAATCACATCGCGATCCAGCCCAATTTTCTCCCGTTTCAGCAGCACCATCACCATCAACTGCGCCAGGCCTTCGCTCTTCATGTCCTGTGCACCGCGGCCATAGATGGCTCCATCCACGATATTTGCGCTGAACACAGGCTGCGTCCAGTGAGAAGCATCGCTGGTCACCACATCCATATGGTTCAGCAAAATGATGGGCCGCTTTGCAATCTCTGAGGTATGGGGAAGCTTTGCCCAAAGATTCGAGTGATTCGGCGCGTAGTCAAAAATGCGGTTCTCAATTCCTTCTTGATCGAAAATCTTCTTGAAGAACGCCGCCGCACGCGATTCATTCCCCGGAGGGTTAGTCGTATCGATGCGTAGATACTGCTGTTCCCAATCGACTGCTAGGTCGGCATATTTGTTCATGCGCTCGGCAGGAATGTTCTGTGTGAGGAAAGAAGGTGCAGATTGTTGCGCATTCAGCGCGATCGAGGAAATCACCAGACACAGGAAATAGACCGCAGAGCACCTTCTTTTACCGGCTTTTGCCATGGTTTCTCCTGAAATCTTGGATTCGACGGCGTACGCAGTTTTTATATCAGGTCTCCTAAAATTACTCTTGGCGTGGACTTTTCACTCGTATCCCGTTTCGGCAAGAACTACAATGTTGTTGGAAAGCAAAGACTTAGTTCTCTGGAAGTTTGGCAATAGAACTGTAAATAGGGTAGGTGGGCGCCAGCAATTCGGTGCCGCGGTTTCAGGCCAGCCCAGGCGTCTGTAACTGGCCGAACTTGCATCAAAGAGCGACCCAAGCTCAAGTGGTTTTTGGGGACGCAGACAAAAAAATCACGCAACACGCGCGTTGAGGCGTGCTGGAGTGGAGCCAAATGCTCCCCCGAAATTGGAGGATGTAAGACTATGAAGAACCGTGTATTCCTTGCGCTACTTTTGAGCACTGTGCTGGCCCTTCCAGTACTGGCACAGGACACCAATTCGAATTCGCAGGCCCAGCCCGCAGCGGCTTCGACTTCGGCTGATCAAAGCACCACCACCACCGTCGGCGCCAGCGGCAAGCCCGCGTTGCAGCCTGACACCCACGAAGGTTTCTGGGGCAAGATCAACCCCTTCGCGCGTAAAAAGTATGTGCAGCGCCAAACCGCCCCGATCCGCGATCGCGTGAACGAGCTTGATGAGCTGACCGCGTCCAATACCAAAATGATCAAGGACGTCGATTCGCGCGCGACCGAAGGCATCCGCCTGGCTTCCGCGAAAGCGAGCGAAGCTGATCAGCATGCCATCGATGCGGGCAACAAGGCCCAGCTGGCCAACCAGACCGCTACCCAGGCCAACACCCGCTTGACCACCGTCGAGCAGGTTGTGGGCAACATCGACCAGTACAAGGCTTCGACTCAGACCGAAATTCGTTTCCGTCCCGGACAGAGCGCGCTGAGCGCCAACGCCAAGGCGGCCCTTGATGAGATGGCGACCCCGTTGAAGGATCAGCGTGGATACATCATCGAAGTTCAGGGCTTTTCGTCCGGCCGAGGCCAGGCTGCAATCCAGACCTCGCAGAAAATGGCCGACTCCGTTGTGCGCTACCTCGTGCTCAACCACGAGATCCCGGTTTACCGGATCTTCGTCGTCGGCATGGGTAACGCTCCGGTCCCGACCGACGCCCAAGACGCCAAGGCCAAGCACGTCAGCGGTGGACGCGTGGAAATCAGCCTCCTGAAGAACGACGTGGAGCAGCTGAGCGCCAACGCGGCTCCGGCGACGAAGTAAGTTTGTAGTTTCAACGGTGAAAGGCCCCTTGCCTAAGCAAGGGGCCTTTTTTGTTTCTATACCGGTCGTCAACAACTTTCAGCAAAAAATCAGTCCATCTTCAGTCCGCCGGTCAATTCGGCGATTTTAGGAACGCGGTGTTCCACACACCAGTGATCGAGTTCATCTACGATCTTTTCGGTCGCGCGAGGGTCCCAATAACTGGCTGTCCCAATCTGTACCGCCGTTGCACCAGCCAACATGAATTCCGCAATGTCCTCTGCCTTGGAAATTCCTCCCATACCGATCACCGGAATCTTCACGACCTTCGCCGCGTCGAACACCATCCGCAGAGCGATTGGTTTGATCGCAGGCCCGGACAGCCCCGCGGTGATGTTGGCAATGCGAGGCTTGCGCGTTTCCGCATCAATGGCCATGGCAACGAAAGTGTTAATCAGCGAAATGGCATCCGCCCCAGCGTCCTGAGCCACCTTCGCCATGTGCGCGATGCTGGTGACATTCGGAGACAGCTTCACGATCAACGGCCTTTTCGCGATACGCTTGGCCAGACTGACAACTTCCTCGAGCGATCGCGGATCGCTTCCAAACTGAATCCCGCCATGCGCGGTATTCGGGCAAGAAACGTTCAGCTCATACGCCGCAATGCCCTCGCCCTCATTCAGGACGTGGATGGTTTGCTCGTAATCCTGACGCGTGTAGCCGAATACATTGGCAAACACCACAATGTCTTTCAGTTCGCGCAGCTTGGGCAGCTTTTCATCCACAAAAGCCCGCGCCCCAATGTTCTGCAACCCAATCGCATTCAGCATCCCCGCGGGCGTCTCATACAAGCGGGGAGGCGGATTGCCGATCATCGGCTCCTTCGACAGCCCTTTAACGACGAACCCGCCAAGCTTGTCGAGATGCAGGACGTCCTCAAACTCCACGCCGTAACCAAACGTCCCGCTGGCGGCGATCACAGGGTTCTTTAACTGGATTCCGGCAAAACTGACGCCCAGATCGGTCCGCGGAGGGTTGTTCCCAGATGGGGGCATTATCGAGCGGCCTCCAGCACTGGAAATTTTACCGGTTGGACTTGGCTGAGCGGTGGAGACGATGGCCGTTCCTGCGGCGCTTCTCCACGGCGTGCTGCCAAACTCTCGGTCAAAACGCGGCCGACAGCGTGAGACGGAGCATTGACTCCCAGCAACGAAGCCAGCGTTGCCACCATGTCCACAGGCTCGACCGATGTGCGATAAGTCCCAGGCTGAAAAGGAAGGCCATAAAACAACAACGGCACATGCGCATCGTAGGTGTACGGGGAGCCATGGTCCGCGCCGTTTTCTTCAAACAAAACATAGGGTGGAGGCACCGCAATCAAATACCATCCGCCCAGCGGCGAGTAGCTATTGGCATATTTCGTCCCCAGAGCCGAATGCGGAACTTCGTTACGTGCAAGTTGAGACTTTGTGTAGTAGCCGCGCATTCCCAGTTGCTTGAGCGATTCTCCAACCGTACGCTCAGCGTCATCTTCTTTTATCTTCGCTGCAGTAAATGCTTCATCATTTAAAAACAGCATGGTGAAGCCGAAGTCTGCGATGAATTTTGTCTGACGCCCGGGCGTGAGTTTGGCGGACAAATCACTGTTCAGCTTGGCTTCCATTTTGTCGGAAGCCATGGCCCCGGAAGAGATGTGCAATTTGGAAGTGACTGCAGCCGTTGGCCCGACCCCGTGATCCGCGGAAAGGGCCATCACAACATTGGCAAGACCAAACTGGTGCCCGAGAAAGTCGAAGAATCCAGCCAGTTGCCGGTCAAGAGCCAGTGCCATCGCCTGCATCTCCGCTGTGTCCGGGCCGACTTTGTGGCCAAGAATATCGTTGGCCGACAAGCTGACGACCAACAAATCAGTCGCCGGACCGTTGCCAAGCTTCTCGGAGGTGATCAGGTCCCGGGCAAAGTCGAACTCATAATCGTTGGCGTATGGAGTGGAACCGACCACTCCATAAAAATCTTGTTTGCCGGCCGGCGGTTTCGTCGTTCGCAGTACATTGCCGCTGGCATCCTTCCATTCCAGATTTAGATATTTGCCCGCGTTGTTGCCGTTATTGAAATCCTGTACCCAGTTGGGGAGCTCGTTGCGATAATAGGTTGATGTAATCCAGGCACCTGTTTTGGGGTCGATCCAATAAGCACCATCCCCGGCCAAGCCTGCCGGCAGGATCGAAGCGCGGTCTTTCAGAGAAACCCCGAACACACGTGACTTTCCCTGAGTCGCCAGTTTAAGTTCATCTCCTAACGTGTCGGCTTGTAGGTTATGTGGCGATGCCCCAACGGCATTGCCTGTAATCCCAACTATTTTCGTAGCCGCGTCCTCGACCGAAGTGACCATTTTCTTGAGGCGGGGATCCCACCACTCGTTGCTCATGATGCCGTGGCCACTGCTGTATGCTCCCGTGAAAAGCGTGGCATGTCCGGGAGCAGTATGGGTATTGACGTAGTTGTAGTGGCAGTTGGTGAAATAGGCGCCATGATCGAGGAAGAGCTTGAACCCACCTTCGCCAAACTGGTCACGGTAGCGCTCCAGGTAGTCGGCCCGAAATTGGTCAATTACCACCACGACAACCAATTTAGGGCGGCCATTGTAGGCGGAAGGGAAAGACGGTTGTGTACACAAAAAGCACAGTAACAACGCCAAGGTCAAACTGCGGTGGGGTCTCATCGCGCTGGTAGTTTACAACCTAGGCCATGGGCGGCCAAAGCCTTGAGGCGGCGGAGGACCCTATGATCCTGTGTAGTTACGATTGCGATATATGAAATCTATGGGTTTCTGAAAATAGCCCACCCGTGCCCCTGGCGGGTCAACCATGGTGCGTGATGGGTGCGTGCCGGCAGGCCTGAAATTTTAGATGTCCCCAGCGGGACACTTCAATTGCTAATGTTCGCCAGTCCGGTGTCTCTAACGCCGGGCTATTTCGGAGGTCCCTTACAGGACTTCCTCTTAATTCGCTCTGACCACCGAACATGGTATTTTCAAGGTTGCCGGAGAAAACACATGAAGATCATGGCGGTTATTTTCGGAATCGCATTGCTGGTGAGTTTAGGGTCATCTTTCGCCGCGCCTGCCACTCCCGCAGCGCAAATTGCGCGGGGAAAATATCTGGTGCAGAACGTGGCGCATTGTGGGGATTGCCACAG
>Ga0157374_10001561_pt1 | contig 19271 bp, 18 predicted proteins | sample M25metaG_FD_115308 | JGI IMG/M metagenome (GOLD analysis project Ga0157374, IMG submission 115308) | Miscanthus rhizosphere microbial communities from Kellogg Biological Station, Michigan, USA - M2-5 metaG | ecosystem: Host-associated > Plants > Roots > Rhizosphere > Soil | place: USA: Michigan... | reverse complement strand
GGCGGATCAAGGGCGAGGTTCCGGAGGAGCGGTACACGGTGCCGCTCGGCAAGGCGCGCACGCACCGCGAAGGCAGCGACATCTCGCTGATCACGTGGGGCGCAATGGTCTACACCGCCGAAGAGGCGGCGCAGCAACTGGACGACGCCGGCGTGTCGGTGGAGATCATCGATCTGCGCACCGTGATGCCGTGGGACAAGGCGGCGGTTCTCGAGTCGGCGCGAAAGACCTCGAAGGTGCTGGTGCTTCACGAGGACACCCGAACCGGCGGCTTCGGGGCCGAGATCGCGGCAACTGTTGCGGAGGAGGCCTTCGAGGATCTCGACGCGCCTGTACGTCGGATCGCGGCGCCGGACACGCCGGTGCCGTTCTCGCCGCCTCTCGAAAAAGCCTTCATCCCGCAGGTCGACGACGTCACGAAAGGCTTGCGCGAGCTCGCGGAGTACTAAGGAGAACCGATGGCCACCACCGAGACAGTCGACGTCGTGATGCCGCAGATGGGCGTGTCCGTCTCCGAGGGCACGATCACCAAGTGGCTCAAGCAGGAGGGCGAGCAGGTCGAGGCCGATGAGCCGCTGCTCGAGATCTCGACCGACAAGGTCGACACGGAGGTGCCGAGCCCGGGCTCCGGCACGCTGACGCAGATCCTCGTGCAGGAAGGCGCCACGGTCGATGTCGGAACGAAGCTCGCAGTGATCGGCGGCGAAGGCGGCGGGGCGACTTCGACGGACGACGTCCCCGAGCCTGCCACTGCACGGGCCGCCGCCGAATCGGCAGCCGTCTCCGATGCGCCGGAGACCCCGACCGCCGAGACGGTCGAGGAGGCGACGCCCGCGCCGCCGGCGGCGAGCGAGACGACGGAGCCCTCGTCCACGAACGGCAAGACCTTCGTGTCGCCGGTCGTGGCGAAGATCGCGTCCGAGCACGGCGTCGATCCGAGTCAGGTGGAGGGGACCGGTCGCGGCGGCCGCGTGACGAAGAAGGACATCCTCAACTTCATCGAGTCGGGCGGCAAGGCTGCGCCCGCCGCGACACCCGCGCAGACCCAGGCACCGAGCGCGCCGGCTCCGACACCGATCGCGGCGCCGCCTCCGGCAGTAAAAGAGGCGCCCGCACCCGCGGCGGCTCGCGCGCCGTCGCAACCCGGCGAGAGCTTCGAGCCGATGACGGCGATGCGCAAGGGGATCGCCGAGCACATGCGGCGCTCGCTCGACACGTCCGCGCACGTCACGAGCGCGATCGAGGTGGACATGTCGAGAGTCAGTGCGATCCGGGCGAAGCTGAAGAAGGAATATCAGCAGAGCTATGGCGTCAACCCGACGTATCTCATCTTCGTTGCGCGCGCGGCAGCCGAGACGTTGCACGAGTACCCGTGGATCAACGGCGAGATCCGGGGCGACCAGATCGTCACGCGCAGCTACGTCAACCTCGGCTTCGCCGTCGAACTGCAGGACGGCAAGGGCCTGATCGTTCCCGTCGTCAAGGACGCCGAAACGCTGAACCTGCTCGGAATGGCGAAGGCCGTCACGGACATCGCGCAGCGCGCCCGCGACAAGAAGCTACTGCCGGACGAGGTTCAGGGCGGGACGTTCACGATCACGAACCCCGGCGGCTACGGCACGTTCCACGGCACGCCGGTGATCAGCCAGCCCCAGGCCGCGATCCTCGGCACGTACGCAGTGGTGAAACGCCCGTGGGTCGTGCAGGACGAGCTCGGCGAGGACGTGATCGCGATCCGCCCGATCATGAACCTGACGTTGACCTACGACCACCGCCTCGTCGACGGCGCGCTAGCCGGACGCTTCCTACGCGACATCCGTGAGAAACTCGAGACCTGGGACGAGTCGGCTTACTAGCCCCGCGAAAGCTTTGCTTTCGCGGTTGAATGGTTACGGCGCTTCGCGCTGAACGTGCGCGGGCAAAGCCCGCGCACTCCTCTGGTGGTTCTGCTCGGCGCCTGTTCCCTTCCGTGCGGGCACGGGCGCTAAAGCGGCCATGCCCGCATCAGGTCGCCTCCATCTAAGCCCGGCTTCGCCTGGTCTTAGCCTCCGGCCTAGGTGGTGCTGCTTGTCCGGCGTTTCTCAGGCTGGGGTGGTGGCGTTTCTTACGGTGAACGCGAGGAACCAGTCCTCTTTCGTCTCGTCGTTGATGGTCAGCCGCAGCTCGTAACGGCCTTCGTCGAGCATCAGCGGACCGAACGGGACGACGAGCGGTGCGTCGACGGGTGTCCCCGGCCTGAGGCCCGCGGGGCGGCCCGCCTCGAACTCTCCTTCCGCACGCACGCTCTCACCGTCTGGAATCGGGACGCCCTGACCATCGGCGTCGAGCAGCTCCAGCCTGAACTTGTGCTTCGCGTTCGTTTGGTCCCACGGAATCTGGAAGAGGGCAGCGACGAAGAAGCCGAACGGGCCTTGCGCGTTCATCATCGACCAGCCTCCGCCGATGACGTCCAGCTTTCCGTTCGCCACTCGCGCGAAGTCGGCGATCATGAGAGTCACCTTCATGGCCCTGGCAGCTTTGCAGCTCGCCGCTAGGCTGGACCGCATGAGCCGCGGCGCCTACCTGCTCGATCTCGGCCTCGTTCCCTACCAGGAAGCCTGGGACCTCCAGCGCTCGCTCGCCGGTGCGGTCTCCCGGGGCGCGATCCCCGATGCGGTCGTCTTTCTCGAGCACCCGCCGGTCGTCACGCTCGGCCGTCGCAGCGAGACGGAGGAACTGCACGTCCCCGAAGGGACGGAGGTGGAGGTCGTCGAGACGAACCGCGGCGGAAAGTCGACCTTCCATGGGCCCGGTCAGCTCGTCTGCTACCCGATTCTCGACCTGCGCCGGCATGGCAAGGACGTGAAGAAGTACGTACGCGACCTCGAGGAGGCACTCATCCGGACGGTGGCCCCGCTCGGCCTCGAGGCAACCCGCATCGACGGCCTGACCGGAGTCTGGCTCGAACGCCCTCCGCGCAAGATCGCGTCGATCGGTGTCCACATCTCACGCTGGGTCACGACGCATGGCTATGCGTTGAACGTCGACCTCGATCCCGCACCGTTCACCGACTGGATCACCGCCTGTGGTCTCGAGGACGCGACCTTCACGACGATCGCCCGCGAGCTCGACCGAGCCGTGACGGTGGACGAGGTCAGGCCGCTGGCGCGCGAGGCGCTGGCCGAGGTCTTTGACCTGACGCTCGACCAGATCCCAACTGACGAAGGCCACGGTCTCTGGAGCCAGCCGATCCACGGCCAGCTCGCCGCGAAGAGATGACGGTGCGGGGCCGGCGAGGGCCCCGCACCGAATGATCGATCCTACGGGTTGAAGTTCGCGACCACGACGTCCTGGTTCGGCGGCGTCGTACCGGGGTTGCCGCGGAAGTCCGTCCAGGAAGCGTGAGCCTTGCCGTCCGTGCCCATCGCGATCTGCGAGTAGTCGCCGATGAACGAGCCGTCGGCGAACTCGACGTACGGGTTCGAGCTCTGGCTCGTCAGCCGGTTCGTCGCCGAGAAACCTGATCCCGACGACACCTTTGCGGCGTAGTCGAGGCAGACGTTTTCGGTCGACGGGCTCGGCGGAATCGAGGTCGGATTGGTGTTGGTCTGCCACATGCAGTTGTTGTCCGTCGTATTCGGCAGCGCGTACTCACGCGTGTAGTAGCTGATCACCAGCTTGCTGTTGTAGCTCGCGACCGACGGGAAGACCTTGTCGGGCGAACCGACGGGCGTCACCTGCTCGACCGGCGCGGAGTCGATGCCGGCCCACGTGCCACGGATGAGCTTCACCTGGTTGGAGGTGTGTCCGGTGAAGGACGTCCCACCGGTTCCACAGTTCCCGGAGCCTTGCTGATCGGTCCAGACGATCGCGATCTTCCCGCTCACCGGATCGACGCTCATCGACGGGTAGCTGTTGAGCCGGAAGTGCTCGGCCGTCAGTGTCTGCCGCCCCGCGAAGAACGGATAGCAGTCGAGATCGTCGTAGACGCGAGCCAGCTCCTTCGTCTGGAAGGTTTTGCCGTTGTCGGTCGAGCGCGCAACGACCGTCGCGTCAGTCGTGTACCCGAACTTCGGCGAGGTCGCGGCGTATGCGACGTACAACGCGCCGTCAGGCCCGTATTGCACCTGCGAGCCCTGGTCGAACGGATGCGCGGGATCGGACACGGGCGAGCCCTGCCGATTCCACGTCTTGCCGCCGTCCGTCGAGAACGCGGCAACGATCGGCGATTCGCGGTACCCGGCGCCGTGTGGGCCGAGGTTGAAGCGGGTCCATGTGACCACGACCTGCCCGTTCGAGCCGGCCGCAAGCCAGACCTTGTCGTGAAGGAGGTTACCGCTGTCCGTGTAGGTGACGAGGTTCGGCGCACTCCAGGTCCTGCCGCCGTCTGTCGACCTACTGACCACGATGCCGGAGACCGGACTGACGCGGCTGAAGGCAATGTTCGCGTAATAGGCGGTCCCATCCGAACCGAAGGCCATGACGGGATCGCCCGCCGAATCGAACTTCTTCATCGAGCCGGTTGCGCCTGTCTCGGCCGTCAGGCCGGGAACCTGGACATTGCCCCACGTCTGGCCACCGTCGAACGAGGAGTACGCCCAAGCGGTAGCGTCATTCAGCCCTGTGAAGTCGCAACAGACACGATAGTCGTTCGCGCCTGCGATGAGGTTGCGCGGGTTCGTCGGGTTGACGGCGATTGTCGTCTCGTTCTGTGGCGTAGTGCAGCCGAGGTTGGAGAAGCCGCTGTTGTTCAACTGATCGCCGGTGATGACGTCTCGCTCCGCAGCTGTAAGCGCTCCGTAGGTGAGAGGAATCGCTGACGCAGAGCGGCACAATCCTGCGGCCGCATCCGGTGGTTCGAATTCTTCCTCGTCGCCCTCGTTCGCCCACGGTGCGTTGACCGTCGGATCGAACTTGAACTCATGCCCCGGAGCCGATGCCGCCGACGCGCCAGACGCCGCGGCGACGAAACACACGCAAGCCCCAAAGAGAAGTGCCACGATCGCTCGCTTCACCTCGGTCCTCCTTTGGTCGTCTCTCCCCTGTCCGGCGGCACTCTACAAGGCCTCACTAGACTGATCCGGATGGAGACGTCGCTTCCAGTCGCAGAGCGGCCGCGCCGCCCCGAGTGGATGAAGGTCAGGGCGCCAAGTGCGAATTCGCGCTACTACGACGTCAAGAAACTGATCCACGGCCAGAGCCTCCACACCATCTGCGAGGAGGCGCGCTGCCCGAACATCGGCGAGTGCTGGGGCCGAGGCACCGCGACCTTCCAGATCCTGGGCGACACGTGCACGCGGGCTTGCCGGTACTGCTACGTGCACAGCGGCAGGCCGGACAGCCCACCGGATCCGCTCGAGCCCCTCCGCCTGGCGAACGTCGCGGCCCAGATGGAACTGAAGCACGTGGTGGTCACGTCGGTCGACCGCGACGACGTGCCCGATCGTGGCGCGGGCCACTACGCAGCGACCATCCGCGCGCTGAAGAAGAAGCTGCCCAACGCATCCATCGAGGTCCTCACCCCGGACTTTCTGGACGTCGAGGAAGAAGCGCTTCAGACCGTGATCGGCGCGCGTCCCGACGTCTTCAACCACAACATCGAGACGGTCCGGCGTCTCCACGCCCGCATGCGCGGGGCGAAGGCGAGCTACGACAAGGCGCTCCGGCTCCTGCGGCGCGCCAAGGAGCTCGCCGACTATCCGGTGCTAACGAAGTCGGGGATCATCGTCGGCCTCGGCGAGACGAACGACGAGGTAGTGAAGACGATGCGCGACCTGCGTGCGCACGACGTCGACGTCGTCACGATCGGGCAGTATCTGCAGCCGAGCTCGAAGCACGCACAGATCGATCGGTGGGTCCACCCCGACGAGTTCCGCTGGTTCCGCGAGCAGGGCGAGGCGCTCGGTTTCGGGTCGGTGTTCTCGGGCCCGCTCGTGCGTTCGTCGTATCGGGCGGACGAGCAGCGGCATGCGGCCGCAACCGGCCGCGGCGCCGTCGCCTACTAGCGGATTCCCGTGTCGATGTCGAAGTTCTGGTGCCGCCACACGGTGCGCACACGGACTGCCGCCGGATCGATGCGCCCGCCGATCCCGCCCGCGGGTGCACCGGCAACGCGGACGGTGTAGACGCCGCGCGACAGCCGAACGCGATAGCGGCCGCGTAGATCGGTGCGGGCTGTGGCGACGAGCGTCGCGCCGCGGAGAAACCGGAGGCTCACATGAGCGGCGGGCTCGCTGCACGGCGCCTCGTTCGAGCACACCGGCTTCGTCGGGCTGCGCGTCACCGAGCCGTAGAGGCCCTGGCCGGTCGCTGCGCCGGCCGGTGCGACGAGGAGGAGCGTCAGGAGCATCAGGAGCGTGGCTTTTCCCACGCGCCTACCGGATGCCTGTGTCGATCGAGAAGTCGGTGCGGATGAAACGCCCAGCCAAGACCCGCACCCGGTTGGGATCGAGCTTGTTATCGATCCGTCCCGTAGTCGAGCGTCGCACGGAGTAGAGACCCACAGGAAGCCGAAGCCGATAGCGCCCCTGACCGTCGGTCGTCACACGGCCGGCCACGCGACCGCCTCGCGAGAAGAGGAGCGTCACGTTCTTGGCCGGCGCGGTACAAGGCGACTCGGCCACGCAGACGGGTGTGATCGGCCCGCGCGTCACCACGCCTCTGAGTCCGCTCTGACCAGGCGCCGCGTGCGCAGCACCGGCAACAACCAAGGCGAGGCTCGCCGCTCCCACCGTGAAACGCATCTGCACACATGGTAGATGCAAAAGGAGGGCCGGCCTTGCGGCCGGCCCTCCAGTCATTCTCCAATCTGCCGGTCGGTTACGGCGTGAACTTGCTGATCCGTGTCGACCAGTTCGCTAGCGCGGTTCGCAAGCCGGGACCATGCGAGGCTCCGGCACACGTACCGAGCAGGTTGTCTCCGCTGCCACCGACGAAGAACGGACCGCCCCACGTCGTGTAGTCACACGCCGCAGCGATGTACTCGCTGGCGATCCAGATCGCGTTGCCATCAACGGCGGCCGCACCATAGTCGCCCCAACGCGAACGGATGGGGTTCGGCGCGTTCTGCTGCTTGTACCCGGAGAAGCCGTCGTCGGCCGCGGCACCTGTGCCGCCCGGGACGTCGTTCCAGGCGCCGATTCCGGCGTTTGCGTCGATAGACGCATACGCCGCACTCGGATACGTCGCATTGCCGGTGTCCGTGAAGGCCATGATCCCGCGCCCGTTTTCGAGGACACCGATCGCCGGATACGTGAAGTCGTGCCCCGTGGCACCGAGGTACCCCTGCAACACGAGCTTGCCCGCGTTCGGGTTCACGATGTACCACGCGATGCCGGCCCGCTGCGGGCCGCCATCCGGATTGAGCGCCGTGTCGAGCGCGCCCCAGAGCTTCCCATTGGCGTACATCACTTGCTGCATCCGCGTGTCGTTCGAGTCCGGCCTCGCCACAACCTCAGCACCGCCGAACGCATGAGCTGCTGGGGACACGAGCAGCCGCCAGCAACCGGTGCCCACGATCGTCACGGTCACCTCGTCGTTCAGGCAGTGACCCTGCGGAACTGTCACATCCGGCGCAGAGCCCGAGCCCGGCTGCTGTTGCTTCGGCGGGATGCCGTATCGATTCACGTCGAGCACCTTCGTGCTGACGCCGACGTTCGGAGCCGTGTTCAGTGACGACGTGTTCGTCATCGTCCAGACCACGAGGTTGGTGGATGCCCCGGTGAAGTCGTCACCGGACGCTTCTTCACCGGCGTTCGAGCTCAGGAAGTACTCGGTGCCTCCGTTGCTCGAGTTGAATGAGCCGGCTCCTGGCGACTGCGCCGGCCAGACCGTGAATCCAGGCTCGGTCTGAACGGTCGGCGACGTTGCGTGAACCAGGCCGGTCGTGTCGACGTGCTGCATGTTCACATGCGCGGCCCCTGCGGCGAGCTGCGCCTTCGAAAGCGCGTAGATCTGCGCCCCGTCGAAGTCACCCGGCCCCCAGGGATAGGAGTTCGTCGTCAGGTAGATGCCGTTCGCATCAGCTCCGATGTGTGGATAGTCACCGAGACACGGGCACGGACCGCCGGTGTTGCCCGGCGAACCATCGGCCGTGACGTTGATCTTGTAGATGTTCCACCCACCCGTCGGATTCGACGTCTGGCTGACCGCGAGGTCAAGGTGGTTGACGCAGCTGAACACACCCTGGCACGGACCGGGCACTTGCGGATCGAGCGTGAGCACGACGACGAAGAACCGCTGCGTGGCTGCGTCATAGATGCATGAAGGATCGGTCACGAACTCCCCGCGGACTCCGGTCGTCCTGTTGATCGCGGGCGGGTAGCCGTAGAACGAGTTCAGGTCGATCGCATGGTTCACGTTGCGCGGGAAGCCGGCGACGATGTTGGACGCCGTGTTATCTGGAAGAAGCGATGCGCCGGTCGCTTGACTGTAGACGTTGAACACGTCGTTGACGGCCTCGACGACGTAGCCGTTGCCGGCGCACATGCCCTGATCGGGCGGCTCGACGGAGAATTGGTTCCCGCCGCGCGAGTAACGCTGCTGGTAATGGTTCAGGCCCTGGAACCCGAAGTTGAAAGCGGGGTTCGACTTTGCCTTCTTGCCGGTCGTCGTCGCTGCGCCCGCAATCGGGCCGCCCGCCGACAGGCTCCGGTCGATGATGTTGCCGCCGTAGGCATCGGCACCCTCCTCATCGCCCCCGCCGGCGAACTCGTTGCCGGCGCTTCCATCCCACGGCGTAAATTCTCCTGTCGTGGGGCTGCCCGTGCCGGCTTTCGGAATCTGGCCGGAGACAGCCGTACTCGCGCCGGTGGCGGTTCCTGCGGATGCCGTCAACGCGCAGACGGCGAGCGCCAGGACCGCTCCGAGCACGAGCTTCGTCCTTCCTCTCATTCGCATCTCTCCCCCTTGGAGTAGATGAGGCGACCGTACGTAGACCTGGACGGGCCGCCTCGTGACAGGGGTATATGGGCCTCTCGATAGCCGTTTGTCAAGCTGGAACCGTCGCGCCCAACGCTTCACGGGTTTCGATCAGGTGTCGCGATGCAGCGTTACCGGTTGTCGTGCGGCTTTGCCATCGCGCGATAGTCGAGCGCCTTGTCGAGCACGTCCTGCGCGACACCCTTGTCTCGCGCGACATCGCGCAGCGAACGGCCCGAGGCCGCAGCTTCCTTGACGATCTCGCCGACCGCGTCGTACCCGATGTAGGGGTTCAGAGCGGCCGCCGCCGACAACGTCAGCTCTGCATAGTGTTCGCACTGCTCCCGGTTCGCCTCAATCCCGTCGACGCACTTCTCGGCAAGCAGCCTCGACGCGGCGGAGAGCAGCTTCACGGAGTCGAGCAGGTTGCGGGCCAGCATCGGAACGAAGACGTTGAGCTCGAAGTGACCCTGCATGCCTCCGACCGTGATGGCGGCGTCGTTGCCGACCACCTGCGCGGAGACCTGCGTCACGACCTCTGGAATGACGGGATTGACCTTCCCCGGCATGATCGAGCTTCCCTTCTGGAGCTCGGGAAGACGGATCTCCGCGAGGCCGGCGCGCGGGCCCGAGCCCATCAGCCGTAGGTCGTTCGCGATCTTGGTCAGCGACACCGCAACGGTCTTGAGCGCGCCGGAGGTCTCGACGATCCCATCGCGTGCAGCCTGCGCCTCGAAGGGGTCAGCCGGCGCAGAGATGTGCAGGCCCGTCTCCTGCGACAGACGACGGCGGACACGCTCGGCGAACTCGGGATGTGTGTTCAGCCCGGTTCCGACTGCGGTGCCGCCGAGTGGAATCTGTCCGAGCCGCTCGAGCGTCGAGCCGACGCGGTCATAGCCTTGCCGTACCTGTGCCGCGTAGCCCCCGAATTCCTGACCGAGCGTGACCGGCACCGCGTCCATCAGATGCGTGCGGCCGGACTTGACGACGTCGTCGAACTCGGCGCCCTTCGCTTGCAACGAGTCGGCGAGACGCTGCAGCGCAGGCAGGAGGTCGTTCGTGATCTCGTCGAGTGCCGCCAGATGCACGGCGGACGGAAAGACGTCGTTCGACGACTGCCCCATGTTCACGGCGTCGTTCGGGTGCACGTCCCCGCCGGCGAGTGCTGCCATGACCTCGTTGGCGTTCATGTTCGACGACGTCCCGGAGCCGGTCTGGAAGACGTCGATCGGGAACTGATCGTCCAGCTCGCCTGCAGCGACTCGGTCGCCGGCAGCGGCGATGCGTTCCGCCTTGTCCTCGTCCAGCAGACCCAGCTCTGCGTTCACCCGCGCGGCGGCGGCCTTGATGCGTCCGAGCCAGCGCGCGACGGCCGCGGGGATCGGTTCGCCTGAGACCGGAAAATTGTCGACTGCCTTGCGAGTCTCCACGCCCCACAGCTCCCGTTTCGTCTCGGTCTTGGCCACCGAATCGAGTTTACTGACGTCATGCGGGCCAGAGACCTCGGCATTGCTCTCGGCGACGGCGTGCCCGGTCCGAGGAATGCGATCACCGACGTCGCCGGCGTGCGCGTGGGCCACAGGACGCTGATCGAAGGCGAGTCGGTGCGCACCGGCGTGACGATGGTCGTCCCGCCCGAGACTCCGCTCTTTGCCGGGTGTCATCGACTGAACGGGAACGGTGAGCTGACCGGGCTCGAATGGGTGCGCGAGTCCGGGCTGCTGACGACGCCGATCGGGATTACGAACACGTTCAGCGTGGGCGTCGTGCGGGACGCGATCGCTGCAGCATCCGCCGATGAAGATGCGTGGTCACTCCCGGTGGTGGGAGAGACCTTCGACGGCTTCCTCAACGACATCCGCGGCCAGCATGTGACTGCCGAGCACGCACATGCTGCGCTCGAAGCGGCCGAGGGTGGAGCGGTCGAGGAGGGAAGCGTCGGCGGCGGCACCGGGATGATCTGCCACGAGTTCAAGGGCGGGATCGGCACGGCGTCGCGCAAGGTCGGGGACTACCTCGTCGGCGTCCTCGTCCAGGCGAACTACGGCCGGCGCGAGCGTTTCCGAGTGGACGGCGTTCCTGTCGGGCGGCTGATCGGCGACCGGATCCCGCTACCACGGGACGGCGACGAGTCGGGCTCGATCATCGGGATCGTCGCGACGGACGCGCCGTTGCTGCCGCACCAGTGCGACCGGCTCGCGCAGCGCGCAGGCTTAGGTGTCGGCCGGATGGGTGGAACGGCCGCCCATTCGAGCGGGGACATCTTCTTCGCTTTCGCGACCGGCAACCGCGGGCTCGACGGAGTGGGCGAGCTTCCCGTTCGCATGCTCTCCGACACCGAGATCACGCCGTTCTACGACGCGGTGATCGAGTCGACCGAAGAAGCCATCCTCAACGCCATGCTGGCTTCGAAGACCATGACCGGCCGAGACGGCAACACCGTGCACGCGCTCGATCCGGAACTGTTGCTGGAGGCCCTGCCTAGGCAAGCCTGAGCCGGCGTCGTTCGAGTGGGCGGGCGCGCATCGCGCGACGCTCGTCCTCGGTGAGTGCATTGACCGGAGCCCAGCCGACATACCCGCAGCGCGAGCAATCCGGGTTGGCCTGCCGCAGCGGATTCGGGGAGAGCTTTCTGTGACTACCGCAGCGGAGACACTCGACTACGAGTGACTGCATGCCCTTATCTTCGTCGGCCAGGGGAGATCGGCGTCCCCCGACTGGGGGAGGGCTGCCTAGGCACGGGCGCTTCGGGACAAGTCCGGTGCCAGGCACGTGACGTGTCCGCCGGAGCCAGGTTCCAGGGACAGTCCCTCGCACGCGACGCTTCGCGCCCTGTCGGGGCCAGGTTCCACGGGCTGAGCTAGGCGGTCTCGGCTGCGACCCGCTCGGCGGCCTCGAGCAATTCGTCCCAGGTACGTAGCTTCACCCGGGGACGGCCGAGCTTCTCCCCGGCTGCTCGCTCGAGCTCGTCGATGGAGGTCCAGCCCGGGTACAGGACCGCCCGGGCGTCCCGTTCCGCCAGGAGGTCCTCCACTGCGGCGGCGGTCGCCTCGTCACGATGACGCAACTTCCCCTGCTCGACGTCCTCGAGCAGCTGGGCGACCGTCTCGGTCGCGTCCTTCTTGTTCGTGCCGATGATCCCCGTCGGGCCGCGCTTGATCCACCCGGCGCAATACGTACGGCCGACGGGCTCGCCGTCGTCGGCCACGACGCGGCCGCGCTCGTTTCGAATCGTGCCGCGGCGCTCGTCGAAGGGAAGCTCGGGCAGGCCGACGCCGCGGTAGCCGACGCTCCGAAACACGAGACCGCACTCGATCGTCTCGCGCTCGTCGGTCGGGATGGCGACAAGACGTCCATCCCGCTCCTCGAGTCGATTGCGTACGAGCTCGATTGACTGAACCTTCTCGTCGCCGTGGAGCGCGACCGGCGACGCGAGGAAGCGAAGCCTCACGGTCACCGGCTTGCCCGTGCGCTCGCGCGCGGCGAAATCGCGCAGGACCTCCAGGTTGCGACGACCACTGGTGTCGTCCTCGAGCGCTGCCTCGCTCACCGCGTCGAGCTCCAGCTCGGCGGGATCGACAACGACGTCCGCGCCGGCGAGCTCCCCGAGCTCCTTCAGCTCCGGCGTCGTCCACGACGCCTGGGCCGGGCCGCGCCGGCCCACGACGACGATGTCGCGAATGGTCGCGCCGCCGATCGCCTCGATCGCGGGGTCGGTCGTGTCCGTGGGCTCGAGCTCTGCCGGTGTCAGCGCCAGCATCCGGGCGACGTCGAGGGCGACATTGCCGTTACCGATCACGACTGCGCGCTCGACGTTCAGGTCGAACTGCAGCTCCTGAAAGTCCGGGTGGCCGTTGTACCAGGCGACGAACTCGGTGGCCGACCACGAGCCCGGCAGATCCTCGCCCGGGATGTCCAGTCGACGATCGCTCTGCGCACCGAAGGCGTAGACGACCGCGTCGTAGAGACGGTTCAGATCGGCGTGCGTGAGATCACGTCCCACTTCGACGTTGCCGAAGAACCGAAAGCCGGGCTTCAGCGCGATCCGTTCGAAGGCTCGCGAGACCGTCTTCAGCTTCGGATGATCGGGAGCGACGCCGAGCCGGACGAGCCCCCACGGCGTCGGCAGGCGTTCAAACATGTCGACCTCGATCGGAGTCTCTGCATCGAGGAGCGCGCCCGCAGCGTAGAACCCGGCCGGGCCGGATCCGACGACAGCCACGCGGAGCGGTCCGCTCACGGAACCGATGCTAGAAGGTCAGGCGGAGCAACCGGAACCGCAGCCGCCGACGTTGGCGTCGGCTTCACCCTCTTCCACCTGGAAGGAGTGACCACAGCCGCAGGACGAGCTGGCATTCGGATTGTTGATCGCGAAGCCGGCCGCCTGGATCGAATCGACGTAATCGACCTCGGCGCCCTTGAGGTACGGGGCGCTGAACGGATCCACAACGACCTGGACGCCGTGCATTTCGAACTCGAGGTCGCCTTCGGCGGCACCGCGGTCGAAGCCGAGCCCGTACTGGAACCCCGAGCACCCACCGCCCTGAATGGCGACGCGGAGGACGTTGACGTCTTCTTCCTCAGCCATCAGCTGTTTGATCTTGCTGGCCGCCGACTCCGTGACCGTCATCAGCGGGATGACTCGCTCCTGAAGTTCCATCGTGCTCTGATCGTAGCAATCGGTCCGCCCTTCAGGGCCCTCGCCGAAGCCCTAGTTTGTAACACTCGTCTCAGGCACCGTTGAGCGGTTTCTGGCTGAATTCGTGCGGCTAGTGTGAACCTGTTAGGTTCCCCGGCGCTCCAAGGGAGGGACCGTGCTCGACAACTGGCTGCCGTTCCTGATCTACGCGATCTTCGCGCTTGCGATTCCGGCATCCATGATGTGGTTCTCCTTCGTCTTCGCGACGCGCCCGGACAGGCGGACCCGCTGGCGCGAGCTTCCGTTCGAGTCGGGCGTCTCCACCGGTGCACCCAAGGCTCAGCGCTTCACCGTCAGCTTCTACCTCACAGCGATGCTCTTCATCGTCTTCGACATCGAGATCGTGTTCCTGTATCCGCTCGCGGTGATCCTCCACCAGCTCGCCTGGTTCGGGTTCCTCGAGTTCCTCTTCTTCATTGCGATCCTCGTGATCGCATACGTCTACGTGTGGCGGAAGGGTGCTCTCGATTGGCAATAGAAGACGGCAAGAAGCTCCGCGACTACGGGATGCAGAGCGAACGGCTCCTCTGGCCGACCAAAGGGCCGGGCGTGTTCGAGCAGGAAGTCGACTCGATCGAGCAGGCGGTCGGCCTGACCACGCTCGAAAAGGCGGTCGCCTGGGCGCAGAGCAAGTCGATGTGGCCCGACACCTTCGGGCTCGCCTGCTGCGCGATCGAGATGATGTCGATCGTCTCGTCGCGCTACGACATCGCCCGCTTCGGGATGGAGGCGTTTCGCTCGTCACCGCGCCAGGCCGACCTCCTGATCGTCTCCGGTCGAGTGGTGCACAAGATGGCCGCGCCGCTGCGTCAGGTCTACGACCAGATGCTCGAGCCGAAATGGGTGATCGCGATGGGCGCCTGCGCCAGCTCGGGCGGAATGTTCAACAACTACACGACCTTGCAGGGCGTCGACAAGATCGTCCCGGTCGACATCCACGTGCCGGGATGCCCGCCGCGGCCGGAGGCCCTAATGGAGGGAATCGTCCGGCTGCACGAGAAGGTCATGGCCGGCGTCCCGCCCGCCTATGTGATCCGTGGAGTCGCGTCCTGAACTTCAACCGCGTCCCCGGACTGATCGAGACGCGCGAGCAGCACGGCGAGACGACGCTCGTCGTCGACGCGCCACGCGTGGTTGATGCCGCGCTGCATCTGCGTGACGAGCTTGGCTTCAACTTTCTCTCCGACCTCGCCGCGACCGACTACCTGGGCTGGGGCAAGGCCGGCGTCTCGGGCTACATCGGGACACCGGCGGGCCGGGATCTGAACGAGCCGTCGACGCAGGGCTATCAGCGCCTGCCGGTCGAGAAGCCGCAACGATTCTCGATCAGCTACCACCTACTCGCACTGAGCGAGGGAGCACCGCGAGTACGCCTGCAGGTCTGGGTCGGCGACGGCCAGTCCGTGCCGAGCGTTGTCGGCGTCTGGCCGACCGCGGACTGGTTCGAACGTGAGGCGTGGGACATGTTCGGGATCGCCTTCGACGGCCATCCCAATCTCAGCCGCATCCTCATGGACGACGACTGGGAAGGACATCCCCTGCGCAAGGACTACCCGATCGGCGGCGAGCCGGTCCGCTTCTCCGGAGAAGAGTAAGTGGCGATCGCTCCCGAACGGCCTCACATCTACGAAGGCACACGCATCCCGTCGCCGATCCCGACGGTGCTGCAGGTTCCGCCCGACCTGAGGTCGTCCGAGGACGTCCTCCGGATCAACTTCGGGCCGAACCATCCCTCGACGCACGGCGTGCTCAGGCTCGTCGTCGATTTGCACGGCGAGGAGGTGCTCGGCCTCGCTGCGGTGGTCGGCTATCTGCACACCGGTTTCGAGAAGAACATGGAACAGAAGAGCTGGTGGAAGGCGATCACCTACGCCCCGCGCATCGACTACCTCGCCTTTCAAAACAACGAGCTCGTCTTCGTGCTCGCGGTCGAGAAGATGCTCGGGCTCGAGGTCCCCGCGCGCGCGACCTGGATGCGCATGCTGCTCGCAGAACTGAACCGGATCCACTCGCATCTCGTGTGGCTCGGAACCGCCGCTCTGGAGCTTGGGGCGATCTCGATGTTCTGGTACTGCTTCCGCGAGCGCGACCGCATCCTCGATCTCTTCGAGCTCGTCGCCGGCTACCGGATGCACACGCGCTACTTCCAGGTCGGGGGTCTCGCCGAGGACGTTCCGCCCGGGTTCTGGGACGAGTGCGCGAAGTTCGTCGAGGTGATGCCGAAGGCAATCGACGACTACGAGTCGCTCGTCAACCGAAACGAGATCTGGCTGGAGCGCACGCAGGGGCTCGGGCTCCTCTCAGCGGACGACGCGATCGCCCTCGGGCAGTCGGGCCCGGTCCTGCGCGGGTCCGGCGTCGACTGGGATCTCCGGCGTGCCGAGTCGTATCTGGCCTACGACCAGGTCGACTTTCGCGTTCCCGTCTACCAGGAAGGCGACGTGTACGCGCGCTACCGCGTGCGGATGGAGGAGATGCGCGAGTCCGTCAGGATCGTCGACCAGGCGCTTCGCCGCATGCCCGGCGGCCCTTGGATCGCAGACGATCGCAAGGTCGTCCTCCCGCCGCGTGAGGAGCTTCATACCTCGATGGAGTCCTTGATCCACCACTTCAAGATCGTCACGGAGGGCTTCCGCGTCCCCGAAGGCGAGGTCTATGTCGCAGTTGAATCGCCGCGCGGCGAGCTCGGCTGTTACGTCGTCTCCGACGGCGGGCCGAAGCCGTGGCGGGTCAAGTTCCGCGCGCCCTCCTTCGTCGCCCTCGAGGCGACGGCGACGGCGATGAGCAACGCGCTGATCGCCGACATGATCGCCATCGTCGGCTCGCTCGACACCGTCATGGGCGAGGTCGACCGGTGAGCACCTACTACGACGAGGTCCAGGAGATCAAGGCGCAGTATCCGAACTGGCGCTCCGCCACCTTGCCGGCGCTGCGTCTCGCGCAGGAGCGCCACGGCTACCTGTCCGCCGAGGCCTTGGGCGAGTGCGCCGATGCACTCGGCACGACCCCAGCATTCTGCGAGGCGGTCGCCTCCTTCTACGACATGCTGCATCTCGCTCCCGTCGGTCGGCACATGGTCGAGGTCTGCACGAACGTGTCGTGCGCCTTGGTCGGAGCCCAGCAGGTTCTGGAGCGCTTCGAGGAGGAGCTCGGCATCCGCGCCGGCGAGACCTCCGCCGACGGAGAAGTCACGCTCCGGCCGATCGAGTGTCTCGGCGGCTGCGGGTGGGCAACCGTCGTCTCGATCGACCATCACTACCGCACGCACGTGAAGCCCGACGATGTGCCAGCGATCGTCCAGGAGCTGCGCAATGGCGGGTGAGCGCATGATCGTCCTCGGCGGTGCCGACGAGCGGGACCTCACGAAGCTCGCCGAGTACGAGGCGATCGGCGGCTACGGCTCGCTGCAGAAGGCGCGCGCGATGTCACCGAACGCGGTGATCGACGAAGTCATCGCATCCGAGCTCCGAGGCCGCGGCGGCGCGTTCTTCCCGACCGGGCGGAAGTGGTCCTTCGTCCCGAAGCCGGATCAGAACCCGAATCCGCACTACCTCGTCGTCAACGCGGACGAGTCGGAGCCCGGCAGCTTCAAGGACAACGAGATCATGGCGCGGGTTCCTCACCGGTTCATCGAGGGCTGCCTCATCGCCGCTCATGCGGTCGAGTCGACGAGCGTCTTCGTCTATATCCGCGGCGAGTACACCGGCCCCTACGAGGTACTCCGTTCCGCTCTCGAAGAGTTGCAGGGGCGGCCAGAACTGCGCGGCGACGTGACGATCGTGCTGCACCGAGGCGCGGGCGCCTACATCTGCGGCGAAGAGACCGCGCTTCTGGAGTCGCTCGAAGGAAAACGCGGCCAGCCGCGCACGAAGCCTCCGTTTCCGGCGGTGCAGGGGCTCGACGCCTCACCCACCGTCGTGAACAACGTCGAAACGATGGCCACTCTCCCGCCGATCATCGAGATGGGCGGCGCCGAGTACGCCAAGCTCGGCGTCCCGGACTCACGCGGTACTCGAGTGGTCTCGATCTCAGGACATGTCGAGAAGCCCGGGAACTACGAGATCGAAAACGGCACCAGCATGCGCGAGTTGATCTACGGCCTCGGCGGCGGCATTCCGGATGGCCGCGAGCTCAAAGCAGTCATTCCCGGCGGCTCGTCGACAGTGATCCTGAAGGGCGATGAGATCGACGTCGGCTACGACTTCAACTCTCTTCTCAAGCTGAACACGGCAATGGGATCGGCCGGAGTCGTCGCGCTCGACGACCGCTGCTGCATGGTGCAGCTCGGCATTCGCATCTCCGAGTTCTACGAGCACGAGTCGTGCGGCAAGTGCACGCCGTGCCGGGAGGGCACGCGCTGGATGACGCAGATCCTTCGCCGGCTCGAGTCGGGCGAGGCGGAGCAGTCCGAGCTCGACCTCCTCCTCGACGTCTGCGACCGGATCAACGGCAAGTGCCTGTGCCCGCTCGGCGAGACGGCGGCGATCGCCGTCGCCAGCTATGTCGAGAAGTTCCGGGCCGAGTTCGTAGCGCATCTCGACCAGGGCGGGTGTCCGTTCGGCGCCTCGTCGCCGTTGCACGACGTGCTCGCCCCGGTCGCCGTCCATACCCATAGTGCGGTGCCGGCTTGAACGTCCAGGCCAACTCCTCCCACGTCCTGGTGTCGGACATGGTGCCGTCGGTGTCACCGGGACGTCACGCATGAGTGACCACGAGACTACGCACCCACGGAGCCATGGCAACGCGGCCGGCTTGAACGTCCAGGCCTACTTCTCCCACGCCTTGGTGTCGGACATGGTGCCGTCGGTGTCACCGGGACGTCACGCATGAGCGCGCCCGAGCTGGTTCGGCTGACGATCGACGGGGTGCCGGTTGAGGTGCCGAAGGGGACCGGGCTCGTCGAGGCTGCTCTCGCGGCCGGGATCGAGATCCCCGTCTTCTGTTACGAGCCACGGCTGGGGGCACCCCTCGGTGCATGCCGCATGTGCCTCTGCGAGATCGAGCCCGGCCCGCCCAAGCCTCAGGCGGCCTGCACGCTGACTGCACAGGAGGGGATGGTCGTGCGCACCGCTCTGACCTCGCCGGTCGCGGCTGACGCGCAGGACGCCACCCTCGAGTTCATCCTCGTCAACCACCCGCTCGACTGCCCGGTCTGCGACAAGGGCGGCGAGTGCCCGCTCCAGGATCTGACCTTCCGCTACGGGCCCGGGAACACGCGCATGACCTTCCCGAAGCGCACGTTCGAGAAGCCGATCCCGGTGTCGCCGCTGATCGCGCTCGACCGCGAGCGCTGCATCCTCTGCTACCGCTGCACGCGATTCAGCGAAGGCGTAGCCGAAGACGGACAGCTCGTCGCAGTCGACCGCGGTGCAGGTTCGATGATCGCGACGTTCGGCGACGAGCCCTACCGCGCGCCCTTCAGCGGGAACGTCATCGAGCTTTGCCCGGTGGGCGCCCTGACCTCGACGAAGTACCGCTTCGAGGCGAGGCCCTGGGAGATTCAGGACGTGCCGACGGTCTGCGGCCTCTGCCCCGTCGGCTGCAACGTCAGCGCGACCACCCGCGAAGGCAAGGTCAAGCGGATCCTCTCCCGAAACCACGCCGAGGTCGACAACGGCTGGCTCTGCGACAAGGGACGGTTCGCGTACAGCCATTTGCACGCAGAGGACCGACT
>Ga0157374_10001560_pt1 | contig 19273 bp, 7 predicted proteins | sample M25metaG_FD_115308 | JGI IMG/M metagenome (GOLD analysis project Ga0157374, IMG submission 115308) | Miscanthus rhizosphere microbial communities from Kellogg Biological Station, Michigan, USA - M2-5 metaG | ecosystem: Host-associated > Plants > Roots > Rhizosphere > Soil | place: USA: Michigan... | reverse complement strand
TTCTTACGCCCAGAAGACAGTCTTCGCCATTTGCTCGGCCGCGCATTGCTGCGTAGCCTGGCAATTCATTACGGCAATATGAAACCCGGTGAAGTTTTACCAGTGAATGCATGGGGTAAACCGGAACCGGCTGCGCCGGCGATCGGCTGTAACCTCAGCCATTCAGGCAATCAAATATGGGCTGCGCTATCGCGATTCCCCCACGTAGGCATCGATGTCGAATCGAGCATAGCGCCCCATGACTACCGGCATATCATCGATAACTTTCATCCCGACGAAATCGCCGCGCTCAATGCGATGCCGGATGCGGAAACCGCAGCGATGCGTTGTTGGGCTAGGAAAGAAGCGGTCTCGAAAGCAATCGGCAAAGGACTGTCGCTGCCGCTTCAAGACTATGCCGTGAGTTGTGATGTTGAAGAGAGCGGATGGTTACGATGTGCGCCACCTTTTACAGAATTATCGAATTGGACTACGAGGGATTTGCCTATCGATGGTAACTATGTTGGTGCCCTTGCTATAAATGGCATATGCGAATCGGTGAGCGTATTGCAGCTAAAACTGCGTCAATAAAACATTAAGCTAAACTTTCATGAAAATTTGCCGACAATAGATGATAGGACGTTTACCGCAAAAATTAATAAGAGAATATCGTTAGATACTTCATATTTCATGCCAACACAACTATCCCCTATCAATCAGTCCGTTAGCATCGATGAATTACCGACAGGGGATTTACCGCATGATCTAGCTGTCTTGAAGCAAGCTAAGGCGCACATTGAACAGCAAATGCGCCAAGCTAATGAGGAAAACCAGGGAGGTGTAAGAAATAACTACTATACATTTGAAGGGGGACAAGGCGATCAGGATATGCACCTTGTCGCCGGTAAAGCGCAACTGATTTTCGAGAGTGTTAAGCAAGCGCTAGATACTTATTCCGCAAAAGGGGAAAACGAAAAACGCGCAGCGGATATAGAACATCGAGAATGGGACCGCTTCTTCTCTGCATTTGGAAATAAAAACAGCTATCGCCAAAGCGGGTTTGATACTGATAGCTCAGCGATCTCGCTAAAGAATCATCAGCTCACTGAACTCTCCCCCACGTTGCGATATCTGCCAACGCTAACGACGCTAAACTTAGACAATAACAATTTAACTAAACTACCTAGAGAGCTTGTGGAATCCCCCTCTCTTTCTTCGGTAAGCCTACACGGAAATCCACTTGAATCTCTCGATAACGTTATCGATTTCGCGCAAAAAAAACCAAGTTCTTCGCGCATACTTAACGACGCTAAAATTAGTATCGACGAACCCACTTCTATCGCCACATTAAAGGCAGGAGAACAAGAAAAATTCCAAACCGAATTCGATGACCGAGCTAGTCGACCCGGTGAGTTCCAACGTCCCCTTGTAAAACCGCAGAATTCCGACTCAAAAGCACGCCAGCATCTGACGACTTCCGAGCAAAGCTTAGATAACGCATGGCACCAAATACATATGCATCGCGCGAAGCCTACGTCAGAAGTAGATGAATTGATTGGTGTACCAGGCGGTCGGGACACTCATCAAATAGAAGCGCTTTTCACATATCAAAGCAAGGCCCCCGACGGGACAACAAAAACCGAGGAAGTTTATATACATGCTACTGGCTATTCTCACGATTCTAGATCTACCGCACAACTGTCGATAGATTGCAAGGACGAAAACGTTAAACGTGCTCTTGAACAAGCGCTATTGAAACCAACGCAAACCGATATAGCGGCAGCCCGCGAGGCAAGAATTCAAGAAATAGCCTTTAGTTATTTAGAAGGGCGTTGGCATTACGGAGTATATGGCCCGCTATCAGAGCAAAAAATGCAAGACATAAGAACGTCAGTCGAGAAAGAGCCGCCAATAACGGCTATCGGCATTTCCGCACTATACGACAGATTACGTGCTGGTAATCTCGCAGCAAGATATTCGAATGCGTTGAAAGGACAACAAAGTCGCGACGTGAGTACCTCTAGGTCGGAAAAAGACATGAGCCTCGACAATCCGCCCTCCCCTCCCCGTTACGAGCCACGACAATCCTTTAGTAGTAGTACCTCTTCGGTATCGACCGAGCTGCCCCCCTATGAAGAGCGACGCCCATCGATTGAACGCCCGACTCGCCCCCAACAACAAAATAATGCAGGTTCTTTTTTCGCGCGCCTTGCAACGACAATCGTCAATTGGGTTTTAGAAAAATTGGGGATTTCTACGGCAAATAATTCTCAAAACGTTGCGAGCGAAAGCGCTAATCGAGAGCGCAAAGAGTATTTTTCTCCAGAGCAGCCGGCCATCAAGGAGACAGCAAATCGCCACGCTCAGAATAATGCACGCGATATCTCTCAAAATAGCGTCACTGTCCCGGGAATCAACACCGCGCGCCTTTCACCTTCTTCGGCTCTTATCAGTAAATACTCCATACAGTCGGATATCGATTCGCGTACTCAGGCGCCAATAAAAGTCTATGTCGATAAGGAAACACGCAAAGAATCGTTTAGGGTGAAGGACAACGGAATCGAAGTCACGAATCCATCACAAGAATCCATTAACAACGCATTAGATTTGCTCAAGAGCAATGGCCATAAAGAATTGAACGTCTCAGGATCACCAGAGTTCAAAGCTATGGTCTATATAGCAGCAGAGAAGGCCAACATGGTAGCAAACGGACTAAGCGCAGAAGACATGAAACTGGTTGCCAGCATGAAGGCAGCGCAGGCTCAAAAAGACGCACCAAACGAAGGCTTGAAAAATACAGGCGTAGCAAATACGAGTCCGTCGACTTCATCAGCCAATGGAAAAAAGAAATTATTACTAGCTGACCAAATCCCTAGAAAACTAATCGATGCGTCGGCAGAAGTACTAGTAAACAACCCTAAAACCAGTGGTAAAGACCAGGTGTTTACGATAGAGAAAATCGAGGGAGATATTGTTACGCTAAAGCCTAAGTTTGACAGTACTCGTTTACAGTTTGAGCTGCAATCTAAAGGGCCATACAGAGTAGATCTTTCAAAACCCTCTGCCGCGGCAACGCAAATTAAAACCGCCATTCATCAAAACCAACTCAATGTCGGCGAGCAATTCACAATACAAAAAGATGGTATTCGAAAAGGAGATACGACGTCGGCGCAAAGAAGTAACTCGCAGTCTCACAGCAGGTAGCGCTCTGAATAACAAAATACATAGTTGAAGCTTATGACACGCCTCTCTCACTTACGAGAGAGGCGTGCGCATAAACAGCAACATCCTTTAATTATAAAGTCCGCAAGAAGGTCAAGAGGTCGTCACGATCTTGCTTCGACAGCCCTTCGAAAAGACTACGGCTCTTCGCTGCTTCGCCATCGTGCCATTCAATGGCCTCTAACAGCGTGCGCGCACGACCGTCATGTAAGTAACGTGCTCTTGATACCGGACCGTGATCAATATCGGGGCCATTCATCTCTGCTTCAGTTTCCGCAGCGAACGGCAATAAGCCTAAGCCCCATAGAGGCTGGGTACGCCACATTTGAGGTTGAGCATTGCCTTGCGTTAGGTTATCAGCTAATCCGGCTCCCATATCATGTAGCAATAGATCGGTATAGGGATGAATTACTTGATTTCGCAACTCGGCAAATGGGTGGTTGTTGCCCGTCTTCAGCTCGGTCCTATGACATGCTGCGCAATTTAACTGAGTGAAGATCTTGGCACCGCGCGCCACCACATCAGGTTTAGCATCTTTATACGCAAAAGGTATGCGTTTATTTGTGCCTTCCCATTGTGTAGGCACGCTGCGTTGTGCCGGCACACCAAGCAGCCTTAGATAATCACTTAACTTAATTAAGTCACTATCGTTTACGCCTGCTATGGTTTGCGTTGCCGATTTGCAGACACTGGAACTAGCATCCTTTTGGCAATCGCGTGTTTTAAATACCGGTGTGGTAACGCCCATATCCAACATGAATGCCGTGGCTGTTTGTTCGCGTATTGTTCCCTTAGCAGCTTTCCATCCAAATCGGCCAAGGTGTTTTAGCCCCGTCTCCGGATCGATTACCCAATTAGGAACGCCTCGCACGCCATCGCCATTTTTATCAGTAGGATCTGCAAGGGCCAGAATTGTTGACTCATCAATTGCTTCTAATAAGCCGAGCCCTACGACTTGTGGTGCTTGTCTAACAGAGTACTGAACAGGCGCAGGACCAGCGAAACTGTAAACGGGTTTCTGAAGCTGGACCACCTCCCCTCCGGATAAGGTAATGGTCTGCACCGTTTGGAACGACTGAACCTTCACCGAATAATCCGGTGCCGATGGGGCTTGCTTTTGCTGCTGAATGTTTAAACCATAGGTCGCATCGGGTATCGTTTTTGTTGCAGAACTAGATGCGGCCGTCATCACACTGAGCGTATTTATCGGCTGTCCCAATGTAGGTGCTTGACTACGGCCATTCATTGCATGGCACTCTAAGCAACGCACGCCATTAAACCTGGGGCCTAGTTGGCCGACATGCGCTGTGAATACCGGATTGTCGTTAGGATGTTCAGAATGTTTTCCATCCAGGAAAGAGGTATGGAATAACCGTCGTCCTTCCACAAAGCGTTGCATGTTGGCAATGCCGATATTTTCCGCCGGCTGCTGGAAGCTACGGTAAGGTTCTTCTGAATAATTGTAAGAGGTACTTGCCGCTCCACCGGATAATGCAGCAGCCGGCAATGGCACGCTATTCAGGCGCGGCATTACACCGTACCACGGCATCATGCCTTTGCCTGCAACATACAACTTCTCTTGAGAGTAATACCTAATGCCTCCTGCATCTGGACCAGGCAAGTTAAAGTGCGGATCAGGATTGAGCCAGATCGCTGTCGATACTTCTACGAGATCTCCAGAGCTGAATACATGAAGATTGGGATCTCTGTGAACAGGATCAGGATTTATAAAACCAGCAATAGTCGGTTTTGCAGCACAATTTGACCAGCTCGGATCGCAATTATCGTTATTGTAGGGTGAAAGGAAAACCTTATCGATAATGCAATCAAAAAGCCCTGAGTTGACAGGACAGTATTCTGCTTTTACTTCCCCGCCTGTTTTAAAGATGGTATCCGGGATATACATCGAACCACCCAATGCAGCCCAACCGAAACCTTGGAGCATAGGATTCATCGAGTGAAAACCTTCTATGCCCAAGTTGTACATCTTCACCTGATTAGGACGGAAATAGGTGGTAATGCGGGAGCGCCCTGCCGGCACTTCATCGCGTATCACTAGACCAAAGGTACGATTCTGAAAATAAAACGCAGGGAATGTTGAATGGCGTCCAGGTTGAACGTCCGCATTATTCCAAATATTAGCTGCATTATCTGCGTCGTTTAAAAACCAATCTTCTCCCCATTCACGCGCGTGACGTTCGGTAGCTCTGAATCCATTTAAGGTCACCAGCGTACCGTCCGGTTCACTATATTGAATGACCTCCTTAACCGGTGTTCCTGCTGCATACAAAGGTGTATATCCTTCAGGTCCAACCGGCGCCGGTGTCGGTACCGTCGTTTGCGTATTGGCAGGATACGGCGCCGGCTTAGTCAACTTGGTAAAACTCAAAAAGGCGTCTTTGTAGTTGACCGGAATGGTATCCCCTGAAAGGGTAGGCGCCGTTGGCGTTGGCGTTGGCGTTGGCGTTGGCGTTGGCGTTGGCGTTGGCGTCGGCGTCGATGTGCCGCTTAACGTGCCCCAAGCAGCAATTTCGAAAATCGAATAGCCGTATTGAGAACTGCGCTTAATGCCGTTCATTCTCAAATATCGACCGGTACCCGATATTGTCATATCTTCAATACCGCCCGCACTTCCAGTAACGGTTTTGATGGTCGTCCATATGACGGCATCATTAGAAACTTGAATCTCATAGTTCTGAGCATGGGCGTTTTCCCAATTGATTTTTACGCGGGAAATATTGGCCGTTGCGCCGAAGTCTAGATAGATCCATTGCTGATCATTAAATGCACTTGACCACCGGGTGTTGAGATTATTGTCGATGGCCTTATCGGCACCTAAATCATCTCGCTCGCTACCTGACGCAACCGCTTTTACCGGCGTCAATAACACTGGCGCCGCAGGCGTTGCGCTTTGCGCGAATGCGGCCATCTCGAATATCGAATAGCCATATTGAGAACTACGCTTGATGCCGTTCATTCTCAGATAACGGCCGCTTCCCGTAAGGCCGGTGAAATCGGCCGTGCCACCGCTTCCGCCGGTAACGGACTTAATGGTGGTCCACGTTACAGCGTCATTCGATGTCTGAAGCTCATAGTCTTTGCCATATGCGGCTTCCCAGTTGATTCGGACATGAGAAATATTGACTGTCGAACCAAAGTCCAAATAGATCCATTGCTGGTCATTAAAAGCGCTCGACCATCTGGTGCTCATGTTTTTGTCGATGGCCTTATCGGGTCCTAAGTTCGCGCCTTCGGAACCGGATGCCACCGCTCTCACCGGCGTCAGCGCCACTTCGGATGAGGTAGCACCGCCGGCAGGCAGCGAAACATATAACTGCCCAAGCTCGGTCAATTTTCCGTCTGCCCCCAATAGGTTGATGTTGGGTATTTGGTCGTTACGTCCGGAGAACCAAGAATAGCGAGCAACGGCAGGCTCGTTTTCCAAATAATTCACCGCCGCCGCCATGTAATTCTTTTGCACATCGAGCGTGATTTGATCATGTGGCTTATCGCCGCATGCAAACTCGGTCACCCAAATCGGCTTCTGATATTTTTTGAATTTATCGATATACCATTGAAGCGCGCTGACATCGCAGGCATACCAATGCACCGGTATGAAGTCCACTTTACAGGTCGGACAAGCGGCGAAGAACGCATCCAGGTACACGATCGGATCGGTAAATGTCACGCCGCCTTCCGATACGCAATCGCCGCAATAATTCACGGCAGGCGCACTCAGTTGGAGATTTTTGCGACGCGCTATATCTTCCAGCACAGGCCACAATGCAGCCGCTTCCGTCGGCGTTTTATTAGCCTGTGATTTAAAATTCGGCTCGTTGAAACTTAGCAAATATTTAGCGCCGTTAGGAATTTGCAACGCTAATTGATCCGCATTGGGAGTACCGCCCCACACCATCGGGGAGAACTCGACACCCAATGACTGATACACGCCGGCAGCACCGGCTTCCGGTGTGGGCGACCAGTTGTACCACCAATTGATTCCACTCGAGAGAACCGTCAAATCGGCTGCGGAATTACCTCCATAGGCAATCCCTCTTTTAGCGCTTTTCGAGGCGCTCACTATGCCAGCATCGGCGGCAGAACTTTTCGCTGCCGATGCGTCGTGACCGTTGGTGCTGCCGTCATGGCTGCCGCAACCAGCCAGACTTAGTAACAAAAGAACATTAAAAATAAGAACAATCGCGTTCTTATAGGCGAACTTGTTAAGTGCCTGTACGTTAAGCATAAGGGCTCCCTTTTTTCTTTACTTCTATTTAGTTACTTCACTGTGCTTTTAGCGTTAAAACGATAAACGCCATAGGGGACTTGCTAATTCATTCACCGAGGCAAAAACGGTGGCGAATGATCAACGAGGCAAATGCAGTAAAACCTATGCGTCGTTAGCTGTATTGGAATAGAAAGCCAGGGCGGCTAGCGGAGATCGATTGTTGGAATATACATTTTTCTTCGACCTCCAAACTTCTTGAAGTGGGGTGCATTTTGTACCGAAATTACCTTGTTTGTCCATTTTTTTTAACTACCTTACCGCAGGCGCAAGCAAGTCCGGCACTCACAACGGTATTGCTTATGCTTCCGCGGAAACCGGATGCAACACTTGCATTCGCCGCCAAACTCCCGATCGCCATCGCCAGAAGACCAATACCCCGATCAAGAGCGTGTAAATGACCGATGCGATCCAGCCGCCAATCGCCCCCAAACCAAATTGAGGAAGAAAGCTTACCCATCCTTGACCTGGAGCGAATGACAACATATGGGCCAAAGGCACGAAGCCGAACCAAGAGAAAATCACCAAAACCACGGTGGGCATTTTCACATCGCCTGCCCCACGCAAACAAAAGCTTGCGCCCATGCCGAGTCCATCGAACACCTGATAGGCCGCAGCGATCCATAGCAAGGTTGCGCCCAACTTCGCCACTGCGGCGGCATTCACATCGCCCCGTGTAATGAATAATGGCAGTAACCAAGGGCCCGTCACGGCTAGCAATACACCGATGCTGCCCATATATGCCATTGCCAACAACGTCGTCGCGGTACCTAATCGCATGGCCCAATCTTTATCGCCCGCACCGATCGACTGTCCCACCAATGTAGTCGCCGCAAGGGCCAGACCAAGCGCCGGTTCGAACGCGAGCGAAGTCAACATCATCACGATTTGCGTAGCCGCGCCGTCGATCGGACCTATTTGCACCTGCATCACCTGAAACAATGCAAAGCCTAATAAATGCACGGTGGAAAAAAGTCCGATAGGCCCCCCCAACGCAAAGAGATTACCTAACGCTCGCAAATCAAATCGCCAACTAAGATGAGAATGAAATTTTTCCCGTAACGCCGGATGAAGAAACAACCATCCAATCGCTAGCGAGCCTACGAGCAACGACAAGGTCGTCGCCCAGCCCGATCCCGCGATACCCATGCCAAGACGAAACATCAATATTTCATTCAATGCCGCATTCACCACGACAACACCAACCGATACCGTCAGGGTAACTTTTGTTCTGCCGATGCCGTTGAAGAAACCCGAGATCGCCCATAAGGCAACACCAAATGCGCCGCCGATCAACCGAGGGAACCAATATTTAAGCGCCAAGGCCTCAATAGCGGGTGCCAAATGAAACGGTGATAGAAGTGTCTTTCCCATGAAGGCGACCAAGATAAATAGCGGAGCTACCGCCAATGCGCCGTAAAGCCCCGTCCAGACCGCTTTAGCCGCATCCCCATAACGCCCGGCACCGTAATTCTGCGCGACCAAGGTTTGCACACCTAATCCGACGCCGCCTAGCAGCAAGAGAAACACGATCACTAAGAAAAAAGTCGCGCCCATCGCCGCTAACGCCTCGACGGAAAGGCGGCCGATAAACCAAGTATCGGTAAGGCTAAGCATGGCCTGGAGCGCACTATTTAAAAAAAGCGGCCCAGCGAGCGAAATGATGGCGCGGTAATCGACATGGCGGTCGCCACGCTCATCAAAGCGTACCGCGGGCAATGTTTGCATCACGACTGAAACAAAACGAGAAACATGAAACACCTTCCAAAAAATACCGAATAGACGAAAACATCATAACAAAACGATTAGGGCGGATTTACTATGAATACACGGTATCGTTGTCCCCATCCACACTAAAGGTGGACGGAGGGATTGTGGTTGTCACAAATCCATGGGTGCCTGTTACCATAGCCGTGACATAGACCGAACGATATGTCGGTCATCAGCCGGTCAACCGCATTCAGCAAGGACAGAGAATGAGCAAACGCAAGCCCAGCGACGAAACCCTTCTTATTCATAGCGGATATATTCCACCGGAAGGATTTCTGAGTCTCTCGACGCCGATTCATCACGCATCGCCTGTTGTCTTCGGCAGCGTTCATGCTTATCGCGCCCGTCGCGAACAGCTTTACGATGGATATATGTACGGCCTTCTCGGCACGCCGACCACGATGGTCTTAGCCCAGCGGATTGCCGACTTGGAAGGCGGAACCCGCGCCGTTCTGGCGCCCTCCGGTCTATCGGCCATCAATATGGTGTATTTCACATTCCTTAAACAAGGCGACCACGTCTTAGTGCCGGACAACGCCTATGGCCCCAGCCGTCACTTATGCAACACGGTATTGAAAGGACTTGGCGTACAAGTCACTTTTTACGATCCGATGATAGGTGCGGGCATTGCCGATTTAATGAATAACGATACGCGCTTAGTCTGGGTCGAATCCCCCGGTTCTATCACCATGGAAGTGCCGGATATTCCTGCAATTGTAAAAGCAGCCCATGCGCGCGATGCGCTCGTCGCCATCGATAATACCTGGTCGGCCGGCGTATATTTCAAACCATTCCGGCATGGCTGCGATATCTCGGTACAGGCGCTTACTAAATACATCGGAGGACATGCCGATTTGCTATTGGGCGCCGCCATCGTTAATGACGAAATACTTTATCGGCGCCTGAAGGATACGGCTAGCGCATTCGGGCTCGGCGCATCGCCTGATGATTGTTTTCTTGCATTACGTGGCATGCCAACGTTGATTGCCCGATTACAACGGCACCAAGCGTCAGCGCTTACCGTAGCCGCCTGGCTTAAACAACGACCGGAAGTAAAACAAGTGCTCCACCCCGCTTTTCCCGATTGCCCCGGCCACGAAATATGGAGAAGAGATTTCACCGGCGCCAGTGGATTATTCTCGGTTATATTCCAAGACAACTATGCCGAATCTGCAGTTGATCGAATGGTGGACAGTTTGGAATATTTCCGAATCGGCGCCAGTTGGGGCGGACCGGTGAGCCTGGTGCTTCCGCTCAACCCACACGATATCCGCTCGGCCGTTCCGTGGACGGAAAAAGGAGCACTCGTTCGATTCAGCATTGGGCTGGAAGATCCTACCGATTTGATCGATGATCTGGAAACGGGACTATCCAGAATAGCGATTGATTAGAACTAGAGAGATAACGGTATGCTTATCAATTGCGTCGCTTACGAGAACGGAAAAAAACTCGGCGACATATCCGTAGAAGAAATCAGCGACTACATTGCTCGTCCGGATTGTTTCGTCTGGGTTGCGTTGAAAGATGCCGAACACGAAGAGCTTTCGGTAATGCAACATGAATTCGGCTTACATGAACTAGCAGTAGAAGACGCTCACCACGGTCATCAGCGACCGAAAATCGAAGAATACGGCGATTCGCTTTTCGCGGTACTGCATACGGTCGAACAAGTAACCGAACAAAAAGTGCATGTAGGCGAAGTCGCCATTTTCGTTGGATCGAACTACGTACTATCCGTTCGCAACGATGCCCAACAAGGATTTAAAGAAGTTCGCGCCCGCGCCGAACGAGAACCCCATTTGCTAAAAAATGGCCCCAGCTTCGTTTTCTACGCGCTAATGGACGCCGTCGTCGATCGCTATTTCCCTGTGATCGATTCTCTCGAAACCGATCTCGAGCGCATCGAAGAACAAATCTTTTCCAAGATGGAGGCTCGTAACAATATTCAACGGCTATATGAATTGAAGCAAGAAGCAATGGTACTGAAACATGCAGTTACACCATTGATGGAAGCGACCACCAAACTTTACGGCGGCCGAGTTCCCACCGTATGTATCGGCGCCCAGGAATATTTCCGTGATGTTTATGACCATTTATATCGGATAAATACCTCGATCGACGGCATGCGCGAAACCATTACCACGGCCATTCAGGTAAATCTTTCCATGGTTGCTATCGAAGAAAGCGAAGTAAACAAACGGCTTGCCGCATGGGCCGCCATCTTCGCCGTGGCAACAGCCTTTGCCGGCATATGGGGAATGAATTTCAAAAACATGCCGGAGTTGCAATGGACCTATGGATACCCGGCTGCATTAGGATTAATGAGTGGTGTGTGCGGTTATTTGTATTACCGGTTCAAGAAAGCGAAGTGGTTGTAGGTAGTGTCAGAAGTTTCGTGCGTTGACGATCGTTAAGAATCTCAATTCACTCCATTAGCAAAACGATGCAATGGTTCCGCTGGCAAAGCATGCCGGCGAATCAGCGTCATTGGCTTACCGAATACCTTGTCCTATTCCCTGACTGTGAGATTTAGCCCCTGTCGTAAAGGCATGAACGACCTCGTCTTTTCAATTTCACGTTCTGCCCTTTCAATTTCGCGGGCCGCCTCGTTACACGCCTGTTCGTTATGCCTTGCCCAGTTTTCTACGGAAGTTGAGAGCGCCCATTGCCGTAAAATTTTCGCGGCTTTGACCGCCGATTCATCGGCAGCCACATTCCCTTCCTCATCTATCGCTTCTCTTTTTGCCAATTCAATTTCGTGCGCTTCATGCCACTTTCCCCAAGGTATCACCTGCAACTGCTCTCTTGTTGCAAGGCCGGCTTCAAAAGCCTCCACCCACTGCAGTACTGTTCGTTCAGCGCGGGTGCTTGTCTCACTTGGTTCTTCAGGCTTTTGCATGATGATTACTCTCAGAAATAAGGCGCATCAATTAGTTATTGGCAAGCCTATAATATTCTTCAGTCTTTTATACGACATCGGCTTCATCCCATTCTCGATGCCCATATTTCCGCGTCAAGTCACTAAACTCTCGATACCACCCTGCCGAACAACGTCCCTTCATTAACGACCACCGATTTTTTTCCTTTTTGATGGGCTTTCAACGTCAGAAGTGTGTGGATCAAGCTGTTTGCTTTTTGCAATATGAAAAACCACGGGCTTGCCGAGTACGACGTCAGCTTTTGTGGCGTCGTCCATGCCCTCCGCTTTTACCAGGCGGACCTGTGCTTTCATCGTTACCCTGCCTAATGTTCTACCCATACTTACTATAAAACAGGCAGACCTCAAGGATGCTGCCGTGCCATCCGAATCTGGACCGATTGGCGAACTATCGATCATCTCGCCCTTAGTGCCATGCGTTACCGTCCATCCATCAATGCCAAGCACGTCGTTCAGCATTTTTCTCTGTGTATCAGTCAGTTCTTGTTCCGCAGTGAGTGCCGTTACTTTCCCTCCGGTCCGCGTCACAGACTGCTCCTGCGAATTTTGCGGTAATTTCTTTCTAGTCTGTGGAGTTCGCATCTGCCTGGTAGGCCTGGTTGGATCCGAATCTCTTTTGCGTTTGAGAGCGGCGTTTGCTATTTCTTCTTTGAGTTTTGCTTTTTCTTCTGAGTGTCTTGCTTTTTCTTCGTCAAACCGTTTTGTTTGTGCATCAAGTCTTTCTTTCTGTCTTCTAACTTGAATCATCGCAAAGTCTAACTGATGCTTTAGCCCTTCAATAGCAGCGGTAAGCTCCGCGACTTTTCTATCGCGTCTATCGAGCTTGCTTGCGCTCTTGTGCCGATGCGCTTCCAATTTAAATGCTGTCTTATATCTCGCCGCTTTCTCTCTCCGTGTTATCTCTTTCGCCCTTTCCACTGCCTTCCGCGTCTTGTCTTGTATCTCTGCAACCTTCCTCGTCGAACCGGCTTGTATCTCTGCTATTTCCCTCTGTTTCTTGTCTTGTATCTCTGCAACCTTCCTCGTCGAACCGGCTTGTATCGCTGCTATTTCCCTCTGTTTCTTGTCTTGTATCGCCGCTATCTCACTCTGTTGCTTACCTTTTATATTTGATATCTCCTTCTGTTTCTCGCTTTCTATCGCAGCAATCCACCTCTGTGCGTCGGCTTCTATTGCCGCTATTTCCCTCTCTTTCTCGACTTGTATATCTTCTATCTCGAACTGTGAGGTTTGCGACTCTTGCAATGCCATGTCTCGTTCGAGCTTTAAGGCATCTAGCTCGATTTCCAATCTCTCTATCGTTTGGTCCTGGGCGCTCGATTGCTGTTCGAGAAAACTTATATGACCTTCATCCCCGGTTCTCATTGAATCGTAAAACGATCGTTGGCTTCTTTCATTTGCCTCATTTTCACGCGCCATAGTTTCGAGTTTTTCCGTTAATTCCTCCATCATTTCTCGTGCGCGTTCGTGATCCTGATGCAATGCAAGTTCGCCTTCATGTAATGAACATTCTCTATCCTCCAATCTTTCGCGGTAATCGTCTAAGTCTTCCCTCTCATTATCAAAATTAGCTACCCGCTCGCGTGCCGTCTTTAGTTCTGCTTCCACACTCACCAAACGGCTTTCTAACTCATGGCGGTGAAGTTGAAAGTCCGACATTTCCTTACCTTGAACTTCCATATCGTCATAAGCCTTGCGAAGTTCAGTCACCTGCTTGGCGTTCTGCTTTTCCAAATCGTGGATTTGAGATTCTGATATTTTCTTATCCTCAGCAGCTTTGCTAAGTTCAATCGCCTTTGTGGCAAGTCGCATAAGACGTGGTAGTTCGATTATTGCTATCTCCAATTGAATTAGAATATTTTCATGCGCCTTCTCTGAATGTTCGGAGCTTTGTAATAAAGATTTAATTTTTTGTTGAATCTCAAAAGCAAAAATTGCTGCGCCTGCTTTGTTCAATCGCGCTATAACGGCCTTCTCGATATTGGGATCTCCTTGTTGCTCTCTAATTTTGTTGTTCACTTCTTCATCAGTAGGTGATCTCGTATCGAATTGATTTTCTCTTAGGGCTTCGATTGCGAGTGCTTTTCTCGCGTCCTGCACAAAGGATGATCGTTGTTCCCGAATTTGGATAATGCGTTGTACGACAGGAAACATTCTCCTTACCAAGGATTCTCGCCACTGTATTTGGCCGTCGTCAGAAGCAGTTTTTAGAATTTCATCAGTTTTCGGCGTTATGATCTTGGCCCACATTTTTTCTTTTTGTTCTTCCAGGGTGAGTGTCGCTTGCCTCGCGGTCGTGTGAGGCTGGCCATTATCGCTATTTGTATCCACCATGACGCTTTCCTTTATACAGAAAAGGCTGCCTTAGTCTGCAAGACTTTTCCCCACCTTTGTACTACTACGTCAAACAATGATCTCAGACGCACTCTGTTCTGCAAACAATATCAACCAAAACGAATCCAACTAAGAACGGTATCCTTTCCCAACAAAGCCTCGATGAGCTAAGCGATCGATTCCTCTCTTCATTTTCGAGGCGGTGATCCACTTCGAGCCGATGCCACTGTTTTTCCACCAGCGAGTGTTATGTCAACAGCCCCAGTGTTTTCGGCAAGCGCACGCGCTTGCAACGCCGCTAGCGTATTCTGGTCTACCGGCGGAACGTTGATGATGACATGTTGCCGGTGCTTGATCTGATCGAGAATGACGCTGAGCGGACCTACGTTTGCAAATGCCTGCAAGCGTCCGATCGTCACTTCGATCACTTCTCGCTTATGCGGATCTTTTTCAACCATGGCCTCATCTATCCGATAAAGCACCGTACCTCTCGCTGTCACATGAATAGGAATTCCTTTGATCAGCGTCTGCTCATCCGCTAGCGCTTCCTTCACACAAACGTCTTTCCGATCCTTGAACTCATGCTCGATCGCCGCGTTATCCGCAGCCGACCAGTGGCCTAAAGCCGTCATTTGCAAAGCAGCTGACGGTTTGGATTCATAAGCAGCCGCATTGCGCTTAGCTTCCTGGTAATTATCGATATGGCCCGTCACCGCGCGAGCCAAGAAACGAACTCCTCCGTTGGGATGATTGATCCGCGCCTGGATGTCTTTTTCATCGCCGCGTCCCAGCGTCTTTAGCCTTGCCAATGTTATTTCATACAGTAGCGGCGGATCACTGAGTTTGCGATGATCGGCTTCGCTGAATTGGTGATAAATAACCGTGCCTCTTTCCGTAATGAGCAACGGCTTGGCATGAATCAGTGTATCCACATGGTTCGGTACCGGTGTCGGGGGAATATCTTTGCCGAAGCGCTGACGAATGAAATCACGGTCTTTCTCAGATAGCTCGCCGCTGATCGACATTTCCGGTGCAATCGTCAACGTAGATGCCGTGGACGACTGCCGGCTCATAGACAGCGATACGAGAGGAAGCGCCGGCTGCTCCATAGCAGCACGACTCGTCTCGCTTCCTTTGTCTTTCTCAAGAGTAGAAGATGGTGCGCCATCGTTCACCGGCCCTGGTTCCACAGAATCAGAAGCGGTTCTTGCCGATGAAGGCTTATCGATACTGGCCACTGCTTTGGATTTCGATTCCGTTAATTGTTTTAGTTTCTTGCGGGCGCGATCAATTTCCCTTAGTTCTTCACGCAATCCAATTGATACCTGTTCTTTGATCTCATGCAAGCTTCCCAGCGGCTCTTCGTCCACGTGCTGAGGCCGAGCATAGTATTCTCTTAGAACATTAAGCGTAACCATATGCTGCGGCGAAAGACCGAGTTCCTTCATCCTCTGGTCGAACGCAATTTTTAGAGTGTCTGTACGATTACCATCGGGCGTTTCAGCAGGCGCTGCCCTGGCATCTCTTGAATGGCCCTTATCCTCCTTGAGCAAGGCGACCAGTTTTGCCTCCAGGTCTTTGGTCACCTCGGTAAAATCCGCATCCAAGCTCTTCAGCGCAACAATCCGCGCCTTCATCCACCGCTTGTTATTAAGTCCGGCCTGAAGGCTGCTCACCTGCGATAGGGAAAATGTAACCTCAGAGGAGTTCTTAAGTTCAAGCATTCCCCATGATTTAGCTTCGTCGAACGTCTCGAAACGCGTTAAAACAGCATTCGGGCGAATAACCAAGAGCTCTTGCATTCTGTATAAAAAATATTTTGTTTCTCTATCAATACTGGCTTTTTCTATCATAGAAGAAAGGACCCGACGTCTGGACTCCTCATTGTTATCGTTTTCTTTTTTGACTTTATCGATAAAGTCATTGAGAACCTCCAAACATTTAGTCCTGTCTTCTTGTTTAATTTCCCGCGTAATCGTCTTCGCTATAAGTGCTTCAGCTCCTGTCAGCCCCTGCTTCTCAACATATTCTTTCCATTTCGGCTGATCCAAAACTAAACTATAGATAGTTCTTACATTCGTTACTAACGGATCATTAATAATTTTCGCCGCGCTCAACAACCGTTCATCATCATTTATCGCTTGCACATAATTTAAAAACTTATCGACAATAATTTCCTTATCCGCTTTTTTCGGTTGCAGCTTCTCGCGAGCGCGATCAATTTCTTTTTGCTCTTTTTTCAATCCTATCGATACTTGATCTTTGATCTCGCGCAAACTTTCCGCCAGCGTTTCGCCCGCGTGTTGAGGCCGAGCATAGTACTCTCTTAGAATATTCAGCATGTCCACATGCTGCGGTAACAGGCCGAGTTTCAACACCTCACGGTCGAACATCATTTTGGGAAGATCCGTAGGAACGCCACCGGGCGTTTTAGTAGGCATTGACCTGGCGGATCTTGGATAATCCTTATCTTTCTGGAGCAATACGATCAGCTTTTTCTCCTGATCCTCGGACACACCGGCGAAATCGCTCTCCAATACCGCTAATGCCTTGCTCCGCATTTCCTTCGATTCTTCTTTCCGAACCCATCGATGGACGCCGGTATAAATAGCGTCGGTATGTTGTTGTACTTTAATCGCGTGATATGCGGGATATTGATTCACCATCCATAATCGAGCCTCATCGATTGTCTCGAAATCTGATGGAACGTTTTTCGGAAATTCAACCAAAAAATCTATTGCTGTCGTTAAAAAGTCTTTTGTTTCTTGAGACAAGGGATGAGCACTTGCCATCATAGAAAAAGACCTATGAAGCTCTTCAGATGTACTACCGCTTCGAGCGTCCATGGCCAACCAAATCATTAAGTCCAAACGCGTCACGTTGTCCGCGTATTGCGACTTAATCTCATTTTTTTTAGCGGCCTCAACCTTATCCAATCCACACGCCTTCGCACAATATGCATCCCACTCCGCATGATCCGAAAGTAATTCATCAATAGCGTTTTTATTTGTAGCAAGCGGATCATTGATGATTGCCGCTGCCCCTAGAGATCGCTCTTCATCATTTATTGCTTGTGCATAATTTAAAAATTTATTAACAAAAATTTCCCTAAGAGGATCTGAAATAATATTTTGCAACCGCGTTTTTTTCTTAGTGCGCAGAGCAGAGGATATCCATGCATTCAGGTATTTTTCCCGTTTCTCCAGAACATGCCGGTGCACATCTAGCATGGTCATAGTTTCCAAATCGATCTCGGGTGAATAACCGGCAATTAAATTTTTTAAGGCCAAAACCGCATGACGCACTTCCAGAAAAATGCCGGATAAATTTTCAATGTCGGAAATACGACTGTCCCTATGCTTAGAAAGCAGTAGTTTCTCCAATAATTGAGTAGCGTAATCGAGTCCGTTTTTTTCCGCTTTCGCCCTTACCGCTTTTTCGGTGGTGGCATCTAAGGTCCACTTGTCGGCACCTACGATCACATCGGCAATAGACTCAGCGTCAAGATCACCACCAATCGCTGCTATCTTGTCGGCTAACTTAGGAAGATTTTCTGGAGACGCTTTCTGAAATTCTTGAAGCAGAGAAACCAATTCATGTGCTGCTTTCGTAACGTCAACATCATTCAATAACTCTCGACTGAAACTTTCTTTGGTTATTACTTCCAGTCGGTCGGAGTGATCTAATATGTGTTTCGATACGGCAATCGGATCTTTGGGGAATTGATTTACAGCGACTTGATACAAATCCAGGTGGGTATTAAAAAAGTCGCTTACGTTTTCTGACCAGCTTTTTACATCTTCGGAGACGTTCGCCATACTATCGTCCCAATATTGCGAGGCTGAAGCCCTTTCAGCATCTGTTCCTCGTCCTAACCTTAAATCCTCAAAAACAACTGCTAGGCCTTCATCGTAGCCAGCAAGGCTTTCTCCCGCTTCTGCTAGTTCTAGGGGACTAGTCAGAATAGCTTTTGTCGTATCTATATCGGCTTGCAGACGGCTATGCAAGCCAAGTCTCTGGTTCCAATAGTCCGTCGCGAGGAGCAATTCCGCCAGCATTTCGTTATCAAGATTAGGCTTCTCATCACATACCTGGATTACTAACGAAAACTTCCCCGTTGTATCCAGAACACTGTACTGCCACACGATATCGATGAACGGGCTCAATTTTTCGTCTACTTCATGATCATAATCATCAAGCTCTTTTAAATGCCTTGTAGTTGCGCTCGTTCGCTCCGCATCCGTGAAATCGTCTACCTTATCGCTAGCTTTGAGAATATTTGCCCATTCGTCGCTTTTGGTTAAGCGTTGCAACAATTCTGCCTGACCAAGCTTCGCTTTCGACTTGACGGCTCGTTTTCCGAACACCATTCGCTCATCGCCCTCCGCAGCGAGAAACGCTTTATAGTCTTCGATAAATTGCAAATGCGCGTCTTTCTGTTGCTCTAGTTTTTCGCGAGCGCGATCGATTTCCTCTTGTTCTTTTTTCAATCCAATTGATACTTGTTCTTTGATCTCGCGCAAACTTCCCGGTAGCGCTTCGCCCGCGTGCTGAGGCCGAGCATGATATTCTCTTAGCAGATTAAGCATGTCCACATGCTGCGACGAAAGACCGAGTCCACTCACATCACGGTCGAACACCATTTTAGGAATGTCTACACGAGGACCGCCGGGCGTTTTAGCAGGCATTACCCTAGCGGATCTTGGATAGGCCTTATCTCTTGTGAGCCATTCGATCAGTTTTTT
>Ga0157374_10001555_pt1 | contig 19311 bp, 9 predicted proteins | sample M25metaG_FD_115308 | JGI IMG/M metagenome (GOLD analysis project Ga0157374, IMG submission 115308) | Miscanthus rhizosphere microbial communities from Kellogg Biological Station, Michigan, USA - M2-5 metaG | ecosystem: Host-associated > Plants > Roots > Rhizosphere > Soil | place: USA: Michigan... | reverse complement strand
CTCAAACCAGGACAACAGGTAACGCTCGAAATCGAAGACAGGAACGGGCAACAACGATCAGTGCCAGTGAAGCTTCGCATCGATACACCGATCGAGATCGATTATTATCGGCACGGCGGGATTTTGCCGTTTGTGCTGCGGCAATTGCTCGCGAAGTAGTAGTTCGTCGCCGAATAGGTTTCTTAGAATCTCTTCTTTAGCTGGACGTACCAAAACCGGCCTTTGATCGCGGCGAGCGACTCGTCGCAGAAATTCTCACCGCTGCCAGCTACGAAAGGAGGGTCTTCGTCGAATACGTTCTGCAACCCAAGCGTGACCGTGCTGTTATCCAACCAGCTCATCTAGCATCCGTACAGAATCCCGCAGAAAAAACGGCTAAGACCGCAGTGGCTTTCGTAAACCTGAACAGAACGGAGGCTCCCGGCGCACACCAGAGATAGTTTCTAGAAAACGTTGTCGTCTGGTCGGCCAATGAGTAAAACGCAGAAGGCTAACGAGAGGAGCATCGGATTCGAAGACTATCAGTTTGGTGTCTTGAACTGGGCATTGCAACAATTTGTCTGCTCGTGCCCTGGGTCGCACTGGCTCAAGCAACAGCGCCTTCACCAGGGGGTATTGCTGAAGTGGAACGTGTTGTCGTCACTGGTTCAAACATCCCCACGGCGGAAGAAGTCGGCCCGAATCCAGTGGACACCTATCGTCCAAGCGACATCGAAAAATTAGGTGTCCGCAACTCCACCGATCTGCTCATCAACCTGCCGCAGGAGATGGGCACGACCGTCAACCAGAACATGTCCGGTCTCGGTGATGGCAGCGTCATACCCAATCTGCGTGGATTGCTGCCCAAGGAAACTCTGGTTCTGATCGATGGGAAACGCACCGCGATAGTGGGGGCTGGCGGTGTTTTTACTAGCGGGCTCAGCGGAGTGGACATCAACCTCGTTCCATTACCTATGATTGATCACATCGACATCCTGAAAGATGGCGCTTCGGCCGTTTATGGCAGTGACGCAGTAGCCGGTGTGATCAACATCTTTTTGGTACACAAGTTTCGGGGGCTTGAGATCGGAGGCAGCTACGGGAACACAAATATGGGTGCCTCCAACGATGCTGGAGAGCGGGAGGGTTGGCTCAAAGCCGGTACGGGAGACGACAAAACCGATATCGTGGTCATTGCGGATTTTTACGATCGTGCCGCCATCTACAACCGCGACCGGTTCCTTAGCACTAACGCGGACACAATTCGCTGGGGTGGGTTTGATGACCGCAGTGCAAATTTCCCCGGCAGCATCGGACCGTTCCGCCTGATCCCGCGCTTGTTTTTCAGCGCGAACTCTCCGCCGCCACACTCAGCTCCGAATGTCGCAACTTCTCCACACTATATCAGCGTCTCTAGTCCCGCATTCAATAACGGTAACGGTTTTCTAAATGGCACCCTGGCCGGCTTGGATGGGGACTATGTCTTGTATAACTTTCAAGCTTTGATGCCCGCGATTCCGGCCGCGGATCGCCAGAGCTTTTATGGCTCTTTCACACGCGATATTTGCGACAAATATTTAACGGTGTTTGCCGACTTTAAATATACCCGCTCCTTTTTTGACGGAGCGAATGAGGCTACTCCATTCAATCCGGATGCATTCACACTCCCGAACGGTGCTCCCTTTAGCCCCGTCGGGCTTAGTGTTCCAATTCAGAACCCGTTTAATCCGTTCACCGTGGCTGATGCGACCTTAATGCATAACGGTGTTCCCGTGCCCGTGACTACGGGAGTCCGGTTTCGCGCCATCAACGACGAGCCACTCAGAACCGCGAAGTTTACTCTCAAGGACATGCTGTTCGATGCCGGGCTTCGCGGTGAGCTAGGAGAAGTTGCTGATTACTTCAAAGGTTGGAATTGGGAATTAGGTTTTCGCTATTCGCGGAACGAGGAGGAAAATCTCGTCGGTGGCGCTGTTAGTAAGTCCGGGCTCCGTGAAGCCTTGCTAGATACCAATCCGGCGACGGCGTTTAATCCGTTCCTGGGGTTCTTCGGCCATAACAGCCCTCCGGCGATTAACAGAGTCTATGTAACTCTCGACCGGTCCGGAGCCTTTGAGTTGCCTTTGGGCTATTTCCATCTTGACGGCGACCTGTTCAATCTTCCCGCGGGCCCGGTCTCCTTCGCGGTCGGGGTCGAGTATCGTGGGGAGCGATGGGAAAACAACCCTAGCTCAGCGAGCACCACGTTTGACACGATTGGTCCGGTCGATATCGAAGCTTCGCGAGTTAACCGCGACGTTTGGGCAACCTATCAGGAAGTGCGATTTCCGGTGACCAGCGCGCTATGGAACTTCCCCGGTACGTATAGCCTCGAGTTCGATATTGCCGAGCGCGAGGAATGGTACAGCCAGAACACTTCTACAGTTCTGCCCTTCGGCGGCCTGCCACTTTTCCCGGCGCAACACTCGCAATATAACGCACAGAAACCTAAATTTTCAGTACGCTGGCAGCCGCTTGATCCAAAGTGGATCGGCGCACTGACCGTGCGCGGCAGTTACAGTGAAGCGTTTCATGTGCCGACATTGCCAGACCTTAGTCCTGGAGGAACCGAATTTTTTTTCAGCTTTCCCGACAATCTTCACGATCCCAAGGGATTGACTCCCCCAGGGACTAGCGTTCCCTTCCTCGTAAGTGGGAACCCCAACCTGAAGCCCGAGGTTGCCTACGAATGGACTTATGGGGCGGTTTACAGCCCGAAATGGATCAGAGGCCTTACGCTGAGTGCTGACTTCTGGCACATCGACCTGCGATCGATTGCATCATTTGTCGGTCCTCAATTCATCATTGATTTCGAGAACAGCTTTCCCGGGTTAGTTGTTCGTAATCCTATGACTGGCGCAATAGCTGCAATCATTGGCCAAACCTTAAACCTTACTCATGCTATCGTGGAAGGTATCGATTATGAAGGGATCTATATTCTGGATAGTTCGATATTTGGTCATGGCAATTTTGGCAGATTGACCTTTACCTTCAACGACACCTATTTGTCGCGCTTCGAATTCCAGCCCACCCCCTTAAGCAAACGCATTGGTCTTTCAGGTGAGTTTGTGACGAGCGCCTCGTTTACTGGCTCGTTGCCGCACAATCGCGCCTACGTCAGCGCGTTTTACGACGGACCGGCTAGCACGTGGCTAGCCGGTTTCGATACCGGCGCAACCGTGCACTACACCGGCCAGTATGAGGATGACAATATTGATCTGACAGGATCTTCGAAACCGCAAGAACCGAGAAGTGGCCCGTTCCCTCAGCGCGCACGGAAAGTGAGCGACTGGGTTACACTCGACCTGGCCACATCGTACACATTTAACTTGCCGGCCCCAGTATTAGCTCAGGTGCCTGGCTTAGCTAAGGATGGCGGCAAGGAAGTCAAGCTCAAGGATGGCAGGGAAAAAAATGTGCTACCCGTTTCCACGGCTGAGTACAATTCTTGTGGATGGCGCGCCTGGCTTAATGGCACGACGCTCACCGTCGGAATGCAAAACGTCTTTGATTCTGATCCGCCGTTCGTGGCCGGCACATTCGAGAATAACTACGACGAATCGCTTGCCACAATCAAAGGCCGGTTTTGGTACGCGCAGTTAAAGAAGAATTTTTAGCGGGGTTTAAGCTCAGCGAAAAAGCTTTGCAGCGTCAGGGCTGCTTTTCCTCGCAGAGCTTTTGGAAAGCGGGATCGGTGCGTAGAGGGTCCCACACCGGATCGAGTCGTAACAGTGCTGGCGTAACAGGCGCAAAACCTGGCGTTTGTAACAACCGCGCCAGAGTAGAGATCGGGCGGCTAGTCTCGCCTAAACGTGTCTGAATTAGTGCTACGTATGCTTCGACGGCAGGTCCGACAACCGGGTCCTTAGCACTCGGCAAAAGGATCACTGAGCGTGTTTGCTCTAGGGCTAAGTCCCATTCTCCGATCAAAGCGTTAGCGTCAGCTAGCGTCGCCCAAGCAAATGCGTTATCTGGTTGATTTTTGCAAACCGGCTCAAGCGCGTTGCGCGCCTGTTCAGCGTTGGCCTTGGCCCCAGCCGTATCGCCAGCAAGGTGCTGCATGGTAGCAAGCCACACCTGTCCACGGCTCTTCTCGACCTCAGAAGCAAAATGGAATTGAACTTGTCGGGCTTGCAGCAATCGAACGGCCTCACCGTAATTTCGTTCAAGGTTCAATTGAGTGATCTTGATGCCGAAGGTATCCTCATTAGGGGCCTGCCAGTTTACCTCTGATAGGAACCTGGCGGCCTCTTTCAGGTTACCCTGAGACTGATAAATCCTGGCCTTTGACGCCATCAGTTCCGGATCGTTTGGCATAATATCCAGCGCTCGACCATAAAGCTTCAGCGCGGCCGGAAATTGTCGAAGCATGGAGTAAGTCAATGCCGCGTCGATGAGTAACTCCACATTACGTGGGTCCAGGGCGAGGGCTTGCTCGAAGTAGGCGATGCTTTGATCCCAGTGTCCCTGGCGTCGCGCAACTTCGGCGAGTGCATATGGCACTTCGCTGCTACCGGGTAACATTTTGCTCACGCGGCCGAACGTGGTTTTGGCAGACCCGTAATCACCCAGCACGCGGTATTGATAATAACCCAAGGCGAGCAGGGTCTCGGGAGACTCAGGCTGCAGTTTTTGCGCATTCTCCAAAGCACGTTTCACTGCGTCGCGCCGACCGGGAGTAGTGTCCCTCTGATCGAAGTAGATGTCCGCGTTCGCGCGAGAAAGCCGCGCCCAGGCTAGCGCGAAATTTGGGTCAAGCTGCACCGCCCGCTCATAAAAACCCGCGGCTTCCCAAAGTTCGGTGGAGCGTGCTTCAAAAGACAGGCCGCGGAGATAGAGATCGTAAGCCGCCTGATTGTTTGTCAGCTTAAGTGCTAACGCCTGCTGCTCGTGACCGGTGAGCTTCGCTTGCAACGATTCCGCAATTCTTTTGGCGATGTCGCTCTCGACTCCAAAGATGTCAGTCAACTTGCGATCGTAGGTGTCAGCCCAAAGATGGGAATCGGTTTGCGCGTTGATCAACTGAACGTTGACTCGCACATGATCAGCCGCTTTTTGCACGCTCCCCTCAAGAATATTCGCTACCCCCAGCTGCTCCGCGATGTCGCCGAGATTCCTAGGTTTGCTCTGATATTGCTGCGTGGAAGTGCGCGAGATTACTTTTAAATCCGCGATCTTAGCCAGCCGCGTCAGAATCTCCTCTTGGATGCCCTCACCGAAGTAGGCATTATCTGGATCGGCGGTGAGATTTTCGAATGGCAGCACGGCGATGCTTTTCTCAGGTGGCGAGGTGGTTGTCGGGTTCCAGTGCCAATAGAATGGAAACGCCAGCGCCAAAGCACCTATTAACAATACAAGCGCCAGGCCAGCGGGCGACCGTATCCAGCGCAGCCAAAAAGGAGCGGTGGCGGCGCGTGCCAAGTCATACTCGACTTCCAATTTGTGACGAAGATCTTTGAGCGCCTGAAGCAGCTCGCGTGCGCTCTGATACCTTTGCTCGCGATCTTTGCGCAGCGTTTTTCCGATAATTTGTTGGAGCTCAGCAGGCGCATGAGGATTGTAACTTGTGAGCGGCGCTGGCTCCTTCTCAAGAATCGCAGACATCACTTCTTTTGGCGTGTCACCAGTGAATGACGCATGCCCGGTTACCATTTCGTAAAGCACTACGCCGAGACTCCAGATATCGGTGCTGTTATTAACTTGCCCGCCGCACGCCTGCTCCGGCGACATGTAACGAACGGTTCCCAATATTGATCCGAGATTCGTCTCAACCAGTAACAACGCTTCGTCTCTCGGCATGGTTGCCGGCACTTCCTGCTCGGCAAGCTTCGCAATCCCAAAGTCGAGCACTTTCACGTATCCGTCCGGTCGGAGCATGATGTTCTCCGGCTTGATGTCGCGATGGACAATGCCTGTTTCGTGGGCGGCGACGAGCGCATTGGCCACTTGGATCGCGACGTCAACAGCTTCACCGACCTCGATTCGCCCGCGCATCAGACGTTGACGCAGCGTTTCGCCTTCGATCAGTTCGCTGGCTATGTAATGAGTTGAGTGATCCTCGCCAATCTCGTAAACCGTCACGATATTTGGATGATTCAGCCCAACCACCGCGTGCGCTTCTTGTTGAAACCGCTTCAGCCGCTCAGCGTCACCGGTGAAGCGCAATGGCAAAAGTTTGAGCGCGGCTTTGCGACCCGCTGTGATGTCAGTGGCCAGATAGACCTCACCCATCCCGCCGGCACCTATTGATTCAGAAATTTTGTAGTGGCCGATTGTCTGGCCAACTAGCGAATCAGCTTGGCCATTTTGAATAATTTTCGTCGCAAGACTAACAGCCGACGTTTCAATGAAGGTGCTTGCTCGCTCACGCGAAGCCAGGAGCGCTTCGACTTTGCGACGCAAAAGCGCATCGCCTTCGCAGGCCGTGTCCAGGAATGCGCTAATCTCATCCGGCTCTTTTTCCAACGCCTCGCGATAGATTTCCTCAATCGTTTGGAACCGCGCGGGCGTCATAGACACGAATTACACGAATTATCACCAATGTTCAGACACTCTGACTCAGCGTTCGAAGCAATTAGTGCAAATTCGTGAAATTCGTGTGTCATAAGACAATCCTTTTCCATTCCAACGAATCGCCACCGAAATTAACCAGCAGACCAAGCCGAAGCTTCGAAGCGGCCAGATAATTTAGCACTTGTTTGATGTGCGAATCGGTCAGTTTTTTGACGGCTTTGGCTTCAAAGGGAATCTTGTCCCAGACAATGAAGTCCGCATAATAATAGTGCGGCAGGATGACTCCCTTGTAGGTGATTTCGTAATTCTTCTCGCGCAAAAACGGAATCGCAGCGCGACTTAGTTCAACGACAAGCGCATCCTTGTAGATGATTTCGTCGTGGCCCTTTCCCAACTCGCGGTGAATCTCCATGAAAATGCCTACGAGTTGGAAAACCCCCTTCTTGTAAAGCAGCTCATCCATCTTCATTGGTGTAAATTCGTGAAATTCGTGTCTGAAGATTCGTGTCAAGCCGTGTCGTGCAATTCCGTGTACAGCCAAACCTTGGCAAATTCCCAGTCACGCCTCACCGTTACCCGTGAAATCTTGAGCACTTCCGCCATCTCGTCGTAGTTGAGCCCGCCGAAATATTTCAGCTCGACTACTTGAGCTTTTCTTGAGTCGAGTGTGGCGAGTCTCACCAGTGCCTCGTGCAGATCAACAATTTCCTGTGACTCTGCTGGTGAGACCAGCGCTGCTTCGTCCAGTTCTACCTTGAGCGCGCCGCCGCCGCGCTTTTGGCTCTGATAACTTCTGGCGTAATCAACAACGATTTGGCGCATCGCCCGGGCGGCTACGGCGAAGAAGTGGGCGCGGTTTTGCCAGCGTGGATTGGTTTGGTCGGCCAGGCGCAGATAAGCCTCGTTGACCAGCGCCGTTGTTTGCAGTGTGTGATCGGAACGTTGTCCCTCCATGAAATGATGAGCGATGCGTCGAAGTTCCTCATAGACCAGCGGAGTTAACTCTGTAAGGGCGGCATCGTCTCCGTGACTCCATTGCTCCAGGAGCTGCGTCACTCTATGCGGAGAGACCGAAGACTTTTCCATAGGCTTCTCGTAGCAGCCTATCATCCGCAGAAATTTTCTGCACGCGGAAGCCGTTTCGGAAAAAAACTCAATTCAGATGATCACTTTGATCGCCCGTTCTCGTTTATGGCAATGAAAGGCAAACTACGAAACCATATACCAACACCACGGGCTTCGGAAAACAGCAATTATATGCTGACACACGCCGGGGGCGGTCACGGCGCAAGCTATGCGAGCAGCTCTTTCTCTCAAGAAGGCGGGCGTTCGACCAGCGCAACGAGCAGCATCGCGTGCACCAACTGGGAAGTGCGGTCATGCATGAGCATCCGCCTCGCGTTCACTGCGAAGCAATGACAACTTCTGCCGACGAATCTGTTTATCTAAAGTAGGAGATCCTTATGGCCTCATTGCAGAACACGTTTCATTACGAGGGCAACTCCTCCAACTCCCCTATCGAATCAGTCCTGCTGTTTTTCGATATTCCGACCTATAAATTCGAAACGGTTCTGCGGGATGGGAGGCCCTTTCCCGAAAGAGTTCATCTGGGCGCACACACGCTTCAGGTGCATCGAGCATTAAACAGCGCGGATTACTTTGCACCATTCGCCAGTGAACTGCTGATTGGATCGACAGATCTCTCCGTGACGAACTTTCACGCCTATTACGCCGCTATCGATTTCGAGGGAGACGATGCGCGCCTGGCTTCGTTGTCAGCCAACATTCGCCTTCATATCAAAGATGAACACGAGAATGGGTTCGGTGAGAGTGCCTTCGATGCTTTGTACAGTTTCTCAACTGCATCCGAACACTATGCCGATATCCTGGCACGCCAGCGGGCATTGAATACATCAGTCGCGTTCGACGAAGGCGAAGCGGACAAACTGACGGACGAATTGATCGATTACTTACGCGCCAACATTTTTCTAATTAACCGTGAACGGTTTGATGAAGCAGCCGCCCAGTTCCGCACCGTCGAACCGCGATTCAACGATTTTGCGTTCCTGCTGATCCTCTCACACGTCACCGAGGTTGCCGAGAAACCGCGGATCAACATTGCTTTGGATAAGTTCAAAGCCTACCTCAAGAGCCAATTCGGGATCGGCGAAGCCCGGACCATCAAGACGCTCCAGAAGGTCCTGAAAGACGCGCTGTTCGACTTCCCCGTGACCGTTCCCGAGATCACGGCCGTGGAGATCAAGGGTACGCTCACGCTGTTGCGGACCGACAGCACCTCCACCTCGCTCGCCGAGTTCGGATTCTACGATCTGACGACCGAATACGGCATCCTCGCGCCCGACGGCACTTCGGACCTGGCCACGAATCATTTCGACTGGAGTACAGCGGCGCAGCCGACCGGCAACACCGCTCCCTTCTCGTTCGGCACCGTCATCACCAACCTTGTCTCGAGTGACATCGACGTTCGCGTGAAAGCCCATGACGGGTCAGTGGTTTGGGAACGGCAATACGCCAGCACGGACGCTGCCCTAGGACATATCGCCATCGAAGTTCCGCTCGTCGCACCCGTGGTGCTGACCGATCCCGAGCCGCCATCCACGGGAGGGCACAAGAAGCTGAGCGGCAAGGTGGTCGAGCTCTCGGCGACCTGCCCCTTGAAGGATATCATCATCGTCGTCGAGGCGCAGAAGGCGGCGGACGCACCCTGGTCCGTGGTGGGCACGGCGACCACCGACAATTCCGGCAACTTCTCGATGCCCTATCCCTACGGAAACTACACAGCGGCGCGGGCCTATACTTCCCTGACTCCGGACAGCCCCGTCGACATCCCTGTCAACACCGACGCGGCGCATCTCTCCACCCTTGAGACCATCGCCGATGATTTCCTGTATCTGCTGTTGAAGGACGTCACCTGCGAGGACGACGACCACGAGCATGACGACGATTGCGCCTGCCAGGACGCGGACAAGGCGAACCGGCTGCCCAGCCAGGCCGATCTCATCCAGTCGGACTCCTACACGCAGGATGTCGGCGGGTCCTGCGTCAATCTCTCGGTGCCCAACCGGACCCTCAGCGAGTACCGGCATCAGGCGGTCGTCAGAACCTCGGATCCCGACGTTTCAAACTACGTCCTGACCAAGGACGCCAAAGGCAATTTCGTCCTTGAGGGCGGGCTCAGCAAGATCGCCCGCAAGCCGGTCGATCTCGGCAATCCAATCCGGTGGCAGGATGCCCCGGACGATCACAACAATCTCTCGCTCTACCAGGCCGTGACGGTCGCGACCGGCCATGTCCTGCATTACAGCGTGACCACCAAGGCCGATGGCTATTCCCTCGGCGAGCTCCTGGCTTCCCTACCGCTGGCCCCCGGACAGAAGAAGCAGATCGTCGTCTTCGATCAGACCCACACCTTGACCGGCAGCGAAACCCAGCGTTTGTCGCAGAGCGAATCCCTTGCGGCCTCGCTGGTCAACGACGTGAGCATCACCGACACCCTCGCCGGCAACCTTTCCGAAGCGACCCAGGGCGGAAGCTCGGCCAATACCGGCGGCGTCAGCGCCGGCCTCGGCCTCGCCGGCATCGTGGAAGGCATTGCTGGGGTATTCGGCGTGTCGGGTGGTTTCTCGAATGCCAATTCGACCGCTTGGCAGAACAGCTCGCGGGAACTGTCGCAGCATTTCAATGAGCAGATCAAGAACGCCATCAACCAGAACGCCCAGAGCTACCGGGAGCTGAACGCGTCGGTCGTGACCACCGTTCAGGAGGGGCAGAACTACGGGGTCACCGCCGAGGTGATCGCCAATCACAACCACTGCCACTCCCTCACCATGATGTATTTCGAGGTGTTGCGGCATTACGCCATCTACCAGGAGCTGATCCACGTCGAGGAATGCCTGTTCGTCCCGCTGCTGATGACGGATTTCACCCGGGAGAACATCTTCAAATGGCGCGACGTGCTCGCCGCTGCCCTGTTGCCGATGCCGTCGGAAACCTATCTTCAGCCGTTCAACCTGGTCAGAGGCGGACGTCAGCATCCGCTGCTTAAGGGCTTCGACGCCATCGAGCGGATCAAGACGAACTACGAGAACGTCGACTTCCCCGCGGGTGCGTATGACGACGAGGTGATGAACTTCATCACCGGCGAGATATACATCTACACCAACCTGCCCCGGCCGAAATCGAAATACGACCGGATCAAGTCTTGGCCGCTCGAGAAGAAGTCAGACTGGTCATGGCCGGGCGCGCTCATCGGCGGCGTCCTAGGCGGTCCGCTGGGCTTCATCGTCGGCGGTTACTTGAACGCGGATGGCAGCGTGAAGGCCGAGGCCAACCCGATCATCGACGACTACATCTATGTCGACGCCAACTACGCTTCGGTGCCGCCGGCGCAGTGCATCCGCGTCCGCAAGTTCGATTCCAACTTCTTCGAGGCCGGCGGCTTCGACAAGGCGCAATGGGAGGCCTATGCGAGCCTGCTCGGCAAGAACGTCCTCGACATGCTCAGCTACTATTTCAAAGACCGGCTGATCTCCGAATGGGACAGCATCTTCTACAACGACATCGCGCCGCTGCTGTTCGAACGGATCTGCAACAACATCAGCCTCGGCGGCTTCTCGGCCCTCGATTTCTCTTCGGAGGCGAAATACAAGGGCAACTTCGCGACGATGAAGGTCAATCTGCGCGGGACCGGCTCCAACAAGAAGCGCAACGAGATCAGCCAGCTCCAGCTCGCCTTTGCCAACACCGCCGGCCTCAGCAATGACCTGGTGACCTTGTCGGTGCGGAACGTCAGCATTCGCTATTCGACCGCGCACTATAACGGCGCGATCTACAGCGGCTATGTCGGCGATGACCTGGTGGACGGCAGCCTGCTCTACACGCCGGAGAATGCCAACGAGAAGCGCAATCCGAAGAAGGAAGACGCGTATATCGCGGCGCGGCTCGTCGAGCATCTCAACAGCAATCTCGAGCATTACAACAGGGAACTGTTCCAGAAGCTCGATCCCGACCGGCGGTTAATGCTGCTGGATGGATTCCTCATCGAGACCTATAACGATTTCGGGGTGCCGATCGGCAAGCGTTCGCTCGCCTCGGTGGTCAAGAACGACCTGGTGGGGATCTCCGGCAACGCGCTGATCATGCCGGTGGCGCCGGGCTACAAGGTCGACCGGAGCTACGTGATCGAACAGCCTATCGAGGGGCCTGCCGTCGTCACCAGCCTGTTCGACCACTACAAGCCGCTGACACCCATCCCGCCCTACCGCATCAGCATCCCCAGCAAGGGCGTCTTTGCCGAAGCCGTGCAGGGTGCCTGCGACGCCTGCGAGAAGGTCAAGGACAACACCTCGCAGGATTGGGACAAGTTCAAGACCGACGAGCCGACCGCGATCAACCCGGTCACCGTGCCGGTGCCGACGGTCACCGACTGGCGCGCGGCCTTCAAGGACCTGGCGACGCCGATCGTCAACATCCAGAACGCGCCGGCGACGCCGGCGCCCGGCGCCGGGCTCGCGGCGTCGACCACCCTCCTCGGGCAGAGCGGGCTCTTCAAGGACATCACCGGTCTCGACCAGAACCAGAAGAACGCGCTGCAGACCTATCTTTCCAACCAGGAGAACGCCAAGGCCTTCGGTGAGATGGCCAAGGAAATCTTCATGATGGGCCACAATACCGAGAAGTCGGACAAGATCGCCGATTCGATCCGCAATTCGCCCGAGCTCAGCCAGCAGGAGAAGGCGCAGCTGCTCAAGGATCACTTCGGCCAGATGGTCGATGGCGGTCAGAGCAAGAAGGCCGAGCAAGCGCAGCAGAACACCAAGCCGACGCTGACCGATGCGGCGGTCAAGGCCGCCGATCAAGGGAAGGCGGTCAAGGCGACCAGCGCCGATGCCTCCGGCAACGTGGCTTCCGTCGATATCAGCGCGGGCGCCGAGGGCGAGAACGTGTTGGCCGAGGTCAAAGGATTCATCCAAAATCTGCTGCAGGCAAACAGCAACGCCTGCTGGGCCACCGCAGCGACCATCATGATGAGTTGGAAGAAAGGCACTGCGCAAAACGTTCAGGACGTTCTGACCCTTGCCGGCGACCCGTATGTGCAGTTGTTCGCCCAAAGCAAGGCGCTTCCTTCCAGTATGAAGGACGATTTCATTACCAAACTTGGTATGGTCGGAGAGCCACCTGCCAGCTATCTGCTGCAGAAATACATCGACTGGGTCAATACTTATGGCCCGATTTGGATCACGACTGATTCATCGGCTCAAGATGGTGTCTTCTCGCCGCATGCTCGTATCCTGGTCAAAATCACGGGAACAGGAACACCGGACGGGATTGGCACTTTTTTCACATTCATCGACCCGGCAACGGGCACCCTCTCCGCACCGCAACCCTACAACGATTTCCTAAAGGTATATGAACAGATGGTGACGGACAATCCCGGCAGTCTGTTCATCCAGATTGTTCACTTTGCGGATGCGATCACCGGCGAAGGCCAGGCCGTGCCCAATCGCGCGATGACCAAGGTCGATGGCATCGACGTGCACTTCCCGGTGGCCATCCCGAGCTGGAACGAACTCGACCAGGCTAAGATCCAGTTCATCATCCACCGCTGCTCGGAGCAGCAGGAAGGGGGCGCCCTCATCGGCGACACCGACGCGCATGTCGTGGCGAAGGGCTCGCCGGCCACCAGCTCATTCCCACAGCGTTGGGCTGCCACCGGCGCGAACTTCCTCATCCGCGGCGCGTATCACTTCTACCGCTACAACGTGGGCACGTCGGCCCCGCAAAACGGCGATGATCAGGCGGAGATGGTGGCCTCTATGGTGAGCCGGCTCCTGCCCGGAGACCTGGCGCCGGCCCTCGACTTCGAGGGCAAGTATCTGGTCGCGGCGCTCGCGGCCACGCCGCCGGGTGCGGTCGATCTGCGCGACGACATCGACCTGTTCCTTGACGGCGTCGAGACGCGCCTCGGCCGGACGCCATGGGTCTACACGGCATACTTCCCGATCCATGACCACATCGCGAGCCAGACCGACTTCGTGGCCGCGGATTTTGCGCATCTTGCCGAGTATCCGCTTTGGCTCAAGGTGTACCCGTATGCCACCGCGGATGGGGCATACGCAAACCGTACAACGATCGACCCCACCAACATCAAGCCCACCAAACCGGCCTACCCGAGAGACTGGGTCCCGTCGATGTGGAATGACGACTGGGCAATTCTGCAATACCTCGGCGACAATTGCCCGTCGACGATGACGAGTTTGAATTTCGCCGCCACCACCGACTGGAATATCACGCATGAAGGCATCTATGCGCTGCGCGGCCTGGCCGACCTCGGCCACACCGCTCCGCACATTGTGGGAAGCCAGAGCTTCATCGCCCATGTCGACAACGACGGCCGCGTGCTCGTCCGCACCCACGGCACCGCCTGGACCGAAGAGGATGTCACGCTCGCAACCAGCACGCCGCTGGCGATGGGCGACGTCGCTGCGATCGGCAACGGCAATCAGCAGGTGCTGCTCTATCGCAGCCGCGTGAACAACCACGTGATCGCACTCTCCCGCGACGTGTCCACCAGCAGCGCCTGGACTTTCGTTGATGCGACCGCGGAGGGCGCAGGCGTGGCGGCACTCGATGATCCGCTGATGTTGGTGGTATCGGGCACCGTCGAGGCCGTGCACTGGGGGAGCGGCGACCACCACAGCCATCTGCGGACCGACGCCGCGGGCGCGTGGCACGGCGCGGATCTGAGCTCGGACCCGGCAGCGCCTGCCGTCTCCGGCAGCGCCGCCATCTACCGGCACCAGAACGTGACCCGCGTGGTCGGGCGTGCCGGGGAGGACGGTCACCTCCTGGAGTTTTCGCGCGACGGCTCGGCCCCGCTCGGCACTGATCTCACGAATGCCAGCACCGACGGCGGCGGCGCGCACCCGCCGGCCGCCACCTACCGGCCATCGGTCTACACGCCGGGCGGCGGCGCGCCCCGCATCGTCTTCCGAGCCCTGCGCGGCGAGCTCTGGGAGATCGAGCGCGACACCCTCGTCGCCCGGAACCTGACCACGGCCGCAGGCGCACCGAAGGCGGCGGGCAGCCCCTCGGCAGTCTTCGTTGGCGGCGCGATGCACACGCTCCACCGCACCAAGGACGGCCGGATCATCGACCTCTTCGCGACCGCCACCGGCTTCGATTCGCAAGAGGTGCCGTGCGACGTGCGCGCGGCCGCGGATCCCACGGCCTATGTCGACGGCGGGAATGTGGCGGTCACCTACCGCGCCATCGACGGCACCATCCATCGCGCCGAACTGGTCGGCGGCGCCTGGACCTGCGAGGACACTGCGCCGTAGCCCAGGGTACGGCCTTGGTCTGAGCAGCGCCCCGCTTTTCGGACTGTCGATGGCGCAATTCAACTTGCGCAAATCAGCGGCACGTCGCGGAGTTGCGCGCCGGCGATATAGTCCACGCAGAAGCCTTGCTGCAATCAAAGCACCGGCTCGCCGCCTCGGGTTTGTAGAGCTGCGAAGGTCATGTGCTCCCAAAGTGTGGCTTAACCGGATAGGGTCATCGGTGGTGGTTGACGTTGCCCCGCGCGTGATTTTCACGAAGGTCTGGCTCGGAGCGCGCAGTACACACGCTTGAAAAAGATGATGTGCCGAAGGCGATTGCTGACAAGCTGCGCCACTTGCGCAGGAGACAAATCTCACCGCTCAACAATTGACGCGATTCCCTGAGGGTAACGACTACCTGTATTGCTTCTGGGGAATGGGCTTCAACATCTACAGAATTCCACCCGATCTCACTCAGCTGGAGAAGGAAGTTGAGCTCGTTCAATGGCTCACGACCGACTTGAAAACGAAGCTGGACGGTCTGGAGGAACAACTGAACTTTACCCCGGCAGCGGAACGCAGCGACTTGATTAAGGGATACATCAATGCGCAGCTGACCGTCGATAAGGTGAATACAATCATCACGAGCTGGGAAGCGGGCGGAGCCGGGCTCCACAAGTTGTTTTTCGCCATTGAAAGCAAATGGTTGCGTTGGGCGTTTGCTCATACTTTGGTAGTCGTTCATGCGCTTTAGGACTTACAAAAATACGGACCTCACTGTCAGCGAAGGTGGCTTCGGCCTTTGGACGATTTCCACCGCCTGGTGGGGCAATTTTACCGAGGGCGAAGCGATCGCTCTTATGCACAAGGCATTCGATCTCGGTATCACGTTGTTCGATGCCGCTGATACCTACGGGAATGGTTTAAGCGAAGAGCTGATCGCCAAAGCGTTGCCCAACCAGTGAGATGAAATCGTGGTCGGGACCAAGGTCGGCTACGATTTTGTGCATCACGGGGAAGCACGCGGGCGCGGTTAGCGCGAAATTCCGCCAATTTTTTCGCTAGTAAGCTCTCGGCGACAGCGGGACTTAATGACTTGTTGACCAGCGCGTGCGCCAGAAGTCTTTCTGCGCGCAGAAGCGTCTTCTCACGAACCTCATCAAATCAATTGGCGTGAATTCGTGAACCGAGCTGATGGGACCCAGCGAGATAGAAGGCCAAAGCCGCGAGGGTAGCGGCGAGCGAGCATGGCAGGAAGCGAGTTTCAAATTCGTGTCTCGAAAGCGTCTCCGAAAAAATCTCAATTCAGATGATCACTTTGATCGATCTTTCTCGTTTTATCCCGATGAAAGCCAAATAACAAAACCCAAAAGAAATTTCAGTTAAGAAATTCGGCTAATCGCCGGGGAAAAAGGAAGAATCATGCAATTCGAACACTATTTATGACATTATGAAAACGTTTACAGGGACATCCAGCAACACTGACCTAACACAGGCGCTTAGCGAAGCGCTTGGAAACGCGATTAGTCGGGCCGCACAGCCACCGCACAATCCAGATGCTCAAGTAACATGGAAGATCGAGAAGATCAGCGGCACGCACGGAGGATTCGCTCCAAAGACTAACGAATTATCTGTGAAGATTGTTGCGAAAACTTAGTTTCTTGGTGGCATCGTTTTAGCCTCTGCTTGGCTGCAAACTCCGCGGCCCTGCGCCAGAGAAACCGACCCGGTCTCTGGTCAATAACGGCCGAAGATGAGCAAGAGATTTGATGTTGCATTGTGCGATCGGATCGACGTGGGAAACACGAATCACTGCATCCTGTGACCGGCTGAAAAACCTTGCGTAGCCGATTGCATTGCTGATTCCGTAGAATGCGACTCGTTTAGCACAGAACTCTAGCGCACGGACGCGCCAGACTTCGCCTCAAGCGATTCTCGACTTTTTGATCGTCGCCGGCGAAAATTCCGGGGGAAAAGATGGGGTCAAATTAGGGTTGCATTGAATTGACGGACAGTGGGCAAAGGGTCAAAAACCCGAAAGCAAGCCCACATGAAGACACAGTTAAGTAAGCCGGCTCGCCACAAGGCGAGATACACTGAAGAGTACAAAAACGAAGCGCTGGAGTTGTGGCGCAACAGCGGTCGCAGCGCGGCCAAGGTAGCGGCCGAGCTGGGTATTCGAGCACCGCTGCTCTATCGCTGGGCTCGGCCCAGGCGCCAAGTCAATCTCTCAGGCAATGAGTCCAAGTCAGGGCGCAGCGTAGAAGAACTCGAAGCGGAGATCCGTCGATTGCGCGCTGAGAACGCAAAACTCCTAGAGCAGCGTGAAGTTTTAAAAAAATCACTGGGCATCCTCTCCGAAGCGTCGCCGAGAGGTATGCCCGAATCGAACAAATGATCGGCCAATATAAAACAGCCTGGTTGTGCGAAACGCTCCTGGTCTCGCGCAGTGGTTATTACGCTTGGATCAAACGCCGTCGATTCCCGGGACCGCGCCAATTGGAGAACATGCGCTTGCGTCGGCGCATTCGTGAGGAGTTTATGCGCCGTCGCCAAACCTACGGAAGTCCGCGACTGGCTCAGGTGTTAGGCTGTCCCGGTCGGCGTAATCGCATCGCACGGCTGATGCGCCTGGAGCGAATTTTTGCCCGACAACGCTCCAAGTATCGTCCCATGACCACCGACAGTCGACACGGCGGACCGATCGCTCCCAACCGACTGCGTGCTCTTGTGGTGCGACGGCCTAACCAGGTCTGGGTCACTGACGTCACTTGCGTACTCACCGCTCAAGGCTGGTTATACCTGGTCGCTGTTCTGGATATCTTTAGCAGACGCGTCATCGGTTGGGCCATGGGCCAACTTCTCGACACATTTTTGGTCAGCGCCGCCTTGCGCATGGCTATCAACCAGCGTCACTACTCTCAAAACCTTATCCTCCACTCTGATCGCAGAGCCCAGTTCGCCAGCGCCGCTTACCGGCGACTGCTCGGACAACACGGCCTAACCGCTTCCATGAGTCGAAAAGGCAATTGCTACGATAATGCCTTTATCGAAAGCTTCTTTAGCAGCCTCAAATACGAACTGGTCTATCATCACCGCTTCGCCACTCTCGCCCAAGCTCGCACTGCCATCTTCGACTACATCGAAACCTTCTATAATCGCACCAGACTCCACTCCAGCCTTGCCTACCAAACCCCAATCAACTTTGAATCCCAACTAAACCACAATCACCCTTAACCAACTGTCCGTACAATCAGGGCAATCCCAAATCTCAACATTTGACATTCACTTTTTCCAAGGGAGCGCCAGTCTTTTCAAAACATAAGTAACGCTCCTTCGATTTGTGCTCTTCGATGCAGCTGACACTTACGGAAATAGATTCAGCGAAAAGCTAATCGCCAAAGCGTTCCCGAATCAGCGCGACGAAATCGTGATTGCCACAAAGCTACGGTACGACTTTGTCCATTACGGCGAAGCACGTGGACGCGGTCAGGGCGAGATTCCGCAGGATTTTCGCCGGACGCGGTTACTCGCGCGACAGACGCGGCATTGAATCGCTTGAAGACGCTTACAGGCAAGAAATTCCGCAAATTTTTTCGCTAGTAAGCTCTCGGCGACAGCGGGACTTAATGACTTGTTGACCAGCGCGTGCGCCAGAAGTCTTTCTGCGCGCAGAAGCGTCTTCTCACGAACCTCATCAAATCAATGGGTGTGAATTCGTGAACCGAGCTGAAGGGATCCAGCGAGATAGAAGGCCAAAGCCCCGAGGGCAGCGGCGAGCGAGCATGGCAGGAAACGAGTTTCAAATTCGTGTCTCGAAAGCGTCTCCGAAGAAATCTCAAATGAGATGAGCACTTTGATGACTCTTTTTCGTTCATGGCGATGAAAGGCAATAACAAAACCCAAAAAGAAAAGAACAACAATGAATCTACTGACTCAGTTTAAAAGAGTACTAATTCCACCACTTCTCATCGCACTGGTGCTGCTCACGCTAACCGCGTTGACGGCCGCACCGGCCCTGGCAACGCCCAACTGCGGAGTTACAACCAGCAACCTTTTATACCCTGGACAACCTGTAGACACTGCGCACGCCGCTCACTTTCCGGATCGCGTGCTCGACTTGAAGTGCAGGGATCTCCCGACGTGGTTGCTCCACACGACAGTGCATGGAGATTCGGACGTCTATGTCATCCAAAACACGTTTCCGCCCGGGGCTCACAGTGGGTGGCACACGCATCCGGGTCCCAGCCTGATCACCGTCACATCTGGAACGCTCACAGTCTACGAGGCCTCGGACCCCACCTGTACGCCCATAATCTACACGGCAGGCCAGAGCTTCACCGACATAGGCTGCGGAGACGTACACCTGATTCGTAACGAGGGTAGCGTCAATGCAGTGACGGTCGTGGTCCAGATTGTTCCGGCGGGCCAGCCTCGAAGG
>Ga0157374_10001553_pt1 | contig 19352 bp, 18 predicted proteins | sample M25metaG_FD_115308 | JGI IMG/M metagenome (GOLD analysis project Ga0157374, IMG submission 115308) | Miscanthus rhizosphere microbial communities from Kellogg Biological Station, Michigan, USA - M2-5 metaG | ecosystem: Host-associated > Plants > Roots > Rhizosphere > Soil | place: USA: Michigan... | reverse complement strand
CTTCTATAGCACATGGCATAATACGGTCTAGGCCCGCTTCATCACCCAATGAAATATCTGGGGCTTTTATAACAAGCCTGCCCCCTGGCACGAGGTGCTCGGCGCTGAATTCGATACCAGCTATGCACTCGTCTACACCTGCGGTGTGCACAGAGCTCATGATGAAAGTGTCTTTTTTATTTGTACCAAGCTGGCCGGCACTGGCCGCAATGCCATCAGTATAAAAATGAGCTTTAATAGGTGCTACGTTGCTTGGGCTACTTACAGCCAATCGTGAATCAGGCGGTTCTGACCGCGCTGCGAACTCTTCTTTTCGCCTAACCGACTTCGCGCAGCCTAAGCGTATAAATTCGTTAACAAAATGAGCGCCCTTGCCGCCAGAAACGTAGTGTATGTTTCCGCCGTTAGATAGAAGGCCTCCATACAGTTCAGCGCCACCGAGGCCAGGCCCATACGTTACAATGTCGTGCAACGTGCCAACTACAGGAGTCAGTGCCGGACAAGCACCACGAACAACAATATCAGGACCGTGCCCGTCGCGTACCTTCCTAACCAAGATCTGGAGAATATACGCTATCTTTTGCTCCCGCGGCGCCTCAGAGAATCCTACGGTAAAAAGAAGCCTGCCGAGTACTTGGCTAGCACGCACAAAACGTTGTTTTTGCTGCGCGTCGCCATTGTACAAGGCCTCCATTTTTAGGGCTAGGTGGCCTGCATTAAAGTCTAAATAGTTTTTTCCGCTTTTGGATGATTCGCCACCAAAAAAGGATAGTGCCTCACTGCTCGATACCCACATGGGGTCACAGCTTCTCGGCAGTGATTTACCGTACTCTCCGCCGCTCAAGGTAGTAACGCTAAAGGCTGCCCAGGCCAAAGAGCTGCCCAGGTGGGCCATTTGGCGTTCGTGGGCGTCAAAACCAAGCACTTCGGCCAGTTCTTCTATTGCGGCATTTTTGATAGCGTCCTTATCAATTTTGGTATCCATTAGAGCCTTCCTATCCGCAATTCTAAAACAATTTGCATCTACTAACAAACATGTTAAGATCGTACAGATATGAATAAGGACGCTATATGACCGCACGGAGTGAACGCAAAGCCGCCCAAGTACGCAGTAATATTCTGGATAATGCCAGGCCTGAAGGCTGTGTTGGCGACCTCGGCATAACGACTGAGCTACAAAGCGATCATTTTTATGTCTGCACGCCCTATATCGGGTGCGCCGGATTGGAGGAGGCATTAGTGGAAGCGCCGATGACTGAATCTCGCAGTAATAACTCACCCTCTGTTAGCCTTCAACGCCGGATTGAAAATCTAGCTTTAATAGGCGCGAAGGCAGGATTTACGGCGATTTGTGCGACCTGTCCGCTAGGCCTGCAGGGTCAGCGGCACCGGGAAGCCCGTGAAATAATGGCTACCGAATCAGGTGTGGATAGTATCGACGCAAAGCTCGAGCTCGCAGCTGCCAGCAAAGCTACCGCCGAAGCTGAGGCTCGTAAGGCTGAAGCGGAGCTCGAGCTCGCTCGGCTTGCGGCATATCGACCTGTCGTGGAACAGCGTTGAACCTAGTTTAGTTTTGATGCATGAGAAGCTAGCCAATCTAGGTTAGACCTATTATAGTAGTTGAAGTACAGCGTTGAACTCGTGCATAGACTAATACCTATCTATGAGTCTTTCGCCTTTACACAAAAGGTATTAAAAGTATAGTAATAGGCGCAGGGAAGGAAAAATATGCCAGCAGAAACTCTCCCGCAAGACTTTATACCAGAAGTAGCACAAGCTGCCGGCAGACTGTTAACTGCTCAAGAGAATACTACTGGTCCCGCCGAACACCAATTATCGCCGGAAGCTATTTCCGCTATTGAGCAAATGGACGCTCCCTTTACCACTAAAACTGAGTTTTTGCTCACGGCTTCAGGTGTGAAGCCAGCTTCGATATCAAGTATCCAGACTCCAGGCTACTTAGATACTCCGAAAGGCGAAATGCCACCGACCATGCCAGAAGAAATAGTGCAAGAGCACTTAAGGGTAGCCCGAGAGGCTGGCCTCAGTGTCATCGTTAGTTCGACGCACACTGTAGGGCGCAAGGGCGAGTTGCAAGCGACGGCCCTTACTTTGTTTGTTGGCTCCTCTCTAGAAAACGTGGAACGGTTACGAGACGCCGTCTCAAGCAACGATACATATGCGGTTGGCCGCGCTTTAGGACACCCCGAGACTGCGGTGGATGCTTTTGTGAATCATCCTCAAGATACGATTCCTGTTGGCCAGCTTCCAAATATTCCACCAGAAGTTGCCGACTATGCGGACTTTGTTCTTTCCAAGGACCATTATGCAGAAGAACTCAAAACGGTTGAGTTATGGGAAAGAACTGTTCGAGAATTGAGCCCGACTATTTATAATGAGAGGCCGTCCCAAAAAGCTCGGCTTGCAGCCAGACATGACGTAAGTTCACCTCATGATGTGCAAGAAGAGCGGGCCGACAACGACATTCAACGTTTCAGCCCTCTCGACATCATGCTGCCTGAAACGCTCGCAGTGCTTGAGAATTCACGCCTACCAAGCCTTGATAAAATGGATATACTCCTTACAGCCCTAGGTCTAAAGCCTACGAGCTTTACAGTCAATGTAGCATATGATGGAATTCCTAATGGAGACACCAGTGGACAAGCACGCCCTGACCTTGACGAATATTATAAAGATTATGTTACTGCAGCGCGCAAAATGGGCTTATTTGTCCACGTCAAAACTACCCTGAATGATCCAAGGCTACGAGCCGGGCTAACGCAGATGATCACCACCGGAGAGTCAGAGGAGGATGTAACGCGCTTAGATCAAGCACTGGCACAGAAAGATGACTTAGCTATAGGAACGTTACTCGGCTACCCTCGGACTGCTGTAGAAGCTTTTGCTAAAGGTATAAGAGGAGTTCAGCGCACTAATTTTACAGATGACCCTGCCGTATTGGCCTTTGCGCGATTTAGCCCATCCCCCGAGAATGGTAATGAGGAGCTTGATGTGGTTCGTGAATGGTTAATAGCGGCAAAAAAAGTAAGTCCAACGATCTATCAGGAAGTTATTGATAACTCCCCATTTAAAAAATAAGCAAACCTCCAGGTGCCGCGAAAAATTGAGCAGCCGACCTTCGCACAAGCTCTACGAGAGCAGTTAACAGGATCGGCACAGTTTGAGCCGAGGTCACATGTGCCATCCATCGAAACATGGTAGCAAGCCTCATTGGAAACATAATACCGTGCCGTGCCGCCGTTAGGGGATGGCACCACCTCACTAATTATATTGCTCGACTCGCTTTCCCTTACCTGTGCGACCAATTCCCTTATCGTCTTTATGCGGGTACGGGGTCGGAGACAAATTTTCGGTATCGCTGCCCGAAGGCAAAAAATAAATCTTACAGTCCTTTTAGGAAATCTTGTGGTAAGGAGGTATTTTTCAGGTGATATAAGTGTGAAGCTAGCCTATCAAAACCAGGCAGGACTTAAACTCATACAACAGGTTATGAGTTTAATCCAAACAAAAAGTGTTCCAAAAATTGAACGCTTCTGTATCTTAAATCATATCATGGTGCGGCACATCGACCTGTCGTGGAACACCCTGGAGGCCAGTCTACTTCTGATGCATGAAAAGCTGACTGGCATGGGCTGGGTTTACTATGATTGAAGAATTCATATCACCGAGCCTGAAACACGAAAAAGTGAGCGTCATATTGTCTAGCTCCATATCAGATTTCCAGCTACGAATTTACGCTAACGTGATGTTGTCAGATTATCCAGAAGGCTCGCCAAATTGACGAGCCTTGTTCAGCACATAAATACCAGTATTGGATTTATTCCCCGGTACTGTCGTAAACTTTGGCTGTGCTTGCGTTAGCTTTGACGAGGTTGATAGCATTCAGCGCATTTTGTTTTGATGTGTACATCTCGGAGGTGGCAAGCGTCTGGTGATTGCCGAAACTTTTTATAACCCACCAATATGGCTGCGCGTAGTTGTTTTTGTTTTTGAAGATTTCAAAGTAGACCATGTGTATCTCCTTAGGGTTACATTGCGACGTAACATATTGAAATGTTAGTCAAGTTGATGTAAGATAAGAAGCGAGAAAATCTGTTCAGGGTTTTAACTCGCTTCTTGCCGTCGCTATGCGACGGCTTTTAGCTTGTGAGGCTGGTGGCTACACTTCTTCGCCTCCGTCCTCGCCTTTAGTCAGATCGATAACAAATAGTGCTTGACCATTATTGTCGAGCTTTTCGTAATCGTAACGCTTAGCGTACTTCTTGTCGCTTATGCCGTTGAGAGTCAGGAATGACCGTGCAGAAATATATGCACCGTATTTACCCTCATTTGATAATGCTAATTTGAATCCTTGCTGAGGAGCATCGTCAGTAAACTGCACTGCGACCTTTTGTGCTGCGTTATTGAAATAGAGCATCGCACCTTTTTTGCCGTCTATTTTATTGATCTTATAGAATGCAGCAGGAAAATTCAGCTGATGACTCTTGGTGATAGTAATTTTATCAACAACACGGGACATGTTGCTATTATCGAACAGTTCAAAACCTTCAAGTGGTGAATTATTCTGTAGTTCATGTTCCATGATATATATTGTATGACCTGCGCCCGTACTCGTCAATACCAGAAGTCTTATATTGTTTGTTATAGTTGCTGTTATGTTTTTAGGAATTCAACAGGTGGGTAAAATATGAGCATGATTGGTCAAAGTCAGCTTATTCTATGAGCCAAATAATTGATAGATTGACGAGAGGACCTGTTCTCTCGTTGCGGCGAAAAGCTTCACTGGCGCTTTCGCTCACTTCATCAGGTCCTCAACATTCTCACCAAAGTACGCTAAGATAACTCTGCCAGATGATCCCGAAGGTGATACAAAGGAAATTCGCGAGTTGCTAGACAACAGAACTAACACAAAGGCGTCATCTAAACGATCTTCCGAATATTCCACACTTTCAAATGTCGTTCGTCCGACCTGATTACAAAACATAGGCGTGAGAGTACTTTTATTGGCGGGCAGCACCGCAAGTTGGCAATCTTTGACAAGATGGTGCTATAGAAAGTTTTAATATCCTATTGCTGCAAGAAGTGCCGCGTATTCTCCCGGAGGACCTTTGCTATTTCGCCACCCATGAATTGGGCATTTGGTTTTTTAAACATTCTGGGCTTGGCAGTTTTAATTTTGTCAATTTGATAAAGCACCCCCCGCAATTCTTCCGGGGTCATTCTACTCGTAATATCAGTCTCTACACTATCTATTCCTATGTCACTAAACATATGATATATGACCGCCAAGACCATTCGGTCAACCAATACTTCATCAAGACGAGCACCAGACCGTATATTTAAAAATCGCACGGCTTGCTGTAGGTAAGTAAAATGTGCCCGTTCTCTTGGACTTAAACCTTGCACACCAACAAAGACACGCTCTGCCTTATGTGCTCGACGAATTGCATGATACTCCGGTGTATGCATCGCGCCTACCACTACCCCTATTCGCTTACCTGGATTTTTGTCACCCAGCTCCCTTAGCTGTCTGACGACGTATGACTCTCGTACTCGAAAGCTATCAGCGAGTGTGGTTGCCTCACGTACTACTAGCTGTCTTAATTCTCCGACTGGTGTTGTCAGTGAACGAAAACCGTCTCTCATGGCCTTGCCCGCCTCATCATCTACTTCGATGAATCCATACTCAACGTCTTCCTTGGTGACATCGAGAAGTACGACCTTCTTATCTGTGCCAGCAAGCGGATATAATATTTCGTATTCCCATTGCTCATGAAGGCGAAGCAATGGATTGTTGTAGAGCCGTGAGTCTCTGGCCTCAGGCGGCATTCGTGACGAAATAACAGCCGTAAGACTCGCCTCTTCTACTTGGCGTGATGCGCCGGAGTCGTTGATAGACTCCATGGCTATAATGTCGCAGTCTGTGAGGTGTGTACTAACCTTGCGAGCATTGTCTATGACGTGTTCACAGAGAATAAACCTATACTCAGGGCCAGATCCCTGCTCCTCGTCATGAGTTGCAGCCTCAGAGGGGCCTGTTTGGGCAACTATGTCTAATTCAGCGGCAACGAGCGGCGCTCCGATTCCTTGGACGACTCTATCGTCGTTGAACGCTTCCGAACCAGGAAGGTACTCACCAGATGACATATGTTTAATATTATAATATATTACTTCTATTTATCAAATATCAGTCGTCATCGTGGAGGCATTCATATTGACATGGTACTGCATAAAACAGCAATGGTCTTTGATTGTAAGGAGTAATTTCCGGAAATGACATACAAAGTTTGGTTCGTCCTCTATGCCCTCAAAATAACCAAACAAAAACACCCCATTTTTACAGGGGTGTTTTTGTTGAATCTGAATTCGTACTCTTGGTGCGGCACATCGACCTGTCGTGGAACCGTATTGAGCCAAGTTTGACTTTGATGTACCAGAAACTGGTCGATCTGGGCTTCGTATGTTACAACGGTGAAATACGAATTGTCGAGCTCGAAACCGAGACCAAAGCACGTTCTATAAGACTTTTGAACGTGATCTGTTATCTGGGCCGCAAGAAGGCTATCGCCAGCTCTGCGCTCGAAGAGTAAGCGCAGCTTTGGTTTGGGTCATGAAGTCTTTTGGAACAAGTAAGCTGAGAGTGTCTAACACTAGGGGGTTTTGTCCCGTTGGGAGCAAAGCTGTTCTATCCAAGGTCGCCTCATATGCCTTGTCTTCGGGCGGCGGTGCATACTTACGACCATGGGTGGTGCGCTCCTGAGGGAACGCAGCACGTCTACTTCTTATGGCTCCTAGTAAACCTCCCAGCACGGCTCGGCTAACAGCTAACTGTTGTGAGTCTACATTACTTTCAGCAACTATTGCACCTACTAGCACATTGGCCGGTTCATACTTATCTTGATATGGGACGAAAAGCCGACGCTGTGCTATGGACAGTCCAATACCAGTGATCGCAGTTGTTTGCTCTAGTGCAAGCATCGCAGGTTCCGGAACAAGCTTATCCAAAGTACTCGTATGATCTATGCTAGGGTGAGATATAAGCCCAACTTGCTGAACTGTCGGGTCAGGCTCATTATGAAAATGATTTAATTCAATAGGCACCCAATCGTCTGGATTGGATATCCCTTCAGCACTAGTAAGTATTGGCATTAGAAACCTTTTAATGATTATTTATACGATAATATTAATACATGTTTGTAGCATTGTAAATTTGGTAAACCTGGTTATTAGCCATGAGCGAAATATAGTCTCTCAGAGGCAAAGTGATACAAAACCACAATATACTGGCAACCCTACAACACACATCGCCCGTAAGGGGGGCTTGAACCCATGCAACAGATAAGATTAAGATGCTCAACAAAAAATGCTTCATTGCTGAAGCATTTTCGTATCTGTAATTCTATTTTGGTGCGGACGAGAGGACTTGAACCTCCACAACCTTACGGCCACTACCACCTCAAGGTAGCGCGTCTACCAATTCCGCCACGTCCGCATGTGACAACCCTGCTATGATACGATTTTTTACCCGAAAACGCAAGGTGAAACCGCCAAGAACTTAGTAAAACTGCGATAGGGTGAAAGGCACAACTAAAAGGCATCGAGGTTCGGGTCAAGCAAGCTTTCACCCACTGGTATACTTAAAACCCCTGATACTGCATACCCAAGTGGTGCCGTACGAAATGAACGTATAGGATGGCTCAAAATTTCTCTGGCATGCATCTCAAAATACTTTAACGACTTTTACGAATGCGGCAAGTGGTCGGCCAAATGTTCGATTGTATAGTTGGAGCGCAGCATTTGCTTGACCGATTCAAGCGGCACATCGAGCTTAACACCAGGGTTCAAAATATTATACGGGTCAAAAATGCGCTTAATTTTCTGGAACACATTGTACACGTCGTCACCGTACATTTTTTGCAAGTACGGCGCGCGCAAACGGCCATCATTATGCTCGCCCGTGATGCTGCCGCCAAGCGAAAGCACCAGGTCGTAGTATTCCTGCATTACTCTGAATACAATCTGGCGGTCGCCGACCTGGCTTAAATCGACAAATGGCTGGATATGCAGGTTAGCGTCACCGGCATGACCCCACACTGCCGCTTGCAGGTGGTTGCGCGCAAAAATCTGGTATACGCCATCTAAAAATTCACCGAAGCGTTCCGGCGGCACAACACCATCTTCGATAATCGGCACCGCTTTAATGTTACCTTCGGCGTGGGCGACGACCAATGCCGAACTGTGGCGCACTGCCCAAAAACGCTCTTGCTCGCTAACATCTTCGATTAGTTCCAGCAAAACAGAATAGCGTTCCAAAATTTTATGGGCTTTTTTGAGCACCTTTTTCAGCGCCCGCTCGGGGTTGTCGAATTCCACAAACAGCATCGCTTTAGGGAACGGCTTCGGCACGGTGTCTTTAATTTGGTTCGGGTTAAGTTTGTCGACCAGATTAAGCAGCTGGTCGTCAACCATTTCGATAGCGCTGGGAATGTCCGGCATGTTGCGCAGCTCCAAAATTGCTTGCTGGGCTTGCTCCAGGTTGTCGAACTTGGCAATAAAGAGCGCCGGGTTTGCGTTGGATTGCTCGGTATCAAAAGTAACCTCGGTAACAATGCCGAGTGTACCCTGGGAACCCACAAACAGCGGCGTTAAATCGAACGAGCCATCGCGGCCGCGGATTTGCGTCAAACAATAGCCGGCTGAATTTTTAGTCACGTCAGGGTCCATATTTTTAATAACGTCAGCCTGCTCTTCTAACAACGTATCTACAGCGCGGTAAATTTCACCCTCGAACGAGGTCAGACCCAACTTACGGTTGAAATCTTTTTTGTTGAGCCGGTGGGTTACAATGACTTCGCCATTTGCTAAAACCACCCGCAAGCCACGGGTAAAGTCACGCGTGCTGCCATATTTGCAGGTCTTTTCGCCCGAGGCGTTGTTGGCCACTGCGCCGCCAAGGGTAGAGTATTCAAAACTTGCCGGGAACGGCGGCAAAAACCGGCCATGGGTTTTTAAAGCCTGCTGCACTTTGCCGTAATTCGCGCCGGCTTCAACGGTTACCACGCCAGTTTTATCTTCGAGTTCTAGAAGGCGATTCATATGTGCCGGGAACGCCAAAATAATACCCGCGCCAAGCGCACCGCCACTCTGGTCGGTGCCGGCTCCGCGTGCCGTAATCGGAATAATGCGGCCGCGTTCGGCAAGTTGCCAGGCAAAACGCGCTGTTTTACGCACATCGGCCTCGTTACGCGGATACACCACCATCGCCGGTGTTAATGTGAGCACGCTAGTGTCGGTCGCGAAAAACCGCCGCGTACTCGTCGATACTATGACCTCGCCCAACAAGTGCTCTTGTAAGTAATGTGCAACTTTACTCATCTAATTATATGCTACCCTTTTCGTTGTAATTCACTACTCATCATACCACATAAAAATACAGCATTGCCTGTGCTTTAGTTTGGCTCTGGCATCGCTTCCGGCGCTATTTCATGCTTTGAATGAAAGAACGCTGGCGGCATATCCTTTTTGCCTGACACAGGAAGGGTAAAAACTGTTGTCTGCGGCCTATCCGTGAGCCACGAGCCCGGCTGGAAGTGCATTGAGAACCAGGCCGACGTGTCATCATCCATATGCGGGTTAAACGTATCCTTTAACGTATCGACATCGTCGCGTATAAAATCAATATATCCTGTTAAAGGGTTCTGCGGATCCACGGCCGCGTTAATGAATTCCGGCCTGGCATAGATTTTATACGCGCTTTCTTCTCTGGGATGGGGCCGGTAAGATGCATCATCTCCGGCCAGTAATTTAACGATAGCGTCCGGAGATTGGGGCGTCGCAGCCCGTCTACCCTGGCGGTCGATTAGATAAGTAGCAGCGACGCGGGTCGTGCGCCACGGCGGGTCTTGTGCCTTAACCGGCCAGCTGCGATACCCAATATCGTCGGAATATTCACCCATAATCGACAGCGCGCACCGCATTTGCTCTTCGCCGTCACTGAAATTACCCCATAGCGCCTCGGCTATAGCAAGTTCCGCCACCGCTGTGGCGCGAAGCAGTCGAGGCCTTTGCGGCAGGAGATCCAGACCAAGGCTACGGACATTTTTGTATCGTTCGCGGTAGTTGCTAAGGTATCTCTGCGCCTGCTGGTCGCCAGCCTCCAAATCCCTGTACAGCCGTTTAGTGATGCCCGCCGGCTCGTGCTGCGGGCGCGATTCCTGGCCGCCAATCATCAAGTAGCCGTTCCAAACCGCTTCCCGCGCCGCGTCAAGGACGCTTATCTCGTCATTCTGCACCGATTCTTGCAAAGTTCTGACAAACCGAGCAGCATCCCTGGCGGATTTTTTATTTTCAGACATAGCCATACTCTAATTTTACCTGCTGTCAAGCGAATTGAAAAGCACGCGGCGACTTTTGCAGCCGATTCAATGGAGCGTGGGCGTGTTCCGCTCCAAAACCGCTCTGCGTGCCTCCGTACTCAAACGCATTGCCTTTAGTTCAATCAACAACTCCTTACTGTTAAAAAGTAGCGCTTTCGCATTTTGTCCGGTTTCTTTAAAGCCGTACTTTCTGTAGAAATCTCCGACGCTGGCATCATGGGCATATACTATTACGTCTCTTGGACCAGCCGCTTTAACGGCCTTTGATAGTAGCAAGCGAGCGAGAGCTTCGCTTCGGTATTCTTTGCGTATCTGCAAGTTAGTTAACGACGCCTCGTAATCATTTAAAATCTGCACAGACGACATTCCAACTATTTTTTGCCCTACGCGAGCCATCCATAGCTCAGACATCGGCTGTCTACCGGATTGGCGTACTGTTCCTTTAGGCAGTTCCAGGTCATAACTCCAGCGTTCTTCAATCGCTTGGGCGCGCCGTTCAAAGTTTCGAGTCTTTACTTCAAGCCATTCCTCCTCCACATAGTCATTTAAGTTTTGGTCAGGATAATAGCTATCGTACATATCTATATTGACTTCCGCAAGCAATTTGGCCAGCTCTTCAAAGGGCGTAAGTGCTGGAAAAGCATAATCAATATATACTGGCCATAAGGTCGAGTCACCACTGTCCCACAAGGCCGCCCTGAGCTGAGGCTGCTCGTGCTTTTGCGGTAGCGGTGGCTGTGGAGGCCGATTGCCAACCCGGCGTAACTGATACCTTGCTTCTTGTTTTCGTAACAGAACGACTCGGGATATGTGAGTTATAAGGGCCTGTATGTCGGCACAGTAAATCGACGGGTTTTTGTAGCCGTTCTTTTCGCTATAACGGTCGTGAATTAAGCCGCCGCCGCATACTGTAACCAACGGGCATGCTTGGCATTCTGGTGCCAGCTGCTTCAGAATTTCTTGAGGGTCATTACGGGCGCGGGACATAATGTCGGGGTGGCGGATCACATCTTCTATAGTGGAATTATCAAGAGCCATGCCAAGCGCAAACGCCTCTTTGTTTTCACCTATGGCAACCAACGAGTCCAAACTCCCCAGCTCGCCGCCCACCCCAACCGTGAATTCCCGCACCGGCGCCAAACCAGGGAGCGTTTCCACCAAGATAGGGTCTTTTACGCCGTTTAAGCGATCAATGATGCTGTCGATAATGCGCACCCCCGTATGTTCGGGGTCGTCGGGGTTTTTGCCATAGTTCGCATCAAATATCTTAATGTGCTTTTCGCCATACGGAGCGTCCCAAACGTTCGAATCCTTACCCGGTGGCGGATCATCCCATGTTGCGTGTGGCCAGTTATAGTCGCGGTTTCTATTAAAGTGAGCGAGCAACCTATCCGTCTCGACCGGATTGCGACTACCAGGATTTACCACACCAAGTATATATGGGAAGTTTTTTGGGTACCTCATGGCTATTTTTATACCCTGTACGGCGGCATCGTAGCTTTCGGGTGCACCTTTGCCCTTCAAGCGGCGCCTTGCGTTATCTTTGCGTGTGCCATCTAAGCTTGCCGTTACTTTTACGTCGTACTTAACAAGTAGCCTCATGAGCTCTTCGGTCAGAAGCGTCGCATTGGTTTGTAGCCTAATGTCCACAATTTTTTCGAGCGTGCCATCAGGTTTGACGACATTCGGCACAGCATTAGTGAATATCTCGAGCAGTTCAGTGAGCCGTTCCTCACCGAGCAGCAATGGTTCGCCACCGTGTAATACTAGTTTCGTGCGCCAGCTGGGGAATTTAAGCGCATGCTCTGCTATTTTATCGGCAAGCTCTTTTGCGACTGCTGGTGTCATAAAATGCGCTTCTTGCTTGTAAGAATCGTCGGTATACATGTAGCAAGATTTACCACTTTTATTAGTGGGGTCTGTGGAATCGTCGTATTCACAGTTCATATTACAACGGCTGGCGACCTTTGCGATAATAGTCCAGGGGGCGCCAAGAATAATTTGCACTTCTCCTTCTGGAACATCTAACTCCATCGGCCGCGCAAGGTGTTTAAATAAATTTTCAGGTGGCAAAAATGGTTTTCCCGTCGTCTCCATAGTACAATGTAGTGTATCACTAATTGAGCAAGCGCGAGCTAGCAATTAAGGGGGATTATGGAAAGAAGAAGGGTTGACCAACAAGAGGTACCGGCAGACGCAATCGCCATAGGTAATGCGATTTTAGCTTGCGCAGGTCTCGGAGAAGCTGCGCAGTTAACAGTCGAAACACAGGCATCGCAGTCACCAGCTACCGAGGTAAAGAAGAGCGCTGATTTCGACGCCTAAGCGTACAGCTTACTGAAATGCAACATGTTCCGCAGGAAGTACTGCGGAACCTGTTTATATTTAAATCAACTTATACGCGCGTTAAATTTTGGCGTGGCTATTTTTGGCATTAGCTTCAGGCTTGTGGCGTTTTTTACGGGTGGAAACTGGTTTCTTTTCTGCCCTTTTTATTTCGCCAAGCAGCTCTTCATCGAAAAGTTCATCGGCAGCGGCGACCAATTTTTCCTTCCCCTGAGCTGCGAGTTTCCCCACTTTCGTACGGTCAAGACCAACTATTTTGCCTATTGCCACATATGGATATTTATCACGTTCCAGGCCAAATCTTTGCCAAAGCAGCTCCGCCAACCTAGGGTCGTCAAATAAAATCCCTTTTTCTAACAATACAAAAAGTATCTCCCTCGGATCTTCCTGCTTACGGATAAATTCAAAAAGCTTGCTTCTAAATTCCTCATCGCGGCTAGCGAGAGAGATCATGTCCGCCATATCTGGCTGATCCGGATCCAAGAGCATTTCGCCAAGTTCATGAGTATCGTCGTAACCATCGGCCTCGTAACCAATTGGCCGGAAGAGCGAATCTATACCTTCAGTCCTCCGTAGGGCAGTGACTCGTTCTTCTGAAAAATGTGTTTGCATGGCAACATACCCATCACTCGGCCATGCATTATTTTCCTCATAAAAGCTTCGCCGTACTGCCCTAATATGCTTAAGGTCTTGCTCACTATGTGTAGGGGTGGTAACTACGCTGCCCTGTTCAGAAAAAGCCCGCTGAAGCCTTTCGCGAATCGTCCATGCCGCAAAAGTACTCAGTGCATATCCTTTTGTGTAGTCAAACTTTTCTATTGCATGGATAAGGCCAAGGTTGCCTTCCTGGATAAGGTCCAGAATCGGAACCTTGCTTACGTGAGCTTTCTTTTTTGCGAATGAGTAAACCAGCCGTAAATTACCAGTAATCAAGTCGGCTTTTGCACGTGCACCATCTTCAACAAGAATATTAAGCTCCCGGCGCATCTCAAGGCTGAGCGTGCTATCGGTCGCCAATTTATCAGCAGCCAACACGCCAACCTCAACTCTATTGCATAGCTCGGCAACTTTTTCTTTGTCGTCTAACACCGGAAAGCGGCCTAGTTGATTTTGATATATTTGCAATGAGTCACGTGTTGCCGCATCTCTGGTTTGATCGTCAAAATCGGGCAGCTCCGTCTCGCCGTCATCAGGCGCTTCATTAAGCGCATCATACATGTCCGCAGCCGCGACCTCTTCAGTATCGGCAGCCCATTCACCATCTCCAGCCACTGCCACAGGTAGTTTGGAGGGAATCTCTTCCTGTCGTTCCTGCGGCGTAGCGCGAACGGCTTGCATGGCCATATTCACGCCAGTAACAACTATTTCCGATGCGGTATCTGCCTGTAAATTATTTCTATATGCCTGTTCATTTTGGTTACCAGGGACTGAAGGTGACAATGCTAATGGCTCAACCGAGTCATCGGCATAGGGTCTTTGGTCGAACTCTCTCATACGCGTAGGAGTATGTCACAGATTGACTTCCGTGTCTACGCCGAACAACCCCGTAGGTGCCCTGCTTTAAATAAGCGTCTCGAAATGCTCGTTAAATTCGGGGTCGTCCATGCGGAATTCACCCAGCCAGAAGCCTGATTGCGACCAGTTATCACTTTCTGCGGTTCTACCGTCATGCAGTTTTGCCTCAGTCAGGTCAAATACACCCTCACCCACGCGAACTTTCATAATTACGACTCGCGCAGGCTGGCCACGCCGTATAAGCAAATCGTTATATTGCCGCGTGTAGGCCAACCCTGGTTTCATGTCATATCTTAGGGGCAGCACCTGTATCATATCTTGGATATCAGGGCCGATGACCACGCTGCGGTCACCAGGGCCAAGGTTCAGATTAAACCTGTTCGGAGTCGCAAGGCAAGCGGCGGCATCTTCTCCACCAAACACCCGGTCGAGATGAGGGGCGACTCTGACCATTTCGGAGCCGTTTGGCATCTGCGTGGTGGTACGCATCCCTGGTTTGTTCGGCAGTAGTATTGCGTTGAGCTGGCTATCACCATCCTTATTAACGCAAGACCGGGTTCCGTATGGCATCCACAAACTATCGGGCATAGGCCTTGTCAACGCCCGGTTCCGGTCCGGACGTAAACGGGAGCTTGCGGCGTCAGGAGGGTTTTCGGCAGCAAATTTCTGTAGGTCACCGAGCTGCCGGTCGCTGAGGTCAAGTGGCCGCACAATGGCGATCCGACCCAAAACCGGCGTCGCATCCGTGGCACGCGCCTCGTGGTTAAACCACTCCAAGTCGGCCCTCGTAAACTCCCGAGGCTCCAACGGTACAGCAGCGCCAGACAGGTAGTCATTATAGTCTGGGTCGGCTGAGGTCAAGTGGCCGAGCTCCGCCACAAGGGCACGTTCCAAAAAACGATCCATATCGCTCACTACGATTCCTGTGTGTTCGCTCATATTAAAATGATAAGACTTACGTTTATCACCTGTCAATTCAATTACAATAGCGTCGAGGCAAGAGGCTACATCATTCTTAAGAGCCAAGTCTCGCCTCTGAGGTTGCGTGTATCCTTTCCAAGGCGACGGCTTTGTTTAGCCTAGCTAAACGAAATGTCGTTTGGGTTGTGGGCAATGCGCCAAACATCATGACTGTTTCGACATATCCTGTTTCCTCAAAACAAAACTTTCTAGAAAAATCTCCGGCGGTCTCGTTATGGGTATGGACCAACATATCCCTTTCCCCTGCCGCTTCGAGGGCTTCAGTAAGCAATGCCTTGCCGATTGACTTGCGTTGATATGTTGGTACTATATGCAAATTCGCAATGACAGTTTCTGTCGGGCTCGCCGGCTCTGTTGATGCCATACCGATTATTGCTTGCCCGAAGTAAGCCACCCACACTTTCGCTCGGTGGTCGCTATTGGCATTTTTTGACGATTCGGCGGAAACTGCAATAGTAGTAGGGTCTTGATATCCGGCCTCACCCAGAGCTCTTCTCTCAAAGGTCCGCGCCTTCGCGTCAATCCATTCTTGCGTCACAAAATTTTCTAAATTTTCGCCCGGGAAAAACGGCTGGTAGGTGTGCGCGTTAACTGCGCCAAGCAATTTGGCCAGCTCATCAAAAGGAGTATGGGAATTTGCGCGCTCAATTTTTACAGGCCACAAAGATGTATCGGCTTCGTGGCTTACAAGGTTTGGCCACGAAGCCTGTTCACAATCAGTCATATTGAAAGGTTAGAATTTTACCGCGCGGGGCGTCAATTGAAAAGCATTTAATATTTATTTTTGTTCAGGTTCGAAGCCGATGCCTTTTGTATATTTTTCAACGAAAGCAGTTATGAAATTTTCGCATCCCGCACCGAAATGATCGAGATCGGTTAGTTTGCTTTTGCGCCGGGTACCTGCCTCTTGGGCTCTTGCCGCTTTGACAGCCTGCGCAATGACGAATAACCCGTAGAGGTCAGTATATTCATTTGCATCATTGCCCGCCCCAATTGCCTCAGCCGGGCTAAAGTTTTCCACCAGGGCGACAATATCGTCAGGATATTTCGCTTTAATCTTTGGTGCTCTTTTTAGAGCGTTCCATACCTGCGTAACGAGTTTAGGGTTCGGCTGTGCGCGAGTAGCGTCAAAATCAAGCATATGTTTTTGCTTTACTACCGGCCGGCCATTAATCCGACTCCAATCAGGATTAGCCTCGACCCATCGCCCGATAAGCACCTTTTCGTATGGAGCAATCGGCTCCTGTTCGTTTTCCGGCTCAATTTCTGGCGCGTTTTCAGGCTCCGAGGGGCTTGCCAATTCAAGTACCTCAGGTTCGGGAACATCAGGAAAAGTATACGTGTATTTTACGTCAGGGCCCAGGATATCAACGAGCAGCATCGCGGCGCCTATTTGCTCCTTTACAGAGTCTCTGGCGTTGCGTGGTAAATCGGGGTTCTCGGCTAAAAAGGTCTCGCCGGGGCTTGCAGCCATAGCGAAATCATAGGAACGAGCAGGGTCGCCCCCCATGTCCGGTTGGTGGTATATTCTTTCAATAGGCATTATAGGGTTCAATAATAAAATAGTCTGCGCGTAAAAGCAATTTAATTACTTGGTCAGCTACGGCATAGCGGGCACATCTGGTTATGCGCCCTAGGTTATCGGGCGTTAGGCCGGCGGGATAACTCCGCCGGTTGCCGCCTTCAAAAGAGGCGATACGGGGGCTACCTTTGGCGCATGTATAGGCTGTGTACTATCAACAGTTACATAATCGGGTACTAAAAAGTCAACTACCTCGGCCCAGCCTTTACGCAACAACGTCTTATGCGGCGACCCTGGCAACGACACTTGCCGCGCAGGGCAACCAGCCCCATGCCGGTAGAAGCTGCGCAGATACGCGGCAGTTTCGTCTGTATATGCCAGCTGCTCCGGGTTTCTGTCGTCACCCGTGCTATAAATAAAATGCTTCGAGTTGGCGTACGGCCTGCCTAAATAGGGGTGAATTTCGGCGGCCTTAACTTCATCCTCGAGTGAAGCTACCAGCTGGAGGGAGTGGCTGTGGCCAATAATAGCCCCAATCTTTTTATTCACACCACGGTTACGCAGGACCTTTACGGCACCGCCAGCAACCAACGCGGCATCGTGAAAATTCACAGCTGCTAGGTTAACCAACTTGTTTTCATCTTCTAAAATCAAAGAATGCTTATCTAGCAATCGTTCAAGCTGCTTATTATGTTCCCTGTCGTTAATATCGCCGAGCAGCCCTAAACGCTCGCGGTCAGAAACATACTGATTGGCAATTTCATCGATTTCGCCTCTCATTAAGCACTGCACGACCAATTCCGTACAGGTCTGAGCCACGCGTGCCCTATCGGCCATTTCTTTCGTCGCGGCCAGTCTCGCTTTAACTTTGCTCAAGTTGAGCGTTGTCAGCGTAGCCCCTAAAATAAGGTTAACTGTCGGGATAAGAAAAGCTCTTTCGCGGCGCTCCGATAACCGCCCATGTGAAATCTCGGCAATGCGTTCAGCCTCCGCCCGTTGCTTTTCGTAATGCGGATACGCGGGAGTTTGCGACATCCCAAACAAGGTTTTAGCAACGCTGGTTTCGATTTCCCTGTTACTAAAACCCCCTGGCAGCGCAACTGGGCGTTGTTTAGCCCCCAATTGCTGCCGGCCGTTAAAGCCTTTTGATTTTCCCAAAATAAATAGCCTCTGTCTTATTTGATACTCAAAACTGGTACTATACAATAATTGAGAATGTTATGTCTACTACTGAATTAAACACGTCCGATTTGAATGCCCGCATTGCCGACGCCGAGGCGCGCAACGGGATTCGCACACCTGCCGAACGCTTACTGGCAGCCTCGCTTTTGATAGAGCCTACATTTCTATATCCGGGCATCATTGCCGGACAAACCGAAGGTATTGAATTAGCCTTCGGCAAAGAAGAATGGGTCAGGCACCTTACCGCGCAAGGGTTCGCCGCGCAGTACAAAGGGGCACTCACGCCTGATTTTATAACTGAGCTTTACCGCATATACCTAGGAAGATCAGATAGCGACACCATTATCGAGGACACGAGGTTCGAGAAGGGCTGGCTTGGCACCGGCACCAACAAGGCCTTTGTCCCTATGACATGCACCCAAGAGCAAATCGATGTACTCAACCGTAACCCGTATACTGAATGGCTAAACCTGACCATGCCGAACGATATAGATGACGTCCGTCAGCTAGATACGTCTTCCTTTGCCTACCAATTGTTTCACCATCGGGGCTGGCTTGTTACAAGCAAGCCCTCGATGGAGGGGTGTATCAACTACATCCATAAGACCCGCGACGAGAAAATGCAGGAGTTAACTACTATTTGCAGCCAGTACGAGTATCGGCGAAAACGAACGCATGACCCCGATGAGTTATCTGCAAGCGTGCAACGCGCGCTCACTTCTTTACATGCTGGCCCTGATTGTAATGGCCGTGTCGGCAGAATGGTCGGAAACTGGTCGCTTAAGCGGGAGGGGCTGGCGCCCAGCATACCCAACCCTAATGATTTACTCATGCCTTTGGAACGACACATCCGATATATCCGGGGAGGCCGCATGCAGCAAACCGAGAGCCGTGAAAAAATCGCCAGCGGGATAACCGACGAGTCAGACATATTCGGGCTTGCCGCGGAGCGTTCCCGCTTTATCGAAGCAGGTTTTCCATCGCCGCCACCACTCGAACCGGGTAAGATCCATAATTCAGCCCTGTTTGAATTGTTCCTCCGTGCTATTCGCTCCGCAGGGTCAATGGCTATACATTCATACTAGGCTGGTCGTTATTGGTCAACCGCACCCTTATGGGCAAGGCTGAAATGCTCCGCGCGCTGCTGGGCGAGGCCAAACTCGGTTGAAAATTGAGACGCAGTTTTATAGACGCTGCGTATCTCGGCTTCAACTACGTCGTACGGAGTCTCTCTTGGTGCCCATATATTATTTATTATATTGACCTCATCTAGTAACTCTTCCATATTGGCGCGCATCAATACACCTATATCCTTAGTGCCTGGTATTTGCAGCATGCCCATTCTTCCGCTTTTTTTACTGGCAAAACCGCATGTTTGTAAGCATGCACTGGGAACGTCGCTCAAGGTT